>Ga0255756_1005069_pt1 | contig 12438 bp, 11 predicted proteins | sample 011ome_20_FD_179956 | JGI IMG/M metagenome (GOLD analysis project Ga0255756, IMG submission 179956) | Coastal salt marsh microbial communities from the Groves Creek Marsh, Skidaway Island, Georgia - 011509CT metaG (version 2) | ecosystem: Environmental > Aquatic > Marine > Intertidal zone > Salt...
CACCCCCCCGGGGGGGGAGGAAGGCGAACGGGGGGGGGGGGCGGGGGGGGGGGGGGGGGGGGGGGGGGCGTCGGTCAGCGGGGTGGGCACGAGAGATCGGTAGATCGATCGGTCGAAGAGGGAAAAAGTCATTCCGCGCGACGACGTCTGGCGGTGAAGGGCCTCGCGAGCGACGCGGGCGAAGGGCGACGCGCACCTCGCGAGAGCGCGGAGCGCGGACGCTCCATCGCGGCGGCGCGATCGAGCGAGCGCGCGCGCGCGGTGGTGCGCGCGGAGAGGAACAGGACGCGTTCAAATCGGCCACCAAGAGACAGGACGCGGACGACGCGACGGAACAGGCGGAACAACCACCTGGAACAACCGAGGCGCGCCAAGCGCTACTGTACGTGTAGTGGCCCGCACGATGTCATTTCTTCGCGGGCGTCTCGTCTCCTGGGCGCACTCTCCGACGCGCACGGTCGGACCCCCGCGACCGTCCCCGCGGCGCCACACTCCCCCGCGAGAGCGCACGTCGGCCGCGAGAGCGCGCGTCGTCCGCTCCGACTCGGTCCGGCGTCGAACACCGCTCCTCGCGACCGACCGTAATCCTCGAGATCCTCGAGATGGCGTCCGAAACCCCGCGTACGTCGTGCGCGGCGCGACGCGTGGCGACGATGACGCGCCACCTCACGCGCGCGCCCGTCGCCGCCTCCCCCTCACCCTCCTCCTCCGGCGGGTTCGCCGTCGCGATCCTCGGCGCCGCGGGCGGGATCGGCCAGCCGCTGTCGCTCCTCATGAAGCGCCATCCGATGGTGACGAGCCTCCGCCTCTTCGACGTCGCGCCGCTCGCGAAGGGCGTCGCCGCGGACGTCTCGCACGTCGACAGCGCCGCGCGCGTCGACGGCTTCGTCGGCGATACGCAGCTCGGCGCGGCGCTCCACGGCGCGGACGTCGTCCTGATCCCCGCGGGCGTCCCGCGGAAGCCCGGGATGACGCGCGACGACCTCTTCAACGTCAACGCGGGCATCGTTCGCGACCTGACCGCCGCCGTCGCGACGCACGCGCCGGCGGCGATACTTCTCGTCATCTCCAACCCGGTCAACTCCACCGTGCCGATCGCCGCGGAGGTTTTGAAGACGCGCGGCGTGTACGACCCGAAGAAGCTGATGGGCGTGACGCACCTGGATGTCATGCGCGCGCGGACGTTCGTCGCGGACGCCGTCGGGGGCGAAGCGGATGGCGAACGCCGCCGCGCGTCAGGTGCGTTCTATACACTGGTCCCCATACGACCGCGTTCGCGTGGTGAACGCCGATCCTTAAGGACTTTTGCCGTCGTCTCTCTCCGCCCACCCCACGGTTTCAATTCCCGCCCTCGACGCCTTTCAACTCCACCTGACGCCTTTGAACTCCACCCCGACTTTCGCTTGTATAGAACGGCCCTCGTACGACGTCCCCGTGGTGGGCGGGCACGCGGGCGTCACGATACTCCCGCTGTTGTCGCAGACGAAACCGTTCCCTCGCGGTGGTTTCAGCGAAAAGGAGATCGCATCGCTGACGAACCGGATTCAAAACGGCGGGACCGAGGTCGTGGAGGCCAAGGCGGGCGCGGGCAGCGCGACGCTCTCGATGGCCGCCGCCGCCGCGGAGTTTGCCGATCTCGCGTTGCGAGGTTTGGCCGGCGAGCGCGGCGCGTGGGGATGCGCGTACGTCGACGGCGGCGGCGGCTCCGAGATCAAGGCGCGCGGCTTGGAGTTCTTCGCGTCCAAGGTGAGGCTCGGGCGGCGCGGCGTGGAGCAGATCGCGGGGCTCGGGCGGATGACGCCGGGCGAACGCGTTGGGTTGGAGAAGGCGTGCGAGGAGCTGCGAGGGTCCATCGCGAAAGGGAAGGCGTTCGTCGCGGCGGGCGGCGGCGACGGCGGCGGCGCGAAGAAGTGAAGCGAGGGAGGGAGGCGATACTCCGCGCGCATACGCGCTCTCGGCGTTGTTTTCAACCAGATGCGTGTACACATAATAAACCTCATTCATCACGGAAGCGCTTCGCGTCGCGTCGAATCGAGTGTTCACATCTCGTCGAGGATGGACGCGATCTCCGCGAAAACCTCCGTCTTCGCGCGGTCGCCGTCGATCTCTCTGATCTTCCCCTCGTACCTCCCGACGACCGCCTCCACGTTCGAGTGATGCACGGCGAGGCGGTTCTTCGCCTTCTCCTCCGTGTCGTCCGATCGAATCGTCAGCCTGTCGACGACGTCCTCCGGCGGCGGGAAAAACTTCACGTGGTAGATGGCCCCCGTCTCCGGGTCCAGTCGTCTCCCCACCACGCGCTCGATGAGCATCTCGTCCGGGACGTTCAGGAGGAGGAACACGTCCGGGGTGATCCCCTCCTTCTCGATCGCGTCCGCCTGCGACGCGCTGCGCGGGTATCCGTCCAGGAGCCACCCGTTCTCCTCAGCCTCTTCGCAATCCAACGCGTCCTTCACCATGGTCACGACGACCTCGTCCGGCACGAGGTCGCCGCGATCCATGTACGCCTTCGCCTCGAGCCCCGCCGGGGTGCCCTCCGCGACGGCCGCGCGGAGGAGGTCGCCCGCGGAGATGTGCACGAGGCCGAACTTCTCGACGATGAGCTCGCACTGCGTGCCCTTCCCGGACGCGGGCGCGCCGGCGATGACGACGCGCTTGGGCGTCTTCGTCGTCGCGGCGAGCGCGACGACGGCGGAGGCGCGATCGCGAGGAGACGACGATCGCGCGGGGGCGCGCGCGCGCGCGCGGAGCTCGGCGCGCGAGGCGTCGCCCCCCGCGGCGAAGCGCGCGCGCGGCGTCGCGATCGCGGACGACGCGGTGAGGGTGAACGATGCCATTTTGGTCGGCGTTGGCGGCGTGTCGGCTCGACGCGCGAGGGCGGAAGTGGCCGGCGGCGACGGCGTTATCCACGGTGTATCCAGGGTGTCGCTGTCGACGACGACAAGGCGCGCTGCCATTTCCTTCCATCGCCTCGGGCGGCCAGCGGCTCCACGCGCCGCGCGGCGATGGCGGCCGCGGTCGCGGTCGCGCCGCGCGCCGCGCCGCGGAGCGCCGTCGCGTCGACGGCGACGGCGCGGTGGCGCGGCGTCGGACGCGCGGCGGCGGTCGCTCGAGGGCCGTCGTCGTCGTCGCGTTCGTCCTCCGCTCGGCGCGGGTCTCCGTCGTCCGCGAACGACGACGAGTGCGAGACCGCGTCGCCGTCGTCGTCGTCGTCGTCGTCGCCCTCCGCGGCGGCGTCCGAGAAAGCCGCGGCGCTCCGCGCGGAGCTCGAGGACGTGCGCGCGCGCGCGAAGCGCGTCATCGCGCGCGGCGAGCGCCTCGTCCACCGCGGCGTCGAGCTCGACGCCGCCGCGATTCGAATCGTGCGCGACGCGAGCGGATGCGACGACGACGCGCGCGCGCTGCTCCGAGCCAAGGCCAAGGTGAAGGGGACGCTGTCGCTGACGACGGACCGCGCGGAGGCGCTCGCGCGGCTCGCGGAGGCGCTCGAGCGCGCGATCGTCGCGTTGGAGGAGCGCGCCGCCGCGGAGGAGGAGGAGGATGGGGGCGTCGACGGCGCCGTCGTCGTCACGTTCGCCACCCCCGGTCCGGACGGCGGCGACGACGACGTCGCGGAGACGTCCGTCGCGTTGCGCGCCGGCGAGAACGTCCTCGCCGCGGCGATGCGTCTCGGCGTCGTGTCGCGCGACGCCGCGAGCGCGCTCTGCCTCGAAGGCCGGTGCGACGGATGCGTCATGGAAGTCGTTCGCGTCGACGGCGGCGACGGCGGCGGCGGCGGCGCGGCGACGCTGCGGACGTGTCAGGCCGACGTCGGGGACGACGAGCTGGGGGGGCGCGCGACGTCGGCGGTGCGGCTGTGGTGGGATCCAGACGGCGTGGGCGACGCCGCGTTCGAAGACGGAGGGGCGTGGATGGACGAGGAGGACGACGAGGAGGATGACGACGACGCCGACGAAGAGGAAGAGGTAGAGGAGGCGGCTGACGAGGACGATCCGTTTCAGACGGGGCGAGGCGTCGGCGCTCGAGGAACCCGGGCCGCCGCCGAGGGTGACGCGCCGCAGGACTGGGAGACGTTCGAGGGGAGCAAGTATTATCGCGAGTAGGTAGCCCACTAGTCTCATCACGTCGCGCATATATCATAGACTACGCTATCTTCTAGTAAATAAAAACGCTCCTCGCGCGTCGGTTATCGGTTTCTTCTCACACCCGCGAGTCGTACAGCAGGTCCTCCTCCTCGACGTCGTCGCCGTACTTGAGATACGCGACGCCGTTGCCCTTCCTCTTCATCTCGTGCAGATGCACCTTCCGCCCGGACGCCTGCGCGCTCTGCATGTGCTTCAACTGCGCGGCGTACAGCGACATCCCCGGGTCGGGCTTCCCGCGGAACGTCACCGCGAGCCTCTCGTAATGCCGCAGCGCCACGACTTGCGCGTCGTCCACGATGGGCTCCTCCGCGTCGCGGCCGTCGACGACGCGCCTCGTCTCCACGCGAACCAAGTTCTCCACCTTGTAACAAAATTTCAGCGCGAGCTGCTCTCGGAGGCGCAACAGCGTTCGCTCCTCCAGCGATACCTCTCGGTCGTGGCCCCGGCCTTCCTCGCGCGCGAGCAGCGTGATCGCGTTGGTTTGCCGCGGGATGCGCTTCCCGCCGTCGACGTCGACGAGGACGTCGTTTCTGTCGAGATCCGCGGCGAGGACGGACCGGAGCTCGCGCGGGAAGATCCGCGCCGCCGCGCTCGCGGGCTTGGCGATGGTGATGTCCGCCCATCGAAGGACGCCGTTCTTGACGTCCACCATCATCACGATCCGCGGGACGTAGTGCTCCCAGAGCCTCGCGCCCATCTTGTCGACGTACGAAAACTCAGTCATGACGGCGTCGCCGTCCGCCTCCGAGGTGATCGTCTCCGTCTGCAAGCCGCGCTCGCGGAGGTACGCATACAGTTTCGCGACGCGGATCTTCGCGTCGAACGTCGCGTGGAAGTGCACCGTGCCCGCCGCTTGCTCGGTCTTGAGGTACACGAACGCGTACGTGGCGACAGCGAGGATGAAAAACGCCGTCATGTTGATCCAAAACCACGGCGCGTCCGGGTGGAGGATGAGCGGATACGTCACGTCGTACTTGAGCCAGCTCTGCCAAATCACCGTCCACTCCCCGGTCGTTCGATCGAGAATCTTGAACGCGAGCCATCCGCACGCGAGCGCGGTCATCGCGTCGCGAGCGCTGATCGGGTTCGTCTTTTTGATCGCCGACGCGCACTCGACGTACAGCTGTTTCGTGTCGAGGTTGACTTTTCGCTGCAACGCGCGCGCGACGTTCGTGATTTGCCCATCCAGAAAGCCGATCTCGTTTCGAATCGCCGCGACTTGCTTGTCGCAGTCTTGAACGCGCCCTCGCAAGTTCCGCTCCATCTGCGGGATCTGCATGATGTGGTACAGGCGCTTCCCCGCCTTGGTCGTCGGGACGTTTTCGGGCGCGAGCGCGTCCTTCTCCACGGAACTCGCGAGCGATCGCATCACCTCCTCGAGCATGATGCAATCCTCGTTGATGACGCCTAAATTATTTCGAATCGTCGCCACGTGCATCGGGTCTTCGTGGTACTTATCGATCATCTCCTGCTGCGTCTTGAGCTGGTCCGCCATGATGAACAGTCGGTTGAAGAAGTTCATCACGAAGTCCTCTCGCGACTTCAACGCCAGGTACGCGAGCAGGAGCGTCTCGTGTCGGATGCAATCGGGGCCGGCGAATAAGACGCCGGCGTCGCCGAAGATGACGACGTCGTTCTCCGTGATGTCGAACGCGTGCTGGGTGTCCCCTATGACTTGCTTCAGCTCCGCTTCGAGGGCGTCGCCGTCGAGGTATCGTAACGCTCGGAGCTTCGGGGTTATTTTCTCCGCGATGAACACGTTGACTTTGTTCCGGTTCTCCTGGTTCCCGTTGAACACCATCCGCAACATGTTCTGCTGGTGCTTCGACGTGAGCGACTCCGTGACTTTGCTGCTGTCCTGGTGAATGTCCGTCATCACGCGCGCGAGGTTATCCAGACTCAGGTCGTTCAACACCGAGTCCATGATCGCCTCGACTTTCAACCCGTACAACGTCACGCCGTCGCGTTGATACCGAATACCGAAATTTTCAACCTGCACGATGCCCTCGTCCTCGGGGAACTCCACCTCCGCCTCGATGTTGATCCACTGCGCGGCGTCGAAACTGTTCACGTTCACCTTCGTGAGACCCACCGGCACCTCCAGCGTCGTCTCCGTGCTGTGCGCGTCGATCACGCTCGAGAAGTACCCCCCTTTGATTCGCTCGGCGGCGCCGAGCTTCTGCGTCAGCTGCATGATCTGATGAGGGTCGTCACGCGCGAAAGCGAAGCGTTCATCGGTCAGTCGAAAGGGGGGAGGGCGATGAACTGTCTGTCGAAACCGAGGGGCGGTGGGTGAATGACGAAACGAAACGAAACGAAACGAAACGATCGCGCAGAACGCACCTGGTTACACCCGAACGGAATCCACTCGCCGACGAGGACGACGAGCCGCGACAGCGTCACCTGCACGTCCAACTCGTCCAGAACGTTGCTGCCCCCCAGCGCCGCCTCCCCCGCGCGGTGCGCGTTCGACGCGAGCGGCTTCGAGAGGTCGCGCAGCGTGTAAGGGAGGTACGGCGACGACACGTACGACACGTCCTCCGTCTCCGTGATTCCGCTGTCGACGCAGTATCCGAGCGCCGACTTCAGCTTAAACGCGTCGTCTTCCCACGACACCATGAGGAGCGACCCGGTCGGGTCGTATATCACGTCGTCGATCTCGTCGCGCTCCGCGGACGTGAGCGGGGACTCGCGCAGGGACGCCATCCCGGCTTCGGTGATTTGGTACGCCACCACGGGTTGCTTGTCGTGCGCGATGGAACGCATCGCGCGCACGAGCTTCGCCTCGACGAGATCGTCGAGATTATCGCGCCCCTCTTGCGTCGTGTTCAAGTACACGCGCGATCCCGCGACCATCGCGCTCGCGGGAGCGTAGTCGAAGTCGAAGACGCCCGCGACGATGAGCTCGTACATCAGCACCAGAAGCGGTTGGAATCGAACCCAGAGCTCCTTCTCCGTCGGTCGCTCGGCGTAGCGCGAGTATTTGCTCACCAAGTATAACACTTTGTAGTGCTCCACAGTCAGCGCGTCCATCATCTCTTGCGTGAGCAAGTGCCCGAACTCGACGTCGCCGACGTTGCTGAACGAGATGTCGTACCCGCCCGTGGGGCGAAACGCGTCGAACGTCAGCGTGTCGTTGTTGATGGAGTGCATCTTCCGTCGAAAATTTTCGCCGTGTTCGTAAAACGGCTCGTGGTCCGCGATCTGCGCGGTGACGAACAGCCACGCGTGTATCATGCTGTGCAACAAACCTTCTTTCGTCATGTTCGTGAGCTTAAACTTTCGCATCGCCTCCGGCATGCGTATGTGCACGCTGCGTCGCTCGGCCGCGCCGCGGCGGCGTTCGACGTCGCACGCGACGCCGCACATCAAATTTTTGTGTTCGCCGTGCCACCACCCGGGCACCGCGGAGCACAGGCAGTACCGAAACTCGTTCCCCTCGTGCTCGTCGCGCGAGATCCACCCGAACGTGACGTTCTCTGAGAGCTTGCTCTCGAAGTACGTGGAGTTGTAGTACTCGAAAAGCGCGTTCGCGTCCGTCCAGTTGTCGTTGTGGACGTTGGAGAGGTGCACCGCCATGCGTCTCGCTTCGAGCGCTCGCTTCGCTTTGCCCCAACCCGCGCCCCTGGGCTTCTTCTCGCCGCCGCCGCCGCCGTCGTCGTCGTCGTCGTCGTCTTCGAACTTGACGTTCACGCGCTTGTCGAGCTTCTCCGAGATCTCGCGCTCGGTGTTGTCCGCCCTGCGGTTCGGCCGTCGTGACTCCCTCTGCGTGTGAATCTCGTTCTCCACGCGCGCGCCCTCCTCCGCGACGGTGCCGCCCGACGCGCCGTCGCCGTCCGCGCCGCCGTCGCCGCGCGTTTCCACGCCGCCCTTGCGCAGGCGCTCCTCCACGAGCGCGCGCTGCCTCGCCGCTCTCTGCGCGAGCGCTTTCTCGCGCAACGTCTCGCCCTCGTGCGCGTGTATCGACCCCGCGTCCGCGCGGCCGGAGACGGACGCGGCGTTGTTCGCGTCGTCGGCGACGTCGGCCGAGCCGCGGGGAGCGACGCCGTCGCGTATCGCCGCGCCCCTGGCCCATCGACCCCCGGGCTCGGCGGGCGGCGGCGCCGCCGCGCCGCCGCCGCCGCCGTCGCCGCGGGCGTCGCTCATGACGTGATTCGCGCGCCTCGCCCCGCGCGCCGCGGCTCTGGACGGGGGGGCGCGCGGCGTCGTGATTTCGAAGCGAACGCAACGGTTGGACGCGCGCGCGGCCAGGCGGCCGTTTCTTCAGTCAGGGAATAATCTGGTTCGAACACCCCACGAATTCGATGCGTGTGCGATATGATATGATATGATATGATACAGGCGACAGTCTCGAGAGGAGGCTGGGAGGGCAGACGAGGGCGACGCGTCGTTCGCCCTCTCCCGCCCCCCCCCCCCCCCCCCCCCCCCGTCGTCCTTCTCTTCACGCGGCGTCCGCGCGCGCCGCGAGCAACGATTCGACGGAACCCCCGAATCGCTTCTTCGTCTCGAACGCGTACGGATCCTCCACCTCCACCGGGAACGCGACGCCGCTCGTGTGCTTCTCCACGATGTCCATCATCCCCATTAGGAGTTCGCTCTTAACCTTGAGGTGCGCGTTCAGAGGCATCTTGTGGACGTGCACCTCGACGCCGATCTTGAGGCAGTCATCCGCGAACCTGAGGGTCGTTCCATACGAGCGAACGTCGGGGTGGAGTTCAAAGGCGTCAGATGGAGTTGAAAGGCGTCGAGGACGGGGATTGAAAGCGAGGGGTGGGCGGAGAGACACGCCGGGAAAAGTCCTTAAGGATCGGCGTTCACCACGCCGACGCGGTCGTATGGGAACCAGTGTATAGAACGCACCCGGTCAGGTTCACGCGCACGGGGTGACGCCGGTCGTTTGTCTTCGGGTGCGATCGAAGGTACTTCTCCATCTCGTCCGGGATCGCCGGGATCGCGCGGTGGCGGTCCGAGTACCGCACGCGAAACTCGATGATCAACACGCGGTCGGTCATCCGCGTCACGTTGATGACGTTGGCGCCGAGAAAGTACCCTGCGGTTTAAGTTTCGGTCGAGCGTTTTGTAGGTAGGGCTAAAAAGGAATGGTTCGGGGTTCGCCGCGCACCGTTCGGCACGTAGGTCGGCTTGGTGTCTTTCGCGATGAGCGTCGTCTGGTACCACCCGATCTCTTTCACGAGGTAGTCTGAGGGTCGTTCCATACAAAGCGATGTCGGGGTGGAGTTGACAGGCGTCAGTTGGAGTTGAAAGGCGTCGAGGGCGGGGATTGAAAGCGGGGGGTGGGCGGAGAGATGCGACGGGCAAAGCCCTTAAGGATCGGCGTTCACCACGCCGACGCGGTCGTACGGGGACCAGTGTCTAGAACGCGCCTGACACGGACGGCGTCCCGCTGCCCCTGAACCCTTGCCCCCCGGTCACGAAAATCTCCTCCCCGAGCGTGAACGGGCGAAGGATCGCGAGCATCGTCCCTCCCAAAAAGTTCGCCACGACGTCCTTCGCGGCGAGGCCGAACGTCAGACCGCCGACGCCGCCGACGCCGAGGATGCTGCTCGTGGGCATGCCGAGCAACGCCACCGCGCGGGCGACCGAGCTGAGGGTGATGATCGCACCAGGGTCAAATTTAAAGGCGTCAGATGAGATTGAAAGGCGTCATAGGGGCAGTGATCGAAAGCGAGGGACCCTGGGCGGAGAGACACGCCGGGAGATAAAGTACTTAAGAATCGGCGTTCACCGCGCCGACGCGGTCGTACGGGGACCAGTGTGAAGGAGAACGCGCCCGAGCGAGAGCAAGATGGCGACGAGACGCGTGAGGACGATCCGCAACGACGCCTCCGCGATCTTCGCCTTCGTCCTCAACAGCTCCGGGAGCCACCTCTGGTTGCACATGACCGCGACCGCGCCGAGACCGAGCGTGTACACGGCGAGGTCGAAGTCGCCGACGCCGCGGGAGACGACGCCGCCGCCGGCGAACCCGCCGTCGAATCCGAACATTCGCACGACGACGTTATCGCGCGCGTACAGCGTGACCCACACCGCCTGCAGCGTCTTCATCGGCCCTCCGAGCCACCCGAGGAGGCTCTCTTTGAACGAGTTCTCGTCGAACGCGAAAGGTTCGATCTCGCCGGGCCCCCTCTCGCCGCCTTCGTCGCCTTCGCCGCCGCCGTCATCGACGCGTCGTCGCCGCTTTAACCTCCACTCGTACAGCTGTCGCCGCCACTTGTCGATGGCGAGCTGCATGAGCACGATGAGCCACACGTCCTCGATCGACCACGGGTCTTTGATGTGGCGCTCGCACCCGCGCGCGAACGCTCGGATCTCCCTCCCGACCCTCTGCGCGCTCGAGTCGATCGCGCGCGACACCGGCTCCGGGAGCCGAACGATGTTCGGATCGATGCTCGAGACCATCTGCTCGACGCTCGAGACGGTCGCGGTCGCGGTCGCGGACGACGACGACGCGGTCCTCCTCGCCGCCGCGTTCGCGCGCGCCGGCGACGCGAGCGACGCGGCGAAGAGGATCGACGCCGCGAGGACGCGCGCGAACGGCGGCGTGCCGTACGGCGACGCGCGGCGACGCCGCGCGGAGGCGGAGGCGTCGTCCCCCGGGCGCTTCTCCGTCGAATGTCGCGGAGGCGGAGAACCGCGCGGCGGTCGCGCGGGGGACGGCGACGACGACGACGAAGACGAAGAAGACGCGGACGCGGCGGCGGCGACGACGACGCCGCGCGCGCGGGCGCCGCGGCGACGCGCGCCGGTCGCGACGACGCGTCGCGGCGGCGCGGAGAGGCACGTCGCGACGCGTCCGTCGTTGTTACGCCGCGCGATGCCGCCTCCTCTGAAGGATAATAAATTAGGGCGAGCGCGCGAGCGCGCGTCGACGACTCCGCGCGTCGCGACGACCGACGCGAAAGTCGTCGTCGTCGTCGTCGTCGTCATCGCGCGCGCGGTGTTCGCTCGCGAAGCGAACGAGCGACGCGTCGCGCGAGCGGCGCGTCCCTCGCGCGGCGGAGGAGTGCGCTCCCTCGATTGTGTCGGAGGGCGATTAAAACTGCATCATTCCGGAAGTCACGACACGCGTGCGTCAAGAAGAATACTGCACTGTCTCGTAAGTGTATGCAATGGTCTCGCGACGCCGCCGCCGCGCCGCGCCGTCGACTCATCGATTCCCGCCGTAGTGCGACCGATACCGCGACGGCTCCCCCTCCCTCGCCCGACCCCCTCCCTCCCCCGCCCTCTCCTCGTCCTCCTCCCACACCTTTCGAAAGCGCACCTGGCAATACTCCCCCGCGCCCTTCCGAAACACGCACGCGGGATCGAAGTCGTGCACCTCGCGCAACAACTCCACGAGTCTCTCCGCGGCGTGCTCCACCGTCGCCTCTCCCTTCACCGCGGTCGCCTCCGCGGCGTTCCCGGTCGCGCCGGCGTGGTTGAGATCCTGCGCGAGCCACCCGAACCCGATCCCGCCGCCCTCCGGCGAGAGATACGTAAAGTCTCGCTCCATGTCCGCGCCCGCCGAAGGGAAGTCGCGCGCGCGCGACATCGTCACCGACTCCGGATGCAGATGCAGCATGACGCTCGTCTCGACGTCGCCCGCGTGCAGCCCGTGCTTGATCTCCTCGTCGTCGTATAAACCCTCCGGGACGCCGAACGAGAACCAGTTGACGCAGACGACGAACATCCCGAACCTTTTACGGAGGTCTCTCGCGACGATGTCCATCACCTGCGGCTGACCGCCGTGCGAGTTGAAGAGGACGAGCTTCTCGATTCCCGCGCGGTGGACGCTCTCGCCGATGTCCGTCCACGCCGCGATGAGCGTGGACGCGCTCAGCGATATCGTCCCCGCGAAGTCGTCGTGCTCCACGGACTTGCCGTACGGAAACGCCGGGAGCACCGTGAGCGGAATCTCGGAAGGGAGGAGGCGCAGCGCGACGTCGAGCACGCCCGCGTTGATGGCCGCGTCCACGCAGACGGGGAGGTGCGGGCCGTGCTGCTCTATCGCGCCCACGGGGAGGAGCGCGATGACGTTCGAGGCGTCCATCTCGTCGAACTCCGCGGTCGTCATGTCCGCCCAACGCCGCTTCGGGAGAAGCGAGGAGGAGGAGGAGGAGGAGGAGGAGGAGGAGGACGAGGGCGATGATGTCTCCGCCGACGCGTTTCCGCCATTCGCGGTCGCGGCCGTCGCGCGCGACGGCGCGCGGTGGCGCCGCCGCGACGCGCCTCGCTCGTCGCGCCGCCGCGACGAGGCGCGCGACGCCGCGGCCGTCGCCGGGGTCGCGCACGT
>Ga0255756_1005077_pt1 | contig 12426 bp, 17 predicted proteins | sample 011ome_20_FD_179956 | JGI IMG/M metagenome (GOLD analysis project Ga0255756, IMG submission 179956) | Coastal salt marsh microbial communities from the Groves Creek Marsh, Skidaway Island, Georgia - 011509CT metaG (version 2) | ecosystem: Environmental > Aquatic > Marine > Intertidal zone > Salt...
TTATCTACTGTAATTTATATTAATTTTAAAATATGATAATTTCTCCTTGTATTAGCATCTGTAAAACTGATCCAACCACAGGATACTGTTATGGCTGTGGACGAAATAATGAAGAGAAAAAGACTTGGAAACTTGAAGAAACTACTGATGATTGGAAATCAAATAATTTAGAAGAAATAAAAAAAAGACTTAGTGGCTGGCAGCTAGATAGTTTTAACGAGTCATATGAATATAAAATTAATAATGGAATGTCCCTTTTTAAAAAGAATTTAAAAAATGAGTAAATCAACAATTGTAATTATAATTTATATCATAGGGTTAGTTTTTGGGGCTTTGGTCTTAGATATCTGGAGTGCCAATACCAGTCCTAAAGCGCTATTAGGTATAGGCTGGACAGCACTATTGTTAATTGGATTATTTTTTGCAGAAAAAAATGAAAAAAAATAATTCTATAAAATATTTTTTTATAATTTTTTTTATTTTTTTTTCTTTAAATAATTTGAAAGCTGAAATTATTATACTAAGCTCATGCGATAATAGCAAAGATGGTTTTCTAAAAAATGAATATATTTTAGATTTAGAAAAATCATTAATGACAAGGAATTATGTTTATAATTCAAAAACTTTTAAAAAATATAGGATTACGGACTTAACTGTTAAAAAAGAAAATACTTTATCAAGATTTATATACCAAGAAGATAACAAAATTTTAACTGATAAAGTTGGCTACCCTCAATTTTATACCCAATTATTATTTGAAATAGATAACCCGAATATTATGATAAAAACTGTTATCAATAATGAAGAGGGTATTTCCCATATGTCCAAATGTAAAAAAATCGAAAGATTTAAGAAAGAAAGTTAATTTTTCTTTTTATTTTTTTTTGAAGAATTTTTATTCTTAGTATTAAATCTACTATTCGTAATACTGCTACGATGTTTAGCGTAAGCTTGTTTTTGAGCTTGTTTCATAGCTTTTTTGGAAGACATAATAAATTATACTAGTATTCTATTTCAATTGTATCAATAACTTTAAAATCTTTGCTTGAAATTACTATCTCTCCTGAGGATGGTGCATAATTTAAACTTTCTGAAATAACCACATAATGTGTAACAAAAACCAAATTTTTATTTTCATTCCAATTACTAATAAATGTTTTGAGTTTTTTCATTTGTGGATCTTTATTTTTAGCAAATTGAGAACTAAAAAAAGAATTTAAAAAACTCTTTGTTTCGAAATTATTAAAAGCTATTGATGCTGTTTCTTTACATCTACACCATTCACTTGAATAAACTTTACTGATTGGAATATTGTTTTCTTTAAAGTAAGTCCCTATTTTTTTAGCCTGGTTTCGACCAGAATTGCTTAAATTTCTTTGTGTTTTACAATCCTTAATATCAAAATTTTTTGGGTCCCCTCCACCAGGGGCATAAGCGTGTCTTATAAAGATTAGATTTCCACCTCTTTTAAGTTCATTAATTATATTTTGATTTGAATCTGCTTTAATTGGCGAATTAATAGATATAAATATTATTAATAAAAATTTTAAAAATTTCATTAATGAGCATTAAATTTAAAAGTTTAAATAAAACAATAATTAAATGTAAAAAATGTCCAAGATTAGTAAAATTCATTAAAAAAATTTCTACTGAGAAAAGAAAGCAAAATATCAAAGAAACTTATTGGGGAAAACCAGTTACTGGATTTGGTGATTATCAAGCAAAAATCTTAATATTAGGTCTTGCCCCTGCAGCTCATGGAGGGACAAGAACAGGAAGAGCTTTTACAGGTGATAAATCTGGTGAATTTTTATTTAAATGTTTGCATAAAGCTAAAATAGCTAACCAATCATTATCAGAAAATTTAAAGGACGGCCTTAAATTAAATTCCACCTATATAACAAACATACTAAAATGTGTACCACCTGGTGACAAACCACTTAAAGAAGAGTTAAATAATTGTTCTAATTATTTTAATTCTGAAATTTCAAATTTAAAAAAATTAAAAGTTATAATTACTTTGGGAAAAGTTGCTTTTGAAAATTGTCTAAAATTTTATAAAAAAAAATATAATCTAAATAAAAAAATACACTTTAAACATGGAAAATCATATGTTTTACCAGACAATATCATTTTAATTCCTGCTTATCATCCAAGTCCTAGAAATGTTAATACAAAATTAATATCTTTAAAAATGATGACAAATTTATTCAAGAAAGTGAAAAAGTTATCTACAATTTAATACTATCACAAAAATAAGGTTTAAAATTATCAAATATTATCTGTGGAACCTTAACTGGTTTACCCTTCTCATTGACAAAAACTAAATGAATTTGAGACTCGGCAATTACATCATCCCCTTTAGTTATAATTTGATTCATAAAAAAGGATGTTTTAGTGACTGATTTAATAAAAGATCTAATGGTTAATTCATCTTCTAAATATGCTGATTTTTTATATTCTATATTGCATGATTTGACGATTATAAGTGCACCAAACTTATTTTTTATTTGAAGATTGCTTAAACCAATAGTTGATAAAGCCTCCGTTCTTGCTCTTTCTAAATACTTTAAATAATTAGCATAATAGACAACGCCACCAGCATCTGTATCTTCATAATAAACTTTTACATTATGATAAAAATTTTCATGCATTTTAAAATTCTATCAAAAAAATTAATATTTTAATACAAACTAAGATATAAATAATTAATGAAAGTTTATATCATCTGGCTAATAGGGGTAATAATTTGGAATTTTGGATTTCCCAATGCAACGCCTACTGCAGATGTTATTGTTGCGGTTCTTTTATCTTTCTTGAGTATGAGTTTAAAAAAAATGTTTAAAATTTAATTAATCAGCAGAAAAATAAATATTTTGATAGTAAGCTATAGCTTTTAATTTTGAATTATCAGTATCTGACATAATTGCTAAACCGTCCAATTCATCTACATCTAGATTATGAAATTTTTTAAAGTCTTCTTTCACATTTGCTTTAACAGTAATCCACTCGTTTAAATTTTCTTTTGTTGAAGCTAAAACATTATCAATTGATTTTTTTGTATATGGACTTGGAGAATTAAAGCCAACATCATTATTACTAGAAAACACATAATTTATAGCTCTATTTGATAATGGAGTTGCTCCAGTTTTTTTTATAGCAAAAACTCTAGCTGCAAAATCGTGCCCTTTTTTTGTATTTTCTTTAATGCCATCTAAGCTTTTTTCTATTTTCCAAGTAATATTTATTATAGGTGTTTTGTTTAAATCAATTACAACTTTCTTTCCAAGTCCCGATGCAGCATTATCTGCTACTGCTTTTAAATAATTTCCATTATCATTTGAACCAACTGAATACTCTGTTTTATTATCAGCACCCCTAACTTTTCTTACTTCTAGATTAGAGAGTTCTGCCTCTGTAAATTCAAATACTTTTACCTCATTTGCAGCACTTATTGATGTTAAAAAAAGAAATAGAGATAAAAAATTTATCAGTACATTCATAAGTTAAACTTTAAGTTTATTTTAAAAAAATCATTTATGGTAACAAAATAATTTTTGGTGCAACGCATGTCCCATTATGGATTTGTTTGAATGCATTACCACCATTTTTTAATTCTCTAAATTCTATCCAGTCTAATGGACCAATATCTTTATTTGCAAGTATATTTAAAGTTTGTTCAAAATCTTTATTAGTATAACAATAAGTGCCAATAACAGTCACTTCTTGAAGTGTCATTTTTCTAAAGTTAAAAGTACCTGCTGGTTGGGTAAGACCTATGTGAATTATAGACCCACCTGGTTTAACAACGTCTATTGCTTGTTGTCTTGAAACTTCTAAACCAACAGTATCAAAGACAATATCAAAATTATTGCTTTTGATTTCTTTATCATTTGGAGATACAAAATTTGCATCAAGATATTTAGAACATTCAGTAAGTCTTAGTTTATTTGGGTCAGATAAAACTATATTTTTATTGCCTTTAATTTTTGACAATATCAAACCACATAGCAAACCTATCGCTCCCCCACCTTGAATTAATGTCTTGCATTCAGATAATGGTTTTTTTAAAGATTGTTCTCCAATTAAAACCGCATGTAAAGAAACTGCTGTTGGTTCAGCAACTGGTGCTTCATTTTTATCTAATCCATTTGGAATTTCATAAATATTTTGATCAGGGGTTGAAACAAATTCAGCAAAAACTCCTTGTCTTTCTATGGGTCTATTCATTCCTAATATTATTCGATTTGGACACAAATGTTCTCTTCCACTCGTGCAATACTCACATTTTCCACAAGTAATTAATGGATTTAAAACAACATCTTTGCCTTTAAATTTTCCATTTTGAACCTGACCACTTACTTCATGACCTAAAATTAATGGTGGTACTCTTCTTTCATCATGACCGTGGTATGCGTGCATATCAGATCCGCATATACCTGAGGCATGAACTTTTAAAATACTTTCACCACTTACTTCAGATGGATTAACTTCATCTCTATAAACCAATTCTTGTGTTCCAGTATATACTAAAGCTTTCATGTTATTTTTTTGCTAAAAGATAATATGTCAATGATGAAATAAATGCACCAATTATCCAAGCATAAGATTGTAAAAACATTAAATTAATATTCCAAATTGTTGACGATGAAAAGATAAAGCCAATGACTAAAGAGTATACTGCTTTTATATGCCATCCATTTGAAAAGTAATAAACACTTTCAGCGTCTGCTAAATAAATATCTTTATTACTAATGTTTTTATCTTTGATTAAATAATAATCAGCAACCATTAAACCAAATATAGGTCCAAAAAAAGAACCCAGTGTATCCACAAATGATAAAATTCCAATTTGGCTTAAAACTGTTAACCAGAAAATACCAATAAAAAAACCAATTACTGAAATAGTATAACTAGCACTTTTTAATGTTAAATTTTTTGGAGAAAAATTAATAAGCGAATACTGTGAAGGTATAAAATTAGCAACTAAGTTAGTTGAGGCTGAAGCAACAATAATAAAAAAAAGTGCAATTATTGTTATTTGTATATCGTCAAACTTACCAATTATATCGGTTGGATTGGTAAATATTCGATCTAAATCTTCAAATTTTTGATTTAAAAAAGTATCAGAACCAACAACTATAAAAACTGCAAAAAAAGAAAATATTATTAAATTTAAAATTAAACTTAAATTACCTTTTTTTAAATCATCCTCACTTTTTACATGTCGTGAAAAATCTCCAAAACTAATTATGATAATAGAAAAATATGCAAATATCGTACCCGCAACAGTTAGAATTGGAGCTACATTATCTGAATTAAGGAAATTTTTAAAATCTAAAATACTTATAAACGCATTAGCTGTCATTTTCACATCACTTAACAAAACGGTAAAGAAAAAAAGTAATATCCCAGCATAGACAATAATTGCTGAATAATTAACTAGTTTCTTATTAAATTGAGCGCCCACACTAAACATTAAAGTTTGAAAAATAATTACAATTATAAATGAAACCCAATCAATAATATTCAGACCAAGTAAGAAAATTAAAAATATTTCTTGATCTAAAAGAGTATTATCTACTGAAAAAATTATAATTCTAATTAGATATCCAATTATTTTTGATAAAAAATATGTTTGAACCCCAAACATAAAAATACCAACTATACTTCTAATCAATCCAAAGAATTCTGCTCCTTTGAACCCTAAGGAAGATCTTAATAAAACAGAAAAAGGTAGTCCATATTTTTGAGATGGTTTTCCAATTAAATTTGCGAAAAAATAAACTAATATTGAACCTAATATAGTTCCAAAAAAAACTACAAATGTGCTTAAGCTATAAATCGTATAAAGTGATGCTATTAGAGAAAATCCTATGATACTTTGAACATTTACACCCCAAAAGCAAAAAAGATCCTTCCAATTCCATGTTTTATAATTTGGGTTAACTGTTACAAGATCCCAGTTAGAAAGAGAGTATTTAACTTTTGGCTGATTCACTAAAAATTATATTAAACTAATAATTTCTACTGTCCATAAAGATAGGCTGGCAACCATAATGCGATTTTTGGAAACATAATAATTAATATCAAGCCAATTACTTGAATGACCATAAACTGCATCATTCCATAATAAATATCTTTTAAATCCCATTCTGGAACCACACCTTTTAAAAAATATGCTGATAAGGCAACCGGGGGAGACAGCCAGGCCGTCTGGAGATTGACCGCCACCAAAATTGCAAACCAAGTTAAATTAAACCCTAACGCCTCAACTAAAGGTAAGATTATTGGAATGATAATCATTACGATTGGAACCCATTCTAATGGCCATCCTAATAAAAAGATTATCACCATAATTAAAGCTAGAATTAAATACTTATTCATTTCAAGACCTAATAAAAAGTCTGTAAGTAACATTGGTGTTCCTAATCTAGAAAAAACGGCTCCAAAAAAGTTTGAAGCAGCAACCAAGACCATGATTAATGCTGAAATTTCTAAAGTTTTAACTAAAGCATCTTGTAATTTTTTAAATGTTAATTTTTTATAGGCCAAAGCTAAAAGCAAAGATCCCATTGCCCCACAACCAGCAGCCTCTGTTGGAGTAGCAAACCCAAAAAGAATACTTCCTAATGCTGCAAACACTAATGCAGCAGGTGGAACCAATCCTAAAAAGAATTCAATCCAAACAGCTTTCATACTTGTTGCTCTAAGTTCAGGTGGCAATACAGGTCCAAGACTTGGATCAATCCAACATCTAATTGTGGTGTATGCAGCGTAAAGTGTTGCAAGTAAAATTCCTGGAATAATTGCAGCTGCAAATAAATCTGTTACTGGGATTTCCATAATAGGTCCCATCACAACAAGCATAATACTTGGGGGGATTAAAATTCCTAGAGTACCGCCAGCAGTAATAGTTCCTGCAGCAAGTCTTACATTGTAACCAGATCTATTCATTGATTTAGCTGCCATGATACCTAAGATGGTAACTGAGGCTCCAACAATTCCTGTAGCAGCAGCAAATACTACTGAGACAAATAATACTGCGTAATATAATGAGCCTCTGACTTTAGCTAACATTAGTTGGAATGCTGAAAATAATCTTTCCATCAATCCAGCCTGTTCCATCATAATTCCCATAAAGACAAAGAGTGGGACTGCGGCTAACGTTTGCTCGGTCATGACCATCGAAAACTGCAAGGTCATTAAATAAAATACTAGTTTTCCAAAACCTAAGTACCCAAATACAAATCCTAAAAAAATTAAAGTAAAGGAAATTGGAAACCCAACAAAAATCGAGAACAACATTACTCCAATTAAAATAAAACCTAAAACTGCTGGATCTATAAATTCAGCTAACATTTATTCTTCCTCTCCTGGCCAAACGCCTTTTGTTGCAGCCCAATAACTTTTAAATAACTCTGAAACACCCTGTACGATTAAAAAAATAATACCAAACCACAATGAAGCTTTAATCGGCCACATATAAGGCATCCATGCAGTATCCATTCCTCTTTCGCCTCTCATAATTGATTCTTGGACAAATCCAGTCGTCATATAAAGAAAGACGATTAAACCTGGGAAATAAAACAGTAAGTACAACCAAAAATCTATTGTACCTTGTGTTTTTGTTTTGAAATTTCTATATAAAAAATCTGCTCTAATATGAACACCCTTAGATAAAGCATATCCTGCACCAAGCATAAATAAAGCCCCATACATAAATCTACTCATGTCATAAGCCCACATTGTAGGGGCGGTAAATAGTTTTCTTGCTAAAACTTCATAGGTCATTGCTAAAATTAGTGGAACGGTAATCCAACAAACTATATTGCCGACCCACTTGCTAAATAAATCTATGTTGGTAATTGAAGCTGCCATCCATTTAGGCATATTTTTTGGCATTGGTCCTGACCCACCTCTTCTCTCAGCTATCATTTCATCTGAAATATCAAGCTTCATAGGTTTTACGGATTTTGTTTTGGACTTAATTTTTTTTGGCATCTTAAAAATTATTTTGAATTAAAAACAAAGCGGACAATAAATTGCCCGCTCTGTTAAAGTTTTTAGATACTATTTTAATGTTGCTGCGTGAGCCATACCTAGCTTCGCATTAGACATTTGAGCTCCAGACCAGAATGGTACTGCGATATCAGCAAAGTCTTTTTGAGATTGCCATACTTTAGCAAAAAATGGGTTTTTAGCCGCATTAGTTTCTAAAGATTTTTTCGCTGCAGCCATATACGCTGGGAAGTAGTCAGCTGGAGTATCGTGTAAAATTACACCATGTTTTCCAGTTAACTCAGCAAGAGCTTTTCCGTTTTCGTATATTCTGTAACTCATTGATTTTGATAGAGATGCATTCGCAGCAACTTCTAAAGCTTTCTTCTCAATAGCAGACATTTTTTTGTATTTGCTACCATTTAAATAGAAGTCAGCATTTACTACTACTTGGTGAAGACCTTGTAGGTAGTAATGTTTTAGAACTTTCTGGAAACCGAATGTCATGTCAGGCTTTGGACAACACCATTCAGCTGCATCAATTGTTCCTGCTTCAAGAGCTGGTAGAATATCTCCACCACCCATTGCAACAGAAGCTACACCAATATCTTTATAAGTTTGTCCTGGAATTCCTGGAGGAGTTCTGAACTTGTACTTTCTAAAGTCAGCCATGCTATTAATTGGCTCTTTGAACCAACCTAAAGCCTCTGGACCTACTGGTTGTAACATGAAACCTTTGATATCTCTTCCCATTTCAGTCCATAGTTGGTCGTATAATTCTTTACCACCACCATATTGGAACCAAGATAAGAAAGCTAAGTTATCAATACCAACACCTGCACCTGCTACTGGCGAACCAAATAACATAGCTGCTGGGTGATCACCTGACCAATAGTGAGTCCAAGCGAAACCACAATCGATAAGACCTTTATCAACTGCATCTAAAGTTTCCTTAACACCTACTACTGCTCCAGCTGGCATAATTTCAAACTTAAGTGAACCTTGTGTTAATTCAGAAACTGTGTCAGTGAAATCTTTTAACATTTTCACTTCATCAGCTTTTGCACTAATTACAGTTTGGCACTTAAGAGTTTGTGCAGAATTTGCTCCTGTAACTGTCATGACAGTTAAAAGAAGAGTTCCTACAACTAATGATATGATTTTTTTCATATTGTATTTTCCCTCTCTGTGTTTTTTTATAAAAAAAGTACCCTCTCAAACTTTTAAAAGTTAAACAAGGGTTAATATTGATTTATTAAGCAATTTTTAAGTAAATTTGTTATTATATAAAAATTTTTAACTTATAAAGGTTCTAATTTAATGGATAACTTTGATTTCATAATTCTTGGAGCAGGTTCAGCGGGTTGTGTACTTGCTAACAGATTATCTGAAAATCCTGATCACAAAGTTTTACTATTAGAAGCTGGCGGCAAAGATAATTACCCATGGATACATATTCCTGTTGGATATTTTAAAACCATGCACAATCCTAATACTGATTGGTGTTATCGAACAGAACCAGATGAAAGTATGAATAATATTTCTATAAGATATCCAAGAGGTAAAACTTTAGGTGGCAGCTCTTCAATTAATGGATTACTTTATATAAGGGGTCAACATCGTGATTATGATCTTTGGAGACAATCAGGAAATACAGGTTGGGGTTGGGATGATATTTTGCCCTATTTCATAAAAGCAGAAAATCAAGAGAGAGGAAAAAGTGAATTTCATGGGGTTGGTGGACCTTTATCAGTTTCAGATCAAAGAATACATCTTCCTCTATTAGACGAGTTTCAAAATGCAGCTGAAGAATTTGGAATTCCAAAAACAAAAGATTTTAATACTGGTGATAACCATGGATGTGGTTATTTTCAAGTAACTCAAAAAGATGGTTTTAGATGTAGTACTTCCGTTGGTTATTTAAATCCAGTTAAACATAGAAAAAATTTAAAAATTATTACGAATGCTCATGTTAAAAAAATTAATTTTAAAGATAAAACTGCTGAGGAAGTGGAATTTTGGGAAGGTGATGAATTAAAAAAAGTAAAAGCTAATAGAGAAATTATTCTTTCGTCTGGTGCTATTGGATCTCCTCAAATATTACAAGTTTCGGGAATAGGAAATTCTGAAAAATTAAAAAACTTAGGTATTGAAACAGTTAAAGATTTAAAGGGAGTTGGTGAAAATTTACATGACCATTTAATGCTAAGACCTATTTATAAAATAAATGGAATAAAATCACTGAACAAAAAAATTAATAGTTTATTTGGAAATTTAATGATTGGACTTGAATACGTATTCAAAAGATCTGGTCCAATGACAATGGGGGCAAGTCAGCTTTGTATGTTTGCTAAAAGTGATCCATCACTTGAGCTTCCAGATTTACAATGGCACGTTCAACCAATGAGCATGGATACATTGGGTGCAACTAAAAATCATGATTTTCATGCTTTTACTCCTACTGTTTCAAATATAAGACCCACTAGTAGAGGTTATGTAAGCATTGTTGATAAAGACTCTAGAACTTATGCAAAAATAAAACAAAACTATCTGTCAACAGACCATGATCGAATGGTTGCTGCAAGAGGTCTTAAACTAACAAGGAAAATTGTTTTAGAGTCTGAAACTTTTAAAAAGTACTCACCTGAAGAATATAGGCCAGGGATAAACATTAATGATGATGAAGAATTAGTCAAAGAGGCATCAAATTATGCACAAACTATTTTTCATCCAGTTGGTACTTGTAAAATGGGCCAAGATGATATGGCTGTTGTTGATGAAAAATTAAGAGTTAAGGAAATAAAAAATCTTAGAGTAATTGATGCATCCATAATGCCCAGTATTACTTCTGGTAACACTAATGCACCAACAATAATGATTGCAGAAAAAGGTGCAGATATGATACTAGGTCACTAAATGTTTGCAGAATTATTCACACCAGAGCAATTAACAATTTTAGGACAAATCATTTTCATAGATTTAGTTTTAGCTGGTGATAATGCGATTATTATTGGAATGGTTGCTTCAAAATTTCCAGTGGAACAAAGAAAAAAAGTAATTTTTTGGGGTATTGGTGGAGCTGTAGTTTTAAGAATTATCTTAACTATGCTTACTGCATACTTGTTGCAGATTACTGGCTTGAGGTTGATTGGAGGATTATTACTGCTTTATATTGTCTACAAACTCTATGTTGATGTAATTAAAGGACAGTCAGACGAAGAAGATATAAAAGTCGACAATTCTAGTTTCTTAAAAGCTATATGGACAGTTCTATTGGCTGATTTTACAATGAGTTTAGATAACGTGTTAGGTGTAGCGGGTGCAGCTGGTGATCATTATGGATTATTAATTTTTGGATTGGCTTTATCAATTGTTTTAATGGCTACAGCAGCTAATTTAATCTCAGGTTGGATTAAAAAATACAAATGGATAGCATGGGCAGGATTACTAGCAATATTAGTGGTTGCAGTAGAGTTGATTTACACAGATATTAAAATAATATTTCTATAATGTATTTACAAAAAATTAATTTAAAAAATAAATACGCTTTAGTTACTGGTGCAGGTAAAGGATTAGGGAAAGCTTGTTCTATTGCTTTGGCAGAAGCTGGAGCTACGGTTATAGCACTTAGCAGAACTCCATCTGATCTTGATAAATTAGAAAAACAAATAAAAAAAATTAAAGGAAAAATTATTAAAGTTCCATGTGATGTAATGAATTACGAAGATTTAAAAGAAAAAATTAATAAAATTAAAATTATTGATATTCTTGTGAATAATGCAGGAACTAATATCCCAGAACCATTTGAAAAAATTAAACAAAAAAGCATGAACTACTTAGTTGATCTTAATCTTAAAGCTGCTTTTAACGTAGCTCAGCTTGTTGTAAAAAAAATGTTAAAAAACAAAAAAAGACCAGGTTCAATTGTGAACATGTCCTCTCAACTAGGACATGTAGGTATGAGTGGTCGAAACGTATATAATATGACTAAATTTGGTATTGAGGGTCTTACCAAAGGTATGGGTGTTGAGTTAGCAAAAAAAAATATAAGAGTAAATACTGTGGCGCCAACTTTTGTAGAAACTCCAATGGTTAAAAACTTTTTTAAAAATAAGAAATTTAAGAAACTCGCTTTAGGCAATATTCCGTTGGGAAAAGCTGCAACAGAGAGTGATATAGCAACAACTGTTTGCTTTTTAGCTTCTTCAGCCTCGTCAATGATCACAGGTACATCAATAGTAATAGATGGTGGATGGACAGCTCAATAATTTATAGACTCTTATTAGTTTTATTCATTTTTACATTTTCGCAAGTACAAGCAATAGAATTTCAAGGTAATTTTACTCAAGGGCATTTTATTTTAGGCAAAACCGATCCTAAAGCACAAATTAAAGTTGGCAAAAAAGAAGTAAAAGTATCTGAAGA
>Ga0255756_1005100_pt1 | contig 12403 bp, 9 predicted proteins | sample 011ome_20_FD_179956 | JGI IMG/M metagenome (GOLD analysis project Ga0255756, IMG submission 179956) | Coastal salt marsh microbial communities from the Groves Creek Marsh, Skidaway Island, Georgia - 011509CT metaG (version 2) | ecosystem: Environmental > Aquatic > Marine > Intertidal zone > Salt...
ACGCGTGGATCTGAGCGATTTCGCGCGGCTCGCGACGGCGCTTCCGCAGCCGTTCAAACCCGCGTTTCGGCTGTACGACGCGCTGAAAAAGTACGTCAAACCGGCGACGAGGGTCGTGGCCGAGGTCCCGGGCTTAGCGCTCGACGAGCGGCGCGTCGCGGACGAGGTGGACCAGTGGGTCCGAGACCAAAAGCCGGCGTGGTTTTTCGACGACCCGAGGACGATTAAACGCCGCCGCCGAGAGGACCGAGACCCGAAACTGTTAGAGGAGCTCGCGCACATGACGCGGAAACCTTCCAGGGATAAAGAAACCGTGAGGGATATGTTCGATAAGTACGACGAAGACCGAAGCGGCGGGCTGGACGTCGAGGAGGTTGCGTACGCGCTCGGGGACTTGGGCGCGCTCGATCACGTCCTCGCGTCGTGGGGCAGCGTCGAGGAAATTTTCGAGGAGTTTGACGACGACCAGAACGGCACGATGGACTTCACCGAGTTCACGACGATGATCAACAAAATCAAGCAGCTGAAGCGAAAGGCAGAGGGCGAGGACGTCCAGGAAGAGGCCGCGGTCGAGATCGGGGACGAGAGCAAGCTGTACGTCGTCGATTTGAACGGAAAGCGACGCCCGCCGAGGCCGCCGCTCGGGCCGAAGATCGGCGGCCGGTCCCAAGCCGTTCGAATCAACGCGCGATACAGAGTAGACTCCCTCCTCACGATGCCGCCGCGCGAGGCGGTGGAGACGCTGAGCAAAGTCAGCGAGCGCGCGCGCGTGCTCGCGCTGAACATGCTGAAGATTAAAAACGCCGCGGAGATTGTCTACGTCATGCCGCCGCGGCAACGCGCGGAGCTGTACCCGTCTCTGCACCCGGACGTCGAGCTCGAGGTCCTCTCGATGCTGAAACACCCGGAGCGCGTGAGAAAGCACCCCACGGAGCTGCGGACGTTCGTGGACAGGCAGGCGGTGGAGTTGCCGGGGAGCGTGGGAGGCGCGAGCGGCGTGCCCGCGTTTCTGACGGCGCCGCCGGTGCGATTCCCGGACGAAGACGAGCTCGACAGCGCGCGGGAGACGACGACGCGTTCCAACTCGAGCTCGAACGACGGACGCGGGCGCGCGCGGGGGGACGCGTACGCGGTCGTGGACGTGGGCGAGGGCGGCTCGGAGTCCGAGTCCGAGGACGACGACGGGCTTGACGAGGACGGGAGGTTTAGGTATCACATAGTCTAGCTAGAATGAAAAACGTGACCTTATTTGGCGAGCGCGAAAACGACGTTTCCCCGCCCGCGCTGATGACAACCTACTGTACGTGTACCTCGCGACGACGTCTCGAGCCTCGGACCCCGCGTCTCGGACGTCGCGAGACTCGCGCGAGCGGCGGATATTCTCTCTCAGGAGAGCGTGCCCTCCTCCGCACACGTCGACGCGCGCGCGCACGCCCGCCCTCGCTCTCGACCCCTCCCCTCCCCGCCCCTCGCCGCGCGTTCGCCGCCGCGATGCCGATCGCGCGCTCTCGCGCGCTCCTCCTCTTCGCCGCGGCGACGACCGCCGCGCTCGCGCTCGCGACGCCCGCCGCCGCCGCCGCGACGTCCTTCTCCTCCGCGTCGTCGTCCGCCGCCGCGCGGAAGCTCCTGGACCACGACGTCGCGTCGTTCCGCGCGATCGAGGACGGCGGCGCGCACAACGCGCTCGACCCCGCGCGCGACGTCGGCGACCAGACGCGCGCGACGACGTGCCTCCCGAGAGACGACTTCGTTCGCGCGAACGGCGCGCTGTTTGAACTCGGCGGGAAGCCGTTCGCGTTCGCGGGGTGGAACCAGTGGGAGGTGCTGGAAGCAGCGTCGGACGCGCCGCCGCCGTTCCGCCACCTGCCGCTCCCCGGCCGCGAGCACGTGGTGAGGCTCATGAACGAGGCCGTGGAGAACGGTCTGAAAGTCGTCCGAATGTGGGCGCACACGATCACGGAAGGACACGCGATACAGGTGCGCCGCGACGACGGTCCCGGTCCCGTTTCCTCCCGCCAAAACTTTTTTGATGACTCTCGACGGAACCGCAAAAATCCACTCAACCCAACCGACCGCCCGCCGCCGCCGCCGCAGTCCGCTCCCGGGGTCTGGAACGAAGACATCCTCCGCGGGATGGACTTCGTCATGGATCAAGCCCGCGCGCGCGGGTTGAAGATCATATGGGCGCTCGCGGATAACTGGTACCCCGTCGGCGGAATCGACCAGTACGTGGAGTGGTCGCCCACGGCGAGTCGACACCGCGACTTTTTTACCGACGCGCTCGCGATCCGTTTCTTCCGCGACTCGTTCGAAACGATCGCCAACAGGGTGAACACGTACAACGGCATCGCGTACAAAGACGACGCGACGATCATGGCGTGGAACCTCGCGAACGAGGCGAGATGCCAGCGATGTGATTCGAGCGTCATGCAGGCGCGTTATGTGTCACACTGGTCCCCATACGACCGCGTTCGCGTGGTGAACGCCGTTCCATAAGGACTTTCTCTCCCGGCGGTCGTTTCTCTCCGCCCACCCCTCTCTTTCAATCCCGACACGCCTCGACGCCTTTCAACTCCGCTTCTAACGCCTTTCAACTCCGCCGCCTTTCAACCATCTTCACCATGCAGCGGTGGATCGAAGACACGTGCGCGGCGTTCAAGGAGATCGATCCGAACCACCTCGTGGGGATCGGCTACGAGGGCTTCTACGGCCCGGACTCGGGGCACGTGGACTTGAACCCGAACGGCGGCGGCTCGGATTGGGCGTCGAAGGAGGGCCAGGACTTCATCCCGAACAGCGCGGTAGACTGCATCGATTACGTCGGCATTCACGTGTGGCCGGATAACTGGAATTTTCTCGGCACCGAGTTTCAGAAGAAATTCATCCGAGAGCACGTGGACGACGTCAGGCGGTCTATCCCCGGAAAGCCGTTCGTGCTCGAGGAGTTCGGGAAGATCGTCGCGAAGGACGACGCGGAAGAGAACCGCGAGAACGCGAAAGGCGGAAGAGAGACGAAGACGCGCGACGCGTACTTCAACAGCGCGTTTGAAGTCGCGGAGGTGCGTCTCGGTCCGTCGGGTTCGGGTTCACGCCTTCCTTTCACCCTTCTTTCCTCGGTTTCACTTTCACCGCCATCCCGATCAAACTGAACCCATCGCCCGCGTCGACAGGCGGCCGCCGCGGACGGCGACCTCGCCGGCACGCTCTTCTGGCACTGGTACGACCGCGGCGTGGGACCCGGCAAGTACGGCGTGCGAAGCAACGACAGCACGTGGCCGATCATTCAGTCGCACGTCGAGAGCATGAACGCGATCACCGGCCTCCCGCGGTCGTGCCCGGCGTGAGCGCGGAACCGAAAGACGACGCGAAACGAAATTCTCGATTTTCGCGCCGCGAGCGCGCCGGCGGCGAACGTTCCCCTCCGCGACGTCCCCCGCGCCGCGCGCGTCGCGACGCGCGACGCGAGCGCGCGGACGAGACGCGCGCGCCGTCGCATAGCCGTAACGGCCGTTGTAACGAACACGAAACGAGCGAAACGCCGAGAGAAAGAAACGCCCGAAAGAAACTTCGAAACGAACTCGGTTCGCGTACGTGTACGCGTCACGAAAAGTTTTTCTCCGTCCCCGTCTCGCACTCGTTTCGCGACACTAGTCATTACGCGCACGCGCACCTTCGCCGCCCGCCGCACGCCGCCGTCGTCCGCGCCGCAGCGCGATGACCGCCCCCGCGCCGCCCGCCGCGGCCGCCGCGCCGTCCCCTTCCGACCCCGCGCGGGAGAGCGACGGCTCATCAGACGCGCTTTCACCCGGGAGCAAAGATCTCAGGGCGAAGCGCGACAAGCTCCAGGTGGAGATGATGGAGATGGAGCTTAAGGAGCGTCGCGAGAAGCTCGCGCTGCAGCAGGCGGAGCGCGCGCAACGGATCAAGGAGCGCGAGTTCGAGCTCGCGGAGCGCGCGGCGAGGTTCAAGTGGCCGTTCAACGGCGTCGACAGCGCGATGGGCGCGGAGGCGTCGAGGCAAGCGCACCCGTCGGGACCGGGTCACGCGTCCACCTCGGGAGGGGGCCCAGGACAGACGTTTAATCCGACGCACCAGCAGCCGCACCAGCAGCCGCCCGCGATGGCGTTCGCCGCGCCGCCGCGGCCGTCCACGCCGCCGTCGTCGTTCGCCGCGCCGAAGCCGAGGAAGAAACTCTCGCTCCAGGTCTCCTCCGAGATGGCCGTCTCCATCGCGCCGGACGACGGCGCGTCGCATCAGATGCCGAACGAGGGCGCGGCGGAGGCGGAATCTTCCGAGAGACTCCTTCAGAAGGAACCTCTCGAGGACCACGACCCGATGACGGACCTGCCGATCCCGCTGGACATCGGCCGAGGCGCGGTGTTCGAAAAAGTAAAGCAGATCAACGAGCACAAGGACGCCATCAAGCGTTCGTACGTGGACCAGATGACCGAGCTCGAGATGAAGGAGCTCGAAGCCGCCGCCGAGGCAGAGCAGCGGAGACGCGCCGCGGAGAAGCTCGCCGCGCAGGCGATGCTCGAGGTGCGCACGTCGAGGGTCACGGAGATCACGAAGCTCATCGCGGCGTCGCTGACGCTCGTGAAGAAGTCCAGCGAAGCTCTGGACGGGCTCGTGCTGCGCTTGGTGGACGTCATCGAGCAAAACACCGCGGAGGACGTCGGGATAATCCACGAGGAGGAGATCGATTTCGACGGCAAGACGGTGAAGAGCAAGCTCATGGATCTCGTCACGCAAGGGTACGTCCCATCGCAGACGCAGCTGGACGAGGCCGTGGAGGCGGTGGAGGCGATGCGCCCTCGGAGCGAGCGCGCGACGGTGAACACGCTGCAGCGCGACCTCGCGAACTTGAAGCAGGTCGTGGAGGGTCTGGACGAGCCCAACACGACGGCGCAAGACGCGGAGGTTGTGCAGAAGGAGACGCTGCAAAAGGAAGAGGACGACGCAGCCGCGTTGATCGCGAAGGCGAAGGCGCTGAGCGCGCGTATCTTGCGCGAGGAAGCGGAAGCGACGGAGAGAGAGAAGGCGGCGTTGCAGCGGACGTTGGACTCGCTGCCGCCGCCGTCGGAGCTGAGCAAGCTGACGATGGAGGATCTCGCGGCGCGGGACGCGCCGCTCGCGGATCTCGCGAAGAAGCTCGCGGAGGATTCGCAAAAGGCGGCGGCGCAAGCGGCGGCGGAGGACGCGGCGTTGCCCGTGCCGCCGGAGCTCATCACGGAGCTGCAGACGCTGAAGGGGAAGAAGAAGTACCTCCAGGAGATCGCGGAGCTCAAGGCGGAGGTGGAGCGGTTGCAGAACCCGCCGGAGGAGGGGGGCGAGGGCGAGGGCGACGGCGAGGGCGGCGAGCCGGCGGCGGCGTGATCGTGATCGCGTTCGCGCCTCGCCGCGCCGCGCCGGGGTTTGGGTTGGGTTGGGTGATAGAGCGCGCGCGTTATTCTGTTATGTATTCGATTCGACGTGCCGAGCGCGTGCCACCGAAGACGAGACGTCGTCGCCGCGTAGCGTCGCGTGAGAACGGCCCACCACTATTCGTCGCATCTTAAGATATACTGTACCTCAACGCACGCGCACGACAATCTGTCCATCCTACGCTGCCGCTCGTAGACACATCCACGCGGCGTTCTCGCCCATGAACGCGCCCTCCCCGTCCCCCGCGTCATCACCCGGGACGTACACGCTCCGGTCGAACCGCAGCGCCCGCGGCCTGAGCGACCGGAAAGGGTTCGCCTCCGTCTCCCAGAGCCACTCCACGCCCGCGCCGGCGCCGCCGCCGGCGTCCGCCGCCGCCGCCGGCGTCGTCATCGCCCTCAGCGCGTCCTCGTCGCTCTCCGCCTCTTTCACCGTGTACCCGGTCACGACGAGCGGGCACTTGTGCGCGTGGACGATCCTGTCTATCGTCGGTCTCCACTCGTCCTGCGAGTACCCCCACATTCCGGCGTTGAACGCGACTGCGAGCTCGGGGACCCACCCCGAAAAAGTGCTCGCGGTCGACGCCTTCCTCTCCGCGGGCGCGTCGGCCTCCTCCTCCTCCTCCTCCTCCTCCTCCCCCTCCGACGCGATGTCGTGGTACAGCCCGACGTGATACCCCACGGAGACGCCCGCGCGCCGCCGCTTCGGGCTCGGCGCCTCCTCGTCGTCCTCGTCGTCCTCCTCCTCCTCGTCGTCGTCGGCGCCGCGCACCGCGTGGAACTCTCCCTCCGCGATCCCGTCGTCCACCGTGACGTTCGGCCCCGCGCACAGTATCTCGACGTTGGCGAACCCGCGCGCGTCGTCGCCGACGCCGCCGCGTTCGAGCACGGCGCGGAACACCTCCGCGGTCGCCTCCGGGTTCGTCCCCTCGACGCGGTCCGCGCCGACGACGAGGACGCGCAGCGTGTCGTCGCGCTTCGGCGGGTGGTGCCGAGATTTCGACGCCGCGTCCTCGTCGACGCGCACGCGATGCGCGCGGACGCGCTCGACCGCCTCTAATATCGTGAACGCCCTCGAGTGCTCGTGTGCGAACGCGATCGCGAGCTCGTCGTCGTCGTCGTCGCCTCCGCCGCGGACGGAGGACCACGACATCCCGTCGCGGCGCGTCTCGCGCTCTGACGTCGTGGCGCTCGTGCTTTCTCGCTGCCGCCAGCGTGAGGTGCGTGTTCGTTCACGTTTTTCACCCACCGCTCGGTTTCAACATTTGATCGCGTCCCTTTTCAACTGACCGATGAGCCAATTTTCGTACGGAATGGCCTCGCGAGAGGAGGAAGGAGACAGTTCGGTCGCGGGACCATTGCCCGCGCGCCTCGGCGGCGGTCGCGGCGATCATGGACGCGGGCGGCGGGCCCGGGCCCGGGCCCGGGTCCGAAACCGTCGCGAGGGAGGACCTCGCGGACGCGAAGCGACGGCTCCTCGCGGTGCGTCGCCGCGTCCGTCTCGTCGTCGTCGCCGTCCCCGATCGTCCGATCCTTCCTCGACCGTCCTCCCTCCCTCCCCGCTGACGCGCTCGCTTCCGCCTCCCCCCCCACCCCTCTTCCACAGCTCGCTGGCCCGAACGCGGAGACGTACTGGTCCACCCTGAGCGCGTTCCTGCAGAAGCAGATCGCGAAGACGGAGCTGGACGCGCGCGTGCCCGCGCTTCTCCAAGGCTCGCGCGACGCCGTGCGGCTTCACGACGCGTTCCTTCGAGGGATCTACTCCACCGCGGTGAGCAAGTCGCGGGCGCTCGCGCGGCAGCAGGCCGCGGCGATGGCGCAGCAGCAGCAGCAGCAGCAGCAGCAGCAGGGAGGAGGAGGAGGAGGAGGAGGAGGAAACGGTGGCGGCGGCGGCGGGGAGGCGGCGAGGTTGAGCAGTCACGGAGAACAGATCTCTGATGTGCGTTCTATACACTGGTCCCCATACGACCGCGTCGGCGTGGTGAACGCCGATCCTTAAGGACTTTGCCCGGCGTGTCTCTCCGCCCACCCCTCGCTTTCAATCCCCGCCATCGACGCCTTTCAACTCCAACTGACGCCTTTCAACTCCACCCCGACGTTCGCTTGTATAGAACGGCCCTGAGTCGCACGCGCGTGGCGCGACGACGACGACGACGACGACGCAACAACAACAGCAACAGCAACACGCGCAGGGGGTGATGATGCCGCAGCAGCACCAACACCACCACCAACACCAACACCCGCAGCAGATGTACCTCGCGCCGACGCAGCCGGGTCAGGGGATGGGACCGGGGACGATCGCGAGCCTCACGCCCGCGCAGCGTCAGTACCTCGCGCAGCAGCAGCAGCAGCAGCAGCACGCGATGATGCAGCAACAGCAGCAGCAGCTAGAGCAGCTGCGGCGGCGCGGCGGCGACGCGGAGAGCGGGCCGGAGAGCGCCGCGCTCGCGGCGCGAAGAGCGAGGGACGCCGCGCTGGAGATGCAGAGACGGCAGCAGTTGCAGCAGTACCAACAGCAGCAGCACGCGCAACAGCAACAGTTTCAACGCCACCCGGACTGGGCGCCGCCGCGGTGGATCGAGGCGACGCCGGGCGCGACGGCGCCGGCGGCGGCGCCGGGGCCGAAGAAGAAGGGCCGCCCCGTGGGGAGCGGGAAGAAAGCGAAAGCGGCGGCGGCGGCGGCGGCGGCGGCGGCGGCCCAGCAGCAGCAGCAGCAGCAGCAACAACAACAACAACAACAGCAACTCCTCGCGCTGCAGCGGATGCAACAACAGATGAACCTGCAACGTCTGCAGCAACACTGGGCGGCGTTGGGCGGCGCCGACGCGCAGACGAGCGCGCCGCAGCCTCATCCGCCGCACGGGACCGCGGGGCCGTCCGGCGGGTTGACGCGAGCGCAGTTCCAGGCGTCGCCGCCGGCGCGGCAACGCGAGTTGGCGCTCGAGCACGAGCGCCGACGCCAGCTGTACCAAGCGCAACACGCGACGGCGATGCAGCAGCAGCAGCAGCAGCAGCAACAGCAGCAGCAGCGCGCGCACGCGGAGCTGGAGCTGTCGCTCGCGCGGCAGAAGCGGGAGCGGGAGCAGCAGCAGCTGGACCACCGCGCCGCGCTCGGCGGCGACGCGACCGCGGCGGCGGCGAACAAAAAAAGTCGACGGAGTCATCATCACCCGTTCGCCCTCGACGGGGCCCCCGGGACGGAGGGCGTCGACGCGAGCGCGCGCGTCGCGTTCGTCTCCCCGAGCGTCGTGACCTTAGGCGACGACGTGAGAGGCGGGATGACGGGGGAAGGCGGCGCGCGCGTCGACATCGCGGCGCCGCGGCCGTCGCTGGACGCGTTGTACCGCGAGATGGACGTCGACGACGAGTGGTGGGACGAGATGTTGAAGACGAGCGGCGAGCGCCGCGCGGGGCCCGGGGAAACGGGCGACGACGACGACGACGTCATCGAGACCCTGGAGAAGGACGACGACGACGGCGATGACGGCGGCGACCGCGGAGGCGACGCCGCGTCGCCCGGGTCGGACCAGACCGCGGTGACGGTGGCGGCGGCGGCGGCGTTCGCGCCCGCGGGGGGAAAGCCGTTCGCGCGCGCGGCGACGCGACGCGTCGCGCGCGCCGCCCCCGCGCCGCCGCCGCCGCTGATCGGGATATCCGCCCCTCGCGCGCGCGCGCTCGTCGGCGTTGTCGCGACGAGCGCGGACCTGGCGGCGTCGTGCACGCCGGCGGGTAACGCTCTCGGTGAGAGCGTTTCGAATCTCCCGAGGGACGCGGTCGTCGCGGACGAGGACGTCTTGGCGCGGTCGATGCGCGTCGTCGCGCGCGATTCGATGCTCGAGGATGTCGACCCGGCGTGCGTGCGCGCTATGGCGCACGCGGTGAGGGAGTACCTGACGCGGACGGTGAGGAAGATCGTCGCGAAGAGGGACGAGCGGCTGGCGGCCGCGGAGGGGAACGAAGGGAGTGTCGGACGCACGAGCGCGTCGGACGCGTCGGACGTGTCGCGAGCGAAGGATGAATCCTTGGACGAGATGGAACGTCGGATGCTCGCGCGCGGGGGTAATAAACGCGTGGGCGTGGAGGACTTAGTCGCCGCGACCGCGGATGAACCGGACGCGCTCGGACGGCGCGATCGGCTCGCGTTTCTCGCCGCGGAGGAAGGCGTGACGCGCGCGCGGTTGGGCCGCGGTCGCGAACGGCGGGAGGACGATTCGTGACGAGACGAATCGTCGAGACGAGACGCAGACGGCTCGCGCTTCTTCCTCGCGATGATAACTTATTAACCTTATTATTAACCTTATTAAACTTAAAACTAACTTTTGCGAGCGTGTCTTCTATCTACTGTACGCGGAGAGCAGTCATCATACAACGGTACAACCGAACGTTCGATCTTCCGCGCGTTCCTCGGCGGAGGAGATCAAAACGCGTCTCGTCGGTGGGTTTCGCGAGCGAAGCGCAGCGCTTCGGATCGGATTCGGGTCCATCCATCCATCCATCCGTCCGTCAACGCGCGCGCGCGGACGGATTCTCGCGTCGGTGCTTCCGCCCGACGCGCTTCCCCGGCCCGCTCAGGATCCCGAGAAGCGGCTTCGCGGCGACGTGCGGCTCGGCTCGTCCCCCGCGCGCGTCGTCCCGTCCCGCCTTTTCCTTCTTGCACTCGTTCGACCGCCCGCAGCGATCGCTCGGGCCGGACAAGATGCCGAGCGCGGCCTCGTCGTTCATCTTGCACGCCGACGCCGTGGGCGGCGCGGTGGGCGCGCCGCCAGACTTGGCGAACGCCCTCACCGCGCGATGGTTCGCGGACCGCCGCACGCGGCCGCCCGGGGATTCGAACAAGTCGCCGTCTCGCTCGTCGTCAAACGACGACGACGACGTCTCGTGCGCGGACGCGGACGCGGACGCGGACGGCGGCGGCGGCGCGCCCGCGCGGCCGTGCGAGCCTCTCCTGCCGACGCGATCGCCGAGGTCGTCGAGCATCCCGAGCAGAGGGTCTCTCGCGTCGCGCATGTCTCCCGCGCCGCCCGACGCGCCGCGCCTCGTCGTCCGTCGACCCACGCGTCGCGACGGGCCCTCGAGGAGGTCGAACGTCGTCCGGCGCGTCGCGAACGCGGCGGCGCGCTTCACGCGGCGCGCGCGCGAGTTCCCGAGCTCGTTCAGCTTCAGGGTGTTCCTTGTGCGCTGCTTGGAGGCGCCGGCGCCGCCGTCTTTGTTCGCGCCAGGGTTGGAAATATCTCCGCTCGATGGCCCCGGTCCCGCGGTCACGCTGAGGAATTCGAAGCTCGGCGTGCGGCGATGCGCGCGCGCGACGATCGGTCCCTGCGAGCGCGCGGCGCGGTCGATCGGCGGGCGCGTCAGTCGATGAGGTTTTCGCATCGATCGCGGTCGAGCGATCGACGCGACGCGACGCGCGGCGCGATCGAACGAGGCGGAGCGAGGGGATCGTTGATTGATTTTCGAATCGGAGAGCCCGCGGCCTCGCACGGCTCGTTTTAGGATCGGGTGTTACGCGCGCGACGCGACGCGCGACGCGCGGGGACGCGCGACGCGCGGACCGCGCGGCGGGCGACGGGAGCGCGGCCGCGAGGAGAGAGACCGACGCGCGCGACGCGTCGTCGGGCGCGGGACTGGCGAGCGCACCCGCGAGGTCGTAAAGCGCGATCTTTTCCCGGCCGCCTCGCCGGCGGCGAACGTCGAGCGGGAGGACGATCCCGCGCGCGTCGACGCGGACGCGACCGCGCGCGACGCGCACGGCGCGCTAATCGTGAAGCTCGCGGCCATGAGAGAGACGACCGGGTTCGATGCTGCGGGGCGCGAGGAGAGGGCGAGGGCGAGGCGTCCGCGGGACGCGACGCTGTGCTCGAAGGTGTGCGCGACACGACGGCGTCTTCGTGGCAAAAGGTAGCGTCCCGCAGACGCGCCCCCGTGCTACCGTGGCGGTTTAAGGCGGGAAAACGGCGCTTTTTGCTGCCACGGTGTTGACTCAACGTGTTGCGCCTGATCGCGCCGCGCGCTAATTCTCTCCTCGCGACTAAATCTCTCTCCTCTCCGCGCCGGCGGAGAGGGGGCGCGGAGTCACGGACGCGCGAGACGCCCGCGGCGAATGCGCGCGCGCTCGTGACGCGCGTTGACACGTAGAGGGTGGTGAGAGCACCTTCTGATCGCTCGCGCGGCCCGTCGACGCGTTCGCCGCCGCGCGCGGCGAGCGATCCGCCGTCTGCCCCCGCCCCGCCGTCATCGAGTTCGTTAATAGACTACGAGCAGCGACCGCGCTGACGTCGCGCGATGGCGACCGTGGAGCAGTACCTCTCCGTCCTCGCGGGCGCGCAGTCCGCGACGAACGCGGACGCGCAGCGCGCGGCGGCGCAGATGCAGATCGAGGTCCGTCCCCGTCGCGTCCCCGCGCCGCGCGCTCGCGCGCTCGCGACGAAATCGAAAAGAAAACCCAACGCGTCGGTCGGCCGCGAACGCGATCCTCCTCCTCCTCCTCCTCCTCCTCCTCCGACGACGACTGACGCGCGCTCGCTCCTCCTCTCGCCCCTTCCTCTCGCAGCTGAAGCAAGGCGACCCGCGGCGCGCGATCGCGGTGTGCATGACGCTCATAACCCCCGGTCAGCCGATCGAGGCGAGGCACTTCGGCTACGGCGTCCTGCAACACGTCGTCGCGAAGCGCATGGACGAGTTCACGCCCGACGAACGCAATCAGCTCGCGAAGGTGACGTTCGATAACCTCGCGGCGTGCGGCAACGCGCCCGCGAACGCCCCGGAGCCGTTCATGATCAAGTCCAAGGTGGCGACGCTCATGGCGGAGATCGTGCGGAGGCAAGGCGCGTCGCTGTGGACGTCGCTGATGCCGGATCTCGCCGCGGGGGTGAGACTGCTTCCCATACGACCCCGTTCGCGTGGTGCACGCCGTTCCTTAAGGACTTTTCCCGTCGTCACTCTTCACCCGCGCTTCCCTTTCAACGTTTGACTGGTAAGAC
>Ga0255756_1005107_pt1 | contig 12380 bp, 7 predicted proteins | sample 011ome_20_FD_179956 | JGI IMG/M metagenome (GOLD analysis project Ga0255756, IMG submission 179956) | Coastal salt marsh microbial communities from the Groves Creek Marsh, Skidaway Island, Georgia - 011509CT metaG (version 2) | ecosystem: Environmental > Aquatic > Marine > Intertidal zone > Salt...
ACACCCAATTCTTAAGCATTCCGGTCAAAAACCTGATGTCTGAACACGGCATGAATCATTCAGGCGGAATGAAGCACCACATGGATGGCATGAAGATGGAATCTAAAGACGGCCAATTCCGACTTGGTTGGTAAATCATTTAAAGCTCATCAAAGCCCGCTTTAAGCGGGCTTTTTTTGTGCGCAACCCCTATTCCTTATGTATTAAAACCGGTAGTCTAATTAAGTTTTTTAGCTCATTGCGATGTGTATTGAGGAGCCCGTCATGCTGAAACGTTTTGCCATTCTTGCCATTGCCTTAGTGGTTCTATTTGGCGGCATCGCATTTGTAAAATCACAGCAAATGAAAGGGTTGAGCGCGATCAAAAAAGCCCCGCCTCCAGCTGTCGTTACAAGCACACAAGCAACACTGCAATCTTGGCAACCTACGCTAAAAACAGTCGGCACCTTTTACGCTAACCAGAATGTCGTTATCCGAAACGAACTACCCGGCACAGTTAAAAGTATTGCGTTTACGTCGGGCAGTTTTGTTAATAAAGGCGATGTACTTATTCAGCTTGAAGATACCGAAGACCAGGCCAAGCTTGAAGAACTTAAGGCGCAACAAAAACTCGCCAATCTTGACTTTGAGCGCTTCTCAAAATTGCGTCAGTCACAGGTTGTATCACAAGCTCAAATTGATATGGCTGAAGCTAAGTTAGCGAGTGCAAATGCACAGATCACTTCACAAGAAGTACGCTTGTCACAAAAAGCGATTAGCGCGCCCTTCAAAGGCAATGCAGGTATTCGCAATGTCAGCGTTGGGCAATACCTCCCAGTGGGCACTGAGATTGTTCAACTGCAAGACAGCAACCCCATCTATCTTGATTTCAATGTGAATGCAGCTGACGCTCAAAACCTGACACAAGGCGCTAGCGTTAAAGCTACCAGTCTTGGCAGAGAGTACAGCGGGAAAATTGATGCTATTGATAGCGCCCTTGATTCAATTACTCGCATGGTTCGGGTGCGTGCGTCATTCGATAACCCAAATGGCGTCTTAAAAACCGGTATGTCTGCTCAACTCACTATTGCGCAAGGCACAAAACAAGATGTGCTGACTCTGCCTCGTTTAGCCATTTCGTATGCGCCCTATGGTGACTCAGTCTTTTTAATTATTAACCAAGACGACAAGTTGAGTGTGACGCAAAAGGCAATTACCACCGGTGATGTCATCGGCGACAAGGTCATCATTAAAGACGGCTTAAAAGCGGATGATCAAGTTGTACTGACAGGTCATGTCAAGCTGCGACAAGGGATGGCGGTGACCATCGATAACACCTTAAAGCCTGCAACTAAGAAGTAAGCATCATGCGCTTTACTGACATCTTTATTCGTCGTCCTGTTCTTGCCAGCGTGATTAGCTTACTTATCCTTGTTGTTGGCATTCGCTCAATCTTTGCTTTGGATACACGCATGTTTCCAAAGCTCACCAACACAGTTGTTACTGTTTCAACGATCTACCCCGGTGCGAGTAGCGAGCTAATTCAAGGCTTTATCACCCAACCTCTTCAGCAAGCTGTGGCCGAAGCTGATGGTATCGACTTTATTATGTCGACCAGCGTTACAGGCAAATCCACCATTGAAGCTAATATGCGTTTAGGCGTTGATGCCAATGCCGCACTAGCGGATATTCAAGCCAAGGTTTCCAGTAAAAAACGTGAACTACCGGCTGAAGCTGAGGACCCCATTATTGAGGCTAAAGTCGGTGATCCGACCTCATTGATGTATATCGCTTTTTACAGTGAGTCGATGTCCTTACCTCAAATTAGCGACTTCTTAGTACGCGTTGCTCAGCCACAACTTCAAGCACTCAAAGGCGTCGCTAAAGCTCGCCCGATTGGTAATAAATATTATGCTGCGCGCATCTGGCTGAACCCTGAGGAAATGCAGGCGCATAACATCTCAACCAACGAAGTAATGGCTGCATTACGTCGCAACAATGTGTTGTCATCACCCGGTAATTTGAAAGGCGACAACGTTCGTATCGATGTCAGCGCAAATACGACCATTAATGACATTAACGACTTTAAGAATCTTGTCGTTGTTAACCAAGGTGACCGCCTTGTACGTTTGTCTGATGTCACGCGGATTGAGCTAGGCACCGAAGATTACGACAGTATGACGCTATACCGAGGTATTCCGTCGATCTTTATCGGTATCGAGCCTGCGCCGGGAGAAAACCCGCTTGATGTCGCCAAACGTGTCCATGGATTACTCCCCGAACTTGAGAAACAATTTCCTGAAGGGCTATCCGTTGCACTTCCTTATGATGCGAGCGTCTTTATCCAAGATTCAATTGATGAGGTCTTCGGAACGATTGGCGAAGCGGTCATCATCGTTCTGATTGTTATCTTCTTAACCCTAGGTACTTTCAGAGCAGCATTAATCCCTGCACTAGCTGTACCGCTATCACTTATCGGTGGCGCTTTCTTAATGCTGTCGATGGGCTTCTCGATCAACCTGCTCACCTTGCTCGCGATGGTGCTGGCGATTGGTTTGGTAGTTGATGATGCGATTGTGGTTGTAGAAAACGTACATCGTCATATTGAAGAAGGGAAATCGAAACTGGATGCAGCCATCCTTGGCGCTCGCGAGTTGGGGCTCCCCATTATCGCGATGACAACCACACTGGTTGCAGTTTATGCGCCGATTGGATTTATGGGCGGCTTAGTCGGCACCCTCTTTACCGAATTCGCCTTCTCGCTTGCGGGCGCCGTTCTTATCTCGGGCGTAGTTGCATTAACGCTCTCACCCATGGTCAGCGCCTATGTGCTTAAACCAAGTGGCAATAAAGGTCGCTTTGAAACCGCGGTTGAGCACTTCTTTGATGGTCTATCTAATAGTTACCAACGCTTATTGCATAGCCTCCTGGACACACCTGCAGTCATTCTAACTTTTGGACTTGTGATACTGCTCAGCATCTACGCCATGTTCATCACCAGCAAACAGGAGCTTGCGCCGACTGAAGACCAAAGCATTTTATTCTTTCAAGCGAAGGCACCGCAAACGGCTACGCGTGAATATAACGAGCTATACGTGAAAGATATTCTGGCTAAATTTGAATCCGTGCCTGAGTACGACAAAAGCTTCATCTTAATTGGTTTCCGTGGTGATCCTAGTGTGACCTTTGGTGGCTTTAAGATGGGCAAGCCGAATGAACGTGAGCGTACCCAATCTGAAGTCCAACCAGAGATTCAAGGTAAACTGGCTAAGATTGCAGGTTTCCAAACAGCCGTTTTTCCTCGCCCTACCTTGCCCGGTAGTGCACGCGGCCTGCCGATTCAATTCGTACTCACCTCAGACGCAGACTTAAAAACGCTTGATTCGCTTGCCGGCCAAATGATTGGCAAAGCAATGAAAAGCGGCAACTTCATCTTCTTGCGTAAAAGTCTCGATTTCACACGCCCCAACACCACTATCGAGATCAATCGTGATCTCGCTGCCACTATGGGGGTTTCGATGAAAGATATTGGTGATGCACTCTCTGGACTGATGGGCGAAAACTACGCCAATCGCTTTACCATTGATGGACGCAGCTACAAAGTCATCCCACAAGCCGATCGCGAGTTCCTTAATGATCCAGACTCAATTGGTCGCTACACGGTTCGATCTAGTACCGGCAAGCTTGTTCCACTTTCTACTTTGATTAGCTTTAAACACACCATCAATCCAAGTAAGCGCACCCAATTCAACCAAATGAACAGCCTAACGCTTGAGGGCATCATGTTCCCGACACTCAGTATGGGTGATGCATTGGCATATCTAGAGCAACTTGGCAGCGAAGTGCTACCCGATAACGTACGTTGGGACTTTGATGGCCAATCTCGTCAATTCATGCAACAAGGTAGCGCACTGGTGACCACCTTTTTCTTATCTTTGGTCATCATCTATTTAGTCTTGGCTGCGCAATTCGAAAGCTGGCGTGACCCCTTGATCATTCTTGTATCAGTACCCATGTCGATTGCAGGTGCGATGATATTTATCACCACCGGTTTTGCCAGCATCAACATCTTCACCCAAGTGGGCTTGATCACACTGATTGGCCTTATCGCTAAGAATGGCATCTTAGTTGTGGAGTTTGCTAACCAACTGATCGCAACAAAAGGCATGCACAAACGAGAGGCGATTGAAGAAGCAGCGAAGGTACGTCTGCGCCCCATCCTAATGACCACCGTTTCAATGCTCGTTGCAATGGTGCCGCTGCTATGGGCAACTGGGCCCTTCTCAGAAAGTCGTTATGGCATTGGCTTAGTGATCATCACCGGCTTAGGTATTGGCACTCTATTCACGCTGTTTGTAGTGCCTGCGGTCTATCTCAAAATATCAAATCACAAGGCGTAATTACTCTTTGACAGAGCCAACCTTTTTAAGCGTTTTACCCGTTTGGAAACGTTTGGCTTTTTTATTGCGCTCGGTATAGCGATCTATCATGCGCTGATGACAGCCAATCTCTTCGTCTTTGTTTCTAGGTTGACGTTGCACATAGGTACCATCCACGCGCATATCCCACGCTTGGCGATAATCGTTTAACTGTGTGTCAAGAATAAAGCGTAGCTCCTCACGTAGCTTTGGCGCTTTAACCGGCGCAACCACCTCAACACGGCTTTCAAGATTACGCTGCATCGCATCGGCAGACCCGATGAGGTATTCCTCATCACCGTTATTCTTAAAGTAATAGATACGCGCATGCTCAAGGAAGCGACCGACAATACTAATCACTGTGGCGTTTTCAGAAACACCCGGAATACCCGGCAAGAAACGACAGCTATCTCGCACAATCAAATTGACTTGCACGCCCACCTGACAAGCTCGATAAAGCGCTTTTGTGATGTCGGCATCTTCAAGCGCATTCACTTTAAACTGAATCAAACCTGGCGATTCTGTTGTGTGATGCTTTATCTCTCGCTCGATACGTGCCAGCAAGGCAGACTTTAGCACCTTAGGCGCCGGTAATAACTCGCGATAGAAACGATCTGGCGTAAAGCCGGTTGTTAGGTAATTGAACAACTCTGTGGCATCAATGCCCATTTGTTTGTCATTGATCAGAATACCCAAGTCGGTATACAAACGCGCCGTACCCGCATGGTAGTTACCGGTTCCAATGTGTAGATAGCGCTGCAGGCCGTTGTAATCTTTTCGAACCACCAAAGTGATCTTAGAGTGCGTTTTAAGACCAATAACACCGTATGTAACGTGCACGCCTGCTTCTTCTAAGCGCGTTGCCCAACGAATATTGGCCGCTTCATCAAAACTTGCCTTTAACTCCACTACCACAGCAACCTGTTTACGGTTTTGTGCCGCTTGAATCAGGTAATCAACGACCTTGGTGTCACTTGAGGTGCGATACAAGGTCATCTTGATTGCTTTCACCTTCGGATCATGCGCTGCTTCTTTTAAGAAACGCTCAACCGAGGTTTTGAAGGAATCATAAGGATGATGAACCATGAAAGGACCATCATTACGGATCGCATGAAAGATATTCGTCGCTTGCGAAAACTGTGGTGGATCGAGCGGCTTGAAAGGCTTCTCTTGCAGCTCAGGTCGATCTATACCGGCAATCTCAAAAAGATCGCGCAATGCCATCAAGCTCGAGCCCGTGCTAAACACATCAGATTGCTCATCTAGGCCAAGCTCAGCTGCCAACATGCCGCGTGCTGTGCTATCAATTTCATCTTGAACCTGAACTCGCACGATCGACGCGAAATGACGATCTCGCAGCTCACTTTGAATCATTGCTAAGAGATCATCGGTTTCTTCAGAACCGCGACCCGCTTGAATATTACGAGTAACTCGAAATAAAGCAGCATGTTCAACATCTACTTGCGGCAACAACATATAAAGATGCTTTTTTACCAATTCTTCTAACGGTAGAAAATGGTAGGTATCAGGTATTTGAACAAAACGCGGCAAACCCTCACCTAGGGGCATCTTAATGCGTGTATAGGCAATCGAATCTCCAGCCGACTCACCCTGCTTCTTCACTTTAACCAGCAAATTAAGAGAGTAATTAGAAATAAAAGGGAACGGATGACTCGGATCAAATGACTGCGGTGTAATCAGCGGAAAAACTTCGCTGTAGAAATACTCACGCAACCAAATACCTTGATCTGTCGTAACATCGTCATACGAAACGATCTTAATATTGTGTATCGCCAACTGTTCACGCAGAACCTTTAATAGCTCACGTTGTCGCAACTCTTGTTCGCGAATAGCGTTATAACAAGCATCAATTTGTTGCTGCGCAGTTAAACCGTCCGCTGATTTATCTTGAATCCCAGCAGCCACCTTACGCTTAAGGCTACCGATGCGTTTCATGAAAAACTCATCGAGGTTTGAACTTACGATCGCCAAGAACTTTAAACGCTCTAAAAGCGGATTTCGCTCATCAGCAGCCTCATGGAGCACACGTGAGTTAAACGACAGCCAAGTCAGCTCTCGGTTCAAGAAAAATTCGTGCGAATCTAACTCAATGGGCATTTATAGGGCTCTGGAAAAGTTATTGGATAACAATGTGTTATTGACCATACTAGCATTATTTTATTAGCTTCAGTATCTCCCCACTACATTAATTACGATTGTGTAACTTTTTTGTCATTAATAGGTATACCCAACCAATTTTTGCGATTAGGATCACGCAAAATATTTTCAAAACCTTTTATGACTGATAACAACGCCCTGCTTGAAACGATTGAGGACTTAACGTTTGCCTCAATTGACCTTGGATCCAATAGTTTCCACATGATTATCGGTAGACAAGAGAATGGTCAGCTTGTTGTTGTTGATCGCATGCGAGAAGCTGTTCGCTTGAGCGAAGGCTTAGTCAAAAAAGATCTTTTGTCGCATGTACAAGATCGCGCGATTGAATGCTTAGCGCGTTTTGGTCAGCGCTTAGCTGGCATCCCCGCGCACCAGGTTCGTGTTGTCGGCACTAATACGCTCAGACAAATTCCTCCTGATCACAAATTTTTTACCCGTGCGACTGAAGCACTTGGCTACGAAATCGATGTGATTTCTGGCTCAGAAGAAGCGCGCTTAGTTTATCTCGGCGTTGCCCATGGTCTTGCTTCCGAAGAAAAACGACGTCTTGTCGTTGATATCGGTGGCGGTAGCACCGAAGTCATCTTGGGTAAAAATAAGACTGCCGGACAGCGTGACAGCCTCAACATGGGTTGCGTCACCATGACACAAACCTTCTTTGGCTCAGGTGAGATTACCGAGCAACGCATGAACTCAGCCATTTTGCGTGGCGCATTAGAGATACGTGCTGTGCGTGAAAGCTATCAGCCAGGTAACTGGGATATGGCGATTGGTAGCTCCGGCACCATCAAAGCGATCTTGAAAGTCATGAATGCCATGGGCTGCGAGGGAGAAGTCATAAGTGCTAGCTGCCTTAAAAAGCTTCGCAAGCGCATGATAAAAATCGGCAGTATTGATGCTCTCGACCTTGAAGGTCTATCAGATGAGCGTAGACCCGTGTTTGTTGGAGGTGTTGCTGTATTGAGTGCTGTATTTAATAGCTTGGGTATTGAAGAACTTCACGTCTCTAGCTTTGCCCTCCGCGAAGGTCTTTTATATGAGCTAATTGGTGAAATAAGCCGCACCGATGTTCGTGAAACCACGATTGAATCACTACAGCAACGTTTTGCAGTTGATGTTGCTCATGCAAAGCAAGTGACCAATTTGGCGATGCGTCTGTTCTCACAAATCGCCAGTGACTGGAAACTCGACGAGCGTCAAGATGCCAAGTTGTTGCGTTGGGCTGCTGCTACGCACGAAATTGGTTTGAGCCTTTCGCACAACAGCTTCCACAAACACAGTGCTTACATTCTGTCGAATGCGGATCTCACAGGCTTCACCAACCAACAGAAACAACAGCTTTCAACAATCGTTCGTTTTCAACGTCGCAAAATCAGCTCAACCGCGATCAAAGAACTGCCTAAATATCACCGCGACTCAACTAAGAAGCTGATCCTGCTACTGCGCTTAGCCATTATTCTTCATCGTAGTCGAACACCCGATACGAAAATCGAGGTTGATATCGCAAAAATCGATAAGGAAAATATCAGCCTGACGTTCCCTGAAAACTGGCTTAGCGAACATCCTCTTAATGAAGCGGAATTGAATTCAGAAATTTTGGCTTGGGAAAAGCTCAATTTTACCTTGTCTATCAGCTAATACTAAATACTAAGTATATGTTTTAAAGCGACTTTTTTAGCCTTCTAGGTACCTCTCCGTTTTGTATCTAATTGGTACTGAAATTCTTATTCAGACGTGTAGACTGCCAACAATATTTAGTAACTTAAGACCCCTTTAGACATGGATTTAAAGAACATCAATCAAATTGAAGATGCAGCACGCTTTAGCTCAAACGAAGTCGTTCGTCTCGGCATTGCGACACTTTTCATTGTGGCGATCATGCTGTTTGCCAGCATTACCCTAGACACCATTAACCAACATTACATGCTGGTTGCCGCCGCAATGATCGGTGGCTATATGGCAATGAACATTGGCGCTAATGATGTGGCCAATAACGTAGGCCCCGCGGTGGGCTCGCGCGCCATGACATTAACAACCGCCATTATCATTGCTGCCATCTTCGAAGCCTCTGGCGCGATCATTGCTGGTGGTGATGTGGTTAGCACCATTAAGAAAGGCATCATTGATCCATCCGTGATCGGCGACCCGAATGCCTTCATCTGGTTAATGATGGCCGCCCTTCTAGCCGGTGCGATTTGGCTAAACATTGCCACCGCGCTTGGCGCACCTGTTTCAACAACCCACTCTATTGTCGGTGGCGTTTTAGGTGCAGGTATTGCGGCTGGCGGTATGGGTATCGCTAACTGGGGCACCATGGGTGCTATCGCAGCGAGCTGGGTCATCTCACCTGTCTTAGGTGGCATTATTGCGGCAACCTTCTTGATCGTTATCAAACGCTCAATTACCTATAAAGACGATATGCGAGCCGCTGCGCTCAAAGTTGTGCCTGTTCTGCTCGCTTTGATGGCATGGGCGTTTTCTACATATTTGGCACTCAAGGGTGTGAAGAAGCTGATTAAGCTTGATTTCACCACAGCAGCGCTGATTGGTTTTGGTATTGCCGTACTTGTTTACTTCTTTACCCGCGTAAAGATTGCACAACAAGGCGAAGGACTTGAAAGTTCGAAAGCTGGCGTTAATGCATTGTTCACTGCGCCTCTGATCTTCGCAGCAGCGCTATTAAGCTTTGCTCACGGTGCAAACGATGTTGCCAATGCCGTTGGCCCACTCGCTGCGATCAATGATGCTTTGTTACATGGCGGCTACCACAGTAAAGCAGCCATCCCACTTTGGGTAATGCTGGTTGGCGCTGTTGGTATTGCGATCGGTCTTGCTTTATATGGTCCTAAACTGATCAAAACTGTTGGTAGTGAAATCACTGAACTGGATCAAATGCGGGCCTTCTCAATTGCGATGGCAGCGGCGATCACCGTGATTATTGCAAGCCAGCTTGGCCTACCCGTGTCATCAACTCACATTGCAGTTGGTGCTGTATTTGGCGTTGGCTTTCTGCGTGAATACCTCAAGCGTAGCTACCAGAAGATGCTGGATGAAATCCGTGAGCACCATCAAGGTGAAGATGAGGCTGAAGTCAATGCATTCCTAGAGCGCTTCACCAAAGCATCTGTCATTCAAAAAGGCATCATGCTGAAAGAGATGAAAGCGAAGAAAGACGATGCAGAGCTTTCTAAGAAAGAACGTAAGAGTTTGAAGAAGGTTTATAAGAATGAGTTGGTTAAACGTTCAGCGTTTAAGAAGATCATCGCAGCTTGGCTGATTACCGTACCAGCCTCTGGCACGATGGCTGCCTTCCTCTACTTCACGTTACGAGGCTTTATGATGCCTTAATCAAAAAAGCCGCCGAAAGGCGGCTTTTTTATGCGCATTAATTAGCTTATTGAGCGAGCTACCATATCGGTGATATTCATCATCCGATTCACATAGCCCCACTCATTGTCATACCAGGCATAGATCTTTACTTGAGTATCGTTTATCACCATAGTCGACAAAGCATCGACAATCGATGATCTCGGATCGTTCAGATAATCAATCGAAACTAAAGGTCGCTCTTCGTACCCCAAGATACCCGCTAGATCTCCTTCTGCCGCTTGTTTAAACAGCGCATTTAGCTCTTCAACAGTTACCGGACGCTCCGCTTCAAACACAAAGTCTGTCAGTGAAGCATTGGTGAGCGGCACCCGAACTGCATGGCCATTTAGCTTTCCCTCAAGCTCGGGGAAAATTTTAGTGATTGCCTTTGCAGAGCCAGTCGTCGTTGGTATCAATGAGGTGCCGCATGAGCGCGCACGACGAAGATCCTTATGGCCTTTGTCGATAATGGTCTGTGTATTGGTGATGTTATGGATAGTAGTCATGCTGCCATGCTTAATACCCACTTTTTCGTGCATTACCTTTACCACCGGAGCCAAACAGTTCGTTGTGCAGGATGCTGCCGTGACAAGGTGATGCTCAGCAGGTGAATAAAGATGATGGTTAACACCGTAGACGATATTTAGCGCACCTTCTGTTGGTGCAGCGACGATAACCTTCTTAACACCTTGCTCAAAATAATGCTGAAGTGTCTCGGGCTTTTTATGGTGTTTACCGGTTGCCTCTAGAACGATGTCGCAATCAGACCAGTCCGTCTCGTGAATTTCTTTATGAGACGTGTGTGTAATTAGGTGACCTTCTACATCAATGGTATCTCCAGATGCAGATACTAAATGATCCCAAATACCGTGCACTGAATCGAATTTGAGCAAATGCGCAGAACCTATGGCATCCGTTGATACCTCATTAATTCGTACAATTTGATAGGTGTCGTTATTCCAGCCCGCACGAAGACCTAAACGCCCCATACGACCAAATCCATTAATACCAACGCGAATAGTCATAGCTTGCCCAAATACACCTAGGTTAAAAGGTTTGTTTTACCGTTTTATGACAAAACAATAATCGTCCAGACAACCAACGTGAGTACAAGCGATATAAAAACAGCCGCCGAACCAATATCCTTAGCGCGTCCTGAAAGTTCGTGATGCTCATCGCCAATGCGATCAACAACGGCCTCAACAGCAGAATTAAGTAATTCAACAATCAGGACCAATAACACAACCGAGATCAACAGAATCAACTCAATCGAATTATCCGCCACCCAAAAGGCTACTGGAATCATGACTAAGGCTAATAAGCCTTCTTGACGAAAAGCCGCTTCATTTACCCAAGCCGCTTGCAAACCCTGCTTTGAATAGCCGGCCGCTTTAATGATGCGTGCCAGTCCGGTGTTACCTGTTTTAGCCATCTGAATAACTCAAGAACTTTATCTCATGGTAGCAAATCAGGGCGAGCGGAGACTTAGTCGATCGCCTCAACAATGGCGCGACCACATTGCGCAGTAGTTGCCTCACCGCCCAAATCAGCAGTACGGCTTACTGGATCAGCCAAGATCTTTTCAATTGCCTGAAGCATGCAAGCTGCAGCATCTGCGTGACCAAGATGATCCAGCATCATCGCACCCGACCATACCTGACCGATTGGGTTAGCAATACCCTTACCCGCTATATCCGGTGCTGAGCCATGCACAGGTTCAAATAAAGATGGGAAGGTACCATCCGGATTGATATTCGCCGATGGCGCAATACCAATGGTGCCAGTACAGGCTGGCGCAAGGTCCGAAAGAATGTCGCCAAACAGATTAGAGGCGACCACCACATCAAAACGATCCGGATTCATTACAAACTGGGCTGTCAGGATATCGATATGGTACTTATCCACCTCGATCTCGGGATACTCCTTGGCCATCGCTTCAACGCGCTCATCCCAATACGGCATGGTAATTGAGATGCCATTTGATTTAGTTGCCGAGGTGAGCTTTTGACGTTTGGTCTTTTTAGCTAACTCAAAAGCGTAACGTAAGACACGATCAACACCATGACGACTCATCACCGTCTCTTGCATAACAATTTCGCGCTCAGTGCCCTCATACATCTTGCCACCGACCGATGAGTACTCACCCTCAGTGTTTTCACGCACAATCCACATATCGATCTCACCCGGCTGACGATTTGCCAAAGGTGAAGGCACACCCGGCATCAAGCGCGCGGGACGCAAATTGATATATTGATCGAACTCACGGCGAAACTTAAGCAAAGAGCCCCAGAGTGAAATATGGTCAGGCACTTTATCGGGCCAACCAACTGCGCCAAAGAAGATCGCATCGTGATTACCAATTTGCTCTTTCCAATCATCTGGGAGCATCTTGCCGTGACGCTCGTAGTAATCCCAGGATGAGAAATCAAAGTGATC
>Ga0255756_1005117_pt1 | contig 12357 bp, 11 predicted proteins | sample 011ome_20_FD_179956 | JGI IMG/M metagenome (GOLD analysis project Ga0255756, IMG submission 179956) | Coastal salt marsh microbial communities from the Groves Creek Marsh, Skidaway Island, Georgia - 011509CT metaG (version 2) | ecosystem: Environmental > Aquatic > Marine > Intertidal zone > Salt...
CGTGGGCGGCGCGCGTGAAGGCGCGGCACGCGTTCGCGGTCGTTGGCGCGTTGATGGTTATCGCGATGGTGATGAATCGACCAGCGGTATCGCCGTCGTCGTCCGTCGCGCGCGTGCGTGAGAGCGATGGTGGTGCGTCTCACGATGCTGTGCATGCGCGCGCGCTCGATGGCGGCGGTCTCGACGCTGCGCGTGTGATTGAGCGCGCGCCGGTAGTGTTCGCGCGCACGCCCGGGCTCGCGGCCGCGCCGCCGACGCCACCGACGACGACAGATGGTGGTGGTGCTGATGATGTTGAGACGCCATCGAAGGAGGCTGTGACGTCGTTCGACGATAGGTCGAGCGTGCGCGCGACGCGAGACACGTTTGCACGGGATAAGGATGCGTTTTACCGCGCGTTTTTCGCCGACGCGATGAAAGACATCGACGCGTACAAAGGAGCTACGGTGAGCAAGGCGAATATGATTAACGTCGTGCGCCGCGGTGGGCCTAAGCTGTCCTTGTACATGCTTAAACGCACGTCTGCGACGACGTTCTCTTGGACGCCCATAGCTGGGACGACGAGTTTTTGGTCGACGAATGATTTGCACGGATACGTACGAGAGCACGTGAATGAAATCGCGCGAGACTTGCCGAGTTCATTTAATGAGGCGTATTTTATCATAAACAACTTTGATGAGCCACAACTCTTAGGCAAATGTCCAGACTTGCAAGAGCTCGCGCGTCTTCATGGGAATATAATGCCAGGCGTCGTGAAAGAGGAGGACAACGTCCCACTGTGGAGCATGTCGACGGTTCGCGGATGTTTCAAAGACTTGCTCATTCCGTTCCCCGATTGGGTTGGACACACGAAGAAGAGAAGACCGGAAACCTCGAAATCATGGAATGAACGCGAAGGAAATATCACATTTCGTGGCTCGACCACTGGTAAGGGTGATGCGCAAACGAACATGCGCGCGCGCAGCATCGCTGTTCTCGCCGACGAGCCTGGTTTCGATGTCGGATTTACGGCGGTGATTCAAGGTTTCAATAGCGCCTCGGTGAGCAAGTTTATGAAACCACAAATGCAAAAAGCAGAGTTCGACAATTATCGGTTCTTGCTTGATATCGATGGTAACGCGCATTCATTTCATAGGCAGTTGCTTGTTGCTGAGGCGCGAGCCGCGATGGTGCGAATCAATGTCTTTACGGATTTCATCGCGGGCGGTTTAATCGACGGGGAGTTTTGCTACGATATTGATCCAAAAAATATCTTAAGCTCGGCACGAACAGTACGAGACAAAGTCACGGGTGATTTAAAGGCGAGTGAAACCGTCGCGAACGCGCTCAACGAGCTCATCTACTGGATGATTGAAAACGACGTGACGACGCGATATTTGCGCGACATGTTCACTCGCTACGTCACGACGGTAAAATTTACCGAGTAGACACCACTAGGGTAGTAGCACTAGTCGTAGTTATATTAGTCATAGTCACTTTTACACGTCTCTCGCACTTCTGATTTTACAACTGATACATCTGATTTTACAACACTTTCTACTTCCTTCAAACCTTCGCGTGAAAACATCGTCGTCAGTACACATCTTCTCATTTGAGAATGAGCGACGATTTTGAAAAACAAAAATTGAAATAAAAATCAAAATATCCCGGGGATTGCTCACAGAACCTCGTCAAAGGTTAGACGGGAACTCCGATTATGTCCGACCGGATGTTAATGTTGCGAGTTAAAATAAAATGATAGCTCGAAGTACAGGTGAGGTATCAAGTCACCCTATCCCAAAGAGCCCGTCCCACTCGCGCGTGGTGTGGCGCAATGAATCAGCGCGCACAAGCCAAAACTAAAACTAAAAATCGAAATATCCCGGGGATTGCTCACAGAACCTCGTCAAAGGTTAGACGGGAACTCCGATTATGTCCGACCGGTTTGTTAATGTTGCGAAGTGTACTGCGTACAGATGAGACGAACGTACTGGCGAGGTATCAAGTCGCCTTATCCCATCCATCTCATCCCTCTCCGCGAACGAATCATCATCATCATCATCACACAAAAAGCGAATACAAAAACAAAGCCGCGTCGCCGTCGCCGCCACGCGAAAACCAAACGAGTCAGAGTAAGAATGACACTGTGCAGAGTTTTCCCCAGCACCTCCGCGCCAACGTACGAGTACGCCCGACGCATCGGTTCCTCGGTGAGAAGATTAGCTATTTACGCATACTCATCACCCTCGCCCTCGACGCGCGACGTCAACGACGCACACGCGATACGACACACGCACCTTGAACAACAGCGCACACACACACACAAAACCTCGACGTCGACCGCCGCGCCAACCACCGCGACGACGACGACGACGACGCCTCAGACGACGACGACCGCGTCGCCGCGTACCCTCATCACGCACCCATCGCCCGCGTCCCCGGACGAACGCCACACCCCATCGTCGTCGTCTGAGGCGTCTGAGGCGTCGTCTGAGGCGTCGAGTGGAGTCAACGACCCGAGCGCGAGATCGCCACACTGCGCGCCTCGCGACACCGCGCGACAACGCGCGAGACGCCGCCGCCGACCGCGAACGTGCATTGAACGGGTCCGCGATCGAGGACACCGACGGCGAATCGCGACGACGAATCGCGACGACGACGACGACGACGCGTGACGGTCGACGCACACGCAAACACTGAGATCACAATCGCGCGCGCGTTGGTCGCCTCGCCATGTCGGACGGACGGTATTCGTTTTCGCTGACGACGTTCTCGCCGTCGGGGGAGTTGGTGCAGATTAAACACGCGTTGGCGGCGATTAACTCGGGGGCGACGTCGTTGGGGATTAAGGCGAAAGATGGCGTGGTGTTGGCGACGGAGAAGAAGCTTCCGAGCGCGCTCGTGGACGCGTCTACGGTGAAGAAGATTGCAACGTTGACGGATTCTATCGGGGTGACGTACTCTGGGATGGGACCGGATTTTAGAGTGCTCACGCGCATGGCGAGAAAGGAGACGCAAACGTATTACAGGACGTATCACGAGACCATCCCGGCGTCGCAACTGGTTCGGGAAACGGCGACGACGATGCAAGAGTTCACGCAACAAGGGGGTGTTCGACCGTTCGGGGTGTCGCTCTTGATGGCTGGCTTTGATGATGCAGGTCCGAGCTTGTTCCAAGTCGACCCAAGTGGGTCGTACTTTGCGTGGAAGGCGAGCGCGATTGGGAAGAATATGGTGAACGCGAAGACGTTTTTGGAAAAGCGCTACAGCGACGACATGGAACTTGAAGACGCGATTCATACCGCGATTCTTACCCTCAAGGAAGGGTTCGATGGACAAATTTCGGCGGAGAACATTGAGATAGGTGTGATTGGCTCCGACAGAATATTTAGAATTTTGACCGCCGCCGAAGTTGCTGATTACTTGGAGGAAGTGGAATAACGCACAACTTACTCTGACGTACGCCTCGGTGAGCTCGAGTCCAAGATCCGTTTAGCCCTTAGATCTACTACCGTACTACTACTGCTACATCTGCTATAACAAAGTTCTATAACTTTTCTCTAAAAAGCAACCTATTTATTGTCTACTACAGCACACCCGTCGAGTTTTCATCCCACACCGAGTCGTTGTGTGGGAAATTCCAGCTGTCGGCGGCGTCCTTTGCGCCATACATGACGTACGCCAGTGGGCGACGCTTACGCGAATGATTAGCCCCTCCTTTGTGCATGACACGATAATCGTATAGCAACAATGATCCAGGCGTGGGCATCTCCGGCAGACATCGCGGGGCAGCCGCTTGTTTTCGCGCTTCCTTTGACGTCACGTACGCCGCGTCGTGATCCCAACGATGCGAACCATGAATAAATGCCGTACCCTGAGCCGCATCGGCTGATGTCGCCACTAGCGGCACGAATACGTTCACGATGCCAAATATTCTTCCATCAGCGTGAAAGTGTTGCTCGGGGGCACCAGGCTCGGACGTGACGCATCCGACGGATTTCACTGTAAACGTTTCATCAACGTACGCACGCGCTAGAATCGGCTCCACCCATGGCGCGACCAATTTTTCTAGCGCCTGCCATTGGATAATCGCACGCGAACCGTTCGATGTCACGCGTGCCTTGACATCCTCATGCTCAGGTCGCGTGTAGTCGTATCGCAAACCCGCCCGGGCTCGAGAGCAAATTTCTGAAAATCGAAAAATGTCGCGCGATGGGTCAATGCCTTTTGCCTTGACGCCGTCGAGTAATTCGTTCAAGTACGTCTCTCCTGCATCATTCAACGCAACGACGTCTTCGCGAGAAATTATGGACAAGTTACCAACGACGAGTGGCTGTAAAATGACGAAACCGTGCTGGCGCAGACTTTCGGCGGCGCTCGAAGCAGTTTCGTCATTCGGTGCTCCGCTTTCGATTTCTTGCACACTCACGTTCAAGGTATATGCACATGCGCGGTCTACATCAAACCAACCAGCACCGTCACCATCATCATCATCGTCGTCGTCGTCATCACTAGTGGTGTTCAACGCTCGCATGCGAGGCACATCCTCCAACGAGGCTTCGGCAAACTCTGCAGCGAAATCAGCTAGAGCGTCGGCATCCTCAACCGGCACTTTTCGTCTGCAACACTCAATCAATCGATACCCAAACTTTGAGCTCGTAATTTCATCGTCATGTGCATACTCCTTGGCCGTAGACACCATGTCTTCATTCACGTAATCCAAAGCTCGCGTTTGAACATCAAATTGGCGCGCGTCCAACGCTCGCTCAAACGCCTGCGCGAGTTCCAGCCGCCGCACGCCAAACGCGGCGATGAAAATTCCATCTCGTGCTAAATGCAAATCAATGCACCGCGCCAGCGCCTCGGCGTGTTCTTCTAAATACAACATATCCGCCGCAATTATCACGTCGTAACCTCCATCGATTTCGACGTACGTGTCGTCATCCGCCCAGTCGACGGCGCGCACGCTGACTTCGCACTCCGCAGCGCGCGCGCCATACCACCCATTCCTCAGCGCGTTCGCGTGCGCCAGCGCCAGAACTGCATCGTCACGATCGGTCACGCACACGCTTGCCGCGCCGAGCGCCGCGGCGGCGAGCCCGCCCGCGCCGATGCCCGCACCGAGCTCGAGGACGTGTTTGCCTCGAACGCACGCCGGCGCGTCGTCAGACGATGCGAGATGTTCGACGAGCGCGTAGGACGACGACCAGAGGCGGCAACCGGTGCGCAGCGGCACGTTTTCGGTGTCGTGCTCGAGGGCGAGCACGATCGTGCGCGGGGCAAAGCTAGGGGTGGTGAAGGTGCGAAATTCGTGCAGCACCATGGTGTGGCGTCGGCGTCGGCGCCGAGCGTCGTTTTGTTTGTTGAAAGTTGAAATGCGTTTTGAATTATGAAAACAACACGAAAGATGGAAAATGCTACAGTACTGAAGAGAAACTAAACGTACGCACCCAGATGTTAAATAATGGGCACGCTTTTGCGGACGATGAAACGTCGAGCCATGACAACAACGGATGCGACAAAGACGATGGCTCCAGCCATGCCGAAACACAACGCGGGATCGGTGGCGAAAATGCGCCCGAATACCAGCGGCGATAAGATACGCGCCATGGAATTGATGGCGGAATCGATACCCATGACGGCACCGCGTTTCGTCGGCGGTACGCATTGCATGAGTAAAATCGGAATGGCTGGCGTGAAGAGCGGCAAACCGGCGACGTACACGATGGCCGCTGGCGGCACAAACGCCGCGACGTTCGCTTGACCGATAGCCACCAAGCCTATGGCAACGAATAATAAACCAATCACGGTGGTTTTTGTCAAACCTAATAATTTTTGCACCGGTGCAAAGAGCGTAGCGCTCACCGTAAAAGAAATAACGGATAAAGTCGTGAGCAACGCACCAATTTGCGTCGGCGACATTTCGAGCTTCTTTGACAACAAGAGTGGGAAGAAGGAATCAAACGTCGATTGCCCAGCGTTGTACAGAAAACTCGTGAAACAAATCGTCGCCACCGCGGGCAAGTACTCGCGCCCGAGTGGACAGCTCAGAGCGTCTGGGTCGTACACGCCCGGCGCGGGCTTTGATGGTTTCGCCGCGCTCGCACCAGCGTTGGGGCTAGCTTCAGCCTTTGCCGCTTCTAAAGTTTCAGCCATACTCTGGCGCATCATCGCCGGAGACGTCATGAATACCGCCACAAGCGCGGCTGCGGCGATAGACGCCCATCCAGTGACGCTAATCGCGGCTGACAAATTGTATCCCGCGAATAACAACCCACCCAACGTCGGCCCGACGATAAACGCCAACGTACACGACGCCTCACGCCACGCCATGAGCTGCGGTAAAAATTCTGGCGTCGCGGCGTCGGCTAAATATGCTTTTACCACTGGACTCGCGCCTGCGAACGCGCCGCTCAGCACGCGTAAGAGTAAAAACGTTTGCAACGACCATCCAGATTTGACGCACAATCCTTGTAAAATCAACCCGAGACCGACGCCCATGAGACTCAACACCAATATCGGTTTTCTCCCAACCTTGTCGCTTAATCGAGGCCAGAGAAACAGCGCACCAAACATCCCTAGCGGATACGCGCTGGTCAAATACCCGACGTTCTCCGCAGCGAGGGAGAAATGCGACACCAATCCCGGAGTAATCGGGCCCGTCACCGTAAATCCGAGCAAGTGTAAAAATACCGCAAGCATGACACAAAACACCGATAGTTTTTGCCTCAACTCCACCTTTGTGAGCTCTGAACCATCGTACGTGCTTGCACCGATCGACCGCACGACGACTCCGCGCCTTTGCGCCTCGCTCGCCGCCGACTTTATCATCGACCGGCGCGACGTCCCGGAGCTCGCGTCGGCGTCTTCGCCTCGACGACCCCTAGTCATCCCCTGCCGCTCGCGCGCGCCCTCATTCCCGCGCACACTCGCGCGCGTCACCACTCCCATGCGTACCGTCGACGCACGACTCGCGCGCGTCGCACGCGTCGCGCGTCGCGCGTCAATGCCGACTAACTGTCGCGCGAGCGCGCCCGACGCCATGGAATCGCCTCGCGTTCACACCCCTTGCACGCACGACTTCGCGCGCTCACGTCCCCGAACGCGCGCGCAATCGACGACGGATTACCCTATGCGTCGTTCGCGCGCGCGATTGCGGTTCGCGCCTCCGTCGATGGCGACGGCGCGCGCGTGAAAGTGGTGATTCTATCCACACCAGGCTCCCTCTGCAGAGTGCGCCTCGCGATGTACGCATCGACGTCTTTCGCGACGCCCGCGCGCGTGGAGCGCGCGAAGAAGAACGCGAAAAAACACGCGCCGTCGCGCGCGCGCGCGGTGCGGTGCGCGGCGGCGGCCGACGCGGAGGGCGCCATGGTGTTTGACTACAGAACGATTGATTTGGGCATGACGTTGCGCGGGACACACTTTATTGATTTGTCGCCGCACATCGAGCGCGCAATCGCGGAGACGGGCGTGCGTGAAGGTACGGTGAATGTTATATCTCGTCACACAACGACGGCGGTGACGATTAATGAGTATGAGGAGCGTTTGATTGACGACGCGAGGATGTACTTTAGAAAGCTCGCGCCTCCCGACGCCATGTATTTGCACAACGACCTCGATCGACGGTACGGGCCGAAAGATTGGCCCGGTGGCGACGAAGCGTGGCGGGCGCAAGAGCCTGAAAACTGCCACTCGCATTTGCTTTCGATGTTGATTGGAAATTCGGAGAGCGTTCCTATTTCTCAAGGCAAAGTCGCTTTGGGAACGTGGCAGTCGGTGATGTTCGTCGAGCTCGATGGCCCTCGTCAGCGCACCGTCGGCATTCAGATTGTCGGCAAGAAGTAGTAAAAGTGTGTACACCGGAGTGGTTTAATTATTGTTGTTACACGAATCATTCATCAAATTACAGTTTTGTCGTCAATGTCTCTTTCTCTCCGCCGTTACTCGCCGCTCTCATCAATCGCCGCGAGTTGCGCTTGCAAATCAAACACTTCATCCATGTACGTCCACCACTCACCATCTTTTGCGTCTTCGCTCGGTTGTTGAAACGTACGCGTCAACGCACTCCACTCTTCGCACTTTGGGCTCATCTTCAAGTGCCTGGCAAAGTCCACGTCGGGATTGAACCCATCCACCGTCGTCATGAACATGAACAACCGCTCACCGCTGCGGAAAATGCGCATATCAATCACGCCAACGTCCCGCAACGCGTTGAGTACCTCTGGCCACACGCGCGCATGCAGGTCATCATACGCCGACGCCGTATCCCTGTGCACGCGAATGGTTTGCGCCCACGTGCGAACCATTTGAACCGTCACGCACAAATCCCCACGCGTCCGAGCGCGTCCACGCGCCGCGCTGATGCCGACGACGCACCGACGCCGAAGGAAAATTAATCCACGCTCGGTCGCGCGGTCGCGTGTCGCGCGTCTGGCTGCGCGCGGCGCGCGAGTCGCGCGAGAGCGTCGGTTGGCGCCAAAATGCTTTTTCAAATTTCAAATTTTCACCGAGCTGCCGAGCGTTCCGCACGCACGTCACAGCGCGCCTCGCCTCGCCTCGCCTCGCGAATGATGACGACGATGGATGTGTACAACGACGCACAAGAAATGGAGGACCCGCGATCGCGATTGGTGTTTGACGACGCCGATGCGGAGATGGTTGACGCGGAGGCTGCGCGCGAGTACACCCCCGAACGGGTCTCTACGGCACCTTCTGGAGCTCGCGCGCCTCGCGTATTGACGACGATGGAAGAGGCGGCGTTGACGGCGAGTGGACGAAAAGATGTGTCGTCATCGGTGTTTTCTCGATTGAACGCATCGCTCGGTGATTTTTTTCGAGCTGGGGAGAAGCGCGAACGCGTGGCGTCGCCGGCGGTGAAGAGCAACCGACGCAAAAGCGCTGGCGGTGGACGTATGGGTGACGTATCGCGCGTCGTGCGAGATTTGGCGTCGATTTTGGATGAGCCTAAATTGCAATTGCTCGCGCGCGCGGTTGACGCCATCGGTGAGGCGCGATGCCGCGAATTCGTGGATGAGGCGCTTCGCGTCCAGAACCAAGGTGGCGAAATGACGGCGACTGGCGAGCGTAAACGCACGACTGGTGGCGTGTTCTGGGCGCACATTCGCGCGCAGTGCACCACGGAAGAAGTGGATGTGATTTTTGCCGAGGAGCGTGAAATTCAAAAGCAGCGTGCAAAGATTCGTCGCGCACGTGCGGCGGCTATGGGAAAGGAAAACGTTCCACCCGTCGGCGTCTCTGCGCCGCAGCCAACCATGGCGCAAATCTTGTTTGGTTCTATTCGCCAAGAACACTTTGCGCCGCGCTCGCCGTTGGCGACGATTTCTCCAGTGACAGTGCCGAACGCAGTGGTGGATTCCGATGTCGTCACCCCGAAGGCGACGCTTAAGACGGCGAGTTGGGCTGACGAAGAGAATGACTTTCCGGCGGCGCCGATGAAATCGCGCGCGTCGCCCGAGGCGCAGACCCCCGTCATGTCTTTCGCGGCTGCCATCTCTCGTGGACTCCCTCGATAATTTGTCTCTTCCTGCTTTACGTACGTCATGTTTAACCTCTCAAAACGATTCACAACGCACTGTATAAGTTCGCATATCAATTGTTTTTTGTTTGTAAAATACAAATTTTGTCTACAGTATCAAGTCCTACAGTTGTACAGCGAGCGTTGCCTAAGGTACTTTGTGTCTAGTATAAATATGTGTCGCCATCTTCAATGTCGTCGTCGTCGTCACTGCTAATAAAATCTTCTAGCCGCATGCCACTCGTGCGAAGCGCCAAACTTTTCGCTTCGCGTCGACCAGATTTCACGGCTTTGCGCTCAGCTTCAGCGGCGCTCACGCCTCGCGCCGCGCGCTTCGAGCTCGTGCGCGCCCAGCTGCTGCTGCGATGCTCGACTGCACTTTTTCCAGCTGGTTTACCACTTCGTTTACTCGTGGTTTGCTTCTTTCCGTGGCTATGGCTGTGGTCGTGATCGCCGCCGCCCGCGCCGTGACTGTGCGAATGCCCTCCGTGGCTGTGCGAATGCGTCTCCCCTACCTTGGCGGCTCGAACTGCGCGTTTCTTCCCGATTTCACCCGCGCGCGCGAACCCCGTCTCATCAGCCGATGCATCGCCATTCTTACCGGCTCCCGTGACGCCGATGTTGAGCGCTTTTTCGGCCCACGCTTGCGCTGACATCATCGCCGCGCGAATGCCGCTCGCGGCTTTCAAATCCTTCTTGAATTCTTTCCTCGTTGACACCGGGAGCAACGCGCCGGTATGTTCTTTTGTTGCGCCAGGAGGCATAAGGACAAAGTCATTTCCTGTGCGCATGTCCACGAGCACGTCCACGCGCGCTCGCGCGTTGGCGTCTTCGTTGTCGTCGTCGGCGTTCGCGGCGGCGGCTTTGGCGGCTTTACGCACCTCAGCCTCGCGCACTTCGCGCACACCTCGTACCATGCGAAGCCTCGCGCGTTCAGGATCTTGTATCATGCGCTGCGGATACGTCACGCCTAACTCTACGCCCGCAGCATTGAGGACTTTCGCTGACGCTTCCCATGGGCGATGCCTGAGATGTCCCGGCGGCAGCGCCGCGAGCTCTGGAATCCACCGCGCGATGGTTTCTCCCGCCGGGTCGTGCGCGCGAGACGACCCATCGGGTACGAGCGCACCCGCGAAAACGTCCCATTGATCGAGTCCACTCTTCCCAGCGTTCTGCCACATCATGGCGTTGATGCCCAAATCGGCGTCGACGAGCGTGTCGTGAAACCAACGCGCGCCATGCGTCCAATGTACGCCGCAATAGTCGACGAGAAACGTCGCCGCGATCATGCGTTCGGTTTGATGCATCCATCCCGTGGCCCAGAGACGACGCATGCCCGCATCAACAGTTGGAAAACCCGTCGTTCCGGTTTGCCAACGTCGAAGCGCTTCAGCGGCGTCGATGTCTTCGTCTTTGTCATCGGCTTCATCGCCGCCGCCGCTCCAATCGAGTCGGCGTTCGTAATGCGAGCGCACCGACGTCGTCGCGAGCTCAGGCCAATGATGCAACTGCCAATAAGCAAATTCACGCCTGTACAAGCGATGCCAAAACAAACGACTGAGCCGCCTACCCTCGACGGCGCCGCCGACAGAGGTTGATAAATCATAGTACATCGTGCGCGGGCTGATTTGACCGAAACGCAAATACGGTGACAGTCGAGACGTCGGCGAGAGATCGGCGCGTCCGTGCTGGTCTTCAAACTTTTCCAACGTCGCGCGCTTGAAATTATCCCACGCCTCGAGCGCGCCGGCTTCGGACATGTCCCACTCTTCGCGAATGCCCGCCGACCAATTCGCGCGAATGTCTGAACGCGGTGTCAATTTAAGTTCGTCGAGCGTACACCATGCGTACGACGACGATGACGACGACGACAAGTTGTCGTCATCGATAATATCCTTGTCGATGTCGACGATGCGCGCCTCCGCGGGCGCGGGAATGGGCTTCCCAGGCTTCCCACCGCTCTTCTCCGCCGCGTGCACGTACGGCATCAGCGTACCAAAAAAGTACTTTTCGCTCGCCATGTCCAAGCGCACGCGCGATGGCTCAAACAACACGTGCCCGGGTAAAAGCACGAGCTCAATGTTCGCTCTAGCCAACGCTTGAGCGACTAACGCATCTGTGCGTACGAGTGCTGGCTCGTACCTCGCCGACGCGAACACCGTCGACGCGCGCGCCGCCGTCGCCGCGGCGATGAGCGCCTCGGCGTACGACGATACATCTAAACATCCATCTGCGTCGTCGTCATCGACGCCACCACCACCACCACCACCACCACCATAATTCGTCGCACCACGAACATCACTATCCTCATTCTTCTTCTTCTTCTCATTCTTCTCATTCTTGATTGCCCGCGCGAATTGAACGCCCCCACCGCCGTACCTCGCCCGCACGTCCGCGTCCAACGCCTCGAGCGCTCGACCGAGCCACACCCGCGACGCCCGCCCAATCCCCCACGACGCCGCCGCCGCCTCCGCACCACCGCGTACGCCCAACAACTCAAACCCACCTTCCAACGCCTCATCCCACGCGAACACACACGTCACGACGCCTCCGCGCCGTCGCGCCGTCGCCGCCGCCGCGTCGAGCGCGCGGTTGTCCCGCGCGCGTAAATCTCGCCTAAACCACATCACCGCCCCGGTGCCGGCGCGCCCCCGCGCCTCAGCACCCGCATCCTCACCATTCGCGTCGATATCGATAGATAACCCACCACCACCACGACGACGCACATCACCGCACGACCCGGTGTGTGTTGTCATCGCGTGCGCCACCCATCGTCGACGCCCATCGTCGCGAGACGGAGACGGCGACGCAGACAGAGACAGATGACGCCGATGATGATG
>Ga0255756_1005137_pt1 | contig 12321 bp, 13 predicted proteins | sample 011ome_20_FD_179956 | JGI IMG/M metagenome (GOLD analysis project Ga0255756, IMG submission 179956) | Coastal salt marsh microbial communities from the Groves Creek Marsh, Skidaway Island, Georgia - 011509CT metaG (version 2) | ecosystem: Environmental > Aquatic > Marine > Intertidal zone > Salt...
CGGCTCGCGTCCGCGGCGCGGCTGCTCCCCGGCCGCGCGGACGCGTCGTCGTCGCACGCGTCGAGGCGGGTGCGGAGGGTCGTGCGACACGAGCGCGAGCCGGGGAGTCGGAGAGAGGCGCTGAAGAAGAAGCTCGCGAAGGTGAAGCGAGACGCCGCCGCCGCGTTCGCGGCGTCGGAGCGAAACGGACGCGGCGGCGGCGGCGGCGCTTCTCTCGTCGAAACCGAAACCGCCGCTCGCGGGAGAAGACGCGAGCGCGAGGCGGCGTCGACCCCGGCGCCGACGAGCCTGGGACGGTCGACCGGTGGGTGGTCCAGCGCGCGGAAGACTTCGCCGCCGACGTCGCGCCGCGGCGCCGCTGTCGCGCGAGCTTCGAGTCGACGCGCGAGCGTCGCGTCGCCGTCGACGCGCGAATCGATCGACGACGGCGAGTACGGCCGCGCGGGCATCTCGTGATGAAGGATCGACGGACCGCGCGTCATCGCGTACACACTGTACGTGTACAACACGAGGAAGTACAGTAATAAGTTACGTTTTTAGTTTAGTTAGCAGACCAAGTCGGGTAATCATTAGGCAGTAGCATTACAAACTGACGAACGACGAACGACGCGCGTCTCGCGTCCTCGTCCGACTCCGTCCTCGCGCGAAAAGATCTTCCCTCGCGCGTCGCGTCACAGCTTCGTCTTATCGAACCCCTCGAGCTTCACGAGCACCTCGTTCCTACGCTGGATCGGGTTCGTCAGCGGGTCGTTGTACTGCGCCAGCGACGCGGGCGCGCCCGCCGCTCTGACGAGCCCGTCCGCGACGAGCGCGTCGGTCAAGAGCTTCTCCTCCGCCTCGGCCCCCGCCTCCGACGCGATCCCGTTGAATCGCCGCGCGGCGTACACGCCGCCTTCGCGCAGCTTCGTCTCCACCCCGGTCCCCTCCTTCGGCTTCGGGAGCGCGCCGACGTCGCCGTTGAACTTCCGCTCGAGGACGAACTGCATCTTGCCCGCGTCGGTCATGTACACCGGCGTCGTCATCTCCATCTTTTCGTTCGTCTCGTTCCCGCCGCCGAAGATGTATTGCGCGAGGACGCCGAACGCGTTGCCGCCGGAAAACGCCCCGGGGGTGGACGTTTCCGCGACGAGAAACGGTTCGTATTCCCGGACTTCATACGACGCGAACCGTCGCAGCACGGCGTACCGCGGCGTCTCGATGTCCGGCGCCTTCGTCAAGTCGAAGACCTGCCGCAGCACCTCCGCGACGCCGCCCGGCCCGTTCAGAAACCCCTGGCTCTCCCCGAGCGAATCCCACGTGTCGAAGTGCGTCTTCACGCGCTTCGTGTCCGGGTTTAGACCCATCACGGACGTCCCCGTGAACGTGAGCCGCGGCTTCCAGAAGAACGGCACGTCCGGCAGCGTCATCTCCATCGTCCACCGCGTCGAGAGCTCCCAGTCGCCCGTCTGCTCGATGGAGTGCATGACGTATCGCGGCTTGAAGACGTTCTTGAGCATGCCGATGTTGAACAGGTAGCCGTCGATGTTGTCGTACCTCGTCAGCGGGTCCTCGAACGAGACGTCGTCCTCGTACAGGTTCCTGTCGATGCCCTTCTCGTCGAACAGATGCGTCAGGTCCTCGGCCATGACGTCCATGAGCGTCGCGAGCTCCTCGCCCTCGAGGCGAGTGGAGGACGTCGAGGGAAGATCTGAAGAGGCGGTTGCGCGCGGCGGGCGCGCGGCGACGCCGCCGCGCCGCGCCGTGGACGCGCCGACGACGCGCGCGGCGGCGGCGCGGCGGCGGCGCGGCGGCGCGCGCGGCGCGACCGCGGTCGCGGCGGCGAACGAGGCGGACGTCGACATCGTGCGCGGGCGAGAGCGCGCGCGTGGAAGAGTGCCGACACCGCGCGACGACGCGACCAGACGCGACGTGGCGTTTCGAGAGCCTGGCGCTACGCTGGCTCTCCCAGGGCGGCAGCGCCCGGCGAGCAGTGCTCGCTCACGAGCCACAAACCCGCGGCGCGGCGCACGGGGCGCGTCCCGCGGGTCGCGATGCCGCCGAACGCGGCGCGCTCGCCGTGGACGTGGACTCTTCTCATCGCGGTCGCGACGTGCGTCGCGCTGGCGACCGCGATGAGCGGCGGCGGCCGCGGCGGCGCCGTCCACGAGATCGCCGCCGTCCGCGAGCGCATCTCTTCGGCGCCGTCGGAATCGCGCGCACTCGGCACCGTGGCCGGCGGCGCCGCGCGAACCCTCGAGGGGGAGCTCCGACGCGCGCCAACCGCGCCGTCGTCCTCGCGACCGCGCTCACCCGCGACGCCGACGACGCCCTCGACGCCGACGCCGACGCCGACGCCGACCGGCGAGGACCCGTGCGCGAGCGTCCGCGTTCGACGCGAGCCGTCGAACGCGACGGACGCGCGCGTCGCGCTCGTGACCGGAGGCGCGGGATTCATCGGCTCGCACCTCGTCGACTTGCTCCTCCGACTCGGGTACCGCGTCCGCGTGCTGGATAACCTGAGCACGGGCTCGAGGGCGAACGTCCCGGAGGGGGGCGTGGAGTTCGTCCGCGGGGACGTGCGCGCGTACGAGGACGTCGAGCGCGCGATGCGAGCGCGAGGGGTCGGCGGGGGGGAAGGGAAAGGGAAAGGGATGGCGAATAAGACGCGAGAAGAAGACGCGATCGACGCGTCTGATGACGGCCCCTACGACGTCGCCGTCGTCTTCCACCTCGCGGCGATGAGCAAAGTCCTTCCGTCGCTGAACGCGTCCGCGACGAACATGACGGCGTTTTGCGTCGAGAACAACGTCGTCGGCACGGAGAACGTGCTGCGGGCGGCGAAACGCGCGGGGACAGTCGAGAAAGTCGTCTACGCCGCGTCGTCCACGCACTACGGTAGGAGGACTCGCGCGCCGCGGTCGCTGTCGCTGTCGCTGTCCTCCTCTAAAATGGCGCCACGTGTCTCTATCTCCGCCTGCCTGCATCGGATCCTATTTTATTTATTTCTTCATCCATCCACGACCGCTCGATGTGCCACGTCAGCGCGCTGACGAACCAAACGTCGTCCTCCGCTCTGTCCGCAGGGCACGCGTCCGTCCCGCACGAGGAGACGATTCCGTTTTCCTCGGGGGAGGCCGCGTCGTCGCCGTACGCGCTCACGAAGCACATAGGCGAGGAGCTGTGCGCGCTGTACGACGCGTTCTACGGCCTCCCCACGACGTCGTTGCGGCTGTTCATGGTGTACGGGCCGCGGCAGCCGACGGACGGGGAGTACGCGACGGTGACGGGGAAGTTTTTGGCGATGAAACGACGCGGGGAGCCGCTGCGCGTCGAAGGCGCGTTTCGTTTTTGACCACACACATTGCCACGTCATCGAATACTCTGATCACGGCATGCGAGTATACTAACCAATCGCGTCCCCCTCCACGTCTCGCATCATCGATCGCATCTATCTTCTAGGCGACGGCTCGCAATCGCGGGATTTCGTGCACGTGTCGGACGTAGCGCGCGCCTTCGCGCTCGCCGCGCAGACGCCGGCGGCGAACGGTCTCAGCGTCAACGTCGGCAGCGGGACCGCGCTGAGCGTGAGCGCGCTCGCGGACATGGTGGGCGGCGAACGCGTCGCGGCGGCGGCGCGCGTCAACGACCTGCGCGCGACGCTCGCGAGCACGTGCCGCGCGAAGGAGGTTTTGGGCTTCGAGACGACGCGGGATTTTCGAGACGCGCTGAGGTGCGTTCTATACACTGGTCCCCATACGACCGCGTTGGCGAGGTGGACGCCGATCCTTAAGGACTTCGCCCGTCGCATCTCTCCGCCCACACCTCGCTTTCAATCCCCGCCCTCGGCGCCTTTCAACTCCAACTGACGCCTTTGAACTCCACCCCGACGTTCGCTCGTATAGAACGGCCCTGAAGCTCGAGATGGAGGAGGCGTTTTCGTTTTCGACGACGTCGAGGGAGGAGGAGGAGGAGGAGGAGGGGGCGTCGGGGAGGCGTCCCCGGGGCGCGTCCGCGCGCGCGCCCGCGCCCGCGGTGGCGGACTAGAGGATAGCGACGACGCGGTCGCCCCTTCCCGGGGTCGGCCGCGGGTAGAGATAGCGTTTCATGACGACCGTCGCGGTCGCGGTAGGCGTCTCGAGTTGGCGTCTCGCGACTTCGTTCTCACAGACTTACAGAGTGGTGACGGAAACGCCGACAACTCAGCTCAGCGCGTGGTTCGTTCGCTGCGGTTATCCAGAATCCCCGCGGCCGAAATCACTCGCGCGCGCGCCCGCGACGGACCGGAAACGATGACCGTCGCCGCCGCGCCCTCCGCGGCGTTATCGTCGCGATGCTACCACCGCGCGTCCATCGCGAGCGCGCGTCGCGGCGCGCTCCCCGCCGCCGCCTCGGCGCCGCGCGTCTTCGGACCTCATCATTCTAAACGTCGCGGCGTTCGTCGAGACGATAATAATGCGAAGACGACGACGACCGTCGTCGCCCGCGCGGTCGACGCGGCGACGATCGCGAGCCTGGAGACGCTCCTGCCCTCAAATCGCCAACCTCGCGCGCGTACGCCGCTCATGGCGGGCAACTGGAAGATGAACCCGAAGACGCTCAGGGAGGCGGAATCCCTCGCCGCGCTCGTCGCCGCCGCGGACCGCGCGCAGGGCGGATCCGCGACGCGCGGGTGCGACGTCCTCGTGTGCCCGCCCGCGCCGTTCCTCCCCGCGGTCGCGGCCGTCCTCGCCGGCAGCAGCGTGAAGCTCGGCGCGCAGAACGTCTCGCACGAGCCATCGGGCGCGTTCACAGGCGAGATGTCGCTCGCGCAAGCTGTCAGCGTCGGATGCGACTTCGCGCTCGTCGGGCACTCGGAGCGCAGAGAATTATTCCACGAGACGGACGCGCTCGTCGGCGACAAGACGCGCGCGATCCTCGACGCCGGGCTCGCGCCCGTGATCTGCGTCGGCGAGAGCAAGGCGCAGTACGACGCCGGGCTCGTGAGGGACGTCTGCGCGACGCAGCTCCACGGCGCGCTGCGCGACGTGTCGACGGAAGAGCTGGAGCGAGGAAAGATTGTCATCGCGTACGAACCCGTGTGGGCCATCGGCACGGGCCTCACCGCGACGCCGGCCATCGCGCAGAGCGTCCACGCGTTCATTCGCGGCTGGATCGAGGACGTGCACGGGCCAATGGCCGCGGCGGCGACGCGGATTCAGTACGGCGGGAGCGTCAAGCCGGACAGCGTGGATGAGCTCATGCGTTGCCCGGACGTCGACGGGTGCCTCGTCGGCGGCGCGTCTCTCAACGCGGATCACTTTTCTCGAATCTTCGGATTCGACGACGCGCCGTCCGGCCCGACAAAGCTGTGGGCGACGGAGGTGGTGACGTGTCGCAACGAGCTCGGCGAGAGCCCGGTGTGGGACGCGGAGACGGAGACGCTGTATTGGGTCGACGCCCCGGGGAAGGCGGTGTGGTCGTGGAACGTCGGCGCGTCCGGCGCGCCCGTCAAGGTGCGTTCTAGTTTCACACTGGTCCCCATACGACCGCGTTGGCGTGGTGAACGCCGTTCCTTAAGGACAAATACTTCCCGGCGCATCTCTCCGCGCACCCCTCGGTTTCAACGCCCGCCCTCGACGCCTTTCAACTCCACTTCTGACGCCTTTCAACTCCACCCCGACGTTCGCTCGTATGGAACGACCCTAAGCACGAGATCGGCGAGGTCGTCGGCTTCGTCGCGCTGAAACGCGGCGGGGGGTTACTCCTCGGTTTGGACGTCAGCGGGATATGCGCGTACGACCCGAGGACGCGCGTCATCGAGCCGCTGTGCGCGTTCGAGCCGGGGTTGAACACGCGGCCGAACGACGCGCGGACGGATCGCCGCGGCAACTTGATCGTGGGGTCGTACAACGGCAACCACCGCGGCGACGGCGGCGCCATCGGCGGCGTGTATCGACTCGCTGCGGAGTCCCCGCGCGCGCTGACGGAGGTGCTCGACTATAAGATCCGCGTGAGCAACGCGACGTGTTTCACGCCCGACGGGAAGATCATGTTCTTCTGCGATTCCCCGACGCGCGCGGTGTACGCGTTTCAGGTGAGTTCTTCTCACACTGGTCCCCATACGACCGCGACGGCGTGGTGGACGTCGTTCCTTAAGGACTTTTCCCGGCGCATCTCTCCGCCCACCCCTCGCTTTCAATCCCCGCCCTCGACGCCTTTCAACTCCAACTGACGCCAATGAACTCCACCCCGACGTCGCTTTGTATGGAACGACCCTCAGTACGACCCCGCGAACGGTCCGGCGCCGGGCACTCGAAAGCTCGTGTACGAGATGCCGAACGAGCTCGACGGCGTCCCCGACGGCGCGCAGTGCGACGCCGACGGCTGCCTGTGGATCGCGCTCTCCGGCGCGTCCAAGTGCGTGCGCGTGAACCGCGACGGCGTCGTGGATCACGAGATCGAGCTTCCCGTGAAGTCGCCGACGTCCATCACGTTCGGCGGCGGCGGGCTGGACACCATCTTCGTCACGACGCGCGGGCCGGACGGCGGCGGGCTCTACGCGGTGCGCGCGCCGTACGGCGTGCGCGGCGTGCGCGAGGTGGCCTTCGCGGACGCGTCGCCGGTGAATGCGCGCGAGGGCGCGAGGGAGGGGTTCGGGATGGCGCGCGTCGCGCTCGGGGCGGACGTTCGGGACGTCGCGAACGCGATGACGGAGGGAGGGCGGGCGCGGCGGGCTTGGGGGGCGGATCGAAGCGTCGCGGCGCCGGTGGGCGTCGACGCGGAGCCGCAGCCGTTCTGCGGGCGCTGCGGCGCGCGGTTTAAGGACGGGGACGCCAAGTTTTGCAGCGAGTGCGGCAGCGCGCGCGGGTACGTGGTGCTGCGCGATGAGGAGTGAGCAGAGAAAAATATTCGTAGAAGCGATAAAATATATTCATCGGTCAGTTGAAAGGAGATGCGATCAAATGTTGAAACCGAGCGGTGGGTGAAAAACGTTTGTGTAGAACTCGTCTATTACGCTCCTCAGCTGATGGGCGTCGTTTAAACCGAGAAGCGCGCGCGCGTCGTCCGTCGCGTCGTCGCACGCGGCCGCGGCCCTCTCGCGATGCGCGCGCCCAACGCCGCCGTCGGCGTCGCGCCGGCGTCGTCCTCCGCGTCGCGAGCGATCGCGCTGTCGTCGCGATCGTCGCGGCCGCGCGCCCTCCGCGCGCGCGTCGTCGCGTCGCCGCGATCTTCGCGCGGTTTCGCGAAGAAGAAGAAGCCGTCCGAAGAAGCCCGCCCGCGTATCGTCACGCGCGCGTCCGCCTCCGCCGCGAACGTCGCGCTCGTCGGCCTCGGCACGCGCGGCGGCGTCGTCGTCGACGCGCTCGCGCTCGGCGGCCCGCTCGAGCGCGCGGAGTACTGGGCGCTGAACTCCGACCCCGTGTCGCTCCAGGCGAGCGCGTGCGCGAACCGATGGCGCCTGCCTCCGTCCAACGTGGACGTCTCCGGGCGCGCGGCGCGCGATAACGCGGAAGCCGCCGCGCGCGAGATTCTCGCGGGCGGGAGCGGGCGCGTCCCGCCGGACGTGATCGTCGTCGTCGCGTCCGCGAACGAAGCCTCCGGCGCGGGTCTCCAAACGATCGTCGCGCTCGCGGAGCTCAAAGAGCGCGGCTTCCGGAAGCAGTTCGGCTTCAAAGTCGGGTTCAACGGCCTCGCGGGGCCGGCGGCGATGACGCACGCGGGGCCACTTCTCGTCCTCGCGGTGACGTGCCCGTTCGACTTCGAAGGCCCGCGGAAGAGCGCGGCCGCCGCGGACTTCCTGGAGAAGGCGCAGCGAGAGGCGGACCTCCTCGTCGTCGTGCCGCAGCAATCGCTCACGACGTTCAGGCGCGTCCTATTACCACGCCGGTCCCCGTACGACCGCGTCGGCGTGGTGAACGCCGATCCTTAAGGACTTTTGCCGGCGCTTCTCTCCGCCCGCCCCTCGCTTTCAATACCCACCCTCGACGCCTTTCAACTTCACTTCTGACGCCTTTCAACTCCACCCCGACGTTCTTCGCTCGCACGGAACGACGTTCAGCGTCTCCGCCGGCGGCGACGCGCTCACCGTGACGGAAGCGACGCGGTACTGCGACACCGCGCTCGCGTGGAGCGTCTGGACGACGCTCGAGTCGTTCGCGTCGCCCGCGTGGGTCGGCGCGCGAGGGTTCGGGGGCGCGGAGAACACGAGCGCGTGGACGGAGTCGCTCGCGACGCAGGCACGTTCTTCTATCTTACACTGGTTCCCACACGACCGCGTCGGCGCGGCGCGCGCCGTTTCTTACTAAGGACTTCTTCGCCCGGCGCGTCTCTCCGCCCGCCGCTCGGTCTCGATCCCGACACACCGCGACGCCTTTCAACTCCGCTTCTGACACCTTTCAACTCCACCCCGACCGACGTCGCTCCGCATGGCCCCTCGACCCTCAGGCGTTTCGAGACGCGATGACGGGGCGAGCGGTGGGCGCCGAGCGCGGCTGCGGCGCCGCGGTCGTCGGCCACGGCGCCGCGGTCTTGGAGTTGGGCGCGTCGCGCGTCGCGCTGGACGACGCGGAGGCGGCGGCGGTGTCTTCCGCGGTGAAGCGCGCGGCGGAGGAGTCGCCGTTTCTGACGAACGACGTCTTCGCGAGCGCGCAGTTCGCGACGTGCGCGATTCGCGCGGGGCGGAGGTTGTCGCCGGCGGCGCGCGCCGCGGCGAGCCGCGCGCTCGCGGACGTCGCGGGCGCGGCGACGCCTCAGGTGCGTTCTATACAAACGTTTTTCACCCGTCGCTCGGTTTCGACATTTGATCGCATTGTCTTTCAACTGACCGGTGCACTGTTTTGTATGGAATGGCCTCGTCGCAGATCATGACGTACAGCGCGCCGGAGGACCCGGCGCGCGCGGCGAGGGATTGGATCGAGGCGACGATCATGGTGGTGTCGCCGCCGAGCGAGGCGTTCGTTCCGAAGGCGAACAGGAGGGGCCCCGGGGGCGGGAGAGGAGGGGAGGAGAGGACCGCGGCGCCGTTTCCGTCCGTGCCGGGGACGACGGGGATACGGAACGGCGCGCCGGTCGCGGCGGCGGCGGCGGCGTCGGCGGCGGCGGCGGCGGAGCAGACCGCCGAGGCGGAGCAGACCGCCGAGGCGATGCGAAAGCTCGGGCTTCTCGCCTCCTCCGACGCTTCCGCTTCAGACGCGGACATCGCAGCGCGTCAGGCGCGCGTCGACGCCGCCGCCGGTCGCGTCGCCGCGCTGAAGGACGCGGTGAGCGCGCTGCGACCCGCGACGCGCGAAACCTTCGCGGTGGCTCCGGAGGTCGCGAAACCTCCGATGCCCGACCCGGAAGACGTCGCGGACGTCGTCCCCGCGCCGGTGGCGAAGGCCGCGCCCGCGATCGATGCGGGGGGCGACGAGCCGGATCCGTTCGCGGCGGCCGCGGCGAAAGTCGCCGCGGAGGCGGCGGCGGCGCTCGAGGCGGCGAGGGCGTCTGAAGCCGCCGCCGCATCCGCGTTGGCGTCGGCGGCGGCGGCGGCGGAGACGGAGCGGCGGTCGCCGGCGGAGCAACCGGTGCTCTCCACGACCGCGTCGTCCGCGTCCGCGGTGTCCGCGGCGGCGGCGGCGAGGGAAGGAGCCCCCGCGCTTTCCGTCTCCGGTCGACCGAAGCGCGCGGTGCACGTGCCGTTACCGGCGACCATCTCGAACGTCGCGCCTGCGATGAGGTGCGTTCTGTACACTGGTCCCCATACGACCGCGTCGGCGTGGTGAACGCCGATCCTTAAGGACTTTTGCCGTCGTCTCTCTCCGCCCACCCCACGCTTTCAATCCCCGACCTCGACGCCTTTCAACTTCACTGACGCCTTTCAACTCCACCCCGGTGGTTAGAATTCTCGAGATGGAGGAAGACGCCGACGGGAACGTCGTGGCGTACCGCGACATCACGAACGTCGCGTACGACGACGACGCGGACGCGGACGCGGCAGAGGAGGAGGCGGGAGAGCTGAAGAAGAAGAAGAAGAAGAAGAAGAAGAAGCGCGGGCTGTTCGGATTCGGCCGCGGCGGCGGCGACGACGACGACGTCGAAAAAGACGACCCGTTCGTCAGAAACCGACTGATGAGCGTCCTCGATAAGGACCGCGGCGGGTGGCGCGCGCCGGTCGTTCGCATGGAGTTCAACAGCGCGTGCGTTTACGAAGGCGAGATGGTCGGCGGGAAGCAAGAGGGCGAGGGGAAGCAGGTGTACCCCGGCGGGGATTGGTACGAAGGGCGATGGCGCGATGGCGTGCCCGACGGACGAGGGCGGCTGCGGTACGCCAACGGCGGGATGTTCGAGGGGATGTGGCGCGACGGCGTGCCGTGCGGGCCGGGGGTGTTGGATCTCACGGAGCAAGGCGGCGTGCGCGTGGACGGGCGGTGGAGTAACGGCAAGCTCGAGGACGAGTGGGGGAAGGTGTAGCCGGCGGTGGCGGCGACGGCGGTCCGGTCCTTATTAGTCTGTTCTCTCGGACGTGGAGAACTGAAGCTCAGTCCAGTCATCACCGCACAGCTGTGCGTTCGAGTTCTCTTCGCCGAACACTCTAACCACGACAACGACGACGCGCGCGCGCGCCGCTCCCCCCGCGACGCCATGGACGCGGACGTCTCCCCCCTCCAGCGCGCGCGCCTGGCGTATCGCCCCACCCTCCCAGCCTCGCTCGCGACGGACGCGCGTTTGCTCCGGTACACCGTCGACGACCACCGCGACCGCGCGCGCTCCCCCTCCCCGTCTTCGCCTCGCCCCTCGCCCGCGCCCGGCTCCTCTCCCCCGCGCGACGGCGTCGACCGCGCGGGCTCGCGCGAGCCCAGCGCGCACACGCACCGGCTCGCCGCCGCGCTCGGGCCCGCGCGCGTCGTCGACCTCGCGGACCGCGACGGCCTCCGCGGGCCGTTCCCGCACGCGGCCGCGTGCCACGCGTTTCAGGTGCTCGCGCGCGACGCGTCGGCGTCCCCGCTCGACGCGTCGCTTACGACCGAACGCCTGCGCCCGGTCGAGGACGACACCGTCTCCGGGGCGCGCGTCGGCGTGCTCTTCAGCGGCGGGCCCGCGCCGGGCGGGCACAACGCGGTCGCGGGCGCGCTCGACTGCCTCGCGCGGCTTCGCGAATCGCGCGGCGGCGCGGGCGGCGCCCGAAGAAAAGGCCCGAGGCAGCTTTCGGGTAGGCCGCGCGCGCGCGATCTCGACGGCTTCACCGACGGCTTCACCGGTGGTCTCGTCGGCTTCGTCGGCGGACCGCGCGGGCTGCTCGAGAAGCGATGGACGCCGATCACGCCGTCGCTCATGTCAACGCACGTGAACATGGGCGGGTTCGACCTCCTCGGGAGCGGGCGAATGAAGCTCTCGAGCGAAGCGCATTTCGCGGCGGCGGCGGCGACGGTGACCGACCTCGCGTTGGACGGCCTCCTCGTCATCGGCGGCGACGACTCGTGCACGAACGCGGCGTACCTCGCGGAGGCGTTCGCGGAGAACGACGTCGAGTGCGCGGTCGTCGGCGTCCCGAAGACGATCGACGACGACATGCGCGGCGGCGGCGTCGAGGCGTGCTTCGGTTTCGACAGCGCCTCCAAAGGCGCGTTCTATACACTGGTCCCCATACGACCGCAAACGCCGTGGTGAACGCGGTTCCTTAAGGACTTTTCCCGGCGCGTCTCTCCGCTCATCCTTCGCTTTCAATCCCCGCCCTCGGCGCCTTTCAACTTGCACTGACGCCTTTGAACTCCACCCCGACATTCGCTTGTATGGAACGACCCAAAGTGTTCTCGGAGATCATCGGCAACGTGTGTTCGGACGCGCGAAGCGCGCGGAAGTACTGGCACTTCGTCCGCGTCATGGGACGAAGCGCGAGCCACCTCACGCTGGAGTGCGCGCTGCAGTGCCAGCCGAACCTCGCGTTCATCGGCGAGGAGATCGAGGCGAACGGTCAGAGCCTTTCGGACGTCGCGGATGAAATCGCAGACGTCGTCGCCGCGCGCGCCGCCTCCGGGTACGTCGGTTCGTTCGTTACCCGCCACACGATAAGGTTATGACACGTCATCGAATCAGATCAATCGCTGACCAATCGCATCCCGTCGCCCGCAGCTTACACCACGGCGTCGTCCTTCTCCCCGAGGGCCTCCTCTCGTTCTGCCCGGAGACGAGCGCGCTGATGCGAGAGCTCGAGGACCTCATGTCCGAGGTCGGGTCGCCGCCGCGACCGCCGGAGCACTCCACGGAGAGCGAGGCGATCGTCTGGGCCGAGCGTCGCCGCGCCGCGCCGGATCAGCTCGAGAACTCCGACGTCCGCGCGCGCCTGTCGCGCGCGTCGAGAGAAGCCGCGGCGCAGATCCCGGACGC
>Ga0255756_1005141_pt1 | contig 12313 bp, 10 predicted proteins | sample 011ome_20_FD_179956 | JGI IMG/M metagenome (GOLD analysis project Ga0255756, IMG submission 179956) | Coastal salt marsh microbial communities from the Groves Creek Marsh, Skidaway Island, Georgia - 011509CT metaG (version 2) | ecosystem: Environmental > Aquatic > Marine > Intertidal zone > Salt...
ACCCGTGGCGCTATCTCCGGTAATGCGATCAGCGGGACGAGCTTCGCGTCTACTGGAAACATGACGTTCGGTGACAACGACAAAGCCATCTTCGGTGCTAGCTCTGACCTACAGATTTATCATGATGGGTCTAATAGCTATATTGAAGACGCAGGTGCTGGTGTTTTATTTATAAAAGGTACTGGTGGTATTTATCTTAGAGGTAAAGATTCTGACGAAGACCTTGGTAGATTTTTAGAAAACGGTGCTGTTGATTTATATTACGATGGTTCCTCTAAACTAGCCACCACCTCCTCAGGCATCGACGTAACGGGCACAGTGACTGCTGATGGTGGAGACTTTTCAGGCTTGGTTCAGTTCAACGGAGCTGCAGGAATACAGCTAGACAATGCTGCTCAAGTGCATTCATGGACGCTTGACGATAATTTCACATCACGGTTAAACATTGGCACATCATCAGCGTCTGCGGCATGGAAAATAGGCTCAAACAATAACGCCTATCTTACTGTTAGTCCTACAGGCATCGACGTAACGGGCACTGTGACTGCTGATGGTGCAAATATAGATGGAGCAGTTACTACTGGCGACTTAACCATCGACAACGATGACACACCTACTCTTAACTTTAAGAAAGCTGTTTCTGCTGACATTTTAGGGACGATCAACGTAACCACAGACGCTGGCTCTGGCGGCAAGATGGTGTTTCAGACTAAGCGTAATGGTGACACCGCGCTTGACCGTATGACCATTAATGATGACGGCAACGTCGGTATTGGTACTAGCCCAGACTACCCACTACACGTAAGTAGCACCGGAGTAGTGTTAGGCTTGAACGCAACTAGCGGCGCAGTTTCTCAACGCTTTAACGAAAACGGAACCGCAAGATTTTTCTTATCTACACTTAACGGCTCTAACGGTTTGGCTTTTGTTAATGGCGACGGTGTTTCAGAACGCATGCGCATCGACAGCGGCGGGTCGGTTTTGATAGGAAAATCTACTCCTACTGACCTTCATAACACTTGGAACCACCTAATCATTGGCGAGAAAGGCGCAATCATCAGCGAAAACGGTGCTGGTGGTATAGACGGTATAACGCTTGCTGACAATGTTTACATCGACGTTGACACAGGAAGTTACGCTTACCAGACTACCGCAGCCGCTTCTCAAATTACTCAATCAGGTGGAGTTATAGCATTTTCTAATGCTGCTTCTGGGTCTGCTGGCGCAGCCTTGACGCCAGTAGAACGCATGCGCATTGATGCAAGCGGCAACTTCGGTATTGGTGTGGTTCCTAGTGCTTGGTGGACTGGTTTTGAAGCACTTCAGCTTGGCGAATCTGCTGCACTAACAGGTAGAAACGGCGGGGTAGAACAGTGCAATTTAACTTCTAACGCTGTTTTTGATTTGACCGATGTGCGCTATGAATATGTAATGGGAGCTTCAAATGAAGCCACGTTGTACCAGCAAACAGATGGAACGCACCGTTTTAACACGGCTCCCGCAGGTACTGCTGGCAACCCGATACCCTTTACGGAGTCCATGCGCATAGATGCAAGCGGGAATGTTGGTATTGATGCTACTCCTAGTGCATGGGGTAGTATATTCAAATCTTTAGACATACGAGGCTCATCTGTTTCTTCCACTACCGCAGGGGCTCTTGTCCAATCTGGAAATGCTTATTTTAATGGTACAAATTGGATTTATAAAAATGATGGTCCGGCAACCAGAGTTGAGTTGAATGCTTCAACATCTGGCTCAGTTTGGTACACGTCCGCATCAGGAACCGCAGGAAATACAATTACGTTCACCCCTTCTATGACGCTGGATGCAAGCGGTAACTTGTTGGTGGGTGTGACCAGCGCTCAAAATTTTTCAGGTGTTACCGCAGCACAGAATTTTGTTACACCAACAAATGGAAATTGGGCGGCTGGCTTTCGTAACACAACTGCATCCACCCCGTGGGGCGTAGCGATTGATTATACTGGCGCGAATCCTAATAACTATTCAAGCGACTTTTTGTATTGCAGTGCTGGTGGACTCAAGTTTTCTGTAATGTCAAACGGTGGTGTTAAAAACTATCAAGCCAATGATTCCAACCTTTCTGATCGCCGTGAGAAGACCAACTTCTCGCCAGCCAAATCATATCTGGATGCAATTTGTGCTATCCCTGTTCAGACGTTTAATTACATAGACCAAAACATGGAAGACGATCCCAGTGTGACGCTAGGTGTCGTAGCACAAGACGTTCAAACCGTTGCGCCTGAGTTTGTAATGGAGTCGAACTGGGGTACAGAAGAAGACCCTAAGATGCGCCTATCGATCTATCAGACCGATTTGCAATATGCGCTGATGAAATGTATCCAAGAACAACAAGCCACCATTGAAGCACTAACAGCCCGTATCGCGGCACTAGAATCTTAACAGGAGACACTGAATGAGTAAGGCTCGTGAACTAGCAGAATTAAGCCGTACTGTCTCTGATAGTGCAGACGCGGTAGCGATTACCATTAACAGCAATGAAGAAGTCACCTTTGCGGATGACATTCTTCTGGCTGATGGAAAGAAAGCCATCTTCGGTGCTGGTTCTGATTTACAAATATACAGCGACGGTACAACCGGAAAGCTGGTAGGCAACGTAGACGTAACGGGTACTGTGACTGCTGATGGTTTGACTGTTGATGCTACTGCTGGGACTGTTGCGTCTTTAACTTCAGGCAGCACAACGACACATTTAGACCTAAATAATACTCATGCAAATGGATGGGGAAGCAACATTGCTTTTCAAACAGGCGGAACTGCGGCTGGTTATTTTGGGTCTATAGGAAGTTTACTTGGGAACACTGACCAAGATTTAACAGCGTACTCAACAGCGGGCAACGGTTTCCGCATCTACACTAACGGCAACAATGAGAGGCTCAGGGTCACAAGCGCAGGCAACGTCGGGATTGGGACTGACAGTCCAGACAAAACTTTACATGTTGTCGGCTCTGACGGAGTTACTACATTTTCTGGTTATGGCTCAAGAGATTTTCTTGTTCTAGAAAACAACCAAAACTGTAACTTTCAAATTATTAGCAACTCATCAAATGCAGGAAACATTTTATTTTCTGATGAAGGCGCATCAGGGCGTGGTATCTTAAAGTACAACCATGCGTCTGACTTTATGTCGTTTACAACAGCCGCCGCAGAAGCCATGCGCATTGATGCAAGCGGCAAGGTCGGGATTGGTACAGATTCGCCTACTGCTGCTTTACATGCAAAAAACGCCATAGATATAGATACAAATGCAGCTAGCGGTACTGGTGTTTTTAGACTTCAAGGGGGTGTCAGTACCTATTCTGGGTATATTGGTTTTGATGCTAGTACGATGTCTATTGGAACCAATAATGCCTCAAGAGGGCTTTCGTTTGCGGCTGGCGGCTCAGAAGCCATGCGCATTGATGCAAACAGACGGGTTGGTATCGGTACAGACAACCCTGCTGCTGCGAAGTTTTCAAGCACACCGGATGGTGTACTTAACTTATCAGGAGATAAGCCTGTTGTTTATCTAACTGAAGAAGATGAAACAGACTCCAATGTCTGGATGGGTCTAAGCAATGAAGTAGGCATCATAGGAAACACGGGGGTTGCTCTTGCTTTCCGCACAGGAGCTTCTACGGCAACAGAACGCATGCGCATTGATTCAAGCGGTCGCGTTGGAATCGGGACAACGCCAAGCAGCAATTGGGCAAATAATTTTGTATTACAAATAGGAACCAAAGGATCTTTTGCTAATAGTTCGGCTTTTACTGGTATGTCAACAAACATTGTCGCCACATCTAGCGGATGGGCAACAAAGTACTTAGCTGACGGCGCAGGTTCTGCTTATTTGCAAGCTGTATCAGACGGAAACCATCGTTTTTATACAGCACCTAGTGGTTCGGCGGGGGCGACTGCAACATTAACAGAAGCCATGCGCATTGATGCAAGCGGCAACGTCGGTATTAATGGAGCATCAGGTGGAGCTACGCTTCAAGTCAACCAAGCAACGGCGTCTTACATAGATATAAAGTCCGACAATGCGTTGCGAATGAGGATGTATGGCGATAGCAATCAAGCTATTTTGGTATCTGAAGGTGTCCCGCTAATATTTAAATATGGATCAACAGAAGCCATGCGCATCGCCAACACTGGTCAAGTACTTGTTGGCAGTAGCACAAGCCCAGCTTCTGGAGAAGTTAAACAAACTCTTGTCAGAGGTGGTTCTAGTTATCTTGAGTTTCAAAATACATCAACAAATACTGGAAGCACCATTGGAACGTCAGGTGAAAATTTAATTGTTTATACAAACTCAGGTGCTTTAGGTTCTGAAGTATACACAGAACGCATGCGCATTGATGCAAGCGGGAATGTTGGGATTGGTGTGGTTCCACTAGCTCATTATTACAAATCATTGGAAATCGGAAACGCTGGCTCGCAAATTACTGGTAGAACCCCAGCAGACACATACTTCATGAGTGGGCTGTATTGGAGTTCTAATACCACCATAAAATATGCAGTTAGTTCAGTGCCAGTTGGTTATTACAGCATCACTAACGGTGTTCACTCTTGGCATAATTCCGCAGCGGGTACGGCAGGTAACGATGCGACGATAAACACAGCCATGACGCTGGATGCAAGCGGCTTCTTGAACGTAGGTGCAACAGGTACAGCAGGCACCGTCGTATTCAACAGAAGTTCAGATGGCAACGGCGCTGGAGCAATCAGTGTAGTCGGTGACGATTTCGTACTGAATACAGGGTTCGCGTCTGCCAATATGATCTTCAAGAACGTGACTTCAGAATCCATGCGCCTAGATACAAGCGGCAATTTGTTGGTTGGCGTTACAAGCATTTCTGATGCTACTAGCAGAACATACGGCAACGCTTTTTCAGGTACTAGCGCTAACCCAAACTGGAAAAGTTGGGGAAGCGGTACACATACTAATGCACAGTTTAGAAACGCCACTAACGTAGTTGGAACGATTGTTACTACATCTACAACAACCACCTACAACACTTCCTCAGACCAACGCCTCAAGGAAAACATTGCAGACGCGCCTTCTGCTTCTGATGACATTGACGCTATTCAGGTACGTTCGTTTGATTGGAAAGCTGACGGTTCACACCAGAAGTACGGCATGGTTGCACAGGAACTACAGGTCGTTGCACCAGAAGCTGTGGCAGCACCAGAAGACCCTGAAGAAATGATGGGCGTTGACTACTCAAAGTTAGTCCCAATGCTTATCAAAGAAATACAAAGCCTACGCGCCAGAGTGGCACAACTAGAATCTTAACAGGAGACAAACATGACAACTTGGACAATCTCAACTTTAGAACGTGAGTTACAGGGCGATTTAGCGGGTGGCGTTATCGTAGCCCACTGGCGAGCTACTGCATCAGAAACCGTAGGCACTGGCGATGACGCTGTAACTTACTCAGCTTCATCCTACGGCACTTGTGGGTTTACCCCAGACCCTTCAGACCCTTCATTTGTTGCTTACGACAGCATCACAGAAGACATGGCTTTAGGCTGGTGCTGGGACAACGGGGTTGATAAGGATGCAGCTGAAGCATCTTTGCAAGCCAATATTGACGGTCAGATCACTCCGACTACGGCTGATGGCGTACCTTGGTAACTTTTTAAGGTTTATTGTAATTAGTAATGCTAATATAATTAACCTGATCTTCAATCACAACGAGGTATGAAATGACCCAAGAAGGAAACCCGACTATAACCGTAGACGATCTGGAATATGACCTAGCGTCCTTGCCTGACGAAGTAAAAGAGCTGTTAATGCTTCATCAACAAGCTCAAGGCGCGATGCTTAACGCTAGGCGGGAATCTCTAATACAAGAGATTGCTGTTAATAACATAGCCAGTTCGATTTCTGCTCGTTTAAAAGCCTTAGAGGAAGAAAGCGATGTTGGAGAGGGAGAGCTTGTCTCCTGACTTAGAGGATAGAGTTTGGACCGCTATTAGCCGGTTGTCGGTACACGAGGCTATGTGCGAAGAGCGGTCCAAAACAATATTCCATAGGTTAGAAGCGATTGAAGACCATCTTCAAACGCTGAGTCGGAATGTTTTTATTGCTTCGTTTGCCCTGATGTCTGGTATGGCGGGGGTGATTATAACTTTGTTATTAAATTAACGGTGGCTCATGACCTATTTCAAACTAGAGAGGTTTTCAGGTATTGCTCCGGGGGTTTCTCCCCGCTTGTTAGCAGAACAGTTCGGGCAAATATCAGAAAACATTGACTTTGAGTCCGGGGCAATTAAGCCCATAACAACTGACAGCGCTTCAGTTCATACTTTGCAAGATGGTTCGAAGCAATCTATTTATTACTATCGAGAAGCTAGTTGGCTTGAGTTTGCCCAAGATTATGTACATGCTCAAAAAAGCCCGGTTCCCGGCGATAGTTTAGACCGGCTTTACTGGACTGGAGAGGGTACTGGAGCAGGCGCTTACCCTAGAATGGGTACGGCGGATAATATAGTTTCTGGAGTAAATGGATACCCTGAAAACTCTTTTCGACTCGGCGTTCCTGCCCCTTCAGGCACCCCGACGACTACAAAAAATGGTTCGGCGGATTCGACTCAAGCTCCTTACGATGTATCGTATGTCTATACTTTGGTTACAGCAAACGGTGAGGAAGGGCCACCTAGCCTAGCTTCTGCACCGATTGAGCTTACTGATACTGAAACTGTAACCGTAGATACCCCGACGCCAGCAAATGCTTCAGGCAACTATAACTTCGGTACTGGAGCACTAAAACGGTTATACCGAAGTAATACTGGTAGCACCAGCACCCAGTTCCAGTTTGTAGCCGAAGCGGATTTTACAGAAACCACTATACTTGACGACAAAGACGGTGATGAACTTGGCGAGATCCTTCCAAGCACCTACTGGATTGGTCCTCCCGACGATAACACCAGCCTATACCCCAATGGCCCGTTGCAAGGGCTAACGAGCCTAGCCAACGGGATCTTCGCAGGGTTTACAGGGAACCGGTTGTGTCTTAGTGAACCATACCTTCCGCACGCTTGGCCGATTCAATACCGTATAACACTAGCTGATGAAATCGTAGCAATCGCAAGTGTATCAAATGGCATCATTTGTTTGACAAATGGCCGCCCCTATCTGGTAACAGGTACAGACGCCAGTGCTATGAGTGCGGTTCAATTAGACATAGCTCAGGCTTGTGTAAATAAACACTCAGTTGTCGATATGGGTGACTATGTTCTATACGCATCCCCGGACGGGCTTGTAGCCGCCGCTGGTTCAGATAATCAGGTTGTGACTCAAGGTCTAATATCCGTTAAACAATGGAATGATGACTTCTACCCAACCACGATTAAAGCCTTTAAACACGAAAACACCTACGTTGCTTTTTACACAGATGGCTCTAATTACGGCGGCTGGGTGTTTGACCCTAGAGCAAGCGAAGCGGCTATATCAACCTTAAGCCGAAGTTCACCTATACGTGGTGGATACATGAACCCCGATGATGGCGAGCTATATTTTATTATTGGTGGCACCGTTAGGAAATATAGAGGCGGCACCACAAATAGTGCCGCAACTTGGAAGAGTAAAAAGTTCCTAGCCCCTAAACCTCTCAGCATGGGCTGGGTGTCCGTGAAAGCTGAAGCTTACCCTGTAACAGTAAAGGTTTGGGCAGATGGTACGTTGATCTCAGACTACACAATCAGTTACAGCAGTAACGTATATACGCAAGTTACCGCTACACCTTCAGGTATCAGCAACGGCACTTTAAGAGAACCTGTCATGCGACTACCAGCAGCGATAGGTAAGGAGTGGGAAGTACAGGTGAGCGGGGCAGGGACGATTAACGAAGTGTGTATTGCTCAGTCTATGGATGAGATCCAAAGCGCATGACCTCTAATGTAAGGACAAACGATCCTACAAAGCTACCGGGTATACCTAAAGCTCCTGCCGGTGCTACTGCTGAGGAAAAACGGTGGTATGACACCATAGCTCAGATTATGGAAATACGGCTAGGGCTTAGGGGCGATCCTAGAGACCGAGCTATTACCTTACGAGAGCTTATATCATCAGGGTTAGCTATAGATTTAAAAGCATCACCGTTTAACCCAAATGCAATTGGCGGGGTAAACATTGGCTTTGGTAACCCGCAAGTCCCTAATCTTGATAAGCCCCCTACGCCTACAGGATTTACTGCCAACGGTGCCTACTCTCAAGTTAACTTGTTTTGGGACTTTCCCCTTTATCAAAACCACGCACACACTGAATTGTGGCGGGGATCGACAGACATAATTGGTGATGCTCAGTTATTGGGTATTGAGTTAGGGCGTTCGTTTGTAGACGCTGTTGGGTCAGGGCAGAGTAACTACTACTGGATTAGGCATGTTAGCCAAGATGGAGTATTCGGGTTTTTTAACTCTACAAGCGGTACTCTGGGAGCAACAGCGGTTGATGTAGTCCTATTATTAGATGTGCTTAATGGGGCTATTACCGAGTCCGCGTTAGCCCAAGCTCTTACTTCTAAGCTAGACGGCTTCGAAGAAGACATTGCTGACCTTGAGACAACCTTCGGTTCTACCGCCGCTGCGGCAACGAGTGCGGCTGCGGCAGCAGCCAGTGAAAGCGCAGCTATTGCGGCTAAAACAGCTGCGTTAGGGGCAGAAACAGCAGCTGTCGCAGCTAAAACTGCAGCTTTGTTAGCTCAAAGTAATGCTGAAACGGCAGAAGATGATGCCGTAATTGCGAAGACGTCTGCCGAAACGGCTAGGTCAGGCGCACAAACTTCCGAAACAGCCTCGTCAAATTCTGCTACCGGTGCTGCAGGGTCTGCATCATCGGCTGGCACCTCAGCTACAGCGGCAGCTAATTCTGCAACTGCCTCTGGCAACAGCGCTACAGCAGCAGCAACATCCGAAAGCAATGCTAATACTTACGCCACAAATGCTGGGACAGGAGCGTCGGCGGCTAACACGGCAAAACTTGCAGCAGAAACGGCACAGTCAGGCGCAGAAACTGCGGAGACCAACTCGGTAAGCAGTGCTAATAGCGCTGCTGGATCGGCATCAAACGCCTCTTCTTCTGCTACTACAGCAGCTAATGCAGCTAGCGCGGCTGGAGCATCAGCTGGCGCAGCGGCAACCAGCGAGGCAAATGCTAGTGGTTATGTCACAGACGCAGAGGCTGCTTCTACAGCCAGCACCGCTGCAAAGGTAGCGGCAGAAGCCGCTAGAACGGGGTCTGACGCTTCAGCGGCTGCTTCAGCGGCTAGCGCAGCAACAGCATCTGCTTCAGAGTCGGCAGCTGGACAAAGTGCTTCTGCAGCAAATACAGCAAAACTGGCAGCTGAGACGGCTGAAGCAGATGCATTGACCTATAAAAACCAAGCTGTGAATTCTGCAAGCACCGCGGCTGGCTCCGCAAGTACAGCCTCGCAGCAAGCTGGATTGGCGTCCGGTTCCGCAACAGCTGCTGGCAACTCCGCTACCGCCGCTTCTGATTCAGCAGGCACAGCCTCAACAAAAGCTGATGAGGCGTCGTCAAGCGCTGACGCTTCTGAAGTCTCGCGGCTCGCCGCCGTAGCGGGTCAAGCAGGGGCTGTGAACTCAGCAGCGGCTGCTCTGGTTAGCGCAAACGCGGCGTCCGCAAGCTCAGGGGCTGCTGGGCAGTCTGCTAGTACCGCGTCAGCACAGGCGGGTATTGCAACCACTAAGGCAGGCGAGGCGTCTACATTTGCTGCTAATTCTGCTAATTCCGCTTCAGCAGCAGATGGTTCTGCTACAGCGGCAGCGAGCACAGTAAACGGGCTGACAGCCAGATTAGACAATGCAGGCGGCACCGGCGTGACCGTTGAACAGCAGTTCACTGCAAACGCCTCTTCGCTAGGCACTCTTGAAGGACAATACACCGTTAAGGTTGATGCTAACGGGGCGGTTGCAGGTTTTGGCTTGGCAAACACGACCACAAGCTCTGGCAACAACACTAGTGAGTTCTACGTAAACGCTGATCGCTTTGCCATTATGCGCGGTGGTAATGATACATCTGCTGCTGTAACGCCCTTTACTGTTCAAGCTACCGCTACGACTATTAATGGCATTGCGGTTCCAGCCGGTGTTTATATGGATGCGGCGTTTATAAAAGCCGCCACAATTACAGCTGCTCAAATAGGCTCCGTAAACGCCGACACAATTACTACAGGAGAACTAGATGTTGCCAATTTGATTACAGCTAATGCAATTGACGCTAGCAAGCTCAATATTGATGGCTCTTCAATTACATCTGTGGTCGTTAACGGCGTTCCAACGCTTCAAGTCAACGAATTGAATGCCAATGTCCTCACTTCAGGGGTTCTAAATACCAGCCGCATAAACTTGGACGGAGCAACCATAACCGCTAACGCTAGCGGTCAAGTTCAAATTAAAGACCTTGGGGTGGACACACTTCAGATTAAGGGTCAGGCGGTAACTATCCCGACAAGTGCTTACAGCACTGGGGAAGTCAACAACACCACTGCTCAGACGGTTACATGGACAAGCACCGGAGCGCCTACATTCGTTGCTGCATCTTGGACTCAAGACGGCTCAGGTAACACTGGAAACTATGGCGGAACAGTACAAATTAAATACGGGTCTACGGTGCTTTGGACGCAGAGTTATACCCAACAAGCTAACGCACGAAAACAGCAGCAGGCGGTAAACATTTCCTTCACTCCATCAGTGGGGTCCGCGACAGTTACGCTGGTATGCACAAATACAGACGGCTCTTACAAGATGAGCAATAGGTCGTTGTTCGCGCTGGAGACCAAGAAGTGAAAAACTTTATTGTGTACGACACCAGCGGCGCCATATTGCGAACCGGCACTTGTACTGAATCTGACTTCTTTCTACAGGCGGGTGAGAACGAAACGGTTATAGAAGGCAATGCTGACGACGCTACTCAGTTAATTGTCAATGGAGAAGTAACAGCAAAAAGCGAGCCTTCAGATGCTGAAAAAAACGCCGCTGTTATGGAGGAATTAAGAGCCATTAGAGATAGAACATTGGCATGGTGCGACTGGACTCAATTTAACGACAGTCCTTTGACTGACTCAGAAAAAGCTGAATGGGCTACATATCGTTCAGCCTTGAGGGATGTTCCCTCTACGAACGCCAATGTTACATCGATGGAAGATGTTGTTTGGCCCACTAAACCCTAAACAGGAGCACACCATGCACAAAGGTAAAAAATGTTACGTCAATGCGCCCCCCGGAAAGAAAGTCGGCGCTAAGAAGCCCAAGAAGAAAGGCTACTAAAGATGTGGCAATCGTTGATTGGCCCCGTAGCAAATCTTGCTGGCGGCTGGCTAAAAAACAAAGCCGAAGAGAAACAAGCGAAGCATGAGGCTCGCCTTTCGGTTATTCAAAATGAAGCCGATTGGGAATCGAAGATGGCAGATGCTTCTGCTCACTCGTGGAAGGATGAATGGTTCACCATTTTACTTTCATTGCCATTACTGTCTGTTGCCTACAGCGTAGTAGTAGCTGACAGCGCGATAGTAGCTAGGGTCAAAGAGGGTTTTGAGGCTCTCAATCTTCTTCCTGATTGGTATCAATACATGCTTTTTTTAGCAGTGTCAGCGAGCTTTGGTATTAAAGGCGCAGACAAAATAATGAGTATGAGGAAGAAATGAACTTCAAATACTTCACTCTCGATGAGTTTAAATGCCAAGAGACTGGTGAACATGGTATCAAAGAAGAATTTGTTACAGCGCTCGATGCGTTACGTGATGAATGTGGGTTTCCTTTTCGGATTACGTCTGGTTATAGGTCTCCTAGTCATAGCATCGAGGCCAAGAAGAAAAGGCCGGGCCAACATGCTATGGGGATTGCTTGCGACATCGCTGTTAATGGCGGGAATCAGCGCATCATTATTGTAGAAAATGCTTTGAAACTTGGTTTTTCGGGGGTCGGGGTTTCTAAGACATTCATACATGTGGATATACGAACAACCTCTAAGATGATGTGGTGTTACTAAATGGCAAAAATAACTATTACAGACCTAGAACCTAACCAGCTGATAACTGTTTCGCTGACAGAAATAGCTGTAGACTTTTACCCCGATGATGATGATCCTGAAGAGGACATTACGGTAGAGGAAAGACGGATCAACAACCTTGTAGGTCTACCCAAAAAGACTGCGTAAAAAGTGCGTAAATTACGCAATTGAAAAGTAAACAACGGTAAACAACGGTAAATATGAGTGCGTATTTAGGTGCGTAAAACCGCTGAAAAGCACTCGTAAGTCATTGAAAAGTAA
>Ga0255756_1005142_pt1 | contig 12312 bp, 9 predicted proteins | sample 011ome_20_FD_179956 | JGI IMG/M metagenome (GOLD analysis project Ga0255756, IMG submission 179956) | Coastal salt marsh microbial communities from the Groves Creek Marsh, Skidaway Island, Georgia - 011509CT metaG (version 2) | ecosystem: Environmental > Aquatic > Marine > Intertidal zone > Salt...
AGTTGAACATGCGCACGACCGTGGAGATGTGCCGTGAATTTGCGCCGGAAATGGTCGCCAATCGCCGGGGCTGCATCTTGAATGTTTCGAGCATGGCGGCCAATTTCCCCATGCCGTACAAAAGCATTTACACGGCGTCTAAAGCCTTTGTGAAATCTTTTAGTATCGGTTTGCGGAGTGAGATGAAGCCATTTGGGATCAATGTTAGTGTCGTTCAACCGGGCGCTATGCTGACCAATCCCGTGGTCGTCGAACAATTGCGTCACGGATCGGCCATGTCGCGGGTGAGTGCGATGAAGCCAGCAGACGTGGCAGCGTTCTCACTCGATAGGGCATTCAAAGGCAAAGCGGTCATCATTCCGGGATTCAAAAACTGGCTTACGCTGGGTATTCTGCGCGTGTTTCCAAGACCGCTCAAAACCACATTGGCGGTATACAATCATTTGAAAACCCAACGGAAGTCAAAACTGAAAAAATGAATTTGATTCCGCCTCTTTCGCCACAGGATTGGCTATCGGTGTTGCCATTGACATTGGGGCTGGTGGGGTTTCTGGCCTTTTGGTTTGTGTTTCACGGGGAGGGGCTGAAATCCTGGTTTCATCAGCGCATGGAATTCGACCAAGCTTGCCTTTGGCACATTTTCACAGCCAAAGCATGGGGCTTTGTGACGATGGGGGTCATTCCAGCCGCGGCAATGGCCGGAATGCTGGGTTGGAATCTGCAGGATTTGGGGTTGCGTTGGCCTGCTGAACACAGCAACTTGATTTGGAAGTGGACCATCGGGCTTGGTGCTGCGGTCGTGGCTGTGGCTTGGTTGGGAGCACGGAAATTTGACCCGCAATATCCACAGGTGCAAGCACGCCAATGGACTGTGGGCATGATGGGGGTGAATTGGTGGGGTTGGGCCCTGTACCTCGCAGGTTATGAATTCTTATTTCGCGGGGTATTGCTGTTTCCGTTGGTCGAGACCATGGGGGCATGGCCCGCTGTCGCAGTCAATACGGTGCTGTATTCGGCTACCCATGTGCCCAAAGGGCGGGATGAAGCGATCGGCGCTATTCCACTGGGTTTTTTGCTGTGCTGGGTCACCTTGCAAACCCAGAGTTTATGGCCTGCGATTTTGGTGCACATCTTCATGGCGTGGACGAATACGACGGCACGTTTTTTGCGCCATCCGGAAATGAGTTGGAAACCTTCTTGAAGCCATGAAAGTCGCCATCACAGGAGGGACAGGATTCATAGGAGCTCACTTGATCCGTGCATTGCTCGATGCGGGACACGAAGTCCGAGCGTTGGTGCGCAACCCCGCAAAGGCGGGAAGACTCCAGACCTGGGGCGTGGAGCTGGTCACGGCTGATTTGCTCGATCAAGCAGGATTGGAAAGGGCATTCGCAGGGTGCGAACAACTCTACCACATGGCCGCCTGCGCCACCGTTTGGGAGCGAAAATCAGAGACCTATTTTGAGGTGAATGCCCACGGTACCGACGCCGTGCTGCGTGCGGCGAAGAACACGGGAATCCAACGGGTCGTAGTCACTTCGAGCGGCGGCGTTTTTGGACCTTCCGTTACCCGAGAAGTTACGGAATCCAAACCCCGTGACTTGAATTATTTCAATGCATATGAAGCTTCGAAGGCCGCCTCCGATTTGGTTGCACTTCGCTATGTCATTGAAGAGGGGATGCAGGTAGTCTTGGTCAGCCCCACCCGAGTATTCGGTCCGTACCTGTGGGGAAAACCGGCTTCCGTGTCGTTGATGATCCACCGGTACATTCGAGGCAACTGGAGGCTCATTCCCGGAGGACGACATTGGAAAGGAAATTACGTCTATGTGGATGATGTGGTGCAAGGTCACCTGTTGGCCATGGCAAAAGGACGGCCGGGAAGCAATTACCTCCTTGCGGGACACAATCGAAGCTACGGTGAGTTTTTTGAATCTTTGGAGCGTGTCAGCGGCCAAAAGCATCGCATGGTCGTTGCGCCGATCTGGCTGCAAATGGGATTCGCCCGCGTCCATGCAGCCCTTGCTAAACTGCGCGGCCGACGACCTGACTTGACCACGGAATGGGTGCGCCGGGGCAATTATCACTGGGAGGTGTCGCCGCAAAAGGCCATCGAAGAGTTGGGGTTGACGCTCACTGCTTTTGAGGAATCCTTGGAGCGGACCGTCGATGCCTTTCGAAAATGACTACTTTCATCAGAACAAAACCCATGAAATCATGAGATTCATCGTATTGACCTTAATGACCTTTGGACTTTTTGTGGCCGTTCACAGCACATCTTGGGCGCAATCAAATTCATCCGAAGCGGTGAACGAAGAAGGTGTTTCCTACGTGCGGCTTGTGATGTACGATGGAACCACCCGAATGGGGGAGCTCATCGATGCCAATGCAAATGAGTTTCGTATTCGCACCCGCAAAATGGGGGATGTGGTGGTCCCCAAATACCTCGTGCAAGGAGTGGTGGAGCTGACTGCCGATCAGTACGTGCGATTGACAGACTCTGTGGTGGGTCGAGCGCTCTCTTTGAACCCGCAATCAAGCCGTTACTTTTTTGCGCCCTCGGGCATTCAACTCAAGCAAGGTGAAGGGTACTTTCAATCGAACATTGCCTTGAATTCTGTGAGTTTGGGTGTGAACGATCACATCACCATTGGTGGGTTGATTTCGTTTGTGGGAGCGGGCGGATCCCTGAAAATCGGGAAGGAATTGGCGCCTAATGTGCATGCTTCCTTTGGCGGCATTGGTTTTACGGATTATTATGGGGAACTCGAACGGCCTGTGGGGTTGATGTTTGCGAACATCACGTGGGGAACAGAGGACCGCAACCTCACCATCAACATCGGCACCGGGTCTAAATTTGAAGTCGGTCTCGGGGATATTTTGGCTTACACTGTCGACTCCGTGGAGTACAGCTACAGTCCGGGTTATTTTTACCCGGAATACACCTTCACCGAATACGAGCAATTGTGGGTGCGACCGTTGTTGCTCAATGTGAGCGCCATGAACCAAATCGCTGAAAACCGCTGGTTCATTACGGAGAATTACCTTATCCGAAACATCCGGTATGCGGAAGTCATCACAGGCGCCAATTTGACATACGGCTATTTGCCTTCGAACAATTCGTTTTCAAACAAACAGAATCAAGGTGTGGCCATCCTGTCCATGGGAATCCGCAATTTGAGCACACGGAACGGTTGGCTTTGGGACTACGGCATGGTGGGGGTTATTGCAGGTGATTTTGGCTTTGCAGCACCTTGGGTTTCCGCGACGCTCGCATTTTGATGCGGGTGAGACTCTGTTAAAATCAGCCAATGGGTTAAACCTTTTGGGAAGAGCTTCGTCAACCGTGCAAATCATTCAAACATGAAAACAACACAGTTTATTTGGATTGGGCTCGGGTTGGCCGCTTTGGCATTGAGTTCATGCAACAAGGAGGAATCGCGTGTCGCCACGAGCGATGAAGTGAGCAGCGAGTCAATTTTGGATATGGTGGAACGTGCGGTGGAGGAGCCCGTGGATGCCTTGACTTTACGGGGCGGTGGCGGAGCCGATTGCGGTGAAGGTGGCATGCCTTGGCCGGATTGCGTGGAGATCACAGACAGTGGAGAAGGCGTGTATCCGCGCACCATTGTGGTGGATTTTGGTGAAGACTGCTATACGCCCAATGGCATGCAGCGCACCGGCATCATCGAAATAGAATTGACCGGTGATGTTCGAAATGAAGAAGGTGCGATGCGCACAGTCACATTCAACGACCTGAGTTTTGGCTCGAACATGACGGTGAACGGTACACGCCAACTCACCAATTCGGGACAAAACGAGGATGGCCTCTGGACGTTTGCCCAAGAGACATCCATGGAGGTGAACCGGCCGAACATGAATATCGCGCGCACGTACACTGGAACGCGCATTTGGCTCGCGGGTCACGACACAGAAGCCTGCGGCGACGACGTTTGGCAACGCGATGGTGAGGGGCAAAAAACCGTGACAAACGGATTTGGACAGCCGGGCTCGGTGTCGTTAACCTACGAAGCCGTCGTATACGACCGCCCGTGCGGTTATCCCGTGAGCGGGACTGTGACGATGGTACGCAACTTATTCGAACGCATCCTGAATTTCGGTGACGGAACGTGCGATGCGCTGGCCGAGTTGACCATCAACGGTACAACCCATTTGTTCGACCTCGATACACACGAAATCATCGAATAAGCGATACTTTCGCTCCATGAAGACAGGCGTTTTTTTGTGGAGTATTTTTTTGGTATCAGCTTGTGTCATTTTAGCGGGATGTCGAAAAGACAATCCTGCACCGAATCCTCAACCAGACTGGGAAATTCCGTCGGTGGAGGATTTGGTCTTTTATGAGGTTAATGTCCGGGCTTTTGGGGCCAACGGCGACCTGACGGGAGTCATTCAAAAGTTGGATCATATGGCCTCACTTGGCGTGAATGCCATTTGGCTCATGCCGATTCACCCCATCGGAAGCGTCAACTCCGTCAATTCGCCCTACTCCGTTCAGGATTACACTGCAGTCGGAACGGAGTACGGGACGTTGGACGATTTGCGCGACCTCACCGACCAAGCCCATGACCGCGGCATGGTTGTCGTTATGGATTGGGTGGCAAACCACACCGCCTGGGACCACCCGTGGATTGTGAATACGGATTGGTACACCCAAGATGCATCCGGTAACATTATCCATCCTGCGGGGACGAATTGGCTAGACGTGGCGGACCTCAATTACAGCAACGGGCCCATGCGGGAAGCGATGATCGCCTCGATGCAATATTGGATCGATGAAGCCGATATCGATGGATTCCGTTGCGATGCTGCCGATTGGGTACCCAACAGTTTCTGGCAACAAGCCATTTCGAGTTTGCGTGCCAACACCGACCGTACCCTGCTTTTCTTGGCGGAAGGTGCTGATGATGGGCTTTTATCGGCTGGATTTGATTTGGATTTCGGTTGGAATTGGTACGATGGCATCAAATCCGTGTACAGCGGGACGTCGGCCACCACGCTGCATGGCATTCATGAATCGCAAACGGCGTCATTGCCGCAAGGGAAAACCCAACTGCGCTTCACGACCAACCACGATGAATCTGCATGGGATGCGACACCGGTTACGCTTTACAATGGGCTGGACGGGGCGATGGGTGCGCACGTCATCACGGCATTCATGGGCGGTGCTCCTTTGATTTACGGCAGTCAAGAGGTGGGCCAAGCGACGACCGTTCCTTTCTTCAGCAACGCCCCCATCAATTGGACGCAAAACGCCGAATTTCTGGAGGATTATCAAGCGGTCATGAAGATTTACGCGGACCATCCGGAGGCGCGAAGGGGTGCCCTCTCCGACGCGAGCAACAACGATGTGGTGAGCTTCACACGATCGCTGGAAAATAAGACGTTGTGGATCGCTGTCAATTGCCGATCAACGGCTCAGAGTGTGAATGTTCCAGCGGGTTGGCAAGAAGAATGGGCCGATGCCATCAGCGGAACCTTGTACGCTGCAGGCGCTTCCCGAGAGCTCGGACCCTATGAGTGGAGCATTTGGGAGCAACAACCTTGATAAAACTCAAAGTTCTCCCATCCGGCCCGCCCGGTAGTTTTGAAAACAAAGATTGATTTGGTCCTGCGTGTTCATGACAAAGGGGCCATACGAGACCACCGGTTCATCGAGCGGTTGCCCACCCAACAACAAGAATTCGCAACCTTGAGCCGAATGGTAACGCAATCGGTCTCCTTCACGCTCGTACAACGCTAACTGTTCATCTTTCAAGGCGTGACGTCCCTCCAACTCCAATTCCCCGTTCACAACATAAACAAAGGCGTTGTGTCCGGAAGTCACTGGAATGTCCAACCGTCCGTTGGGTTGGATTTTGATGTGATAATAGAAAGCTGGGGTGTACGTTTCCGTCGGTGAGGATTGTCCAAAAAGGCTCCCGATGAGCACCTTGACCCAGTAATCATCTGTTTCGATGATCGGAAGTTTTTCAGGATTGTGAATGGCAGTAGCCGGAGTGCAAAATTTCTCCTTCGCCGGGAGATTGAGCCAAATTTGGAATCCGTGGACAATGCCGCCATGGTTGCGCAATTGTTCGTCGCTTACTTCTTCATGGATGGCGCCGCGTCCGGAGTTAAAGAGCATGTATTGGCCTTCGTGGTATACGATGTCGTTGGCCATGCTGTCCGTGTGCCGCCCGCTGCCTTTGACGAGATACGTCGTCGGGACTACCCCAGCATGCGGATGCGCTTGGATGTCCATGCCAATGGTCCCTGGATCCACATCAAGCGGTCCAAATTCATCCAGCATTACAAAGGGTGAAACCAAGTCATTTTTACCGCCGGCAAAAGCACGCAATACGGGAACGTTTTGGACCATGCTGCGCTTTGCGTTGAGGATTTGAGCAACCTTCCGTTCGCCGGAAACTTCGAACATGCCGGAACCGGCGGTCAGAAAACGGGGGATGATGGCCGCGGCCCCAACAATGGCAGATCCTCGAATGAATTGGGCTCTTCGCATACCCTAAGTTACAAATTGCGGCATGAACAGGTTCAAAATCGTGTATACTTGAATCATCCAAAGCGCATTCAACATAAATTTGAACAGAAATTGAAACTCATGCGAATTTTTACATTAGCCCTCGTATTGCTGACTGCGGCAGTCACCCATGCGCAAAACGTTCAACGTGAAACCGTTCAGGTTGAATACATTAGCCGCCCGAGCGAGCCCCTTCCGGCCGGAATTTCAACGTACAACGTCGTTGTTAACCAAACATACAAAGAGCAATTCGAAGCCGAGTTGGCACAATGGGAAATCGATACCCAAATGGCCCAAGAGAATTACGACGCCGCCATGGAGGAGTACAACTCAAAAGGCACGGGAGCCAAGATTCTGGAGCGTGCATTGTTGGATGAAAAGAAGCCCGAATTGGTCTTACCTACAAAGCCCGTAGCGACAGAGCGCATCTTTGAGACCGGTATCATCGGTTCGAAAATAGACATGCAAGGGTTGACGCGCACTTCAGATGGCGCTACAGTAACCATTGAAATCCAGTACTTTGAAGGTTCGGCTCCTGAAGAAGGGAAGCAAGAAATCAAGGACAAAGAAGGCAACGTTTCGTACAAATACTACCGTACGATGAAGTACCGTCAACCGCTGCGCTACACGTTGCAGTTGCCTGACGGATCAGTTGTGGTCGATGAGGTGCTTGCGTCTTCCGAAGATTTCACCACATACACGAGCGATAAGTACACTTCGCAAAGTCAATTGAACAAAGCTTGGAATCAAACATCGGTGAACAACCGATTAAGCCAGATGTCCGTCGAGGCGGGCATGGTGGCCATCAACAACATTTTGAATGACCGTTATTGCTTTTCGAAGAAAACGCGTCCGATGACGGTTTACCATGCGAAGACCACGAAAAAGGTAGACTACACGGATTTGAATACTGCGGCATTGGACATGACGATGGCCATGGAAAAGTATTTGGATCGCCCGGAAGAGGCGATGGAAGGCATCCGCAGCTGCGTGGTGGTGTGGGAAAAAGCGCTTTCTGAAGCGGACTTTGACAACAAAAAAGCCCGCATCGATGCCAAGATGGCAGGGCTTGTTTACATCAACTTGATTTACGCCAACATTTGGTTGGAGGATTACGATCGTGCCGACGCCTTGTTCGACGAAATGCGCCGATTGGACACCAAGAAGAGCGCGGAAGGAACGGCAGAAGGCTTGGACGCTTTCTCGGAAGACCAACGCCGCCGCAAGGAAGTCAATTCCTGAGCTTACCGCTGAATAACGAGCTTGTTACTGAATGGCCCGGAGTGCATGAAATACATGCCTTCGGGCCATTTGCTTACATCCAAAATCGAAATGGATTGCGCCTGCACCGAGGAGGCGCGGACTTCTCGAATCAAGCGCCCTGTGGCGTCTCGGACGGTCAGGTCTTGGTTGCCGTTCCACCTGACCTCAACGGCGGTTGATGCCGGATTCGGTGCGAGCGTCATGAATGGGGTGGTGGTGTGAACGTGCCCAACATCCATCGAACCCGTGTAGACCTCCTCGGTGTGCACCGAACAGCCATCGAACAAGACCGTAGCTGAATAATTGCCCGCCGTGGCTGGGATCCAATTTGCACCTGTACCCACGGTGATGCCGTTCAATGACCAAGCAATGGAATCGATGAAGGGCACATTTTCAGTGGTAACACTTAAGCTCGAAGAGGTTACAACAATCGACGCGGCAGCATCCTCAGGACAAGGCTCGAATCGAGCGCGGTAAAGGTCGTCGCTGTGGAGCGCCACCACATCCAAGGATTCGAATTGCGCCAAGTCTCCGGTGGCAACGTGGGCGTTCGCGTCCCATTGATCGAACATCCAACCGGGTTCAGCAATGGCCTGCAATTCAATGGGGCATCCTTCGAAGTAGATTCCGTCCCACGGCAGCGGCCCGGGGACGATGGTGTTCACCCGTACCTTTCCGGCCAAAGGGGGAAAAACTTCAATCGTGCATTCATGCGCCTCAGGCAGCCCAAAACTGTCCATCAAGTGCGACCTAGCGGATTGAATCCGGTTGGCGTTGTGCGTGGTCATGTTGTTGATGGCGTTCAGCCATGCGGTCGTGGTTGCCGGAGAATTCCATCGGTCAATGTGGTAATTCATGGCATCCTCGATGAGGGTTTTGGCTGCTGCCACTCTTGGGTTGAAGGAACTCGTTTGGAACATGGTGTTCACCAAATCCGCGTATCGGTTGACGAACTGATGGCGGAATGTGTCATTGTCTAAAACCCTATCGAACAAATTGCTGTGCAAGTTGGGGAAGCCCGGATTGCGCGCTGATTCGATGAAGTTCTGCCAAACGCCAGCACCGAAAAATCCGAAACTCGCGTCGGTGTCATAGAGCAAGTAACGCCAAGGATGATCGGGACCTGCCCGGAAGGCTTTGACATTGTTCAATCCCCAAGCAATCCCGATCCAATCCGTATTCTGCGTGTAGGTCTCAAAAACGAAATAATCGATGTAATTCTCGATGTCGAAGTGTTCAGCAAATAGCGAATAAAAACCCGCGCTGTTCGCCGGTGTGCTCATGAGAACATTCGAAGCTGCGATCAAGGTGGCATCCGATCCATTCAGTACGGCAAATGGGCCAACCAAATCGACCTCCGCTTGGTCGGTCCCAAAATGATCGGCAATGAAGTGCTCATCCGTTTTTTCTCGCGCCGCATACAAACCCCAATACTCGCCGTTCAGATACAAATGAGCAGGTTGCCAAGCACTGGCGAGGTTGTGGGTTTCGTTGGCGAGGGTGCTGATGAGCCCATCTTGAAATTTTGTGGCCCAACTTTGTTGACCGCCGTTTCGAAGGTTGAGGTTGTTGAATGACGCGATGGGGTTCACGGGAGCAAAAACGGGCCAATCGAAATCTCCGCTGAGCTCGTTTTTGAAGTCGAGGCGAAATGATCGCTGCGGCTCCGCCCGAGACCAACCTCCGTGAATCTCCAGGTCCAATTTTTCACGAGCTTGCACGATCTGGTTGGCATCGAAGAATTGCAGTCTAGCTGGCTTTGACCAAGGTTCCCAAAAGTTGGCCCCGAAATGCGGGTATTCCGCTGAAGCGTTGGGTCCCATCACGTAAATTCCCGTGTTCCAATCCCACAAATGATCCTCATCGGTGACAATGGAGAACGTCGGTAAATCTGGCGTGAATTCGTCCATGATATAGATTTCATCTACCACGTCGCTCGGCAATGTTTCGCCTGAGGCGCCCCACGCTTTCATGCTTAAGGAAGTGGTTTGATCGATCATCAGGCCGGTCGCCGGAAAAACTTCGGAATTCTCATCGGGTACATCCCCATTGAGGGTATACCGCACCACTTGATCGCTTGACGCCGCCGAAAGGTTGATGAAAATGACGCCGCTGTACCATCCTGAAGGGAACGTTACAACCGGGTTGGGCTCGATGTTGGTCAAACAGGTAGAACCCGCATTGGATTCGCCCGGTGTGGGGGTGTCAAAAATGCACCAATCCTCGGTACTTCCCTCCACTCGACCCACCGTGTGTCCCTGCGGCAGTTCCGGGTGAATCGGCAAGGCGTCAATGACATTGCCTGCATCATCCGCCAACGTGATCGATTCGCCGGGGCTGATTTGGAAGGGAACATGATAATAACCTTGAAATTGCGGCCACCACTCGGGTGGATTGGGCCCGGCGGATTGCGTTTCCTCGTGAAAAGTCAAACCAAGGAATGGACGAATGCTGAGGTCTGATGAGTTGGCATTGAAATTATGGACTTGAACGGCCAGCACATTCTCGCCGGTTTGCAACCAGCCCGCGTAGTCCGTTGGGTCCCATAGCCATTGCTCAGGTTGCCCTCCCGCGTAGAGCACCGCCTCAACATATTCATTCGCAAAATCTCCAACATTCCCTTCCAGCCCGATCATGGAATTCGAACGAGCCACCTCATGGCCGTTGAGATACGCGATGAATCCGTCATCGTAATCCATGGCGAGCGAGACGTATCCCAATTCTTCGATGGATTCGATTTCAAAGGATTTTCGAATGAAAACGAAATCGGCTTCACTGAGGATCGTGGCATCATCACCATCACCGTAACCAAATCCACCGGGGCCTTGATTCCACCCCGCGTTATCAAACCCCGGTAGCTTCCAAGTATCAGATAAATTACTCGCGGGTACGATGTACGACCACTCATCGGAGTCCAATACAGGACAGCTCCATCCTTCAGGAAGATAGTTTCGGCCATTGCCTGACGCCAAGAGGACAATGCGTTCACCGGGGAAAAGGACCCGCTCGGGCAATTGCCAGGCGCTTGCTGCATCGAATGCGTCGTTGATTGAATAGGCATCAAGTTCTATGGCAGCATTGCCGTCGTTTCGCAATTCAATCCAATCGCACGACTCACCATTGATGGCCTCGATGCCTTGATGGGGAGAAACCTCTGCGATGGTCAATTGCCCGAAACTGCTTTGGGAAAGGGCAAAAAGTGCCAAAATCACATGAATCATTCTCCGCATGTGCTAAAGATAATTCGACTTGGCGTCGGAATTATCAAAATTTCGGGCTGTGTCGTTGGAGGTCGATGGACAGATGCTGTGCCCGACATGGCTGACGCTGACGCCGTGATTGGTTCGCCATTCCAAGCGTTGAATTTGTACCCTAACCCGGCACAAGATGTGGTGCAGTTGGATTTTGTGCTCGCTGAAAATGTACGTTTCGAATGGGGCGTGCTTGATTTGCTCGGACGTCAATTAATGGCAGAACAACGCACGGCACAAAGTGGGGAGCAACGGTTGAAGTTGCCGGTATCGGATTGGCCAGAGGGTACATACATCCTCTACTTGCGGTCTGAATTTGGATTGGAAAGCAAGCGATTCATTATCCAGCGTTGATCATCCAATTGAATTGAATGCTGTGATAAGCGGATTATTCATGACAAAAAGCCAGGGTCTTCACCTTGGCTTTTTTCATGCGCTGCAAATGGGAGCTCGGTGATATTTTCGAGTTATGATGCGTAAATTGTACACATGAGGATATCGAAGACCCGCAATTTTCTGCTTCTGTCTGCATGCCTTGTGATCATCATCGGGTGCCGGAAGGATGAACCGGTGGTTGAGATTCCATCGCCGGAGTCCGTGCTGCCGCAGTTGCCCGAGTCTTTGTTTCCATACAGTGAGTTGGAATTCCCGGAGTCGTGGTTGACCGATCCTGCGCTTCAGTTGTTTGGAGGCTTTGGTTCCGATCTTGAGGTGACCGATGAAGGAGCGACTTTGGGTCGGGTTTTGTTTTACGACCCATCACTCTCGTTGGACGGAACCGTTTCGTGCGCTACCTGTCACCAGCAATCTCACGCCTTTTCGGACCCGGTCGCGCGTTCCACCGGGGTGTCAGGGATTCCGACGCACCGCAATGCCATGGCACTTTTTAATTTCCGGTACCAACGCCGGTTATTTTGGGATTTGCGGACGGTAGGACTGGAGAATCAAGTTCTCCAACCGATCGAGCATCCGGATGAAATGGCGATGGACCTCACGGAGCTTCCGGAAAAATTGGGCCAGCGCGAATATTATCCTGCACTGTTCGAGCAAGCCTTTGGCGACCAGCAAGTAACCAATGAACGCATCGCAAATGCACTCGCGCAATTTTTGATGTGTTTCCAGTCGCATGCTTCGCGTTTCGACGCCGGACTCGAAAACGAATTCGCAGACTTCACGCCCAGTGAGGAATGGGGCCGGCAAATCTTCTTCAATGGACAAACCCGTTGCAATCAATGCCACAGCGGAAAGAATTTGTTC
>Ga0255756_1005144_pt1 | contig 12306 bp, 9 predicted proteins | sample 011ome_20_FD_179956 | JGI IMG/M metagenome (GOLD analysis project Ga0255756, IMG submission 179956) | Coastal salt marsh microbial communities from the Groves Creek Marsh, Skidaway Island, Georgia - 011509CT metaG (version 2) | ecosystem: Environmental > Aquatic > Marine > Intertidal zone > Salt...
CATGTTGAATAACGAGCAGGACCAGCAGCAAGACCAGCAGCAGGACCAGCAGCAGGACCAGCAGCAAGACCAACAGCAAGACCAGCAGCAAGACCAGCAAGACCAGCAGGACCAGCAGCAGGATCAACAACAGCAGGACCAACAGGACCAGCAAGACCAACAACAGCAGGACCAGCAGCAGGATCAACAGCAGCAGGACCAACAGGACCAGCAAGACCAACAACAGCAGGACCAGCAGCAGGAGCAACAGCAGGAGCAACAGCAGTCACAACCCGAACAGGTTGAAGGCCAAATTTCAAAAGAAGATATGGAGCGTATCTTGGAGAGCCTAGAACGCGGAGAAGAAGAAGTTCAGGCCAAATTGATGCGAGCCAAAAGTCAAGGAAAAAAGAAAAAAATCGAGAAGGATTGGTGATGCAGTTTATCGGCAACAAATCAAACGTCTTTGCCCTATGCTTTATGCTCCTCAGTGTCTTCACATGGAGTCAGGAAGCATTGGAGGTAAGTGTTAATCGGAACCCCGTTCGAACGGGGGAACAAATCCAATTGACCTTCACGTTGAAGAACATCAACCGAAAAATTGACGCTCCGAAAATCAATGGATTGAAGTTTCTCGGAGGCCCCAGCACTTCCAACAGCACGTCATGGGTAAACGGCAGCCGTTCATCCGAAAGCTCTTACACCTATACTTACCAGGTCACGAGTAAATCGGATATTGCCATACCTAGCTACGAGCTCAAAGGCAGCGAAGGCATTCTCAAAAGCACTCCTTTTGATATCCGTGTCCAGGAACGAAGCCAAAAGCAACAAGGCGAGAACATCGGCGACCTGGGAACCGTCGCCTGCATCATCGAAACATCCAGTAGAAATGTGCACGTTGGAGAACCCATTGTCGTCTCGTTCAAGATTTTCAATCGGGCCAATAACTTGGACGTCAGAAAATTCAACATCCCCGAAACCCCGGGATTTTGGAAAGAGACCGTGGAAACGCCAGATCCCCGTTGGGAACCTCAAATCATTGCGGGCAAACGCTACAATGTGGCCAATGTGCAAACGCTGGTTTTATTTCCCCAGCAAACCGGCACTTTGACCATTGAAGGGTTTGACTTGGTTGGTTATATGCGTACCAGTTTTTTCGATGGTCAAAATGTGACCGCAAGTGCCGACCCGGTGAAAATTTCCGTTTCGCCCTTGCCTGAACCCATCCCAACCGAGTACCTGGGCTCATTTGGCCAACTCCGCGTGAACGCCCAACAGTCTGAAAGGTCATGCAAAACCAACGAGGCCATCACATTGGATTTGACCTTCAACGGTGAAGGAAACTTAAAGTTCATTCAAGAGCCCGAACTGACCTGGCCCGGTGAATTTGAAATTTTCGACCCTGAGGTCATCGACCGCATCAAAGTCACGGAAAAGGGCGAATCCGGTAGCCGGACCTTTCGATACGTGGTCATTCCCCGGGCACCCGGCAATTACATCCTGCCCATGCCGACGGGAAAATGGTTCAATTGGCGAACAGATGCCTACTCAGATTTGACTTCACCGGCGTTGAAGCTCGAAGTCACGAGAAATGAATCCGACGAAGGTGGCCAAGTCAATTACAACTCAAAAACGGATGTTCAAGTCTTGAACCAAGATATCCAATACATCCACACTGAATGGTCGGGACCTTGTCTGCCCAAGGCGCGTGCGAACAACCGAGGCCGCGATGCCGCAGGCATCCTCGCCATGGGGCCCCTGCTATTGGGCGCTTCCATGTGGGTGCGACGGCGACGCGAGCGCGACCAACTGGATCCGAAAGGAGCCCGCAAACGCCGAGCCCGTAATCAGGTCCGAAAAGCCCTTCATGAAGCGAAGCAATTGGCCAACGACCCTTCCGCATTCTATCCTGCTTTGGGAGCAGCGCTCGAAAATTACCTCTTGGCAAAATTGGAATGGAATGCCAGCCAATTTCAGCGTGACGCCCTGGTAGACGCTCTCCATTCGCATGCACCCGGTTTGCATCATAGATGGAGTGAGCTGCTTCAAGCGTTGGATATGGCGCGTTATGCCCCAGGTCAAGTGGAAGAGCCGGCATCCATGTTGGCCAATTCGGAAGCTTTGATCAACGAAACCGAAAATTCCTGGAAAGCATGAGGCACCTGACCACCGTACTCCTGATCGCGTTGTCCTGCACCGCATGGAGCCAGGAGGATTTCGAAGCTACTTTCAAAGCGGCGAACGAGGCCTATGCCGCTGGAGACTATGCCGCAGCCATTGCTGGATATGAAAGCATTCTGGAAGACCGCATGCATTTTGAATCGGAGTACAACTTGGGAAATGCTTATTACAAATCGCGTGATTGGGGATCCGCCATTCTCCATTACGAACGAGCAGCCCGACTTTCTCCGGGCAACTCCGATGTGCGAACCAATCTGGTTCTGGCCAATGCCCAAATCAAAGACCGCATCGAGTCTTTACCCTCCAATGGAATTCTCGACTTGTGGGACCGAATCGTCGCGCCAGGAAGGTTCAAATTGTGGATGATGATCATGGCAGCCGCCTGGACCTTGGGCTTCGTAGCGCTCGCGTGGCGGGTGTGGGAGACGCGATTAGAAAATCGCCGCATCCTAGGAACCAGTGCGGCCGTGCTTCTGGGGATGGGATGTGTTACCATGCTGCTGACCTGGTCCACATCGCAACGCATAGCGAGCAGCAAATTGGCCATCATCACAGTCTCTGAAACACCCATTCGAAATGAGCCCGGCACAAACGGGATGACCTTATTCATGCTCCATGAAGGGACCAAAGTCACCGTGGTGGAGCGCCAACAGGAACATTGGGAGGTTCAACTTGCCAACGGAAATACCGGTTGGATTTCCGCTAACGATTTGACGGAGATTTAATCACAATCCGATTTGAATCACTCCACCAATTCAACGGACCAATGGGCTTTTTGGCCATTGCAGTCGGTACCCACGAATTGGTAATGCCCTGCGGCCAAGCCACGCAAATCGACACGCATGTCGAGATCTTCCATGCGCCAACTGCGCACCAAGCGTCCCGATGCTGTTTCTATTAAGCGCACCGTTGAACCTGGCATCCAGCCTTGCATTTCCAAGAAATCACGGGTCGGATTGGGAAAAATGAAAACCGAATTTTCAGCCGCAGCCAACACGTTTTGACCCGAAGCCAAGTCGTAAAGAATGATGTCATCCACGGCAGCTTCAATCAAAGAACCGCCGTCCAAATACTCACCGAGGGTGGTACTGTCTGATGCGATAAATCGCATTTGGAATTCGCTCGTAGGTTCGATGATGTCGGCAACTCGGAAGGCATTTCGGCGCCAGGACACGTCTTGTTGCAGGGTGTTTTCAAGGAATTGCCAAGTCTGTCCACCATCATTGGAAAGTTCCACCTGCCACCAGTCCGAGGCGGGGTTGGCTCCGGTTGGAGGTGCATTGACATACCAGCGCCAGTAAGCCATGACCGGATTGGCAAACGGAGTCAGGTCAATAACCGGCGACAGCAGGGTTGTTTTCCCAGCGTCTACGTCGTTTGCGCCAATCCCCGCGTTGACCCCCGGATTCAATCCCGTCACAAAGGCATAACCTGCAAAACCAAGCGTGTGGTCTTGGGTGGGCGCCACAATGGTGGATGGATCACCTGCCTCGGCGTATGAACCAACGGGAATGGCTTCTTCCCAAATGCCCGTGGTCGCGTTGTCCTGACCGGGCAGTCCCGTCGTCCAAGAACCGAAGTCTGAATATTCGTCGGAGTCGTTGATCATCACCGGCTCCACCCCGACCAACACGTAATGTGGCAAATTGGGGTACGATGCATTGGCCGCCGCGAATGGTGTCACCGCCGAAAGCCCCCCAAAATCGTCCGTGATGCCCATGTAATAGGCAATCACCGAGCCGGCCTCTTGGGCCGGAATTTCAGCGGTAAAAACGGAATTGCCATTAGGATTGTCCATGGCAACTTGCATCCAATCACCTCCGACTTCTGTGCGGTACCACAAGTTCACTGCATCGAAATACAGGTTGTACGGAAACACAATGAATGATTCCGCCTCAATCTCAATGGCGGTTCCCGCGGATGCAAATTCTTCCGGCGAATGATCGATTTCAGCATAACTGAAAACGGAGATGCCGTGGATGTCAAAACCCTCCACAATCGCCAGATCATTGGGTGTGCCATTCGACAAATCTCCATCGTCGTCGTCGGCTTGTAATACATCAAGCAACACATCAGTGAATGCCTGGCCTTCACTTCCATTGGGTGTTGTTGCTTGCAAACCTGCGTAAGCATCGACAAATAAGGCCATGGTCGTGTTCCAATCCCCACCCATCAGTAGGTGAGTATCGTACCATGCCCCGCAGATGATTTCCCCATCGGCATGCACTTCACCAACCAAATCCTCCGGATACACCTTCGGATCTTCATCATAAACCCGGATCCCATTTTCGTTATCGGTGTAAAACCCCTTCCCTATTTCTGCAATGTCGCCCAAGCTCATGGCCCACAAGTCGGCATACCCTTCGCCCATGGCGCCATTGTTAAAGTTCGCCCCCAAGCTGCTGTAGAAGTAGTCGTTGATTCCGTGTCCGTACTCGTGCCAAACCACATCTGCAATCAATGAAGTGGGGTTGCAGCCACCACCCAAGTCGTAAAAATTCACGCTCTGACCGTCGTAAAAAGCGTTGCACTCACCCGCAACATCGATATTGGTCGGCAGCGACCAATCCAAGTCCGAGAAATCGGGCATCAGGGATTTCATGTGATCGTGGATCAACGAGACCGAGCGATACGCTGAACGCTCCTTTTTATTCCCCAAATCCGAAAAATCCAAGTCGTTGTAGCCATCCGCAAATTGGACACCGAGCATCGGGGTCAATCCATTGGTGTAGACGGTGCTCCATCGGCCCTGAAGTGGCACTTCGACAAACTCAGGACCGGTCGCATCGCTGATGAATCCTCCATCAACGTCCGTGTAAACATTCCCCCCGGGGATGGGCAAACCAAGCCATGGCATCGATAATGACACGGCCTCTTCATACGGGTAAAACTCGTGGACATCGGCTGAAATCGAACCACTGATCACCATGGCCGATTCGGCCTCTACAGGGCGATCCAAACCCATGCGTAACACCGCTCGTTCGGGCTTGCCATTTCCGGCAGCCATGCCCCACTTTCCATCGATGTGCAACACCTGATTTCGGCGCCAAATCACTTCGCCTGTGTGCACGTCCACACCCGTTTCATATCGTCGCGGCACAGCACCTACCCTGCCCGACACCATCCAAACACGGGTGAGGTGCCAATCCAAAGCATTCCCTTCACCGCGGGTTGGAACCCATTGCAATTCCCCGGATTCAACGCCCACCCATTCGTCCATTTCTATGCCCGAAGAGGCGGCCTCCTGCTGAGCCAAATCCGAAAGTGGCTCTAGGCCCGGATCCATTTCAGGTATTTCATACCAATCCGCTCCCCACATCACCAACTGGCCATTCCACCATTTTGTCACGATTTGCCCTCCTTTGACCGGCACGCCCTCGTGGGATTGCCGAGCAAAGGCCCATTCGTGTTGGCCCATTTTGGTTTCTGTTTGCCAATCGCCATCATAGGCTACCCCAAATGCGGCTAAATCACTTTCCACGAAGGCTTGAGCCCTGTCCTCCAACGTTGAACCCGCGACCGCAATCGCCGGACCAAAAGCTCGATGCGGAAGCTTGGATGCAGCACTCATGATGCAACGCCACTTGGGGTGCGACTCCGCCCATTCATACCAAGAAGACTGCTCACGCAATAGCCGTTGCTGCTCTTCGCTGGGGACATCGTTTAACGGTTCCATGCGAACTTCAGCCGGATCGATGACGGTCGAAATATCATAGACGGTGTCGTCTTGAGCTGATGCGGAAACTACGATGATGCTCAACAACAACAATTTCAAGAGGTGATTCATGCGCGGTGATTTGGTTTGGGAAGGTAATACACGTCCGCAATTAGAACCGATGGGATAACGTAATTGTTGTAAATTGATGGGCCCTATCATGAAACGATTTCCGATTGGCTGGATGGCTGCTTGGGCGCTTGGTCTCTCACTCGCCGGTTGCTCCTCATTGCAAGATCCTGCAAAGCTGCAATGGGTGGAAAGCGAACAGCCCGACTACGGAAATCCGAATCAGTGGCTCTCGCTCCCTTCGCGTCAGGATGCTTCGGATGCCATACCTAAGCGTCTACCTGAACGCTTCGCTGACTTGAGCGAGGACTCCTTGGAAGTGGATGTGTTTTTTGTACATCCCACGATGTACTTCCGGGGACACCATTGGAATGCTCAACTGGACAATGGACCCGTAAATCGTGCCACCGAACGCTCACCCATGCGGCTGCAAGCCAGCGCATTCAACATCGGCGGTCGATTGTATGCGCCTCGTTACCGCCAAGCGCACATCGGCGTTTTCACTTGGCAAGACACGACCAGTTGGAAGGCGCTCGAATTGGCATACGAAGATGTTCGCCGCGCATTTATTCACTACCTCGAAAACTGGAATGAAGGCAGGGGAATCATCTTGGCAGGGCACAGCCAAGGAAGTTGGCACTTGCGTTGGCTGCTCCAGGAATTTTTCGATGGCTCCGCACTTCAAAACCAATTGGTCGTCGCATATGGACCGGGTTTTGATTGGTACAAAACCGATTTTCAGCAGCTTTCGTTTTGCGAGAACCCGGATGAAACGGGGTGTGTTTGCAGCTGGATGTCATACGGCGCTGGTTATTTTCCTCCATGGCTTGATGCGTCCGAAACTGCTCCGATGTGCACCCATCCCGTTACTTGGAGGCTTGAGGGAGGAAATGCGATTTCCGATCACCAAGGTGTCGTACTCTCTCAAATGCGTTACGCCTTTCCGGCTTCGATTGACGCACGAATCGACCGCGGAATCCTTCAAATTAACCAACCCCAAGTGCCGTTCGGCAAGGCTTTGCAACGCGACAATTGGCATATTGGTGACATCAATTTATTTTGGTTGAACATTCGAAAAAATGCTCGGCTTCGCGCGAAAAACTTCGACGAACACCTGAATTTAAATGACTGATAGCTCAATGTTAAGAACAATCAGCGCAAAACCCTTATATTGCACTTGCATTAAACAACGATTCTGTGAAGGGATACTTTAAATTTCTTGCAGCGCTCTGCGCAATGTGGTTCTCGTTGATGCCACCACATGCGTTCGGTCAAGACGATTCTGAATTTCCTTGCAATGGATTGCCCTATAACATTGATGTGGATTGCGATGGATTTATCAATTTCACGGATCTGACGGCATTCCTTCCTTTTTGGGGTGAAAACTTCACTCCTGATTTGAATTCACTTGACATCGATTTGTCAAATGAACTTCAATACCTGTTCCTCGAAAACGATACGCTTTATTTGATGTTAGCGGATTCCACCACCGTCTACAGTCAAGTCTACCTCGGGTGCGCGGCGTGTGAGAATGGATTGAATGGTCTCAGCGCCTATGAACTTTGGTTGGAAGCGGGCAATGTCGGGAACATTGCCGAATTCTTGGAGAGCTTGATTGGTGAGGCTGGTGCTCAGGGCCCTCAGGGTCCAGCAGGAGCAGATGGTGCGCAAGGGCCTCAAGGTCCCGCCGGAGCAGATGGAGCGCAAGGGCCTCAAGGTCCCGCCGGAGCCGATGGAGCGCAAGGGCCTCAAGGTCCCGCCGGAGCCGATGGAGCGCCCGGATTGAGTGCATATGAAACATGGCTCGCATTAGGCAATGTGGGATCAGAGGAAGACTTCATCACATACCTAGCAGCTGGAGGAACCAATTTTTCACCATCCATTCATGGGGTATTTGACAGTGCAACAGATGGGAACACCTTCGAAATCAGCAATGCCGTTTCGACCCTTTCCATCGAGCTTTGGGGAGCGTCAGGCGGAGCAGGCGGAGATATCTGTGGTCAAACATCCGGAGCTTCCTCCTGTAACTTGTGCAATGCAACAGGCGGGCAGGGAGGACGCGCACTGAAAGTGATGAGCATGATTTACAACCTGGCTGCTGGGGATGTGTTGGAACTGATCAGCACGGAAGCCGGAGCCGACAGCGAGGAGCTCATTACGTGTTCACCCGGATTCAACGGTTGGAACAATTGGGATTGTGGACCCTCATCAAGTGGAACTGATGCCGGCCTAACACAACTGGTATTGAACGGTGAAGTAATTGCAGAAATCAGCGGTGGCACAGGCGGAACCGGTGCTTGCATCGGTTGCCAAGGAGACGGGTGTTTCAATGGAAATGCAGGCTCAAACGGCTCTCTCAGTTCAAGTGCGGGCTGGGTGACCATCCTGAATACTGAGCCTTTGCCCGAGGACACGGGCTCACGGCTCGTCATTCGCTACTGACTCTGTTCCGGATTCACTCGCTATCTTGCGGCCCGATTCAACCCCCTGATCGACTCCGCACATGGCGATGATAGAAGAATTTGAGCGCACGGGCAATTGGCTTTTCAAAGGCCGATCGTTTTTCCCCTTGATTTGGTATGTGTTGATGGCCCTGGTCATAGGCATGGGTTGGGATCCGTATTTTCGGACGTTTGATGCCAGCGTAACGTGGAGCTGTATTGCTGTTTCCATGTTTGGTCAATTCATCCGCGCCCTCACCATTGGCTACACTCCACGCGGAACATCTGGACGCAACACCGCAGAAGGCCAAATCGCGGAAGTGCTCAACACACGAGGGATGTACAGCCTCGTTCGGCATCCGCTGTACTTAGGCAATTACTTCATGTGGTTGGGTATCATGATTTACGTCGGAAATGCCTGGTTCGTTTTGGTTTGCAGCTTACTCTATTGGCTGTATTACGAGCGCATCATGTTTGCAGAAGAATCCTTTTTACGCGGAAAATTCGGTCAAGCATATTTGGATTGGTCCGTGGATGTACCGTCGTTTTGGCCACGAAATTTGAAATGGAAACAGCCCGATGCGACGTTCTCGCTGCGCAATGTATTGAAGCGCGAGTACAATGGATTTTTTGCTGTGTTTGTGAGCCTTGCCTTGATTTCGGTTGGTAAAAATCTCGCACATACTGCCGGATCATGGAGTACGGCGTTCGAGCCGTTTTGGCAATACACCCTCGCTGCTACGTTCATCATCTTTTTCACGCTGCGCAGTCTGAAGCGATATACGCGTGTGCTGCACGTAGAGGGACGATAATTACCCTGTTTTTCTTACTTTCATTTCCTGACTTAATCCACGAAATGAAGCAAGAATCTCAACGCGCTGCTGTGCGCACAGAAATCGAAAACCTCGAAACTTTCGAAAAACACGGGGAGAGTTATGCAAATGCGGATGGCCGACACGGCTGGCGCAACCCCATTCGAGCGGATACCGGCCCCATCCTTGAAGCCATCACCATGGCCCAAAAACCGCAACGAATTTTGGAAATCGGCACGGCACACGGTTTGTCTGCGCTATACTTCATCGCCGCTTCAGAAGATTGGGATGCGATAGAAATGGACACCATTGAATTCCACGAAGAAGTCGCTGCTGCCACGCAGGAGCGCATGGACCATCTCGGTGTTCCGGTCCGTGTGATTTGTGGAGAAGCCGGCGCTGTAATCCGTGAGAAATTGGATGACAGCCGGTATGACATGGTGTTTTTCGATGCCCAAAAAAGCTTGTATCATGAACAGCTATTGGCGTTGATTGAGCGCGGGTTGATCGGTCCGGGAACGGTCCTGCTCGCCGACAACGTCACCGACCGCCAAACGGAGTGCCAAGGTTTCCTTGATTGGTTTCACGAAAGCGCACTCCTCCATCGGATCGTGCCCACCGAATGCGGACTATTGGTCTGCCGGCTCCCGGAAAACTTCAACGGATGAGCAACGAGAGCGCATACCCGAATCAGAGCAAAGGGCTCGCTGTCTTTGGCCCCACTGAGCGGATTCCCGGGCTCGGATTGATTTACCAAAACTTTCGAGGAAAACGCTATCCGCCGTTCATCAACCTCGACAGCACGCGTCGGTTGATGAACGAATGGGACACAGACGAGCACGATATCATCATCTGCACTCATCAAAAAGTAGGCACGCACCTCACCAAAAAATTCGTTGTGGAGCTCCTTCGCGCCACCCATGAATTTCCAGAGAATTCCGGAATGGCAAAAGGCGACATTGGGCACGACACGGTGCCTTGGCCGGAAGTCATCGCCTCGCAACATGGCATCGACCACATGCTTTCATGGGTAGAAAAAACCAAAGGCCACCCACGGGTTTGGTACACCCACTGCAGCCGGGAAGACTTGCCCATCCATCGAATTCATCCGAAAACCCGGTTCATCATCGTCGTACGTGATCCCCGCGCGGCCATCTTGAGCCAATACCATTTTTACCGCAACCATCCCTTGCTCGGGGCGAATGACGACTTATCGCTTGATCGCCTTTCCGAGCACTTTATCGCCGGCTCGCTGTATTTCGGCGGTTACCACGAACACGCATTGAGCTGGATGAACAAAGCCCGTTCGGAAATCAATATTGAGCAGGCGGTGTTCTTGCGCTACGAAGAATTGGTCGAGGACAAATTGAGTGCTGCGCGGTTGTTGGCCAAATTCCTCGCTCCGAATCAAAGCGTCCCGGACAGCGTGCTCGAAAGCGTCATTGCTGCCACCGAATTCGACACCATGAAGCAAAGCCTTGCGGAAAATCCGCAAAGCTTTCATTTCAATCCGAACGTCTTCTTTCGCAAGGGCAAAACGAATGAATGGGAGGATGAATTGCCCGCAGCTATTCAGGAACGCATCAACGAAAAGTCAAGAAGGTTGTGGGGAGATCGGTATGCCGGCGGGCCAAATTGGAATGATTTTCCGAGCTTAAGTTCGGAAATTTCGCGTCTCGATGCCGATGCGGCGAACGAACAATCGGCCCAGTTTCCGAAAGACATCTCGGAAATTTTGGTCCGTGACTTGCATGTTATGGCTGAAGAAGTTCGCAAAACGCCCGAAGATCGCCTCTGGGTTGCGCACGAGGGGGTCACCAATTCTGTCGGCACGCTGGCCTGGCATTTGTGCGGAAACCTGCGCCATTTCATTGGAGCCGTGCTCGGAGAAGATGGGTACGTGCGCCAACGGGAAGCCGAATTCACGGATTGCGGCCTCACCCACGATGCCCTTGTCGCCGAAATTGAAGCGACGGCTGCAGCGGTCGAAAAAGCCCTGAGCTCACTGGATCCCGCACGCTTGTCTGAAGAAATGCCGGTCACACCGCCCCAACATGCAGGCCGCACCATTGGATTCTTCCTCATTCAGTTGGTGTGCCATTTCCAGCGGCACCGGGGTCAATTGGATTATCTACGCCGAATTTTGGAGGCAAAAAACGCTGAATAAAAAACGGCATCCCTTGCGGAACGCCGTTCTTGGAAGTTTGGTGGAGAATATCGGAGTCGAACCGATGACCTCTTGCATGCCATGCAAGCGCTCTAGCCAGCTGAGCTAATCCCCCATCTGATTGCCCCTACTGGGGCGGATGTAAAGATACTTTATTTCTCTCAATCATCTGCTGTCACGGTGCTGCGATTGTCTCCAAAATTTGGACGGCTGGCAGCGGAACGGCCAGACACCCTGACTCGTGAGTTCCAATCAACCAGGATTCCCCCTGGAGATTCAACCCGGATGGCTCCGGACCCTCATTTTCAAGAACGGGCACCCCTGGCCTCACTTCCCCATAAAAATTTCGTGAACCGGACCACTGGACCTCTCCCTCCGCGTTCAAGCGCATACCCATCGGGATTTGCACAGAATCCGTCATCAACAACCAATTCGATTCCGGGAGGCGGTTATCATTCGCTTCTGAAGAGCGCACAACGTAATGTCGTGTAGCCCGCAAATTACTTTCTACACCGGGTAAGACATCTTGGGTTGAAAATGCTATCCGCTCCCACTTGGCGGCCTCGCACGAACGTTCGCCGATAAGCAATTGTGCAGGTTGGCAACCTATCCACAGAGCTAAAGCGCAAATAGCCACCAAACCTGAAACGCTAAAGTTTACCTTCATCATATCGCTGAATTTCATTGAATAGCTTCACTGGAAGCTCATCGTTCAAAAAACATTCCAATTTTAACCCTTCAAGTCAGTTTAGCCGCACCGGCAGGCATACGGATGCGGTGCTTGCCAGATCGTGCAGATGCAAAAAATACAAACCTGGAGTCATCCCCAGCAGGGAACCTGTGGATCCTTGCCCTCGAAGCACCAGCGATCCACGTGTGTCATACACATGCCAAACTGCACTTTCAGCAAATCCATGCAATTGGAAAGGCCCGTTTGTTGGA
>Ga0255756_1005146_pt1 | contig 12303 bp, 8 predicted proteins | sample 011ome_20_FD_179956 | JGI IMG/M metagenome (GOLD analysis project Ga0255756, IMG submission 179956) | Coastal salt marsh microbial communities from the Groves Creek Marsh, Skidaway Island, Georgia - 011509CT metaG (version 2) | ecosystem: Environmental > Aquatic > Marine > Intertidal zone > Salt...
GGCGTCGAGAAAAGCGTTACGGCTGTCGAGAAAAAGCTGCCTGCCACGGGGTTCTGTACCTTCACCGCGGTTGCTTGAGTGAGGAGTTAGCATCACTCGAGGGTGATGCCACAAGGGACTGTCTGCGGGTAAGGGTTCCACCGCAAATACATCGAGCACTGCGTGGTCGATGACGCCGTCATCAAGCACCTTGATCAGTCCCGGTTCATCAATCACGCCACCGCGGGCAATATTCACCAGTACGCTGGTGGGTTTCATGAGACGCAGCATCTGCTCGTCGAACAGGTGCCGGGTTTGTTCCGTCAGTGCACAGGCGAGCACGACAACATCGGCGTCGGGTAGGTGCGCTGCCAGGTCGCTGTACGTGATCACCTGATCTGCGTGGAGGTTTTCTCCTTGGCGCCTTTTAACGCCAGTCACGTGGGCGTCAAAACCACGGGCGATTTTACCGACACGTTGACCAATATTGCCGAGACCCACTATCAGCCAACGGGAGCCATGGATCTCTCGAAAGTGCGTGTCGCGCCATTCGCTATTCGCCTGGTGCTGGGCCCGTTCGGTAAACTTCTGGTAGTGAGTGAGAACTGACGCGACGACATACTCTGCGATTGCTGGCGCCTGGGCATCACTGTTAGTCAGGCGCACGCCTCGATCAAAAACCTGTTTGAAAAAGGGTGCATCCAGGCCTGCGGTAACAGACTGCATCCATCGCAAGTCAGATGCACTGGTGACCAACTTGATAAAGGGTCCGAATTGCTTGTTTTTGATGATGTCCAGGCTGAACCAGGTGGCATGGATCGGGTGCTGCTCAGCACTGACGAAGTCGCCATTGACCTTCAAAGAACCGTCAGCCTGTAATCTGACAACGGTGAGTCGCTGCTGGTGGGTCGCCAAGGCAGGAGCCAAGTCCTGGTAGCTGGATTCCGAGAGTAAAAGATTAATCAAAGCAGGTCTCCTGAGCGTGTTGACCAATTGTTATAGGTTGTCGTAATTAGTCCTAGGTTGTCGTAATTAGTCCTAGGTTGTCGTAGTTAGTCATAGGTTGACAGGTTGTTGAGTATTTTTTCACGCTAGAACGATTGCTGACCAAATTACATCAGACCGTTTAAGCGGTTAACGTTACTGAATCTCGCCGGGTCAAGTTCCTTGTCAGCCAACGCCGGGTGGTCTGGCAGGTAACGATGAGCACGATAGATACTGACAGTAGCTTCCCCTCTAACATTGTTATTGACGAAAGGGTTGATCCATTCCCAAACGACTTCTCCTGCCTGGTTGGTCTCAAACAGGCGTCCGCTGGTGCCTTCACAGACCAGAATATTGCCAGAGCTCAGGCGGGAGGCCCCAGAAATATGACCACTGAAAAATTGATGGACAGGAGTGCCTTGATAGGTCCAGACAATATCGCTGGTTTGTGGGTCAATTTCAATCACTCTTGATGAGGACTCGCCGTTATCAAACACCTGGATATTGTCCTGGCTGGCGCCCTTTTTCGTTACCCAAGTCGGGTTATGTTGGCCATGGGTTTTAGTAAATTTCCAACGAAGTTGGTCCGTTTGCCCGTCAATGATGGCAAGTCTGTCAGCATTGCGGGCAGAGAAGACGATATCGCCGTTGGCATGAATATCAAAGCCATTCACATGAGTCCATTCCCAGCGACGTCGAGACGAATGAATGGGGTCCTTGATAGGATCAAGCAGTTGCCAGGTTTTGATGCGCCGAACTTCTTTGCCGTGAGGGTCCACCTCAACCAGATCATCACCCAACAGCCGTGGTAAGCGTTCTCTGGGCAGCTTGTAGCCACCACGAACCTGTTTGTGTAAATCCGCAGGTAACTCGACCCATTCCGGCACCATTGTATTGCCGTTATCTAGGCGAAAGAAATCATGATGCTGGCAGCGGTTCTCATACTCCCAGACGATATCGCCATGCCAGTTCATTTCTACAAGCGTCGTGTGATAGCCGCCTAGACGAGTGATATGCTGCTCAAAAGGTAAAGGCGCTTTGGTGGGTTCATCTTTCGGCGGTCGGGGTAAGTTGACGTCAGAGCCGGTCATCAGCAAGTTGCCATTCTTCAACAGTCGGCCATAACCCGGATGGATATGACTGAAGCGCCACTGATGGACAATTCTGCCATTCATATCAATCAGGTAGCAGGATTGGTCGCCATGGGGAGTCAGAAGTGTATAGCCCTTGGTCGACAAACCTGGTTTATGGAAGGTCAGACCTGTAGCTCGATTGATTGACCAGCCCATCAGTTTCTCCTTCCTGCCTTATTTGGATATTTAGCCTGCTGGCCCGCTGCGAGTGCGCTAGGTGCGCAATACTAAGATCGAAGGTAAGAGGCACCGTTGATATCAATAATGCCACCCGTCATAAAGGTAGGCGCTGCCAGCGCCAGATACCTGATGGTTTCTCCGACTTCGTGGGCCTGGGCGACGCGACCCATAGGACTCTGTTGGCGAATCGCAGGACCTTCCGGACCCGCTAGCAGCGCAGCTGCCAGAGGAGTCTCGATGAAGCCTGGTGCGACAGTATAGACATAAATACCCTTTGGCCCCAGAGCTTGCGCTAACGACTGACCCATGGCATTCATGCCAGCTTTGGCAGCGCCATACCAGGGCATCATAGGCTCACCGCGAAATGCGCCGCGGGATGAGACGTTAATCAGCCGGCCACCGCCAGTTTTGAGCATCTGTTGAGCCGCGCAAAACGACAAGTTGGCAGCAGCTGTCAGGTTAGTATCCAGCACCCGTTGCCAATTGGCCTGCCAAGTCGCGTAATCAATTGTCGTGATGTCACAACGGGCCACGATTCCGGCATTGTTGACCAGCACGTTCAGCGTCCCCATCTCTGTAACGACCCGCTGAATGAGGGTTTCCACCTGAGTTGGGGCAGTAATGTCGGCGCTGAAGACCTGATGTCCTGTGCCCGGCAGGGTTTTTAGCAGGACTTCGGCTGCTACTTGATTTTGGTGATAATGGATCGCAATCCGTGCGCCATCCTGGGCACAAGCCAAGGCTGCAGCCTGACCGACTCCACCAGATGCGCCTGTGATTAGGATCACTGGCCCCTCTTTCGTTGATGTTACTGCTGTCATACGGGCGACCCATGGTTGACTTTTTCTGCCACCGCGAAACCTTCAAGATCATGGTCAGTCCGCGGTGGGTGGATTGTGCAAGTTGACCATTGTGGACCCACATAGGCGGGTAAATCAACGTTGCTGCAGGCGGACAGCCAAGGTTCGTTAATAGGCTCGAGATACAGGTTCACGAGGGGATGTGCTTTGATGGTGACAATCATGTGAGAACACCAACAGACACTGCGGGCCGCAGCGAGCAGCCGAACAGTTAATTTCGCGAGGTCGCGCGGCAAACGCGCTCGCCAACCAGGTTTCTCACTTAGGTGATCATGCTAAGCGCCACTTGCAACGCTGTTTTTCTGATAGGTCCTGATTTCATGTCCCTATCTCAGGCCACGGTTTTTAGCGGCCCAATGAATCAGCAACAGGTGCCAAGTGCCGAGCTAAAAAACCATTCCGCACGGCTTGTTTCTCTGCTAGTCTCGAGGACCACCCTAAGGAGGTTATGACCATGGTGACAACTGCTGGCACACAGGCGACACTCTACGAAGTACGCACAGGAGCGGCCTGGATCACGCTGAATCGACCAGAAAATCGTAATGCCCTGTCCGCGGACCCATTGGTTCGAACGATTGTGCTCACGGGCAATGGTCCGGCCTTCTGTGCGGGAGCCGATCTGAAAAGCCCCCCGGGTCAGTCCATCGACGGAGGCGGGCAGGCGGTGCCGTATCCTGAGGTTTTGAAGGCTATTCTCGATAGCGAGAAGCCGGTGATAGCCGCTGTCAATGGGGCTGCCTTCGCCGGTGGTCTCGGCTTGGTTGGCGCGGCCGATATCGTCATTACCGTTGATGAAGTGCAGTTCAGTTTCAGTGAGGTCAGAATCGGCGTCATACCTGCCGTCATTTCCGTGGTTTGTTTGCCCAAGCTTGGGACTCACCACGGCATGAAACTGTTCCTCACCGGTGAGCGTTTTGATGGCCGGCAAGCTGTTGAGTATGGGTTAGCACATAGAGCGGTACCCCAAAGCAATTTGCAGGCCGCTGTCCAGGAAGAGATCGACATGATTAACCTTGGTGGCCCAAACGCTGTGGCTGAATGTAAAAAGCTGGTCAGGCGTGTGTCGCAACTCTCCACAGAAGCGGGTTTTTCGGAGACTGAAGAATGGAGTGTGCGCATGTTCAAATCGGCGGAAGGCGCGGAAGGAATGGCTGCTTTCAGGGAGAAGCGCAAACCCCGGTGGGTATCGAAGGCTTAGCGATGGCGCTCAGTGTAGTGCCGGGCAAGCAGCAAGCAAAGAGCCAGCGCGCCAGGGATCTGATCTGCGACGCAGCAATCGATCTGTTAGTCACTCAAGGGTACAGCGATACCTCATTAAACCGAGTGGCGGCCATGGCCGGATTTTCAAAAGGGGCGCTGCAACATCATTATCCGTCAAAGGAAGATCTGATTGCGGCGACACTCAATAAGCTCCTGGCACGGCCCTTCCTTCCCCAACGTGGTAAACCCGAGTGTGTTGAAGACGCGCTCCTGCAGGCCTGGAGCAAGTACATTAATACGCCAGCCTATCGAGCTGTGCTGGAAATACTTAATGCCGCAAGAACCGATGCGCTGCTGCATGCAAGAATTTCTGCAGAGCTTCTCGAATGGGGGCGAGCCCTTGATGCGCAGTCCTTGGAGCAATATGCAGCGCTAAGCGGCGATGATGAAGAGGTGGTTATGCTGTTGAATATGACAAGAAGCTTTATGCGAGGACTCTTGATTCAGGAGCGCTACGGCGGAGACGGGATGAAGCGCCTAAAATATGTTAAGAAATGGATTGCTTTAGTGGCGCCGAGGTTAGCGCTTCGTGAAGGCCCTGAATAGACATTGTTCAGCCCCAATAGGAATAATAGGTGAGGTTGGTTGGTCATGACTGAAGTGATCCGAATTGCAAATTGTAGCGGTTTTTATGGCGATAAACTGAGCGCGGCTCGAGAGATGGTCGAAGGTGGCCCGATCGACGTGCTGACCGGCGACTATCTTGCTGAATTGACCATGACGATTCTCTACGAGCAACGGCAGAAAAATCCTGATGCAGGTTATGTTGGTACCTTCCTGAAACAGGTGCGGGAAGTACTGGCGACCTGTATTCAAAAAAAGATCAAGATCGTCTCCAATGCCGGTGGCCTGAATCCGGCTGGTATGGCCGCGGCTGTGTCGAAAATTGCGGTGGAGCTTGGGCTCGACGTGAAGGTTGCCTTCATAGAGGGTGACGATTTGATGCCAAGGTTGCTGGATTTGCAGGCCGGTGGCGAGACCCTGACGAATATGGATACAGGCATTGATTTGGTCGACAGTGGCAGGTCAGCTGTCACCGCGAATGCCTATCTGGGTGCCTGGGGTATCAAAGCCGCGTTGGATCTCGGCGCGGATGTGGTGATCTGCCCGCGAGTCACGGATGCCGCTGTCGTGATAGGCCCGGCCGCCTGGAAATTTAACTGGCAGCGCCAGGATTATGATGCCTTGGCCGGCGCCTTAGCCGCCGGTCACATCATTGAATGCGGTGCACAGGCGACCGGAGGCAATTATGCATTTTTCCAGGAGGTACCGAGCTTTCATAACATCGGCTACCCCATTGCGGAAATCGAGGCGAATGGCAATTTCACCATCACCAAGCATCCAGGCACTGGCGGCCTTGTCTCCGTAGGTACCGTCAAGGCCCAGTTACTTTACGAAATCAGCTCTCCCGCCTACATGAACCCAGACGTGATCGCTCATTTTGATACCCTGACCATTGAGCAGCAGGGTGATGACAGAGTCTACGTGTCAGGTTGTCGAGGCAGCAGTCCGCCGCCAACGCACAAGGCATGCATCAATACTGCCGGAGGATTTCGCAATGGAATGGAGATATTGCTAACTGGCCTTGATATCGAGGAAAAAGCCGACCTGTTTACCGACACCCTGTTCACTTCTGTGGGTGGCATTGACCAATTTGACGAGGTAACGATTCAGCTGATTCGAAGTGATCAGGAAAATCCAGAATCAAACGAGCAAGCCTACGCCAGGCTTCGTATCAATGTGAAATCGAGAAGTGAGGCGTTGGTGGGTCGAATCTTTTCGGCCAAAATTATCGAACTGGCACTCGCGAATTTTCCTGGTTTCAGTTCAAGTTCAGCGGGTGGGGGTGGCGCCTTTGTCTCCTATTGGCCAGCGCTGGTAGATAGCCGGTATATCGTTGAGACTGTGCGAATGGGAGATCATAAGCTTGAAGTGATACCCACCAGTCAATTGGATTTGGAGGCCATGTATTATCAGCAGATACCTGTCAACATTCCTGAATATCCGCAGGGTGACTTGGTGCGAATCCCATTTGGTCGATTGTTTGGTACGCGCTCTGGTGACAAGGGCGGCAATGCCAATATTGGCATCTGGGCAAAAACGCCAGAAGCCTACGGTTTCCTGTATGCCTATCTTACGGTCGACAATTTTAAACGATTGCTGACCGATACCGCTGAGTATGACATTGAGCGTTATGAACTGCCGAACTTGTATGCGCTCAACTTTTATATTCACGGTATATTAGGCGAGGGTGTTTCTTCATCTGTGCGGATTGATGGCCAGGCAAAAACGATGGGCGAGTATCTACGCGCGAAGTTAATAGAAGTACCTGCAGCGCTGGTCGCTCAGCTGAATCTGCAAGGTATCTAAACCTGAATCAAGAATAAAAAGGACAGCATCATGCCGTTAAAAATAAAATCAACGCTGCTATCAAGCGGGTATCTGAGCAGACCAGACACAGTGAGACTATTCCAGTGAAGAGAGCCCCGATAACTACAGTCTTAATTGCCAATCGCGGCGAAATCGCTTGTCGTATTATCGACAGTGTGCAGGCCGCTGGTCTGACGGCTGTCGCGATCTATAGTGACGCAGATGCTGATGCGTTGTTCGTAACGCTGGCTGATCTGAGTGTCAGAATTGGCGGCAATACCGCCGCTGAGTCTTATCTGGACATAGACAAGGTCATTCAGGCTGCAAAACGTGCTGGCGCGGATGCCATTCATCCAGGCTACGGATTTCTGTCGGAAAATGCTCGGTTTGCTGCAGCCTGTGCTGATCATGGAATCCGCTTTATTGGTCCGTCAGCCAGGGCGATCAACTTGATGGGCAATAAAGCGACCGCGAAGAACCTGATGATCGAGGCGGGTGTGCCCTGTGTGCCGGGATATCAGGGCGTCGATCAGGACGATGCAACCTTGACAACAGAAGCGGACAGAATTGGATTTCCATTGATGGTAAAGGCGGCCGCGGGCGGCGGCGGCCGAGGCATGCGCCTCGTGGCGAATGCGGCTGGGCTTGCTGATGGTATAGCTTCAGCCCGTGCTGAGGCGGCCAGTGCATTCGGTAGCCCTGAGCTGATTCTGGAGAAAGCCATCGTCAATAGTCGGCATATCGAGATTCAGATAGCCGGCGATACGCATGGGAATGTGATCCACCTGGGTGAGCGTGATTGCTCTGCGCAAAGGCGTCACCAAAAGGTTATTGAAGAGTGCCCCTCGCCATTTATGAGTCGCGAACTTCGAGTACGTATGGGCGATGCCGCAGTCAATGCCGCGAAAGCCGTGAATTACGAAGGCGTCGGGACTGTTGAGTTTCTGGTAGATGAAGACCAGAACTTTTATTTTTTGGAAATGAATACCCGCCTTCAGGTTGAGCATCCTGTCACGGAGTTGGTAACTGATACTGATCTGGTGGACTGGCAGTTACAGATAGCCAATGGCGATCCATTGCCTTGTGGCCAGGGAGAAGTCAGCCTTGATGGTCATGCCATTGAGGTGCGTATCTACGCGGAAGACCCAAGGAATGGCTTCATGCCGCAAACCGGTACAGTACATTTGTTCGAACCCTACGAAAACGTCGGAGTCCGCATAGACCATGGTATTTATAGTGGTTGCCAGGTTACGCCTTACTATGATGCGATGCTGGCAAAATTAATCTGCTGGGGAAAAGATCGTGAGGAAGCCAGATCTCGTCTGATTCGAACGTTGAAAGAAACTAAAATTTTAGGTTTGGTGACTAACAAGACATTTCTAATCCAGTTGCTGTCCGACTCAGTGTTCATTGAGGGAGAAACGACGACTGGCTTCATTAACCCTCAATTACTTGCCAGATTGGAAGCTGTCGACCGGACTGAACAGTTCGCCGTGACTGCGGCTCTCTTGGCGCGAAACGGCGCCGAGCGGCCTGCCTGGAGTAATGCTGAGCCGATGGAAGTGGTTGAGACCTTTCGTGCAGACGGTACGGATATTCGATGTTCATCGCTGGCAATTCCGGGAGGTTATCGTGTTCACATGAATGGCCAGGCTGTTAATGTTCTGATTAACGCCTGCGAAGGGGGACTACTGTCCTACACCTGTGGTGGTGTTGACCGGCAGGCGGCTTACCATTTTACTAACGATAAGGTTAGTGTTGATTTTGGCTTTGATAGCGTGAATGCGACGGTGACGACCTATGTGCCGGTTAGCAGTAAAGGCGCAGCCGGTAGTGGGCTCATTAATGCATCAACAGATGGGTTGGTCGTCAAGGTGCTGGTCGCCGTGGGCGATATAGTCACCAAGGGCCAGACACTAGTGCTGATCGAGGCCATGAAAATGGAGCATAGGCATGTTGCCGATGCCGATGGCGAGGTCGTTAGTGTCAATGTTGAAGCAGGTGCGCAGGTAAAAAATCGACAGTTCCTGATCGAGCTATTAGTAGCGGAGACCAATCATGAGTCAGCTTGAATCCAGTCTGGACATTACCAGTGAAGCGTACCAGGCGAACGTTAAGTTCATGACTAACTATGTTGAAAAGGTGCGCATAGTCGAACGAAATATACGTGCCAGCGAGGAACGTTATCGAGATAGAGCGGAGAAAAAAGGCAAGTTGCTGCCTCGTGAGCGGCTTGCCCACCTTCTTGACAGGGGTGCGCCATTTTTAGAGCTGTCAAGTATTGCTGGGCTCGGCATGAACGGTGATAAGGATGGTTCTCTCGCAGGAGGCAACCTGATCGTCGGTATTGGCTACGTCAAGGGCCGTCGGGTTCTCGCCATGGTTTGGAATTACGCTATCAAGGGCGGCACCATTACCGCCGTGACCACTCGAAAGAATTTGCGTCTACAGGAAATTGCGTTCAGCACTCGCCTGCCATTGGTCTGCCTGAGTGAGAGTGGGGGTGGCAATCTGGCCGGTGACGAAGAGGCGGATCCCTGGCATGTACATAATTTTCTCGACGGTGGCCGAGTCTATTGTCAGCAGGCAGAGTTGTCTGCTGCAGGCATTCCACAGATTACAGTGGCCCATGGCAATGCGACTGCGGGAGGCGCCTATCAAGTTGCGCTGTCTGATTACGTGGTACTGGTGCGTGGCCAGACCCATTTGTTTCTCGCTGGACCACCCCTGCTGAAGGCGGCGACAGGAGAAGAGGCGGAGCACGAGGTTTTAGGCGGTGCCGAGATGCATGCGACGATTTCTCAAACCGGTGAATATCTTGCTGAAAATGATGCCGATGGCATTCGAGTTGCCAGAGACATAGTGGCGCACTTTCCGCCAGATGCAGGACGACAGTTGACGCCCGACAGAACCCCTGCAGAGCCATTGTATCCTGCAACGGAATTGCGCGGTATTGTGTCTGAAGACAAGAGAGTTCCCTATGACATGCGCGAGGTTATAGCTCGAGTCTTCGATGGTTCTGAGTTTTTTGAATTTGAGCCGGCGATTGATCAGCATACGGTCTGTGGACACGCGCATATTGGTGGTTGGCGCTGTGGCATCATGACCAATAACGGGCCAATTACTCCGCAGGGTGCAAAGAAGGCGAGTCAGTTTCTTCAGCTTTGCGATCAAACCAATACCCCCATGATCTTTCTGCAGAATACCACTGGATTTTTGGTGGGTGTTGAGGCCGAGCAAGCGGGACAGGTCAAGCATGGCTCAAAGATGATTCAGTCTGTGGCGAATTTCCGTCCTCCAAAGATCACTATTATTGTCGGCAATGCCTATGGCGCTGGTAACTATGCCATGTGCTCCAAGTCACTGAAGCCAGAGTTTATATTTTCCTGGCCGACTGCTCGGCAGGCCGTAATGGGCGGTGCGCAGGCGGCAGGTGTATTGCGGGTGGTCGCAGAAGACCGTGCTCGAGCCATGGGGCAGGAAATTCCGGAAGCGCAACGCGAGGCAATGGCGCTCAGTGCTGAGAAATTGATTAGCAGTATGGAGCAGTCATCGGAGTCGATGTTCTGTTCCAGCAGAATGATGGATGATGGCATTATCGACCCAGTGGATACTCGTCAGGTGCTGATTTTTACTCTTGAGACCTGTCTAGAATCAACGCTCAGGGGAACGCGACCGAACAGCTTTGGTGTCGCCAGATTTTAACTAAAAGGACAGTAATCAATGAGTGTGAATGAGCAAGCGCTTGACGCGTTCAGGCAAGAAGTCTCAGCATGGCTGAAAGAAAACAATCCGGGAGATCCGGGTTTCTTGCTGCCTGAGTCCTTCATGGAGGTCGGGACCGACTCGCAGTTTGAGTATCTGCGTGCCTGGCAGCGCAAGGTCTATGATGCAGGCTATCTGGGTATGTCATGGCCAAAAGAATACGGTGGTGGCGGCAAACCGCAGGTGTACCAGGATATAGTGACTCAGGAGATGGCACGCCAGCGGGTCCCTTTTATGACCAACACCATTGGGCTTAACTGGGCAGGGCCCCTGATTCTGCAAAGGGGTACGGAGGCAGAAAAACAAAAATACATCCCGGGTATTTTGAATGCCGATGATATCTGGTGTCAGGGTTTCTCAGAGCCAGACCACGGATCAGATCTTGGTAGTGCCCAGGTCAGGGCTGTTCGCGATGGCGATGAGTATGTGATTAATGGCTCGAAAATCTGGACCAGTCTGGGTAGTTACGCAAAGTACATGATTTTGTTGGCTCGAACCGGTACCGGTGGTTCGAATAAGTATGCGGGTTTAAGTTTCTTTCTGGCGCCAATGAAGGTCGCTGGTATCACGCCGCAACCCATCAAGAAGCTGACCAGCGAATACGGCTTTTGCCAAACCTTCTTTAACGATGCCCGTATTCCTGCCGACTGCATAATGGGGCAGGAAGGCGAGGGCTGGCAGGTTGCCATGGCGACCTTGATGTTTGAGCGTGGCAATGTCGGTGGTCAGGCCGGTGGTCTGTCGATGATGGACCTGAATATCAATGACGTGCTGGAATTGGCGCGGCGTTCCACCCGCAACGGTCGGCCTGTGTTGGAGGATCCGCTCATTCGGGACCAGATGGTGCAGTTTCTAATCGAGGCCCGAAGCAACTCTCTGATGAGTGCCAAGGGCAAAATTCCAGCGCTGAATACCGAGCACTCCGGGGCTATCGCCATGTCGGGTAAGTTGCGCAGCACTGAGCTCAAGCGGCGCTTCTGCCAATTTGCTCTATCTCTGCAGGGAGCGAATGGTGGGCGCTTTATTTCACCCGACGCAGTAGACGGCGGTAAGTGGCAACGCATCTATTTCAATTCCTTCTCGGCCACCATTGGTGGGGGGACCACGCAGGTTCAATACAACATCATGGGCGAGCGAGTGCTCGGCTTGCCAAAGAGCTAGGAGGTGAAATGAGTCAAACAATCGAATTTAGCGAAGAGCAGAACCTGTTGCTTGAGACAGCCATGGATTTTTGTGCCAAACACTCGCCGGTCAGCCTGGTTCGAGCGCGACTGGCTGATGAGCAAAGCCTGCCGGCGCATATCTGGCGAGAAATTGTTGACCTGGGTTGGTCTGCAATCACCATTCCCGAGGCGCATGGCGGCCTGGGTCTGGGCATGAGTGAGCTGGTACCCGTGGTCGAAGCCATGGGCCGCCATCTGATGGCTACGCCGCTGGTCTGGTCTGCGATTACCGCCCGGGCACTGGTGTTCGCTGGCAGCGAGGCGCACAAGCACAACTGGTTACCGAAGATTGCCGCTGGATCTGTCGCGACCATGGGGCTTGTCGAACGGGATGGCAGCTGGTTACTTGACCAACCGACTTGCTCTGCTCAAGAGCAAGGGGAACAACTGGTGCTAAGCGGTACCAAATGTTTTGTTCAGGACGCGACTCTGGCCGACATTATCATCGTCTCGGTGCAGCTGGCGGGCCAGCCCCGTCTGGTATTGTTGGAAAAGGCCATGATTCCAACTGCCGCGCTGAGGCGGGAAGTGGTCATTGATGAAACTCGC
>Ga0255756_1005149_pt1 | contig 12292 bp, 10 predicted proteins | sample 011ome_20_FD_179956 | JGI IMG/M metagenome (GOLD analysis project Ga0255756, IMG submission 179956) | Coastal salt marsh microbial communities from the Groves Creek Marsh, Skidaway Island, Georgia - 011509CT metaG (version 2) | ecosystem: Environmental > Aquatic > Marine > Intertidal zone > Salt...
GGGGATCGCGGTGGGCAAAATCATGATTTCGCTGCTGTCTGCCTTTGCGATTGTCTATTTCCGGTTTCCCGGACGCACAACATTTTTCTGGATGATCTTTCTAACCCTCATGCTGCCGGTTGAGGTGCGCATTGTCCCCACGTTTGAAGTTGTGGCAGGCTTTGGTATGTTGAACAGCTACTCGGGTTTGATTTTCCCGCTGATCGCATCGGCAACCGCCACCTTTCTGTTTCGACAATTTTTCATGACCATCCCCGATGAACTGGCCGAGGCCGCGCGCGTCGATGGCGCCCGTCCGATGCAGTTTTTCCGCGATGTCGTCGTCCCCATGAGCCGCACAAACATTGCCGCATTGTTTGTGATTTTGTTTATTTATGGCTGGAACCAATATCTATGGCCGCTGCTAATCACCACAGATCCTGAAATGAATACCATCGTCATGGGGATCAAACAGATGTTTCCCAGTGGCGACGATGTGGCCGATTGGCCAGTCATTATGGCCACATCAATTTTGGCCATGATCCCACCCGTTCTGGTCGTGGTATCGATGCAAAAATTGTTCATCCGCGGCCTAGTTGATAGCGAGAAATAGAATGGCACAGGTTTGTTTGAATAACGTCACCAAGCAGTTTGGATCGACCCAAGTCATCCAAGGCATTTCCATGGATATCCAAGACGGTGAATTTATCGTCATTGTGGGGCCATCGGGATGCGGCAAATCAACCTTGTTGCGCATGGTCGCAGGTTTGGAAACGGTATCTTCTGGCGATATCTTGATCGGCGGCACCAGTGCCAAAGACAAAGAGCCGATGGATCGCAACATCGCGATGGTGTTCCAAAACTATGCCTTGTACCCACATATGTCGGTCCGCCAGAACATGGGCTACGGGCTGAAAATCGCCAAACTGCCCAAGGACCAGATCGACCGCAAAGTGCAAGAGGCTGCCAAATTGTTGCAGCTTGTACCCCTGTTGGATCGCAAACCGCGTGAACTGTCCGGCGGTCAGCGCCAACGTGTCGCGATGGGACGGGCCATTGTGCGCGAACCGGCCGTATTTTTGTTTGATGAACCCCTGTCAAATCTGGATGCCAAACTGCGCGTTCAGATGCGGTTGGAAATTCGGGAATTGCAGGATAAATTGGGCATAACATCGCTGTACGTGACCCACGATCAGGTCGAGGCGATGACAATGGCCGACCGAATGGTTGTTATGAATAACGGTGTTGCCGAACAAATCGGCACCCCGCTTGAGGTTTATGAAACACCAAAAACGCTGTTTGCGGCACAATTTATTGGCAGCCCTGCCATGAATATTTTTGATGCAACTTTGGTGGGTCGGACGCTGTCCATCGCCGGTGCAAACATTACATGCGATCACCCAGATATTGGCTCCGTTCACGCAGGTATTCGCCCCGAACATATGGTATTGGACCCGAACGGCCCAATTGAAACCGTCATACAAATGTCGGAACCTTTGGGTGCAAATACGCTGCTGCATGGGCATTTAGCCCAATGTAAATCCCCAATTACCATCAGTTTGCCGGGGGTCCATAAAATCGCATCCAAATCGGAAAAGATGCAGTTTTCGATTGATCCCAAACATATTCATTTGTTTGACCCGAAAAATGGCCAAAGGGTGTGAACAAAGATGACATTCCCAGCTGTTGAGGCATTCCGCGGGGCAGCCGATCTGATCCGTATTGTTGGCCACCGAGGGGCACGCGGGATTATGCCGGAAAATTCGATGCTTGGCTTTGAATTTGCCCTATCCAGTGATGTTTCATTGTTGGAATTTGATGTGGTAATGACATCGGACATGGTTCCTGTCATCACACACAACCACCGACTTCATGCCGCAACGTTTCGGGGACCAGATGGAAAATTCATCACGACAGAGCCCGAGATTGCAGAATTGACATGGGACGAAATTCAGCACTTTGATATTGGGAAATTGGATGGGCAATCGGCCTATGGTCAACGGTTTCGCGAACAGGTCCAGATCAATGGCTTGCGCGTTCCGCGATTGCACGATCTGCTCAGCTGTGTTGCACAGCCAAAATACAGCACGGCCTGCTTGATGCTGGAAATAAAATCGGATCCAGTTCGGACGAAAAACCCGACGTATCGTGATCAACTGATTACGATTATTGCGAATATGGTGCGCAACGCTGGATTGGCCCAGCGCACGTTAATGCACAGCTTTGACTGGGAATTATTGGCGGCCTGTCAATCCATCGCCCCTGATTTGCCCGTGTCATATCTGACTGAATTGCCCGACAATACGGATGCGATCGACGAAGAGTCATCCCAATCGGTTGCACCAGATTTTTCCGCAAACCCTGACGAGACCCCAAAACGGGTGCACGACGCTGGCGGTCGAATTTGGTGCCCATATGTTCACGACATCACACCACAAATGATGGAAAATGCGCGCAGTTTAGGGTTGGTGGTTGCCGTTTGGACCGTCAACGACATCGCAGACATTGATCGCATGATTGATTTAGGAGTAGACGCCATTGTCACCGATTACCCCGGTCGGGTGCAACGCCGTTTAGACGACCGAGGCTATCGTTGGATGGACGCGTGCTAGCTTTGGCGCCAACCAATTTTTTCAAAGACGGGCTGATACACACTGCGTAACCCGAACAGATCATCTGCCGCCACGGCACCACGCTGTGACCAAGCCATCGTGGCAATGCCCAAAATGCGCGGTGCGATCATGGGTTCCATATCTTGGTCTTGTGTGGTGAATTCTGACCAAAATGCGCCTTCGACACCAATGATGTTCCGTTCTAGTTCTGGTTCATCCGTGGGAACGGGATCCCATGCGATTGTATCGGCCAAACCAATAATCGCGGCCCAAGTTGCGCCCCAATCATCAACTGACGCCGTTTGCGCCATATCCAAATATGTGTGCTGGCCAGGCATCATCACCACACGATGACCTGCGCGCGCCGCCTGCAGGCCCAGTCCCTGACCGGTCCAACCGAAAATCACACCGTCCTGCCCAATGTTGGGCGATCCACGAAACGATTCTTCCCAACCGCAGGGTGTTTTGCCCGCGGCGCGTGCGATGTCAGCCGCTTGGCCCATGATCCAACCTTGGACATCATGTTGATTGGCCAACCCATGCTGCGCCATCACATCTGTCACCCTGTCGGACCCATCCCACGCATGGTCGGGCAATTCGTCGCCCCCCAGATGGATCATATCAAAGGGAAACAGCTCTGCGGTTTCTTGGATCATCTCGGTCCAAATGCGCCAGCTTTCGGTTTGGGCTGGGTTCATAACATTTTCGGCATATCCCTGAACAGACAGTGCCGTTCCCTGATCCAACGGGTCGCGCGTTTCGGGATAGACCTGACACAGGGCATAGGCATGCGCCGGGATTTCGATTTCTGGCAGCACTTCGATATGCAGGGATTTAGCATGTTCAACAATCGTGGCAACATCCGCGCGCGAATACGCGCCCCCCGAACAAATCCCGCCTCCAAACACCGCAGGAATAACCTGATTTTCACCCCGCAGGTGCGTGCGTTGCAGGTCGGGCAAACGTTCCATCACCACGCGATAGGTTTCGTCGTCTGCGAAATGCCAATGAAACCGGTTAAATTTGAACAGGGCCATCAAATCTAGATATCGCAGGATCGTGTCCACGCTGTAAAAATGTCGCGCACAATCCAAATGCATTCCGCGCCATTCAAACCTTGGATAATCTTGGATCGTACCGCAGGGCAATTTCGCGTGGTGATTAAACAGCAAACTGCCCAAGGTGACACAGGCATAGTGCAGTCCCATTTCACAGCTATGACGTATGGTGATTTCCGTCGTGGCAATATCAATCTGATACGCACCTTGCGCCATTTCAGCGGCATCTACGATCTGGACCGGTACCCCATCAGCTGCCAAAATGCGCCCCAATCCAAGGCGTTGGAAATACTGATCACAGGCCTGTGCCACGGGATGATCCAAGGCAAAGCCATGCGTGTGGATATGCCCTGACGCAATATTGAATGCACTGGGTTGTGGAGAGATCGCCAAAACAGGCTGTCGCCCAGCGTCATAGTGGATCAAAGATGGGTCCACGCCAATGGGCGATGTTTTCTCAAGCGCGATACAATCCGTTCCGCATCGCAAATAGGCCGCCAATGGCAACCATGCACGGTTGGATGGCCGAAAGTCGTCATTGTCAAAGGCCAACTGAATGTCATACGGCGCGCCCACCTGTAAATCGGGCAGTTGTATTTCACTGTAGCCCCCGATGCAGCGCAACCGTGGATGTCCAACAACATATGACGGTGCCAAGGCAGAGTAGCACAGAACAGGGCGACAAACATCACGCGACACATGCAATCGACAATACATGCGGTCGTCTTTGATATAGGTTTCAAATTTCATTCATAGGATCCATCATTACCCTGCATCACGGCGGATTTCAGAAACAAAGTCATAAATATCGGGGCGATACAGGCCTTGGGTAAATTCAATCGGCCGCCCACTGTCTAAAAAAGCCGTACGATTGATTTGCAGCATGGCTGTGCCTTCTTTTACGTCCAGCAAAGAGGCCTGTTTTCCCGTTGCATTGACTGCACTGACCCGCTGGATCGCACGACTGGGTGCCTGTCTGGTTTTACGCAATACATCATATAGCGATGTGGTTACTAAATCAGGATCAGGCAAAGCTTCGCTGGGCAAAGATGACAGTTCCAATGCCATAGGCAAGCCATCTGCAAATCGCAATCGTTCAATGCGCGCCACTTTCTGACTGGGTGCTAAGCCCAAAGACATCATTTCATCGGGCGATGGATAAAACAAACCACGGTCCAAAATCTGGCTGGTCGAAACGCGCCCGCGTGCCTGCATGTTTTCTGTAAATGAAACCAAACTGGACAAGGATTGTTCCGTGCGCGATTGCGCTGGTAATACAAAACTGCCCGAGCCACGGCGCTGCGCAACCAAACCGGCATCAACCAGTTCCTTGACCGCTTTGCGCACAGTGACACGGCTGACATTCGCCATTTCAGCCAGGATGCGTTCAGGGGGTAATTGCGTCCCCTCGGCCAGTTCCCCACTGCTTATTGCGTCAGCAATATACCGGTACAGCTGTAAATAACGCGACCCACCAGACGGAACATGCCAGGCTGCCGCGCTAAAGAATTCATGATTCGCATCCATGGCGCTTCCTTAACACTAGATTGGTATGCTACCAATAATACCAAGAAATGACAATAGGTCCCATCACCACCCCCAAAAGAGCGTATTTTCCCAATATTTTCAACTACAATTCTGCAAAATGATAAAATGGTATTATTTTGGTAGCATTTTTGGAAAAGGTCGGTAATATTTCAAGTATAGACAAATCCACCGCCCCAACGAGGAACCCAAAGTGAAACCACCCAGACCATCGGGACCAAACCGCAAGCTTTCACAAGGTGCATTTGCATGGTTGCTGATCGCCCCTGCGACCCTGTTCATTCTGGTAATTGTCGCGTGGCCCTTGGCCGAAACATTCCGCCTGTCGTTTACAAACACACGTTTGGGCGGCGGCGAATATGTGGGGTTCGAAAACTATATCGATCTGGCCGAAAGCCGCAAATTTCACGCAACAATCATCCGGACGTTTTATTGGATGTTTTTGTCCGTTTCGCTGAAACTGGTTTTGGGCCTGATTGGCGCCACACTGTTGAATGCTGCGATCCCAGGTCGGGCATTGTTTCGGACACTGGTCATGCCGCCATGGGTGATCCCGATGGCGATTGGTATGATTGGCTGGCTGTGGCTGTATAACGGTGCGTTCGGCGTTTTGTCTGGTGCTGCGCAGTATGTCGGCATCATCGACAAGGCGTTTGAATTTCTGGCGTACAAAAAATCAGCATTCTATTCCGCGGTTGTTGCCGATGTTTGGGTGGGCACCCCCATGGTGACACTGTTTTTCCTAGCCGCGATGCAGGGCGTCAGCCGCGACCTGTATGAGGCCGCCTGGGTAGACGGCGCAAGCCGTTGGTACCGGTTCCGCCGGATCACCATTCCACAAATCATGCCAGTGATTATTTCGATGTCTCTGCTGTCTGCCATTTTCACCTTTAACAGTTTCGAAATCATCTGGATCCTGACCGAAGGCGGCCCACGCGGCGCAACCACCACAATGATCATCGACACCTACAAAGTTGCGATCGGCAATTTCAAATTCGGAGAAGGGTCCGCACGTACCGTCGTTATCGTGTTCCTGTTGGGCATTTTTTCACTGATCTATCTGTTTTTCCTAAACAAGATCAACAAACGCTATGGGGTAAAGTGATATGATGGACCGTTACACCAAATTGCAACTGGTCGGCATCTATGCAGCCATCGCCGTGTTTTTGACATTCCTGCTGTTGCCATTTTTTGAAATGTTCATGGCGTCTCTGCGCCCGCTGGAACATCTGTTTCGCAGCCCCTATCAGTTCTGGTCGGATGATTTCAGTTTTCAGGCCTATCGCGATATGTGGGTCACGGTGCCACTGTTGGGGCGCTATATTATGAATTCGATCTTTATCAGCGTATCCGTGACTGTGCTGACAATGATTTTGGTCGTCCCCGCGGCCTATGCCTATGCGCGGCTGAAATTCCCGTTCAAATCCATTTCATTGGGAATATTTTTGGGCGTCAATATGTTCACTGGTGCGGTTTTACTGATCCCGCTGTATCGCGTTTTGGGTACGATGGGATTGCTAAACACCTATTGGGCGATGATCATCCCTGGTGTGGCATTTCTGATCCCAACAGGCATTTGGCTGCTGCGGTCATATCTGGAAAAAATTCCGGTTGAGCTGGAAGAGGCCGCCTATGTCGATGGGGCCAGCCGTATGTACACCCTACGCCGTGTGGTATTACCGCTGGCGGTACCGGGGTTAATCGTTGTGGCCACGGCCGTATTTATCGGGGCCTATGCACAACAATTCCTATTCGCGATCACGTTCAACCAAACGCGTGAATATCAACCACTGCCTGCGGGGCTATTCGAATTTATCGGATACCAAACGGTGACGTGGAACCAAATGATGGCGGCAGCCCTGACCGGGGTTTTGCCAGTCATGATCATTTTCCTGTTCTTGCAGAAATACCTGGTTGCAGGTCTGACTGCCGGTGCAGTGAAAGAATAAAACAAGGACCAAAAGGGAGAGAAATCTATGAAAGCCTTGAAAACACTTACTATCGGCGCAGCGATGCTGTGTGGCACAGCCATCAGCGCCCAAGCAGAAGAATTACATTTCATCATGTGCGGCGGCGAAGCATTCCAAGCCGACCTAGACGTTGTCAAAGCGTTTGAGGCCAAGCATGATGGCGTGACCGTCAACCTTGAGCAAGTGCCATGGGGCACCTGTCAGGACAAAGCGTTGACATTGGCCGCCGCTGGTAACCCAGCATCGATCGCCTATATGGGCAGCCGTACATTGCGTCAGCTGGCCGCAAATGACCTGATCGTACCTGCACAAATCAACGCAGATACACGCGATGCCTATCAGCCCGGTATCCTGAACACAGTGACCATTTCAGGCACCGAATGGGGCTACCCCCGCGCGTTTTCAACAAAATCAATGTTCATCAACTGTGATCTGGCCGAACAAGCCGGCGTTGCGTGCGAAGCACCCAAAACATGGGATGACATGTACGCAATGGCCAAGGCGATCAACGACAACACCGATGCCGCAGGCGTTGGCTTGGCAGGCAAAGATTTCGACAACACCATGCACCAGTTCCTGAACTATCTGTATTCAAACGGTGGCACCGTTATTGATACAGCAACAGGCGAAGCAAAACTGGACAGCAAAGAAACACGCGAAACGCTGGAATTCTATGGTAAACTGGTTGATGTCGCCCAAGAGGGCCCAACAGCTTGGGAACGCTCGCAGCTGACCGAACTGTATAACGACAGCAAAATCGGTATGTACATCAACGGTCCTTGGGGTCGTGGCGCACATAATGAATCAATCAATGAAATCACTGTCCCAGTCCCACATGGGCCAAGCGGCACCAATGGTACATTGTTGATCACCGATTCAATCGCCGTGTTCAAAGGCACTGGCCACGAAGATTTGGCCCATGAATTGGCAACGATGCTGACGACAGGTGACAGCCAATACGCGCTGGACACAGAATGGGGTCTGACGCCGATCTTTGATTATGAAAAACTGGGTCGTTCGGATACATATTACAAAGACGACGCGTACTGGATGACATTCATCGACGCGATCCCAGCGGGTGGTCCAGAACCACTGGTCGAAGATTTCAAATCACTGCAATCTGTGTTCACCAACATGATCCAAGGTATCATCCTGAAAGATGACACAGTGGACAACTTGGTCACAATCGCAGGCGAAGAATTAGACGAAGCACTTTAATCGTCTCCTCCCGACTCTGGGCAGCCAATTGCGCTGCCCAGTGTTCCCAACCACACGAATTTAAATAGGACAGTTCCGTGGCAACTCTTGATCTGAAAAACATTAGCAAATCATTTGGACAGGCAAAGGTATTGCATGACATCAACCTTGCCATTCAAGACAAAGAATTTATCGTCTTTGTGGGTCCATCTGGCTGTGGAAAATCCACCCTATTGCGGATCATTGCAGGGCTTGAGGAAACAACATCCGGCCATATTCTGATCGATGGACAAGATGTCAGCCATGCAGACCCTGTGGATCGCGGCATTTCCATGGTATTTCAGTCCTATGCATTGTACCCGCACCTAAGTGTATATGAAAACATCGCCTTTCCCCTGCGCGTTCAAAAACTGAAGGCCGCAGAATTGGACGAACAGGTCAAAAAAGCGGCCGAGATATTACAGCTGACAGACAAACTGCAGCTAAAGCCGGGACAACTGTCGGGCGGTCAACGCCAGCGCGTGGCAATCGGCCGATCCATTGTGCGCAAACCGAAACTGTTTTTGTTTGACGAACCCCTATCCAACCTAGATGCCGCACTGCGTGGCGATATGCGGATTGAATTGTCTCAGCTGCATCGCGAATTGGATGCAACTATGGTCTATGTGACCCACGACCAAGTCGAGGCGATGACAATGGCCGATCGCATCGTGGTGTTAAACGGCGGGCGCGTCGAACAATTTGGTAGCCCAATGGAATTGTACCACCACCCCGCAACGAAATTTGTGGCTGGGTTCATTGGACAACCCAATATGAATTTCCTGCCCGCGACTGTAACGCAGGCCACCGACACGACCCTATCGGTGGATTTGCACAGCGGTGGCAGCCTAACCCTGCCCGTAAAATCAGGATCAGTCGCTGCAGGCACCACCGTCGAAGTGGGCATTCGTCCCGAAGACGTCGCAATCGGCGACAACATCACAATGGATGTCAGCGTTCTAGAACGTCTGGGCGGGATTACAATTGCCTATGGCAAACTGTCTGACGGCACCAGTTTTTGTGCATCACTAGATGGTGTTGCCCCCGCCAAAGAGGGCGCGCCACTATCGTTGTCGATTGATCCCAGCACATGTCATGTCTTTACCATTGATGGTAGGGCGCTACCGCGTTTGAACGCACCAACGATCGAAGTGTAACGGTAATAAGCCCATGAAAATTGCAACATCAGGTATAGGATTGCGTCCAGCCCATATCCTATCCATTCTTAAGGACATGCGCCCTGATGTCGAATTTGTGGGCTATGTTGATCCACAATCGACCTATGTTGATCAAATTGGTGCAGACACGCCCCAATTTGAAAACGTGCGCGACATGTTGGCCGCCACCAAACCTGATTTGTTTTTCGTAGGCTCACCCAACCGGTTCCACCTAGATGATCTGCGCGCAGGGCTTGAGGCAGATGTTCCGTATATTTTCACCGAAAAACCCGTTGTCGTTTCGATCGCCGAAACCATGGAATTGGCCGAATTGTTGGCCAAACACGGCGGATCCACGCGGGTGATGGTTGGGCTGGTCCTGCGCTATTCCAAGCATATGGTGGATTTGCGCCATGCTTTAAACGACGGCGCCTTGGGTGAAATTGTATCGCTTGAGGCAAACGAACATATCGGCCCCTATCATGGTGCATTTTTTATGCGCGATTGGCGTCGAATGATCGAACATTCCGGTGGTTTCATGCTGGAAAAATGCTGCCACGACTTAGACATTTACAACATGGTCACCGGTTCTCGTCCTGCACGTGTGGCCAGTTTTGGTGGGCGCAAATCGTTCGTACCCGCGCATGCGCCCACCACAAATACCGAAGCCGAGATTTTTCACGTGAAAAAATCCGTCTGGGAAAGCGTTGATGATCCATTTCATTCAGATGGGGACATTATTGATTTCCAAACCGCAATTTTAGAATTCGAAACCGGGGCCAGTTTGGCGTTTCACACAAACCTAAACGTCCCTGACGAACATCGCAGATTTTGCATCATGGGCGCCAAAGGCATGGCCGAAGGCGATTTTGTCCGCGGATATTTGAACATTACCCGCCGTGATGGATCATCCTATGCCCGTCACGACTACACCCAAGGTGACACACCGCAGGTTGGCAATCACTATGGTGCCGATCAGCTAATGGTGCGTGATATTTTGTCCTATCTTGACGGAACTTCGTCGGATTTACCCGTATCGCTGGTCGACGCGCTTGAAGCAGGCATCGCCGCGCTGGCCCTAGACCAAGCCCGCAGTCAGCGAACCATCGTTGATCTTGCCGACATTTGGCAACAATTCGACAGCTATAACCTAAGAGCCATATCATGATCCAAGCAAATACATCACATGGGCACCTAATGGCCACGGAATTGGAACAATCCAGCGCCGTTTTTTCCGCCGCGGCCACCCAGAATGTACCTGCGGACGTACGCCGCCTGATTACCGCAGACACCCAAGCGATTTACACCATTGCACGCGGCTCGTCCGATGCGGCGGCGAACGTGCTTTCGTATGAATTTATGCGTGAATTGGGTATCCCTGTGACATCGCTGCCCCCATCGGTATTTTCGGTGGGTCACGGTGTGGGCGTCAAACATGCGGCTGGACTGATCATTTCACAATCAGGCGGCAGCGACGATTTGGTGCGCGCGACACAGGGGCTTGGAACCAGTGGCGCGAAAACGATAGCGATTACCAATGTCGCAGGATCGGCCGTGGAAAAACAGGCGGATTTGACATTGCCCATCGGCGCCGGACCAGAACAAGCCGTTCCCGCCACAAAAACCGTCATCGGATCCATCGCCGCAGGTTTGGCATTATTGGCCGCATTGAAACCAGACTATGCCATGCGCCTGACCCAAGCGGCCCGTGATTTCGAACGGGTCGGGCATTTGCCCGTGGATCAACACACGGCCCTGCGTGCGGCGCTGCTGCGCGCACGAAATGTCTATATCATCGGACGCGACACGGGATTTGGTGCGGCCCAAGAGGTGGCATTAAAAATCAAAGAAACCTGTGCAATTCACGCAGAATCCTATTCCGCATCCGAGGTGCTGCATGGTCCGTTACAACTGGCCACAAACGCACTGACCGTTTTGGTACTAGACACAGGCGCGCCGCATACACGCAACAGCATTGATACGGCAATTGATCGTTTCAAATCCGTTGGCGCAGAGGTATTTCATATCACACCGCAGGTGAGCGACCTGCCCCCTGCACCCGCCGCCGCTGCATTGTTGCGGCATGTCTATCCGGTGATCTTGGATGTGGCATTGGCCTTGGGGCATAATCCCGATGCGCCTGCAACTTTATCAAAGGTTACAGTGACCCGATGACAAATTTTGCATCTGATATAACAAATCTTTCCCAATCTGCGACGTGGTATGAAACACTTGCCCAGCCTGACATTTGGCGCGATTGGGCGGTTGCGTTCGATTATCAATCAATCCGCGCATGGGTCCAGCACCAAAACGTGACCGAGGTTTGGTTTTGCGGTGCTGGAACCAGCGCATTTATCGGCGACATACTGGCTGCCGGCTTGGAACATCTGCGCGGTCCTTACCAATTCCGCTCCGTTGCATCGACAGATTTGGTGGCCCAGCCCCGTGAATTTTTGACAGACCGCAGGCCGCTGGTTGTCAACTTTGGCAGGTCCGGAAATTCATCAGAAACCATTGGGGTTTTGGATGTTCTTGATGAAATTGCCCCGGATGCGCCGCGATTAAACATCACCTGCAACACAGATAGCGCCTTGGCAACGCGCCACAGCGCACAGACAAAATCAATCATTTTACCGCCCCAGACCCATGACAGTGGGTTTGCGATGACCAGCAGTTTTTCAACAATGCTTTATACCGCCTTGATGGTATTGGGCGCAGACATATCGCCCGATCAT
>Ga0255756_1005150_pt1 | contig 12288 bp, 13 predicted proteins | sample 011ome_20_FD_179956 | JGI IMG/M metagenome (GOLD analysis project Ga0255756, IMG submission 179956) | Coastal salt marsh microbial communities from the Groves Creek Marsh, Skidaway Island, Georgia - 011509CT metaG (version 2) | ecosystem: Environmental > Aquatic > Marine > Intertidal zone > Salt...
CGTTTTCAATTTTTTATCCTCTCCCGCGTCGTCGTCGTCGTCGTCGTCACCGCCGTCCGTCTTCTCCGCCTTCCCCGTCTGCACGCCGAGGAGCGACCCCACGCGCGCGTCCCACCCGAACGTCTCCGGCACGCGTCCGCACCGTCTCAAAAAGTCGAAGGATAAGACGACGTCGGCGTCGACGTCCCAGACGGCGACGACGCCCAGCGGCGCGCTGAAGGTGGACGTCGGGGTGGAGTTGAAAGGCGTCAGAAGCGGAGTTGAAAGGCGCCGAGGGCGGGGATTGAAAGCAGCGAGGGATGGGCGCAGAGAAACGACCGCCGGGAAAGAAAGTCCTCAAGGAACGGCGTGCACAACGCGAACGCGGTCGTATGGGGACCAGTGCGAGGAACCAGGACGCGCCTCGGGCCCGACGCGGACGCGACGAACGACGCCGCGATCTTCGAGCCGTCGCCGTTGACCCGCAGCGCGCTCACGCACGCGCCGCGCGGGAGCCCGTTCATATCGCCGCCGGAATACGCGGCGGAATACGAATCGTCGCCGCCGGTGCCGCCGCAGATCCGTCTCCCCCCGGTCGGCCCGTGCGGCTTCGGCGTCCGGCCTTGACACTTCCACACCTTCAGTCGCCCCTTCTCCGTCGCGGCGGCGAGAAAATTCCCGCGCGCGTCGAACGCGATGACGTCACCTTAAGTTGGGGTGGAGTTGAAAGGCGTCAGGTGGAGTTGAAAGGCAACGCGGGCGGGGATTGAAACCGGGGGGTGGGCGGAGAGAAACGACGGGAAAAGTCCTTCAGGATCGGCGTTCACCGCGGCGACGGGGTCGTATGGGGACCAGTGTAAAGTAGAACGCACCGTGCGTCGCCTCGTACGCGAGCGCGTCCTTCACGACGCCGCTCAGCGTGCACACCTCGACGCGCGCTTTGCCGGAGGCGAACACGGTCTCGCGGTGCATCGCCATCGCGCGCGAGGATTTAAACGACGCCACGTGGACGTACCCGCCGTCGCCGCCGCCGACGCCGGCGCCGCGGCCGGCGAGCTCGTACGTCTTCGCTCGACGCGAGTTCCACACGAGCGCGTGCGTCGCCGTCGCGTCCGCGCCGGTGACTTTCATGTCCGCGCGCAGGAACGCGGGCAGCCGCGAGCCGTCCAGAGCCTCGACGACGACGTCCGACGCGCTGACGCGAGAGATGGAGACGCCGTCTCGCGTCTTGTCGTCGAGGGTCGCGCGCGTCATCGCCGCGGCGGTCTCGTCGCCGCGCGCGCTCATCGATCGCGCGCCGTCGGGCCCGAACGCGATCTCCCGCAGCCCGGACGCGGTCGCGAAGCCGGCGACGCGCGTCCACGACGTCGCGTCTTCGTCCGGTGACGGTTCGGATCCTCCGCGACGGTTCGCGTCAAGCCCGCGCGTCGTCGTCGTCCGGGTCGCGGCGGCGTCGCGTCGGAACATCGCGACGCGTCCGTCCGCGCGTCCGCACGCGAGCACCCCCGAGCCTCGGTCGAACGCGACGCACGTCAGCCGTCGCGCGGCGACGTCCGGGGTGGACCCCGCGCCGGACGACGGCGGCAGAAGCGCGTAGTTCGCGCCGTCCCTCTCGAGGTCGTACACGCGGACGCAGCCGGCGATATCCTGCGGGGCGGAGTCGAAAGCCGGAGTCGGAAGGCGTCGGTCGATGAATGAAGTCGATGAAAGGCGACCCATGGGTCGAGCGTCGAAACCGACGGAGGGATGGACGCGCGGAGAGTGACGAAACGCCGACGCCGACGCCGGGAAGAAACGTCCTTAATAAGAAACGGCGTTCACCCCGCGGACGCGGTCGTACGGGGACCAGTCTCACCTTGGCGTTGACGACGGCCACGACGCCGTCCGCCGCCGACGTCCAAACCGCGCGGGGTCCGGCGGCGCCTAAACCCAAGCCCGGGTCGGAAGACGACGGCAGCCGCGTCGTCCACGTCCGCTTCCAGGGGCCGGTCGACCCCGGGGACGGCGTAAAAGCGCTCATCGAGCAGTCGACGCAGAGCTATGTCGGGGTGGAGTTGAAAGGCGTCAGGTGGAGTTGAAAGGCGCCGAGGGCGGGTATTGAAAGCGAGGGATGAGCGGAGAGAAACACACGCCGGCAATAGTCCTTAAGGATCGGCGTTCACCACGCCGACGCGGTCGTATGGGAACCAGTGTGAGATAGAACGCACCGTCACCAGCCGTTCACCGTCGAAAACGCCGCCGCTTACTTTTTCTTTTTCCGCTTTCACGCGACGATGCAACAGCTCGGAGACGCCCGCGTCCAGCTCGAACAGCATCGACGGCGCGGGGTCGCCGCCGTCGTCCGCGTCGTCGCGCGCGGTGTACACCGCGCCTCGCCCGGCGTCGTCGACGTCCCTCGTCGCGAAGTAATACCGCGTCGGCGCGGACGCCGCGCTTCCGGAAGTATTACTTCGCGACGACGGCGCGACGACGTGCGTTATCACCACCCCTTCCACGGACACCGACGTCGTTCGCTTCAGACGACCGCGGTCGTCCACGCGCCAGGCGACGATCACGCCGCGCGCGTCGCCGGAGAGTAACCTCGCGCCGTCGTCGCTCCACGCCAGCGCGGTGATCGGCGCTCCGCCGGCTGTGCCGCCAGCTGTACCGCCGCCGTTCGCAACCGCGGCGGCGTCCGACGACTCGTGAAGGTTATCGCCCGCGGGAACTCTGCTCAGGTGGCGGTCCGGGCGCGACCACAGGTGCAGGACGCCGCGGGAGGACGCGCACGCGAGCAGCGGCCGCGAGGGGTGCCACGCGACGTGATCCCGTTTCGACGTCGGCTTCGATTTCGATTTCGATCGTTCGTCGTCGTCGTCGCCGTCGTCGCGCGCGCTCGGCTTGGTCTTCTTCCTCGACGGCGGCTCGACGATCAGCGCGACGTCCGCGTCTAACGGCTCGCCTTCCTCTGCGCGGACGACGTCGGTCGGTCGCGGGAGTGGACGGATCAGGAAGGCGCGCGCGACGAGCGACGAGCGACGAGCGGACGAGAGACGAAGAAAAGACGCGGCCCGAGGAGCGAACAGAAGGTGCCGTGTGACGACGGAAGGGAGGAACGACGAGAGGACGCGGACGTCGACCGCCGTCGATCGATCGACGCGACGCACCGGTGTAGACGCCGACGGCGCCGTCGTCGAACGCGACGGCGACGATCGGCGACGCGCACGCGGGATCCAGCGGGTTCAGCGCCCCGGGCGGGGACCACGCGACGTCGGACGGCGAGCGCGCGCCGTCGGACGCGCCGAGCGTCGAGCGAAAATACACGGAGGATCCGCCCATCGCTCCTCCCGCCCGCGCGTCGTCTTCTCTCGCTCTCCTCCGCGGGGCAAGCCTCGCGCGAGGACGCGCGACGCCTCGGCGCGCTTCTCTCTCGACGACACGCGGAGCGGAGCGACGCCGCGCGCGTCTCGCGCCTCGCCGCGCGCGCCTCGAGATGGGAACGACGAAGAATGAACGCATCATCTTCTCTAAACGGACAAGTTGACGGTGACGAGAGCGAGAGTTCTGCGCAGGTCCCCGCCGTTATTTTCTCGGAGGGGACGACCCCGTCCCCGCCCCAGTTCCTCTCGCGCCGACGCACGTACAAGACCGATCGAGGACACCATGAGCAATGAATCCAAGCGCCGTCGACCTGATCCGCCCGCGCGCGAAGCGCCGAGCGTCGACGTCGACGACGACGTCTCCCCGGGCGACGCCCTTCGCCTCCTTTTAGCGCGGTTCGAAAAGCAAGAAGAAAAGCTCGAACGCGTCAGGGAGGAGCACGTGGAGACGCGGGCGGAGCTCACGGCGACGCGGCGGGCGCTCGCCGAGCTCACTGATGTCGTCAAATCCATGAACCCGACGTTCGACGTCAACTAGCAGCTCGCGAGCGTGGTCTTCTCGCACGTCACGGACGTTCGGACGCGCGTCGCCCTTTCCCAGGTGAACACGGTGTGGCGCAGGGCGTCGAAAGTCGCGTCTGCGCAGCCGGACGCGCTCGACTTAAGACCCGAGATGCTGGAGTGGTATCAGAAGGGAGCACGGCATGGCAACACTGAGTGTGAGAGCATTGTAGGGACCCTCTACTTTCACGGTGTCGGCGGCGTGGAGAAAAACTTCGACACGGCGTTGCGATACTTCGAGAAGGCAGCCGCGAAGGGTCACGCCGCGGCACAAAGCGGTGTTGGCAGCTGTCACTTCGAGAAGGGACGATACGAGGAGGCGTTCAAGTGGTACACTAAATCGGCCGCTCAAGGCTACGTTGACGCGGAACATAACCTTGGGGTCCTCTACGAAGACGGTCGCGGCGTGACGAAAGACATCTCCAAGGCCATAGAGTGGTACACGAAAGCCGCAGAGAAGGGCGACGCTTTTGCGGCAAAACGCCTCCGAAGACTCATCGAGCTCGGTTCGAGCATCGGCCTCACCCAATCGGCGGCTTAAACTAGACGAGCACTAGTTATTGACGACGCTGAGCCATCGCTAACCGCGGTCGTCGTGGTTCTGTGAACGCCCGCGGCGCGACTCGCCTCACTCGGCCGCCGCCCTCGCCGCGGCCCTCGCCGCGGCCCTCGCCTCCCTCGCTTCCTCGCAGTCGAACGCCTCCCTCGCGGCGACCATCGCCTCGTCGCGCGCGCGCTCCCTCGCCTCGCGCGCGCCCTCCATGCACGCGCTGAGCGCCTCCGCGACGCGCATCACGAGCGCCTTGTCGTCCTCGAGTATCGGCACCGAATATTCCCGCGGGCCGTGCGTCACGCGCGGCGGCGCGACGCCGACGGTGTCGATCGCGACGAAGCCTCTCCGCCCGCCGCCGTCGAACGCGGCGGCGAAGTACGCGCCGGGCTCGAGCGGCGGGGGGACGCGAACCGTCGTGGATTGCGACGGTTCGTATCCCCCGGTATCGCCTGAGGCCGCCGCGGACGTCGGCCGCGACGCGCGCGGTCCCTCCGCCGGTCGCAGCGACGCCGCGCCCGCGCGCGCGGCGTCCTCGACGTCCAGCACCGCGCCGCGTCGACTCCCGCGATCGTCGACGGGACCAGTAAGGATCTGCCACGTGGCGCCAATCCCCGGCTGCAGCGTCTTCCCGACCACGAACGCGTGCGACGCGTTCGACGCGACGTACGTCACCGCCCAAGACTTATCCCGGCCCGTGCCGCTCTCGCGCAATTCCCCGACGTAACACCCGGCGCGCGCGTTCTTATCTTTCAGTCGCGACCCCAACCCCTCGCTCGCGTGTTTCACGACCGTTCGAACCGCGGTCTCGTACGCGTCGTCCGCGGCGATGCCCATGGACGCTAACGCCTCACACGCGTCCGTCACGTCCGCGTCGCGACGCGACGCGCGCTCGGCGGCGATCGCGTCCGCCTCGGCTCTCTTACTCGCCAAGTACACCGCCTCCTTCGCCGCCGCGCCGATGGCGCGCGCGTCGTCTCTTCGTCGCGCGCTCTCCAACGCCGCGCACACCGCGCGCTCTGATGGAGTTGAAAGGCGTCAGAAGCGGAGTTGAAAGGCACCGAGGGCGGGTATTGAAAGCGAGGGACCCTGGGCGGAGAGATGCGCCGGGAAAAGTCCTTAAGGATCGGCGTTCACCACGGCGACGCGGTCGTATGGGAACCAGTGTGAAGGAGAACGCACCCCTCTCCGCGTGCAGCAACACGTCCACGAAGAAGTCGACGAGCTCGTGGTAGCGCACGACGCCGTCGCCGTCCGCGTCGAGCGCGCGAATCATCGCCGTCGCCGCATTCTCCGGCACCGTCGCGCCCTGATGAGGGTCGAGCGGGGTGGATGAGATCGATGAAAGGCGTCAGTAGGGTGGAGTTGAAAGGTATCAGATGGTGGGAGTTGAAAGGCGTCGCGCCGCGTCGGGATTGATGAAACCGTGGCGCGCGCGGAGAGATGCGCCGGGAGAGAAAGTCCTCAAGGATCGGCGTTCACCACGCGGATGGGAACGTATGGGGACCAGTGCGAGGAGATACGTAGGAGGAGGACGCGCCTTGATCGTCGCGCCGATGGACGCCAACGCCGCCTTCGCCTCGTCGACGTCCAGCGCGCCGCTGCCGTCGACGTCCGCGGCGGCGAACGCCGCGGACAGCGCGCCGTGCAGCGCCGCGCGGTCGAGCGACGCGAGCGTCGTCACGCCCGAGCCGTCGGCGACGGCGGCGACGACTTTCCGCCGCGTCGCCGCGAGGTCGTCGTCGAGCAGCGACCAGAGCGACGTCACCGCGGTTTCCACGAACGGCCGCCACGGGAGCGTTTTATTTCCGGAATTCACGCGCGCCTCCGCGAGCACGAGCGCGGCGTGCGTGCGCGTGATCCCGATGCCGTCGTCGCGGAGGGAGAGGAGCGCGTCTCGAGCGACGACGGTCGGGACCGCGTCTTTGCCCTTCGCCGCGGATTTCAACTTGGCGTACAGGACGCGAGCCAACGCGGTCGGGTTCGAGCTCGCCTCAACGCGCGCGGCGTCGTCCGCGAGCCGCTCCACGAGGAGCGTGAACGCGACCGGGATGAACTCGTCGATCTGGACGCGCCCGTCGAAGTCGCCGTCCACGGACGTCAGGAGCGAGTTGACCTCTTTCCGAGTGAACCCCAAATCGTGCGACCGGAGACACCGCGCGAACTCTCTTCGGTCGAGCCACCCGTTCCCATCGACGTCCGCGGCGTCGAACACCCTACGAAGGCATCCCTCCACGGTCGCGCGGTCGACGCCGCGCAGCAGCGCGCTCGACGCCTCCGCACGACGGTTCGTATTCCGCGTGACCTTAAACGTCGACCCGAAGTGTCGCCCGCCGCCGCCGCGTCGAGATTTGATCGCCGCGCGTCGCCGCGCCGCGGCGGTTCGAATCACCCCGCGCGTCGCCCTCGAAAACTCCGCGAACGACACGAGCCCGTCGCTGTCGTCGTCGCACTCCTCCATGACCGCCTGCCTCTCCTTCGCGCTGAACCCCAAGTTGGCGTTCTTGAGAAGCGTCTTAAACTCTCGGCGGTCGAGCGCGCCGGATCTGTCGGCGTCGGCGGCGACGAAGAGATCCGCGACGAACGCGTCGAGCTCGTCGTCGTTCATTCGCGCGAGCCGCGCCGCCGCGTCGTCGTCGTCGTCGCCGCCGTCGAAAGTAACCGTCCTCGTGTCGCCGTTTAGGGCGCGCGTTCGATCGGTCGCGAGGTCGGCGATCGACCGAAGCGTCCGAGTCCGGGTCTCCGCGAGCGTCACCCCCAACGTTTGTCTCAGCGTCTGGTCGTTGAGCGCGAAGAGCAGGCGGCCGTCCACGCCGAGCGCTCGAAACTTCTCCGACGCCGCGCCGACGTCGCCGCCCAAGCTCGACACCCACGCGGCCACCTCCTCGACGCTCCACTCGAGCGGTCGGCGCTTCTTCCACGACCCGCCCATCGCGTCGAGGAGCGCCTTGACGCGCCGGTCGTCGAGCGGCGCGGCGGTCGCGGGTTTCGTCTCGAACCTCGTCTTGGCGATAATTTTCGTCTCGTCGACGACGTCCGCGACGTCCTCGATCGCGTCCACGTCCACGTCCAGCGGCGACAGCACCCCAACGTCCACGAGCGATCGCAGCACGAACCGCGCCGCCGCCGCCGCCGGGTCCGCGTGCGGCGCGACGCCGTCCGCGGGACGATCCGGGAGCGAGAGACGAAACGCGGGCGGGTCGTCTCGCGCGAGTAACCGCGGCGGGACGTCGACGCTCGGCGGTCGCGCCGCGGACTCGGATGAGACGTCCTCCGCGTCGAGCAACGCGACGCACGGGACGCGCGCGCCGTCGCCGCCGAGGTCGACCGGCTCGCGGCGCGTCGTCACCACGTCGCGTTCGAGCTCGCACCGCTCGCATCGCAGCGAAGCCGGCGTGACGACGAAGACGACGGCTTCCGCGTCTTTAGCCGCCTCCGCGCGTAGTAACGCCTTATCCTCGCGCGTTACCCCGGGCACTGGGTGGCCGCTCTCGATGCGGAATAACGCCCCCGCGCCGGCGGTTTCTATGCGCGCGGCGAACCGCGCGACGAATCGGAGCTCGTGAAACGACGCGTCCTCTCCCGCGGCGAACGAGACGAAGACGGGGCGCTTGGTCGTGACCCACGTCGATTCCGTCGTCGTCGTCGTCGTCGCCGTCGCGTCGTCGCCCGCCGCGGTCGCCGCCGCCGCCGCGCGCGCCGCGACGCGCTCGTCCCTCGCGACGCGCAACGCCGTCATTCGCGCGTCGACGTGGTTCCGAAGCTTAAGCACCGCGCTTCTCTCGACGTCGCGTCGTCGCGCCGCGCGCTTCGTCTCCGCGTCGTCCCTCGCCGCGCGCGATCGTGCGGCGGCGTCCGCCTCGACCACCTTGCGCGCGGCCGCCTTGCGCGCGTCGTCGTAGTCCGCCATCTTCTTCGCGAACCATATCTCCCCGGGCGTGGGCTGCGGGGGGGAGGAGGAGGAGGAGGAGAAGGGGGGGGGAAGGATGATGGGACGGAGTGGTGGTGAGCAACTTAGAACGACGACGGACGCGAGCGCAGGGCGAATTTAGATCCTTCCGAGAGACTGGACGCCGCCGAACGGACGCCGCGGGAGGTCGCCGCGCGGGAGCGGGAGGGAGGGCGCACCTTCGGCGCGTCGTCGGCGTCCGCGGCGTCCTCTGGTTTTGACCCCGGGACCTTCACCATGGCGTCGCGGGCGACGCTCCTCGCGCGCGCGAGCGAGTCTGCGAGCGCCGAGGCAGCAATTTCTACGACTCAGTACGACTCTCGCGTCGCTCTCATCCAAAATTCGCAAATTGTCAATTCTCATTCGTGCCGAGTTCGCCCGGGCCGTCGTCAGATCTGTCCGCGCGGAGACACGACGACGCGACCGACGATGTCCGGTCACGTCCGCGTCCGCGTCTCGCCGCCGACGTCGCGCGTCCTCGCGGCGTCGCGCGCGCGCGCGCTCCGGGGAATCGGAAACAGAATCACCCTCCCCTCGAGCGTAGTCGTAAAACGCGTCGAGCGCGCGCGCGTCGGCGTCGGCGTCGGCGTCGGCGTCGTCGCGTCGTTCGTGCGCTCGAACCCGCACCTCATCGCGCGCGGGGCGCCGTCGCCACCGCGATCGTCGAGCGGCGACGGCGGCGGGAGAGAAGGCGGGAAAGAAGCGCCGGGGGAGACGCCGGGGAAGAAGAAGGACTCGTCGACATCATCGAAATCGAACGCGTCGTCGCCGTCGTCGGGAGCTGAGGAGTACGCGAAATCGCGCTCGCTGTACGAGAAAGAGCTCGAAGAGGCGCTGTCGTGGCGGACGTGGGGGGAGGTGGACTACTCCAAGATCACCCCCGGCGGCGGAGGAGGAGGAGGAGGAGGAGGAGGAGGAGGAGGAGGCGGCGGCGGCGGCGGCGGCGGCGACTCGGGCGGGCGGCGCCGGCGACCCCCGAGGGATCCTTTCCCGTGGGCGTTCTGGCTCCTCGCGCTCGCGACGCTCGCCGCCGCGGTCGGGTACTACGTCGAGCACGAACCGCGGTACGAAGAGCCAGGAGACGACCAGGGAGTTGACGCGATCGTCGACGAGGCGACGGGAGAGACGGTCCCGCGACCGCCGCCGTCAGGCGCGTCCTTTCCTCTTCACATTGACTGGTCCCCATACGACCGCGTCGGCGTGGTGAACGCCGTTCCTTAAGGACTTTCTCTCCCGGCGCGCGTTGCCTTTCAACTCCGCTTCTGACGCCTTTCGACTCCACCCACCCCGACGTTCGCTTCGCTCGCGTGGACCCTCGGCCCTCATCAATCAGTCTCCGTCGTGATTCCCGCGTTGAACGAGGAGTCGTGCGTCGCGCGCGTCTTGAAGCACCTGTCCACGCTCGACCCGCCCCCCGCCGAGATCATCGTCAGCGTCGGCGACTCCGCGGACGCGACCGCCGCGATCGCGACCGATCACGGCGCGAAGGTGGTCGCGGGCGCGCGCGGCCGAAGCAAACAGATGAACGACGGCGCCGCCGCCGCGAGCGGCGACGTCGTGCTCTTTCTCCACGCGGACACGACGGTGCCGAGCGACGCGGTGACGGTCGCGCGCGAGACGTTCGCGAACGACGCGCGCGTCGTCGCCGGCGGGTTCGTCTCGCTGTTAGAGCGCGTGGACAAGACGTTCTGGTTCTTGTCCTTCCACAACGTCGTCAAGAGCTTCTTATACCCCGCGCTGTTGAAGGCGCGTCCTATCTCGCACTGGTCCCCATACGACCCTGTTCGCGTGGTGAACGCTGATCCTTAAGGACTTCGCCCGGCGCATCTCTCTGCCCAGGGTCCCTCGCGCTCAATCCCCGCCCGCGTCGCCTTTCAACTCCGCTTCTGACGCCTTTCAACTCCACCCCGACAATGCCTCGTATGGACCCTCGACCCTGAAGCCGAGAGCGTTCGCGAAGGGCTACCGCGTTCTTTTCGGCGACCAAGCGATGTTCGTCCGCGCGGTGGACTTCCGCTACGTCGGCGGGGTGCGTTCTTCTCACACTGGTCCCCATACGACCCCGTTCGCGTGGTGAATGTCATTCCTTAAGGACTTTCGCCGGCGTTTCTCTCCGCCCACTACCCCTCGCTTTCAATCCCGACACACCTCGACGCCTTTCAACTCCGCTTCTGACGCCTAAACTCCACCCCGACATTCGTCGCTTCGCATGGACCTTCGACCCTCAGTTCGACGAGTCGCTGCCGATCATGGAGGACGCGGACCTGTGCGAGCGCATGCATCAGGCGGGACGGCATATCAACGCGCAGGAGGGGTTGACGAGGAAAGAGGTGGGGAAGACGCCGGCGGGGGCGCGGCGCGTCGAGCGGCGGCTCACGAGCGACGGGAAATGGTGCGTTTTGAAACTGTTTGCCCATACGACGACCCACCCCTATCGCGCGGCGCGATGCGTTCCTTCTTAAGGATTCTGTTCTGTTTCTCTCCCCGTCGTTCGTTCGTTTCTCTACGCGCACCCACCCTGCGCTTTCCCTTTCGACGCGCGTCGGTCGTTTGACCGGCGAGACGTTTCGCCGACGGACGCTTTCACCCCGCCGACCGACGCTTTCACCCCGCCGTTCACCCCAGGCGCGTGCGGACCGCCGCGGAGCTGCGCGCGGCGGAGAAGGAGGAGGCGAAGCGCGCGAAGGAGAGGGAGAGGGAGAGGGAGAGGGCGAGAGAGAGGGGCGCGGCGGGCGCCAAGGCGGTCGGCGACGGCGGCGGCGGCGGCGGTATGGGCAAACAGTCTGGCGGCGGCGGCGGCGGCGGCGGCGGCGCGTCGGAACCGTCGGACCAGACGAAACCGAAACCGCCCGCGCTCCCGAAGCTCCCGGCCGGCCTCCTTCCCGGCTGGGGCGGCGGCGGTAACGGCGGCGAGGACGAACAAAAACAGAAACCGCCCCAGTTGAACCGTTTTCAAAAGACCGAGGTGCGGCCGTACGGCGCGCGGCGCGGGAAGGTTGTCCTCGTCAACCGCGTCGCGACGACGTCGGCGCGGCGGGTGGAGCTCCTCGGGAACTTCAGGCGCGTTCTGTGCGCGCGTGTTTACTGTATTTCACCCACCGCTCGGTTTCAACATGCATTTGATCGCGTGGGTGGGTCCCTGGATCCCTTTCAACTGACCGATGAACATTCATTTTTCGTACCCTCGGAACGACCCTCAGGGCGACGTTCGTGCACGTGGTCATCGGCATGTCGTGGTACCTGGGAGCGACGCCGGACGAGCTCGTGGCGCTGTATAAGCGGCACTACCCGAACGTCAGGTGCGTTCTATACAAAAGTTTTTCACCCATCGCTCGGTTTCAACATTTGATCGCGTCCCCTTTCAACTGACCGGTGAACTGTTTTTGTATGGAATGGCCCTCAGATAGAAGAAAGAAGACCGCGCGAGCGGGGAGAGGGGGTACGTGTCGTGTCGTTCTTATATAGGGCTACCACACACGTCTAATAAAAGCGCTACCGTATTCTACTGTAAGTCGCCAAGGGACTCGTCATCGCTCGTCTTTCCTATTATTATTCCGCGACGCCGCGTCGTCGATCGCTCGCGTCAGTAGCTCTCGCGTCTTCGCTTTGCACAGCCCCATCAGCGAGTCCTTCGTGCCGTCGACGCGCTCTATGCGTTCCACCATGAGCGGGTGCTCGACCATGAGCGCTCCAGCGCACTTCATGACGAACCCGTCGTCGTGCTCGAGCAACGCGTCTGTAAAAGTTAAGTTCATCATTGAGGAGCGTCGGTCAGTTGAAAGGGACCCACGCGATCAAATGTTGAAAGACTGTGGCCGCGGGTGAAAAATACAGAAACGCACCCACGGTCGCCTCCGGGATCGGTCCTCGAAACGCGATCGTCGACGTGT
>Ga0255756_1005151_pt1 | contig 12286 bp, 12 predicted proteins | sample 011ome_20_FD_179956 | JGI IMG/M metagenome (GOLD analysis project Ga0255756, IMG submission 179956) | Coastal salt marsh microbial communities from the Groves Creek Marsh, Skidaway Island, Georgia - 011509CT metaG (version 2) | ecosystem: Environmental > Aquatic > Marine > Intertidal zone > Salt...
GATACAAAAGGCCAGATATTCCTTAAAAGTAAAAAAATCTAAGTTTTACTAAATTTTTTTAATACAAATACCCTTAAAATCATAATAAAGTAAGGAATCAACCCAATAAATATAAATGCAAAAAATATTTGAATAACTTTAATAACGTACTCTTTATAATTTTTAATAATTGTATCTAATTCAATAAGCTTCAGTTGATTTGCATTTAAAGAAGTTAAATCACCACTGACCAATACATCTAAGTCACATTCATTTGAATTGTTAATACACATTTTCATTTCTGAATTAAAGCGCTCTGATGCGATCTGGTTTAAGAAAAATTCATTCGTCAATAAGAATACGCATAAGAAAAAACCAATAATGGCAAACAACCAAAAAAACTGTTTATTAAATTTTTTGTTCATATTTTTTTAAACATATTTATACAAAAATAAACTTCAAACCTGCAATAATTATAACAACTCCTAATGTCTTTCTAACCGATTCATGGTTAAGTCTATTAATTCCTAAATATGTTCCAATCAAAGTGCCTATAATAACTACTCCGATATAGATAAAGATTTCTTCTGGCAGCAAATGAACTGATGAAACATTACCTAATAAACCCGAAATTGAATTAAATAAAATAAATATAGCAGCTGTTCCAGAGGCTCCCTTAATACTAGTCCATCCGAGAAAAATTATTAATGGAGATAAAAAAATTCCACCTCCAGTTCCCGTGAGTCCAGAAATCAATCCAATTAGCATGCCTATAAGAAAAGCTAGGGTAATATTAATTTCATTATTTGCCTCTAATTTTATTTTTTTAAAAAGTTGAAAAAGAAGCTGTAAACCTGCAATGATTAAAATAAATCCTACTAAAGACTTGTAAAACTCTGGAGGTAAGGTTACGTAGCCTCCAACAAATGCAGCTGGTATAGAGCCAGAGACGACAGGTATGAGTACTTTTAAATTAAATAATTTATGTTTTATAAAACGGTAACTTGCAATTGATGACACCATAATATTAAGGGTTAGACCTATTGGCTTTATAATGCTTACCGAAGTTCCAGTAAGAGCTAAAATTGCGATATAAGCTGATGCTCCTCCGTGCCCAACTGATGAGTATAAAATTGATCCAATAAACAACAATAAAGCTGTTAAATAATGTGAATGTGACAGCAAAAAATCTATTCTAAAATCTCCATCTAACAAGAGTTATTATCAGTATATTTTATTGGTCGGAGCGGTGAGATTCGAACTCACGACCCCTTGCACCCCATGCAAGTACGCTACCAGGCTGCGCTACGCCCCGAATGAAAAGTGATGAATTACTTTAAAATCTTTAGGATATCACTCAACTGACCTTTAAAATTCTTCAAATCATCAGGTGTATTTGGTATTGAGTCAGTTGCTAAAGGTAATTCAGATTGTGATTTTTGAATTTTTTCCTCTGAAATAACTTCTTTAATAAATTGACGATTTGACAGCTTAGCTTTTGCACCTTGAATTGTGAAACCTTCAAAGTAAAGTAATTCACGTATTTTTCTGATTAGAAGTATCTCATCTTTTTGATAATATCTCCTATTACCTCTTCTTTTACTTGGTTCTAATTGAGGAAATTCTTGCTCCCAATATCTTAGGACATGTGGTTTTAGATCGCAAAGATTACTTACCTCTCCTATCGCAAAATAACGTTTTTGGGGAAGCGAGGGTAAATTTTTTTTATGCTTGCTTTCCAGAATTGCTCTCTTCTACATTTGATTTAAGCTTTTGACTGGAATGGAAAGTAACAACTCGTCTGGCCTTAATTGGAATCTCTTCTCCTGTTTTTGGATTCCTACCAGGTCTTTCTGATTTAGACCTAAGTTCGAAATTGCCAAAACCAGATAACTTAACACTTTCACCTTTTTCGAGCGAGGATCTTATTTCATCAAAAAAAGCCTCTACCATTTCTTTTGCCTCAGTTTTATTCAAACCGACTTTTTCGAAAATTATTTCAGCAAGCTCTGCTTTAGTTAATGTCATGGGCATTAAATTTTTTAAAGTTTATTTAAAACTATCGGAGGTTAGCTTTGAACTGTTTTTGAAGAACTTTTAAAGCATTCTTAACAGAATTATTCACTTGCTCCTCTTCAAGCGTTTTGTAAGTATCTTGCATAAGTATAAGAAATGCAATACTTTTTTTATCTTTTTTAATATTTTCACCCTCATACACATCAAAAGCTTTAATCTCTGTTATGAAATCTATTTTTTCTCTTTTTATTGCAAAGATCATATCGCCAACTGATATATCTTTATCAACAACAACAGAAATATCTTTTCTAATAGGTAAAAGTTTTGAGGGCAAATCAAATCCTTCAGTCACTTTCTTTCTCAATGATTCAAGGTCAATTTCAAAAAGAAATACATTTTCTTTGACATCAAAATGCTGCTTCCATTTCGGATGTAATTGTCCTGCAAACCCAATTAGTTTTTCATTTTTAAATATATTTGATGATAAACCGGGATGAAGTGCTCCAGGTACTTTTTCTTTTTTAAAGTCTAATTCATTGCCTGATAAAACTTCAAGATCTCCTTTAAGATCATAAAAATCAATTTTTTTACCTTTTATACCCCATTGTTCAGGGTATGCACTCCCATATAAAATACCTGATAGGAGTTTTCTTTCTTTATAACAATCGCCAGATTTTTCATAAATTGAAGCTATTTCAAAGAGCTTAATTTGAGTTTGACCTCTATTAATATTGAAATTTAGTGCTTCCATATGACTGCCCCATAACTTAGATCTCATAACACTCATTTGTGAGGCAATAGGATTAGTAAGTTTTATTAAATTATTATTTTCGTGGAACTCTTTTTCAACACTGTCTTCAATGAAGCTATAGCTCACTATTTCGTTATATCCCAAACCTGCCATGGTTGTTTTAATGCTATAAACAGATCTTTTAACAGAATCTAAACCAAGCATTTTGATATCTGTGTTTGGAGAGATTGCCTGAATTTTATCAAAACCGTAAATACGAATAACCTCTTCAACCAGATCCTCCTCTATATCAATATCAAACCTATAACTTGGGGGTGTAGCGATAAAGCCACCCTCTAATTCGTCGATAATAAATTCAAGGGATTCTAAGGTTTGTTTGATCTCTTTTTTATCGATGCTCAGGCCTAAAATTTGATTAACTTTTTTTGTGTGAAGTTTGATTGAATTTCTTTTAGGAAGATTGGTTTTTTTTATTACAACATTTGAAGCATGGCCGCCAAAAAGGTCGGTAAGAAGTGTTGATGTTTGATCAAGAGAGTTCTGTGTTTGCTCAAAATCAACACCTCTCTCAAAACGATGAGATGCATCAGTATTTAAGCTATGTTTTCTTGCAATACCTGCAAGACATATTGGGCTAAAAAAGGCAGATTCCAATAGAATATTTTTTGTATCAGCTGTGACACTTGTTTGAAGGCCTCCCATTATCCCTGCAAGCGCTAATATCTTTTTCTCGTCAGCAATTACCAACTCACCTCCATGAAAAGTAATTTCTTGATGATTTAGCAATAAAAGCTTTTCCCCCTTAACTGCGTTCCTAACATTTATAGACCCAACTACTTTATCCGAATCAAATGCATGCATTGGTTGTCCGTACTTCAACATCATGTAATTTAATACATCGACTGAAGGATTATTGGTATCTATCCCACCCCTTGATAATCTTTCTTTTAACCATAGAGGTGTATCTTTTTTATTATCTACTCCGCTTATTTTACGAAGGCAATATAATGGACATGAATCCTCATTTTTTACATTAACTTTAATATCTAAAATATTATTTTCATTGATTTTAACAATTTCATCTTTTTTATAAGTTAAATTTGTCATTGCGGATATTTCTTTTGCAATACCTCTCATACTTAAACAATCTGGACGATTTGGAGTGATCGATAAATGGTAGATTTGATCATCAAGAGAAAGGCACTTCTTTAAAGTTTCGCCAACTTTACTGCCTGAATCTAACTCTAATATTCCATCAGATTCATCTGATATATTTAGCTCTTTTCCGGAACATAACATACCATTCGATTCAACCCCTCTGAGTTTAGCTTTTTTTATTTCAAATTTATCAAGCTTAGTCCCAACCTTTGCACAAGGTATTTTAATTCCTACTTTTACATTTGGGGCTCCACAAACAATTTGCAAAGGTTCCTTTTCACCCACATCAACCTTGCATACATTTAGACGATCAGCATCAGGATGTTTTTGAAAATCTAAAATTTCTGCGACAACCACAAGATCTGAGATTTTTGATAAATCTTCTACTTCATCTACTTCAAGACCACGTTGAGTTAACAAATTGCTCAAATCTATATTATCTAGATTTCCATCAACAAATTCATTTAGCCATTTTTTTGAAAATTGCATTCCTAAACCTTAAATTGATTCAAAAAACGAAGATCATGATTAAAAAAAGGTCTGAGGTCCTTGATCCCGTACTTAAGCATTGCTAGTCTCTCAACACCTAACCCAAACGCAAAGCCTTGAAATTTATCTTTATCAATATTGGCTTGAGTTAGAACGTTTGGATGAACCATCCCACACCCTCCAATTTCAAGCCACCCATTATTCCATTTCATATCTATTTCTGCAGACGGTTCCGTGAATGGAAAGAAAGAGGGTCTAAACCTAATTTCTAACTCCTCATTTTCAAAAAATTTTTGTAGAAAGCTTTGTGTTACCCATTTTAAATTTGCAAAACTTACTTTCTCATCAATCCACAAACCTTCTATTTGATGAAACATCGGCGAATGCGTTGCATCTGAATCAACCCTATAAACTCTTCCTGGAGATATAATTTTTAATGGAGGTAAATTATTTTCCATATAGCGAATTTGAACAGAAGAGGTGTGTGTTCTCAAAACATACCCTTTATTCAAATAAAAAGTATCATGCATTGCTCTTGCGGGGTGTGACTCGGGTATATTTAATGCCGTGAAGTTATGATAATCATCTTCGATTTCAGGCCCATCAGCAAGTGAAAACCCTATAGAATTAAAAATCAATTCAATTTGTCTTATCGTAATTGATATTGGGTGAAGTGTGCCTTTATTTTGTTTTTTTCCATCTAAGGTGACATCAATATTTTCATTTTTAAGTTGATTATTCATTAAATCAACTTGAATCTCAGATTTTCTATCTTCTAATTCTTTTTCGATTGACTTTTTAATATCATTTATCATTGCACCTACAAAAGGTTTTTTATCTTTTGGGAGTTGAGATAGGCCCCTCATTGCCTCATTTAAAGGTCCTTGCTTCCCTAAATATTTTGACTTTACATGATCTAACCCAGAGAGCTCTGAAACCTTCGAAAAGTCAACTTTTGCTTGTTGAATTAATTTTTTTAATTCTTCCATAATTTTTTAAATAAAAAAGGAGGCTAAAAGCCCCCCTTTTTTAATTATTTAATATATTAAGCGGCTCCGAGGCTTGATTTTGCAATTTCTACAAATTTTGCAAAAGCAGGTTTATCAAATACAGCCATATCTGCTAATACTTTTCTATCAACCTCAACGGAAGCTTTCTTTAGACCATTCATAAATCTGCTATAGGTTAAACCACATTCCCTAGCTCCAGCATTAATTCTCGCAATCCATAACACTCTGAAAACTCTCTTTTTCTGCCTTCTATCTCTATAGGCATATTGACCAGCTTTCATAACAGCTTGTTTAGCTACTCGGTATACATTTTTCCTTCTTCCACGAAAACCTTTGGCAGCATCAAAAACTTTTTTGTGTCTTGCTTTGGCAGTTACGCCTCTTTTTACTCTTGGCATAGCTTACTCCTTAGCGTGTGGGCATCATCGAACGAACTCTTTTTGAGTCAGTTGATGAAATTATAGTTGTACCTCTAAGATTTCTTTTTTGCTTGGTTGTCTTTTTGGTAAGTATATGTCGCAGATGTGAATGGGTTCTCTTAATCAAACCGTTACCAAGAAACTTAAAACGCTTCTTTGCTCCACTTTTTGTTTTCATTTTTGGCATTTTTTTTCTCCTTATTATTATTATATAAAGTGCATCGGCATGCCTATTAGCCTTATCACAAATATTTACTACTTTTCTTCTACTACTTTTTCAGAATCTTCAGTATGACTCTTTACTTTATTTTTTGGTTTTGGATTTTTATGAGGTTGCAATACCATCACCATTTGTCTTCCTTCCATTTTAGGAAACTGCTCTACAACAGCGTAATCTGATAAGTCTGCTTCTACTCTCTTTAATAAATCCAAACCTAACTGCTGAAAAGTTATTTCTCTTCCTCTGAAACGCAATGTCACCTTAACTTTATCGCCAACCGAAAGAAAGGTGATAATTTTACGTACTTTAATATTATAGTCGCCTTCATCAGTTCCAGGTCTAAACTTTATCTCCTTTACCTGGACATTTTTTTGTTTCATTCTTGCAGCATGCATTTGTTTACTTTGAGCATACTTATACTTACCAAAATCCATTAATCTGCACACCGGAGGTGCAGCTTTTGGAGCAATCTCGACTAAATCCGTATCAAGCTCTTCAGCTTGAGCAAACGCTTCAACCAGCTTAACAATCCCAAGTGCCTCACCTTTGACACCAACTAATCTAATTTCATCAGCAGTAATATCCTGGTTAATACGGACGTTCTTATCAAGCGCTATAACATACCCCTTAAATTGTTCATTTTATTTAAAAGCATTAAGATTTTTCAGAAATCTCTTTTTTTAAAGTTTTAACCAAATTGTCTAAGGTCATGGAACCAAGGTCCTCACCTTTTTGGTTTCTTACTGAAACCTGATTGGTTTCTTTTTCTTTGTCCCCAATAATTAATATATAAGGAACTCTCTGAATGCTGTGTTCGCGTATTTTATAGGTAATCTTCTCATTTCTCAAGTCTGAATCGCACCTAATACCATTCCTCTTTAATGAATCGCAAACTTCTTTTGTGTAACCACTATGTGCATCAGCGATATTAAGGGCAATTACTTGGATTGGAGCCAACCATAAGGGCATAAAGCCAGCATAATGCTCAATCAAAATACCAATAAATCTTTCCATTGATCCAACAATTGCCCTGTGCAGCATTACCGGATTTTTTCGACTATTATCCTCAGCAATATACTCAGCTCCTAACCTCTCTGGTAAATTAAAATCTAATTGGATTGTTCCGCACTGCCAAATTCTTCCTAAACTATCTTTTAAAGAATACTCTATCTTTGGTCCATAAAATGCCCCCTCGCCTTCCTGTAAGGTATATTTTATCCCAGTTTCTTTGAGAGCTTCCTCCAAAGCTAATTCTGCTTTTTCCCATATATCATCACTCCCTACCCTTTTTTCAGGTCTAGTCGACAGCATCACCAAAACATTGTGAAAACCAAAGTCGGCATAGACCTCATGCAACATTTTACTAAAGACTTTTACCTCACTTTTGATTTGATCTTCGGTACAAAAAATATGAGCATCATCCTGAGTAAAACCTCTTACCCTCAATAAACCATGAAGAGCTCCAGAAGGCTCATTTCGATGGCATGAACCAAATTCTAAAAGCCTTAGAGGTAAATCTCTGTAACTGTGAAGATTACTATTAAAAATTTGTACATGACCAGGACAATTCATGGGTTTAACAGCATATTCCCTATTCTCAGAGGCTGTAGTAAACATATTTTCATGGTAATTGTCCCAATGCCCAGAACTTTTCCATAATTCTTTATCAAGAACGGTAGGTGTTTTAATTTCATGATAGTCGTAATCAATAGATTTTTGACGAAGATAATTTTCTATTTCAAGCCATATTGACCAACCCTTTGCGTGCCAAAATACCATACCGGGTGAATTATCTTGCAAATGAAAAAGGCCCAAAAGTTTTCCAAGTTTTCGATGGTCTCTTTTTTCTGCCTCTTCTAATCTTTTCAAATAATCTTTTAATTCATCTTTATTATTCCAAGCTGTACCGTAAATCCTTTGTAGCATTTCATTTTTTGAATCACCTCGCCAATATGCGCCAGCAAGTTTCATTAACTTAAAAGCTTTAATTTTTCCTGTAGATGGGACATGCGGACCTCTGCAAAGATCAGTAAAGTCTCCTTGTTCATATAAAGAAACCTCTTCTCCTTCGGGGATAGATGAAATAATTTCAGATTTATATTTCTCTCCGATAGAGTTAAAGTAGTCAACCGCATCCTGTCTTTTCATAATTTTTCTATTAATTTCTAAATTTTGTTTAGAAATTTCATTCATTTTCTTTTCTATTAAGGCAATATCATCAGGAGTAAAAGGTCGTTTATAGGAAAAATCATAATAAAATCCATCTTCAACAACAGGACCTATAGTGACTTGAACATCTGGGAAAATATTTTTTACGGCTTGAGCTAATAAATGAGCAGTTGAATGCCTAATAACTTCTAAACTTTCAGGACTTTTTGAAGTAATGATAGATAAATCTGCGTCTTTAGCAATTTCATGACTTAAGTCAACCAGTTCATTATTAATTTTACCTGCCAAAGCTGCTCGAGCTAACCCCTCACCAATCTCATTTGCCACAGCAAAAACTGTTACAGGCTTATCATATTTTTTTACTGAACCATCAGGCAAGGTAATATTTGGCATAATTTAAAACTTAAATAATAAATATTTTATAAGGTTTTGTTTTATCAATATAGCATTTACTTTTTTTAATGGTAGGCACGATTGGATTCGAACCAACGACCCCCACAATGTCAATGTGGTGCTCTAACCAGCTGAGCTACGCGCCTTTAATTTAATGCGCCATTCTATACTAGGCAGAAGTCTGAATCAAATATGGCAATTGGCTCATTTATCATTACTTTCCTCCTCAATCAAAGTCTCATAACCGGACTTATAACTTGGATATTTATATTTAAATTTGAGCGATGGAATAACAGAGGACTTTAGACGTCTTCCTAAAACTGGGCTACTTGTAATGTTTATATTATTTTTCAAATTTAATTTTTTTCTTATCCAATTCAATAACTTAAAAAGATCGACCGACTCTTGGTCAGTAACAAGGTATAACTTCTCAGGAATCTTTCCATCAAGGCATTGGTGTAATAAAAAAATTATAAAGTTAGCAGCGTCATCTTCATGAATTCTATTTGTCCATCTATTAGAAATTGGCCAATTTTCTTCTTCCTGAGCCAACTTAACCATATAATTTCTTCCCGATCCATAGATACCTGAGAGACGCAAGATGGTGTAACTGAACTGTTGATGATGCATTAAATTTTCTGCTTTTAACAGAATGTTTCCGCGGAAACCTTTTGGGATCGTTTCTGAAAATTCATCCATAAAATTTTCACTATTTTCTTCGTAAACACTGGAACTAGAAACAAAAAAAAGGTGCTGAAAGTTTTTGATGAATTTTATTGACTTTATTACTTGTTTTAGGCCCTCAAAGTAATTTCTTTGATAGCTTTTTTCTGATTGCTCATCTGCAGAGAGAGAATATAAAATGAAATCTGGTGAAATTTTTTTTACTTTTTCAAAAAATGATTCATCAAAAATATTTTGTTCTACAATTTTGATATTTTCTGCTATTAAATACTTTCTCTTAAAACCTATCAGCTCTAATGGAGTTTTTTCAGCAAAAAGCCCTATTTTTTGACCAAGCTTTCCGCATCCTATGATTAATAGTTTTTTATTTTTTATTTCCAAATGACCTTATAAATAAAACCTGGAAATGAAAAGACTAAAAAAAGAAAGAAAGTAACCGCATAAAATTCCCAATCTTGGGGATGTACATTTCCAACAGATCTTTTTTCAACTAAAAAAAATAGTATGCCAAGTAAAAAATACATGCAAAGAATTTCAAAAAAGACAATGGGTAAAGTTTTTTCCTTTTTTAATGTTTTAAATAATAAAAAAGATTTGCTAAACCATGGTATGTTCGCTGCAAAAATAGAAATAAATAGCAACAACCAAATTATCATTACAAGCTCCCACCAACAGCTAATGCACTTATACTCATAAGTGTTTTCGGAAAGACTCCTAGCACTAATAATCCACCTGCATTAATCGTTAGTATTGATAACATTGGTGCATTTTTGCTTGTATTTATTTTTTTTGTTGGTTTCTCAAAGTACATATACCTTATTATCCTAAGATAATAATACATCCCTATTAATGCTGAAATCACTGCTATTAAAGTAGGCCAAATAATATCTTTATCAATCACGACCTGAAGGACAGAAAATTTTGCATAAAATCCAATCGTTGGGGGAATTCCTGCCAAACTGAACATAACTATCATCATTAAAAAAGCTTCCCATGGATGGCTCTGATTTAATCCCTTGAGGTCATCAATAAACTCAATTGATTTTCTTGGGCTTGATAGAATGATTATTAATCCAAAAACTGCAAGAGTCATGATTATATATGTTGTTAGATAGAATATTGCCGCCTGAACTCCATCTATCGTGCCGACATAAAAGCCAAGCAAAATAAATCCAATATGAGATATTGTTGAATAAGCTAACATCCTTTTAATTTTTTTCTGTGCTATTGCGGTAATATTCCCGACAACCATTGATAGTATCGCCATAATTAATAACATTTGCTGCCAGTCAACAACCAGATAATCTAATCCTTGAAAAAGAAATCTAATTAACATCGCAACCGCAGCAAATTTTGGTACCGAACTTATCATCATGGTAACTGGAGTGATTGATCCCTCATAAACATCAGGAACCCACATCTGGAATGGGACTGCTCCTAATTTAAAAGCGATACCAACAACGATAAATACCAATCCAAACACAAGTAATTCTGGATTAATTTCTTGTGTTTGAATTACATTACCAATTGTATAAAGATCCAATGAGCCTGAATATCCATATAACATAGACATCCCGTAAAGAAGGAGGCCTGATGCTAACGCACCAAGAACAAAATATTTCATAGCTGCTTCATTTGATTTTTTATCGTCCCTATTGAGTGCGATAAGAGCATAAAGACTCAAAGATAATAACTCTAAACCCATATACATTAACAATAAGTTCTTGCTTGAAATCATTATCATTACACCGAGAAGAGCAAAAAAAGAAAGGCTGAAATATTCACCAGAAAGCAAATTTCTTTGTAGCAAATACTTTCTACTATAAATGAGAACAATTGATAAAGTGATGTAGCTCATCATTTTTAAAAAAAGGGCTAAGCTATCAAAGATAAACATATCATTAAATGCGAATTGAGGCTGACTAAAACCAAGAAAGGCTGTAATTAATCCTGCGGAGAGAAGTGTAAATTGTGACAAACTGTAACTTACATGCTTATTTTTATCATCAACGAACAAACCTACCAGTAAAATAAACATTGCCATCATAGCGATGAATATTTCTGGAGATAATAAATTTAATTCTGAGATTATATTACTCATAAAATCGCTGCCTTAGAAAAACTAACCAACTCTATAAATTGCAAAACTGAGGAATTAGTAATATCTGAAATTATTTTTGGATAAACACCCACAAACAAAATTAATGATGCAAGCACACCAAGAATCAAAAATTCTCTTGAGTTTATATCAGTCAAGTTTTTTACTTTTTTGTTACTAATCTCACCATAAAAAACTCTCTTAATTAACCATAGCGAGTAAGCTGCTCCCAAAATTAGTGTGGTTGATGCAATAAACGCGACCCAAAAGTTTTCTTTCATTGAGCTTAGAATCACCATAAACTCTCCAACAAAACCTGAAGTACCAGGAAGGCCAGCATTTGCCATTGCAAAGAAAACAGCAAAAGCGGTAAATAATGGCATCTTGTTAATAACACCCCCATAATTTTTTATTTCTCTTGAGTGGGTTTGGTCATAGAGTATGCCAACACAAATAAACATTGCTGCAGAAATAAATCCGTGAGAAATCATCTGAATATACGCGCCTTCAACAGCTAATGGAGATACTAAAAATAAACCCAAGGTCACGAATCCCATATGAGATATCGAGGAGTACGCAATCAATTTTTTCATATCCTTTTGAATGAGTGCAACAAACGCAATATAAACTATTGCAATCAAGGATAATGAAATCATGAAAGGCTTTAGGGTCAAAGCCGCGTCAGGCGATATTGGCATCGCAAATCGAATAAAGCTATAGCCTCCAAGTTTTAACATAATAGCAGCTAAAATTACTGATCCTCCCGTTGGGGCCTGAACATGGGCATCAGGGAGCCATGTATGCAATGGCCACATTGGAATTTTAACTGCAAAAGCCATAAAAAAAGCGAGAAATATAAAGATCTGAATCTCTAATGAAATTGGTAGATAGTAGTAATCA
>Ga0255756_1005153_pt1 | contig 12282 bp, 11 predicted proteins | sample 011ome_20_FD_179956 | JGI IMG/M metagenome (GOLD analysis project Ga0255756, IMG submission 179956) | Coastal salt marsh microbial communities from the Groves Creek Marsh, Skidaway Island, Georgia - 011509CT metaG (version 2) | ecosystem: Environmental > Aquatic > Marine > Intertidal zone > Salt...
GTTTTTCTGTATCGCAGGTAATCCTGAAGCGTTTTTCATCCACCAGTTCATTAAACAGGTCATAGACCTTGTCTTCGGCTTCGATAGTCAACTCCCTGAGCCGATACACTGGCAACTGCTCGGTCACAGTTATTTCTTCGGTGGGTCTTTCTCTGGCAGGGGCTATGGTGGCTGAATTATTTGCTGCGGGCTGATCTGGTTCAGAGGAAGAATCAGTCTGGGCAAAAGAGACTTGAGCAATACTACTCACCAGTAATATGGTCAGAAGCTTGCGTGCTATTGCGTTTATATTTTCCATAATATAAATCCGTGTTTCCCATTATCGCCTTTATTTTTATTAATTTCTGAATCCATTGTCCAGTTTTTCCGAATCAATAATATGGAAAAATGAAAAAGGAGGCGGGTTAAAATACAGGACATTGAATGCCCCGAGGTTTTTACCACCGATGGGATAAAAACCTGGGGAATATCTCAGGCCAGGGTTTTTTTCAGAAAGTAGCCGGTATGGCTGTCTTTATTTTTGGCCACTTGCTCCGGGGTGCCGGTGGCAATAATCTGACCACCTTCGTCTCCGCCTTCCGGGCCAAGATCCACAATCCAGTCTGCCGTCTTGATGACATCAAGATTGTGCTCAATGACCACGATAGTATTGCCGTGATCGCGCAGACGATGCAGGACATTCAACAACTGTTTGATATCGTGGAAATGCAAACCGGTAGTGGGTTCATCAAGTATGTAGAGGGTCTGCCCGGTATCGCGTTTGGATAATTCACGCGCCAGTTTCACGCGCTGGGCTTCGCCGCCGGATAGCGTGGTGGCGGACTGACCCAGGCGAATATAGGAAAGCCCGACTTCTATCAGGGTTTGCAGCTTGCGCGCAATCTGTGGCACCGGGTCGAAAAATTCGCGCGCATCCTCAATGGTCATATCCAGGACTTCATTAATATTCTTGCCCTTGTATTTCACTTCCAGGGTTTCGCGGTTATAGCGTTTGCCCTTGCAGATATCACACATGACATAGATATCCGGCAGGAAATGCATTTCCACTTTTACCATGCCGTCACCCTGACAGGCTTCGCAGCGCCCCCCCTTGACGTTAAAACTGAAGCGCCCGGGTTTATAGCCGCGGGAACGGGATTCCTGGGTGGCGGAAAACAGCTCGCGCACCGGGGTAAAAATACCGGTATAGGTTGCAGGGTTGGAACGAGGGGTGCGCCCGATAGGGCTTTGATCAATATCCACCACCTTGTCCAGTTGCTGCAGGCCATCCAGTTTGTCATAGGGGGCGGCATCCAGTGTGGAGGCACGATTTAGAAGCGTTGCTGCCAGTGGATAGAGGGTGTTGTTGATCAGGGTGGATTTACCCGAACCCGAGACGCCGGTAATGCAGGTCATCAGGCCAAGGGGAATTTCCAGGGTCACATTCTTCAGGTTGTTGCCGCGGGCACCACTAAGCACAAGTTGTTTTTTCGGATCGTTTTCAACGCGCTGGTCAGGAATCTCAATACGTTCCTTGCCGGAAAGATAGCGTCCGGTAAGTGAGTTCTTGTTCTTTATAATTTGTTCTACGGTTCCCTGGGCAACCACTTCACCACCATGCACACCAGCGCCTGGACCGATATCAATCACATGGTCAGCGGAGTAAATAGCTTCTTCATCATGTTCGACGACAATGACGGTATTACCAATATCGCGCAGATGCTTCAGGGTTTTTAACAGGCGGTCATTATCGCGCTGGTGCAAACCAATGGAGGGTTCGTCCAGAATATACATCACGCCCACCAGGCCGGCGCCGATCTGGCTGGCCAGGCGAATACGCTGGGCTTCGCCGCCGGACAGGGTGTCGGCGCTGCGATTCAGGGTCAGATAGTTCAGTCCTACATCGATGAGGAAGCGCAGGCGGTCATCGATTTCCTTGAGAATCTTTTCTGCGATGCTGGCTTTTTTGCCGCGAAATTTAAGGCTATTAAAATAGGCGGCAGCCCCGGCAATGGTCATCGCAGTAATTTCGGGTAAGGCATGTTTATCAATAAATACATGACGCGCATCGCGGCGCAGGCGCGTGCCCTGACAGTCCGGGCAGTGCTGTGAGCTCAGGTATTTGGAGAATTCTTCGCGCACTGTATTGGAATCGGTTTCCCGATAGCGGCGCTCCATGTTCGGTAATATGCCCTCAAAGGCATGACTGCGGGTAAAGTTGTCGCCACGTTCATTGACAAAACTGAAGTCAACTTTATCAGTGCCGCTGCCATGGAGAATGATTTTCTGGAATTTTTTCGGCAGCTTGTTCCAGGGCGTCTCCAGGCTAAAGCTATAATGCTGCGCCAGCGAACTGAGTAACTGAAAATAATAAATATTGCGGCGATCCCAGCGGCGAATTGCGCCTTCAGCGAGGCTCAGTGAGTCATCGACGATGACTCTTTTTTCATCAAAAAACTGCTTCAGGCCAAGACCATCACAGGTTTCGCAAGCGCCAGCCGGATTATTAAAGGAAAACAGTCTGGGCTCCAGTTCGGTAATGCTGTGACCGCAGACCGGACAGGCAAACAGCGAGGAAAATACCAGATCAGCGGGTTTTTTGGCGCCTTTCCTGCCTTTGCTTTTTTCGTCTGCATCTTCATCATCCATAAAACTGGCAATGGCAATGCCGCTGGCAATTTGCAGGGCAGTTTCAAAGGATTCCGCCAGCCGTTGTTCCATATCCGGTCTTACCTTGAAGCGGTCAATTACTGCTTCAATGGTATGTTTCTTGTTTTTATCCAGTGCCGGCGGGTATTCCAGTTCGGTGACAATGCCATTCACGCGGGCCCTGATAAAACCACTGGTTTTGAGCTCATTAAAGACATGCACATGTTCGCCCTTGCGCTCACGAACAATAGGCGCAAGTAACATGATGCGGCTGCCTTCCGGCAGTGCAAGCACCTGGTCCACCATCTGGCTGACGGTTTGTGCTTCCAGTTTTTTGTGGTGATCCGGGCAATAGGGATCGCCCACCCTGGCAAATAACAGACGCAGGTAGTCATAGATTTCCGTAATTGTGCCCACGGTGGAACGGGGATTGTGGGAGGTGGACTTCTGTTCGATGGAGATCGCCGGTGACAGTCCGGAGATCTGGTCCATATCCGGTTTGTCCATCATCGACAGGAATTGCCGGGCATAGGTGGACAGGGATTCCACATAGCGGCGCTGGCCTTCAGCGTAAAGGGTATCAAAAGCGAGAGAAGATTTGCCTGATCCGGAAATACCGGTAATCACTACCAGTTTATCCCGGGGAATAGTCAGATCAATATTTTTCAGGTTATGGGTGCGAGCCCCCCTGACGACGATGTTATCCATGTGGCTGATAGTATGTACCTATTATCCGTGTTGTTTGTTTTGGCTCTATGGCCTGATTTTATGACTAATTTTATGACTAGTTGTTCGGCTGGTTTCTGGTATTGGATGTTTAATTGGGTGAAAGGAAAAACCAAACCGGCAATTATACTCCGGAAAGCTATTTATGATCGAATTTTTTCAGAAGCATGCTAGACTTGATGTCATAAATTATTATTCATTTTCTGGAGGATGTTGTGGCGAGTAGAGGTATCAATAAAGTAATTCTGGTCGGTAATGTCGGGGGAGACCCGGAAACCCGATATATGCCCAATGGCAATGCCGTCACAAATATTACCCTGGCCACGAGTGAAACCTGGAAAGACAAAAATAGCGGCGAACAACAGGAGCGTACGGAGTGGCACCGAATCACTTTTTACCAACGCCTGGCTGAAATTGTTGCTGAATATGTCCGCAAGGGCTCGAAATTGTATGTAGAAGGCAGATTGCAGACCCGCTCCTGGGAACAGGATGGTGTTAAACGTTATGCCACAGACATTATTGCCAACGAAATGCAGATGCTGGACAGCCGCGGTGGCAATGCCGGCTCTGGCGGCGGTGGTTACCAGGCTCAGCCTTCAGGTTCCTCGCAAGCGCCTTCCCGTTCGCCCGCACAACAGGGTGGTGGAGCTGCACCTCAGCAGGCCCCTGCTGATATGGATAGCTTTGACGACGATATTCCTTTCTAGGAATATCGTTTCAGGCTTGCAGGCGCCGATTCATTGTATTGTTCCTTTTTCTTTCCTTGCATCAACAAAACCCCGGCGCCGTTGCAAGGCAGGAATTCGTAATCCAGCCAGGTATCTGCAAAAGCATTTTCAGTTTTAGCTGGATATTTCCCGCTTTTGGACAAAGTCCGGTAAGCTATCGCATTATTCATTTCAAGAGTTTTGATAAGCCGTGAAGTTATTAGTATTTGGAGCCAATAGTCAGCTAGGTCAGGAACTGACCCGGCTGCTGACCGACACAGAGATTGAGTTCTCTGCTCTTGATACTGATCAGCTTGACGTGCTGAAACCCAAGGAAGTGGTCAAAGCAGTCACTCGAATTAATCCCACACAGCTGATCAATGTATCAACTTACTCAAATCTGCAAAAAGCGGAAACCGACCCCCAGGCGGCTAAAAGATGCGACCAGATTAATACTGATGGGGTTACAGCCCTGGCCCGTGTTTGCAAGCAGCTTAATATTCCTATAATTCATCATTCCTCCAGTTATGTCTTTGACGGCCAGAAAAAAGAAACCTATGACGAGGAAGATGAAGCCAACCCTGTTTGCAGTTACGGCAAAAGCAAATGGTATGGAGAACGCACCCTCAGAGAGGAAAGCGAGAAACATATTATTCTGCGTACAGACTGGCTTTTCAGTGCTTACCGCAATAAATATTTTCTCAATCTGATCGATTCCTGCAAGAAAAACGCAGGCAAGATCAGTGTCGTGGACAATCGCTTCAGCCCCACCCATGCAGGCGATGCGGCGCGAGTGATTTTAGGCATCGTCAAACAAGTGGATTGTAATGCTGAAGTATGGGGAACCTATCATTACAACGCCATGCAAGCGGTTAATCAGGATCAGTTTGTGCTGCATGTGCTGGAAGAAGCCGCCAAACTGGATGCGGAGCTGGATAAAATATTGCCGTCACTGGAAATAGAATTGTTGCCGGTGGAGCGTCCCTACATTCGAAATTCTGCTCTTAACGCGAGCAAGATCATGGGCACCTTTGGCATCAAGCAGCATTCACGCGGGCCTGGTGTTACAGCTGTGCTGGAAGAAATTTATGGGGTCAAAAAAGAAAAGCCGCCTGTTCAGGGCAATAGTGCTGCTATAGCAAGCGATAATGAAAGCCAGGCCAGGCCAAAAACCAAGACTAAACGCAAAAAAGTCTCCGCTAAAAAGCCCAGACAGTCGATGCCGCCCGCCAAAAAAGCCGCAAAGCAAAAATAGTCACCATGGTCTTTATCAGACGCCGGAAAAAAATGTCCGGCATAAGATTCAGTGAGTATTTCCCTACCGTAGTGCCGGCAATGCCGGTAAGCCATGAAAGCAGTATTATCGGCAACCATGTCAGGTAATCAAAGCCCGCCAGAAAATACCCGACAGTTTTGAATACTGACATTGCCAGTAAGGTACCGGCAATGGTGGCAACAATACTCTCCTTCGGCAATTTACTATTAACCATTAATGATTGCAGTAAGCCGCCAGCACCGGACACCGTGGACAAAAAGGTGTGGATAATGCCGATCCAGAAATAGGGCTGCGGAATTTTCTCAGCCAATTTGCGTGAGCCCTTGCTGCTTGGTACCCAGCTGAACCAGAGCATGACAGTGCCAAGCATCAGTGCGATAGCTACTTCTGACAGGCTGAAATAAATTAAGGTGCCCAGCAAAGCCCCGATCACGGACCCAGGAATAAAGGGCAGGGTGATATGCCAGGCAATGTGCCGATAAAACTGGAGCGTACGCGTCACCTGACCGGCAAAGACAAACACACCATTTAAGGGGATCACGATGCCAATGGGCATGATTTGCGAGCAGGTAGCCAGAATCAACAGCCCGCCGCCCATACCGGCGACGGTAGACAAATAGGCACCGGCAAAGCAGATGGCGGGGACGAGGAAAATTAAATAATCGCTCACGGAAGACAGGCCTGGAGAAATGAGGCAGGAATTTTACATGAAAAATAGAGACAAGAGACAAGCAAGAAAAGATAAAGGATAAAAGATAAAGGAAAAAGGTGGGCGGTGCGGGGAAAGTAAGAGGCAAGAGACAAGAGGCAAGCAAGAAAAGATAAAAGTTTTCTGTAGGTCGGATAAGCGAAGCGCCATCCGACAAAATACTGTTCCGCAAATACCTTCAGGTAAAAACTCACCCAAGTTGCAAAACTTAACATGTAAGATACTTTCCAGGATAAACAGGTCGGATAAGGACCGCAGGGACGCATCCGACAAGGCGACTAAATTTAGTCGCCTTTTTTGAGACTTGAGACTTGAGACTTGAGACTTGAGACTTGAGACTTGAGACTTGAGACTTGAGACTTGAGACTTGTAACTTGTAACTTGTAACTTGTGACTTGCCCCCGGCGCCCGTTGTAGAATAACGATCTCGTTTTCAGGATGTATTTTATGTCTTCCTCCTTGATCTCTATTGAAAAAGCACTTGAATTTTTATTACGTGCTGCCGAAGAAAATCCGCATGTCGTCGATGTGGCCTTGCCACAAGCACTGGGTTGTGTGCTGGCGGATTCCCAGCGTGCTGCTTTTGATGTGCCTGATTTTGATAACAGTGCCATGGACGGGTATGCCATCAATACGGCTGATCTGGATAAGGCGGGTGTCACTATTCCGGTATCCCAGACTATTGCTGCTGGCCATGTTGGCGAATCTCTGGAGCGGGGCACTGCGGCACGAATTTTTACCGGAGGCAAGGTACCGCAAGGGGCTGATGCTGTCGTTATCCAGGAAAATACGCGCGCGGAAAATGGCCAGGTGTCCATCATGGTAATGCCTGCCAAGGGCGACAATATCCGTTTGCGGGGCCATGACATAGAAAAGGGCAGTGAAGTATTAACCCGAGGTCATAAGCTACGTGCGCAGGATCTTGGCATGCTTGCTTCTCTGGGTATTGCCAGCGTATCGGTAAAACGTCCCTTGCGGGTGGCGATTATCAATACCGGTGATGAAGTGATTGCTCCGGGCCAGCCGCTGGGGCCTGGCCAGATTTATGATTCCAACAGTTTTACCCTTGAAGGTCTGCTCAAAGGCATGGGTATGGAGGTTATCAAAAAGGGTATCGTCGAAGATTCCCTGGCCAGCACCGAGGCCGCTTTAAAATCAGCGGCTGGCGATGCCGACTGTATTATTTCCACTGGTGGTGTTTCCGTAGGGGATGAGGATCATGTCAGGCAGGCAGTGGAGAATCTGGGGGAGCTGGGATTATGGAAACTTGCCATAAAACCGGGCAAGCCTTTTTCCTATGGCAAGGTTGCAGGGATTCCATTTTTTGGTTTGCCGGGAAACCCGGTAGCGGTTTTCGTCACCTTTGCCATGTTGGTCAGGCCCTACCTGATGAAAATACAGGGGTGCAGGACGCTAACAGCGCCATCACTGCAGATTAAATCAGGCTTTACGCAGGCTTCAGCTAACAGTCGACTGGAGTTCGTGCGGGTCAGGCTGCAAACCAATGCCAACGGTGAACAGGTGTTAGAGGCCTTTGGTAACCAGGGTTCCAGTATCATGACATCCCTGTCCTGGGCAGATGGCCTGGCAGAAATTCCCCTCGGCGAAACAGTTGTCGTGGGTCAATGCCTGAAATTTATTCCCTTTACCGGCCTTCTTTAGATAAAGAGATGCTGAATAAATTGTTTAAACCTGAGTTCTTCACATTGCTGTTGCTGATCATGCTGGCCTCCTGTGCCGGAAATGATAGTGGCATCATTGTGTATTCCGGCAGTGATGGAAGTGCCGATGCCACGGGCAGTGACGCTGATGGACCCGAATCACTGGAAGAAACCCTGAGTAATGTCAGTGATCCCTTTGTGCGTCAGCGCATTCTTGCGGACATGCTTTATGAAGCGCGCCTGGCTTACGAGGATAATCGACTGCTGTCCCCTGCCGGCAGTAATGCCTATGAAGGCTTCAGAGCCATTCTCGACTTTGATCCGGACAACGAAGTCGCCTTGCAGGGGATTCGTGATATTGTGGTGCGCTATACCGAGCTCGCAGATGCGGCAACCAGGCTCGGTCAGTATGACAGTGCGGAAAGTTATCTTAATCGTGCTGCGGGAATAGGCGTAAACTTCGGTGTTATAACAGATGCCCGCCAGCGCCTGGAGCAGGCCAGAAAAACCCGGATGGAAATTTTCGTTCTCGACCCGGATGCCCTCACCAGCCGCAGTCTTGAAATCATGGTTGAACTTGGCGATATAGGCCAGCATATACGTAATATTGAAGCGGTGTTTTTAATCAATGCGCGCACAGATGAAGAGGGTCGCTGGATCTATAAAACCATGCGCGAAGCTGTCGGGGGGTCCCGTTTGCGTGGCAACATTGGCATTGCCAGTGAGCCGAGCATTCAGGTGGTAATCCCCTAGTGATCTCGTAGACCCGATGACTTAACGCGTAACACACAATAGAACAGAAAAATCAGGTAACTGAATAAATGCAAAAATCATGGTTAATTTTTTTACTGCTGCTGGCGCCGCTGCTCACCAGCAATATTGCCATAGCGGCTACCAGCTCGGGACTTCAGGTCAGAAATGCCTATGTGCGTGGATTACCTCCGGGTGTTGCCAATACTGCTGCCTATATGACGCTGGAGAATAATTCTGATACGGATTTAGTGCTCACTGGTGCTGAGACCCCGGCAGCAAAATCTGCATCTCTTCATGCAACGGTAAAACGTGCAGGGGGTATGACAATGGAGCATGTTATGTCTGCCACCATTCCGACCAAGGGGAGTCTGGAGTTAAAAACAGGGGGCTTGCATCTCATGCTGATGGGACTAAAACGTTCCCTGGGTAGTGGTGATACGGTTCGCCTGACCTTGAAGTTCGAAGGCGGCTTTGTACAAACAATGGATGTGCCCGTTATCAGTGTGCTGGATGAATAAGGTTATTCAGCTCGCCTGGGGTAGTACCCGAGAGTGACACCTTTGTTAACCGGGTAATTGATGTTTATACAGGTCATTACCCCATAAGAAATAAAAAATCCCAGCACCGCTCCCCAATACCCGCCGATGATAACTTCCTGAATACACGCGGAAATGAGAAACGTTATTAAACCCCATAACAACCCGCGCCGTTTCTCTAGTTCGGCAATCTGGGCCATGCTCAGGCTGAATAATAAGGTCAGCACTTCGTTAATTACCTGCTTTGTATGTTCTCAGCCACAGTATACTGACATCGCTTGCACTGAGCTAAGGTCATTCGTAACATCAGTGAAAACAAAGTAGTAAAAGTTTTTCTATGCACAGAGGCGGGGAGTCATCAGTCATGCATTATTTATTTAAACTTGAAGGACTGACTGCTGGTGTTTCATATTGGTCTCAATAATGCATCTTATAACGCGTCTGTTTCCCTTGCTGGCTATTATGTCGGCCGTCATCGCTTATTTTTTTCCCCAGCATTTTTTGCCTCTGGCTGATCTCATTGTTCCGCTGCTGACCTTGATCATGTTTGCCATGGGCATGACCCTGAAGCTGGATAATTTTAAACAGGTACTGATCAGGCCGCAGGGCATTATGTTGGGGACGGGGCTGCAATTTGTGCTGATGCCTTTTTTTGCTTTTATCCTGGTCCATATTTTTCCGATTTCCGCAGAACTGGCTACGGGATTAATTCTGGTGGGCTGTTGCCCGGGTGGCACAGCCTCCAATGTGGTGTGTTATCTGGCGAAAGGGAATCTGGCCTTGTCTATCTCCCTGACGATGGTATCCACACTTTTGTCAGTAGTGGCAACGCCTTTTCTGACCTGGCTGTATATCGGGCAGGCTATTGAGGTGCCAATTACTGACATGATGCTGAGTATTCTGCAGATGGTGATTGTGCCGGTACTGGCAGGGCTGTTCATAAACACCTGGCTTGGTGCAAGACTAGGCAGGGTGAGTCCCTTGTTCCCGGCCATTTCGGTGCTGGCCATTGTTCTTATCATAGGTATCGTTGTCGCCTTGAACAGCAATAACCTGATAACCATTAGCGGCCTGGTGATCGTGGCAGTAATCCTGCATAACCTGTTTGGCATTGGCAGTGCTTACGGTCTATGTAGACTGTTGCGGCTTGATGAAAGTACCTGCCGCACTATTGCCATTGAAGTTGGTATGCAGAATTCCGGCCTCGGTGTTGCGCTGGCGACACAGTTTTATAGTGCGGCGACTGCCTTGCCAGGAGCGATATTCAGTTTGTGGCATAACCTGTCCGGATCATTATTGGCTGGATACTGGGGTAAGCGGGGAGTGTCTGGAGAAAAAGCATGAATAAAGCCGGAGAGAAAAATAGCGCAGATAATATCCTGTCGGGAATTCCTGAAGTCCTGCCACAGGAACTGGAACAGTTTTTACTGGAACATGAACATGTCAGCATCAGGCGCATTCTGTCAAAAGGTCATAGTGCGCCGGCCCAGGGCTGGTATGAACAACAGGACAATGAATGGGTGCTGGTGGTGAAAGGGGAAGGAATTCTTGAATTTGCCGATAACAGTGAGCGTCATATGCATGAAGGTGATTACTGTTTTATACCAGCGTTAAAAAAGCATCGAGTGAAATGGACTGCGCAGCAAGAGGTCACTATCTGGCTTGCCATTCATTTCCCGGTTCAGCAGCTGCTTCAGGAAATGACTCCGGATGAGGAAGAACAACGATGAAAATCTGGATAGATGCCGACGCCTGTCCGGTAGTGATAAAAGAAATTTTGTTCAAGGCCGCCAGGCGTACCGGCTTTCAACTTACCCTGGTAGCAAACCAGGCCATGTCGACACCGCCGGATAAAAATATTACCTCACTGCAGGTTCCCCAGGGATTTGATGTGGCGGATGATGAAATTGTGAAATTAGTTGAGGCAGGGGATCTGGTCGTTACGGCAGATATTCCTCTGGCAGCCGAAGTGATTGAAAAGGGTGCTCTGGCCCTGAGTCCCCGGGGAGAGTTGTTGACTGAAAACAATATAAAGCCGCGACTCAATATGCGTGATTTTCTCGACACCATGCGCAGCAGTGGTGTGAATACAGGTGGCCCGCCGCCCTTGAACCAACAGGATCGGCAGGCCTTTGCCAATCATCTCGACAGACTGCTGGCGGCTGCTTTTAACAAGTAAAAACCAGATAGTAGTTAGTCCAAGCTATGCGCAAGTCGGATAAACGAAGCGACATTCGGCATAAATCCTGTATCACACTGAAACCACAGGGAAATAATTACACTCAAAGGGTAAAAATTTCTTGTGTGAAACCTCAACTGGCAGTATAAAGCGCGTCTGAAAACGATCCGAAACTCTGATTCCCAGAGACGGGTCGTTTTTTGTTTATTTACCCCTTAACTGGAGATTTAAAAGAATGCTTTATCCACAAACTTTTGGTGACAATCCTTTGTTCCCGCAAGCCTGTGATTTTGCAGTCGTTCCGAAAGATAACAATTCGGGATTTGGTGTAATCACTCATCGCCATTTTAAAGCAGGAGATTTGCTGGCAGTTGTCAGTGGTGAAATCGTGCCTGATATAAGACAGCATACCCTGCAGGTTTCCAGCAACGAACATATGTATGATCCGTACTTTACCGGCTACTTGCTGCATTCCTGTGAGCCCAATGTGTCTCTGGATATGAAAAAGAAAACCTTGACCGCTTTAACTGATATTCCTGCCGGTACTTACCTGTTTATGGATTATGCCGAAACAGAAGACACGCTGTTCAAACAGTTTGGCTGCTGTTGTGGTAGCGTTTCCTGTCGTGGCTGGATTACCGGTCGTAAGGAAAGTTCTCCTCATGTTGTTATGGAACAACATGACGTTGCAAGAACCCATTAATTCGCAAATGAGTAATGTTAAAACCATGAGCTGGTGGCAAAGGGAAGATCTTTGCTACCAGGACGGCGTGCTGTTTTTTGCCGGTCAGTCTGTGGCTGACCTGGTCCGAGAAGTAGGCACGCCGGGTTTTGTCTATTCCATTGAACGGGTTCTGCAAAATCTTGATCGCCTGCATAACGCCCTGGATGCTGCCGGTCTGAATGGACGGCATAGTGTTCTCTATGCCATGAAAGCCAATCGCTTTGCGCCGCTACTGGCAGCTCTGAAGCAGTCGGACAAATGCGGCATTGATGCCTGCTCTCCCCGCGAAGTCGAACATGCCATCAGCTGTGGTTTCAATCCCCATGAGATTTCCTTTACCGCGGGCAGCCTTTCACGTCGTGATTATCGCTTGCTGTCACGCT
>Ga0255756_1005175_pt1 | contig 12253 bp, 8 predicted proteins | sample 011ome_20_FD_179956 | JGI IMG/M metagenome (GOLD analysis project Ga0255756, IMG submission 179956) | Coastal salt marsh microbial communities from the Groves Creek Marsh, Skidaway Island, Georgia - 011509CT metaG (version 2) | ecosystem: Environmental > Aquatic > Marine > Intertidal zone > Salt...
CCTCCAACACGACCGCGGCCTGCGCGGCGTCCGTCACCGGGACGTACTCGATCTCGATCACCGCGCCGGCGTAGCTCCCTTGCATGTTCTCCACGCGCCCAACGCGAACGTCGAAGTCCCCCGCGCTGAACCCGACGCCTTCGATTTTCGATCGGTGCGTCACGCGATGATTCCGGCATCGCGAGAGGTACTCCTTCACCGGCACCGCGCCCTCGACGCATCGCTTCTCCGCGCGCAGGACGAGCACGGTGCGCTCCTTCCCCGACTCGCCGTGGTGAAGGACGCACGAGTGCACCTCGTCCGCGACGTCTTTCGCGCCGAGGGCGAGGAACATTCCGGGGGCGTCCGCCTCGGTCGATCGCTTCCGCGTCGTCACCTCCGCGGCCCATCGCGTCGTCTTGTCGTCCGTCACGTTCGCGTGCGCTTGCACCGCGGCGGCGAGCGCGAGGAAGTCGTGCATCGTCCGCGCCGCCGCGGGCTGCCGCCAGTGCATCACGCGTCGGGCGCCCATTGCACTGATGATATGTCCATCGCGAGTCAACTCCTGTCCTGCATCTGCACTGTCGTCCACCTCCATGGACGCGTTGTGAACGTTTTTCACCCACCGCTCGGTTTCAAAATTTGATCGTGTCCCCTTTCAGCGGACCGGTGAACTGTTTTTTGTATGGATTCTGACTTCTAAGAACGCGGGAGAGAGGCCAGGTAGAGAGGCCGCGCGACGCGCGAGACGCGACGCGCCGCGGAGGCACACCCGTGCGCGCGCGAACGCGTCGACGCACGCCGCACGCTCTCGAGAGCGCGTTCACTCGCTCGAGCGCGCGACTCTCGCACGACGCACCGCGGGGTTCGCACCGCGCGCGCGCGCGACCCTCCGTCGTCGTCTCCACAGAATCTGACGCGTATCGTCCGCCGGGGTTGCCCTCTCGCGCGCCAACCGCGAACCGCCCGGCGCGCGTCCGATCGAGCGCGGCGCCGCGACGCGAGGCGCGCTCCCGGGGAGGCGCAGGAGGAGCGACGCGCGGTAGATGAGCGTCATGACCGCGACGAGCTGCCGCCTCGCGGGCGCGATCGATCGCGTCGTCGCGCCGCGTCGCGCCCCGACCGCGGTCGCGCGCGCGTCTTCGAGCGTTCCGCCACGTCGTCTCGTCGTCGTCGCCGCGGCGTTCGCGTCGTCGCGCCCGCGCGCGATCTGCGTCTCGCCGCGGGGCGCGCGCGCCGCGAGAGGTCTCGGGCGAGCGCACGCGTTCCCGAGACGTCGCGCGATCCGCGCGAGGGCGGCGAACGCGGGCGACGACGGAAGCGGGGCGGACGCCGAGGCGTCGTCGTCGTCGTCGTCGTCGTCGTCGTCGTCGACGACGTCGACGCGAGGGGGCGTCGACGAAAACGAAAAAGATGCCGCCGGCGATGTCGTCCAAGGCGTGGAGGTGCCGTCCCCCGGATCATCGTCCGGGAGCGGCAACGCGACCAAACCGGACGACGACGACGACGCGGCGAACGACGCAGACTCCGCGGCGGAGGCGGCGCCCGCGCCCGCGCCGAGGGCCGATCGCGCCAAGCTCGACTCTGAGACGCGGCGCCCGCTATCTTTTTTTCAGTGGTTCGTGAGGATGTTCCAACCCCTCCGGTTGATCTCGTTCGCGGTGAACACGTTTCTGTTCCTCTTCGCCGCGCAGCTGTTCACGCAGGACAACCCGACGGGGGCGACGCACGTCGTCCCGGTATCGTACAGCCGCTTCCTCAGCGCGGTGAAGGGGGACGACGTCCAGACGTTGTCGGTGGACGGCTCCTATCTCACGTGGAAGCCGAAGACGGCGCTGGTCATCAAGAGGAAGGCGGTCGGGAGCCCGCTGTCGATGGCGGAGCCGGAGAAGATCGAGGTGGCGTACAGCGCCGCGCGCCCGGACGACGCCACGGTGCCGTACGACCTGTTGCACAAGAACAAGGTTGAGTTTGGCGCGGTGGATAAGCGGCAGAAATCGCAGCGAAACGTGAACACGTTCATCACGCTCTTCATCGTCGGCGTCGCGATGGTGCAGCTGAACCGGATCGGCCAGCGCGGGGACGGGAGCGAGAACAGAGCCGGTCCGGGCGGGCGAGGCGGCGGGGGCCCCTTCGGCGGCGGCGGCGGCTTCGGCCGAGGCGGCTTGGGCGGTCCGAACACGTCCGCGGGAAGAATGAGCGGCGGGAAACAACGCGGGTCGCTCCCACCGCCGTCGACGACGTTCGCGGACGTCGCGGGCGTGGACGAGGCCAAAGAAGAGCTCGCGGAGATCGTGGACATTCTGAAGCGCCCGGAGCACTACACGCGCTTGGGCGCGAGGCCGCCGTCGGGGGTGTTACTCGTCGGCGCGCCCGGGACGGGGAAGACGCTCCTCGCGAGAGCCGTCGCGGGAGAAGCCGGGGTGCCGTTCATCTCCGTCTCCGCGTCCGAGTTTGTCGAGCTCTACGTCGGCATGGGCGCGGCGAGGGTCCGGGACGTGTTCCAACGCGCGCGGGAACAAGCGCCGTCGATCGTGTTCATCGACGAGATCGACGCCGTCGCGAAGGGGCGGAGCGACGGGAAGATGCGAGGGATGGGCAACGACGAGCGCGAGCAGACGCTGAATCAGCTCCTCACCGAGCTCGACGGGTTCGACAGCGGCGAGCTCGTCATCTGCCTCGCCGCGACGAACCGAGCGGACACGCTGGACACGGCGCTGAAGCGGCCCGGGCGGTTCGATCGCACGGTGTCCGTGGAGCGCCCGGATAAGCAAGGACGCAAGGAGATTCTCGGCGTGCACATATCGAACCGGCGCTTGCCGTTAGACCCGGCGTTTCGCGTGGACGACATCGCGCAGATGACCGCGGGGTTCACCGGCGCGGAGCTCGCGAACTTGGTGAACGAGGCTGCGCTCCTCGCCGGGCGAAAGGGCGCGACGATCGTCGGTAAGCTCGAGTTTGAGAACGCGGTGTTGCGAACCGTCGCCGGCATCGAAAAGAAACGCTCGCTCCTGTCGCCGTCGGAGAAGGTCACCGTGAGCGCGCACGAGGCTGGGCACGCCGTCGTCGGCACCGCGGTCGGGTTTTTCATCCCGGGCACGCAACGCCCGGAAGCGCTGTCCATCGTCGCGCGCAGCGGCGGCGCGCTGGGGTACACGTACATACCCCCCGGAGAAGAGGACCGCAAGCTCATGTTTTCGGACGAGCTCCGCGGTCGGCTGGTCACCCTCATGGGCGGCCGCGCCGCGGAGATCGTCGCCTGCGGCAGAGTGTCCACGGGCGCGATGGACGACATCCAGCGCGCGACGGACCTGGCGTACAAAGCCGTCGCGGAGTACGGCCTCTCGCCGACCGTCGGGCCGATGTCCGTCCCCGTGTTGAGCGCCGGCGGCGGCGAAGACGCCTTTTTCGGCGGCGGCGACACCGCGCAGGGCGCCAACAAGCAGGTGGAGACGGAGGTCAAGGCGACGCTGATATCGTCGCTGTACGTCGCGAAGTTGATCGTGGAGGAGAACATCGCGGTGTTGAAGGACATGGCGAGCGCGCTGAGCGAGAGGGAGAAGATCGGTGGGGAGGATCTCGACGAGTGGCTCAACGACGTCGAGGCGCCGGCGACGTTGGAGCGATTTTTGCGCGGGGAGAACCCGCAGCCGCCGGAGGGGTCGGAGCTGTGGAGCATGCTGCCGCTGCCGGCGTTCCCGTCGGGCGGGAAGGGGGGGAAAGGGGCGAAAGGCGGCGACGCGGGCGCGCGGTGAGCGCGAGGAAACGAAACGAGGGATTCATTCGTGTATGAGTAGGGCAGAGCGGGGATAGTCGTGTTGTGATGCCAAGATGAACAGAAGTACGGAAGTGAGAAGCACAAGACGCGTCGCTTCGGCGCGCGTGCCGTGCTGCTGAACGCGTTTCGGCTTTTTTTTATCGGGTAATCGGGATAAGAGCGACTCGACGCGTCGCACCGCGCGCCGGGCGACGCGCGCACTCCCTCGCGCGCGTCCGCCGCACGCGCGTCCATATCCGCGTCGCGCCCGTCGCGATGTCCGCCGCGAGCGCCGCCTTCGCCGCCGCGCCCGCGGTCGTCGCGCGCGCGCGTCGCGGAAACGCGTCTAGCGCGATGAGCGCCGCGAGGCGTTCCAAGAAAAAGCGCGATCGTCGCGTCAGCCGAGACGCCGCCCGCCGTCCGTCGTTCTCGTCCTCCGCGTTCGCGTCGAGAGACGACTCGAGTTCGCTCGCGACGTCGAACGCGCGTCGTCGCCGCGCGCTCCCGCCGGCGCGGAGCGTTAACGGCGACGAGGACGCGAACGACCGCGCCCCGGAGGAGGCGTCGCGCGACGCCGCGTCCGCGCCCGGGCCGAACGCGCCGGCGGGGAAAAAGAAATCCGCGCCGTCGTCCCCGCTCCCGCAGCTGTCCCAAGCGCTCGGGACCGCGTCCGAGGTGGGGGTCGAGACGGTCCTGAAAGTCGCCGCGAGTCGAGGGAAGGTGTGGAACGGTCGCATCAAGCTCGCGTACGCGGCCGTCAGCGCGCTCATCGCGCTCAACGCCGTCGCGCTCTTCTTCCCCAACGGGTTCGGCGCCCCCGCGGCGGCGCCGGAGTTGTTACGCGTCGCGGAGGTGATGGTCCTCGCCGCGAGCGCGCTCCTCGGCGCGTTGAACTTCGGGCCGCAGGCGGGGAAACAGGTCCAGGGCGGCGCGCTCGGTCTGAAGAACTTTGGCGTCCAGCGCGCCACCGCGAGAGAGTTCTTGGGGCTCGTGTGCCTGAAGATCATCTTCGACATGTTCGGTCTGATATCCCTCGCGATACCGCTGACGTGGCTGCCGGGCTGGCTCGTCGGCGCGAGGTGCGCGGGGATGTGCGTCACGATGCTCGGGCACTCCGTGTTCGTGGAGCAGTGCGGGACGCTGCGGTGCACGTTCACCGCGGACGGGAGCACGATGAACATTCCGCCGAAAGTCATCGAGCTCGTCGCCATGGGCGACCGGACGTTGGCGTTGCTCGTGTTTTCCGTAGCCGCGGGGGTGTACAGCAACGCGCCGTACGTCGCGCTGCCGTCCGCGGCGATCTTCCTCGCGGGCGCGGTGTACTTCACGTTCGAGAACAAGAAGGCGAGGCCGAAGCCGAAGCTGAACCTGTAAACGAACGTTTCGTAAGTCGGCGTCGGTGACCTCGCGCGAAAGAAACTCCGCGTCGAACCAGACTACTCTTCGTGTGCTACCGCGCTATCGTACTGTGTTAAACCCTACTACGCCGAGAAGTCAACCGTCGGGAACATCGCCTTCCTGAGCGTCTTCTTGTTCACCTTCCCCATCGCGTTCCTCGGTATCTTCTCCGCGAAGACGAACGTCCGCGGGACTTTATGCGACGCCAGATCCTTCGCGCAAAACGCTCTCAAGTCGCGTTCGCGCTCGCCGACGTCCACCACCCGCGCGACGTCGACGTTCTCGCCCCCGCCCCCGCCCCCGCCGTCGCCGCCGTCGCCGTCGCCGTCTCTCAACACGACGATCGCGGCGGCGATCTCGCCGTACGCGTCGTCCGGCAGCCCCACGACCGCGACCTCGCGCACCTCCGGGTGCTCCAAAAGTTTCGCCTCGATCTCGAGCGCGGACACCTTGTGCCCGCCCGTGTTGAACACGTCCACGGACGTTCTGCCTAAGATCACGTACGCGCCCTCTCTCGTCACCGCCGCGGTGTCCCCGGTCCTGAAGTACCCCTCGTCGTCGAAAGAGTCCCGAGTCTTCTCCGGGTCGTTCCAGTACCCGTCGAACACGCCGGGGCCGCGAACGAGCAGCTCCCCGGGGCCTCGCGCGTACTCGCCGCCGCCGTATACGCCGCGACGTTCTTCCTCGTCCTCGCCCGCTCGCTCCTCTTCGACGATCTTCACCTCCACGCCCGGCAGCGGCGTCCCGACCGCCCCCGGCGTCCGCGTCCCCCGCAGCGGGTTCGACAGCGCCATCCCGATCTCCGTCATCCCGTACCGTTCGAGGAGGACGTCCCCGCCCGTCGTCTCTCTCCACGCCGTCTGCGTCGGCACGGGGCACGCCGCCGAGCCGCTCACGGTCAACCTGAGCGCCTTCACCGCCTCGATCGCGGTTTCGCGCGCGCCGGGCGTCCGATCGAGCGCGGTCAGCGTCCGCAAGAGCATGACGTACATCGTCGGCACGCCCATGAACACCGTGATCCGAGGCTCGGACGCGTCGCGCGTCCGCGACCAAAACCGTCGCGGGGAAAATCCTGCTCCGTCCTCGCCGCCGCCGCGTGGGTGAAGCGATCGGTCAGTCGAACGTCTTACCGGTCAAACGTTGAAAGGGAAGCGCGGGTGAAGAGTGACGACGGGAAAAGTCCTTAAGGAACGGCGTGCACCACGCGAACGGGGTCGTATGGGAAGCAGTCTCACCCCCGCCGCCTTTTTGGGCTCGAGCGCGTCCATCGTCGCCTTCGCGTCGTCGTCGCTCGGGTCCGACGCCAACGCCGCCGAACTCGACGCGCGCGCCGACGTAGTGCGCGCACATCCACGCGTTCACGATCCCGTGGATGTGATGCAGCGGCAGCGCGTGGTAGATCAGATCGTCGTCGCGCCACTCCCACGCGGCGGCGAGGGAATCGCACTGCGCCGCGAGGGACGCGTGCGTGTGCGTCGCGCCCTTCGTCGGGGTTGTTCCATCGTTCAAAGCGACGTCGGGGTTGAGTTGAAAGGCGTCAGATGGAGTTGAAAGGCGTCGAAGTATGTCGGGATTGAAAGCGTGGTGTGGGCGGAGAGAGACGAACGCCGGGAGAGAAAGTCCTCAAGGATCGGCGTTCACCACGCCGACGCGGTCGTACGGGGACCAGTGTGAGATAGGACACGCCTTCGGTTTCCCGGTGGTGCCGCTCGTGTAGATGATCAACGCGGGGTCCGACGGCGCGTTGTCGATCCAGACGGAGGATCCGGCGTCGCGGTCGTCGCGGCGGGCGTGACGCGCGTCGTCGCGATCGCGATCGTCGAACGGCGGCACGACGACCGCGGCGGCGACGCCGGCGTTCGCGTACAGCCGCGCGCTCGCGTCGTCGACGTCATCGGACGACGCGGCGCCGCCCGGCGCGTGCGCGACGACGCGCACGCCCGCGTCTCTCAGGACGTGCGTCGTCTCTTCCGCGGCGTGCGACGTCGCGAGCGGGACCGCGATCGCGCCGTTCATCCACGTCGCGTGCATCGCGGAGACGTACCCCGGTCCCGGGCGCGCGACGATCCCGACGCGCGCGCCGCGGAGGATGGTCGCGTCGTCGTCGTCGTCGTCCGCGCCGTCTCCTCCTCCTCCTCCTCCTCCTCGCGCGGCGCGGCGCATCGCGCGCGCGAGCTTCGACGCGTGCGCGAGCAGCGCGCCGTACGTCACGTCCGGGGGGGGGGGCGGCGCCACCGCGACCGCGTCCGCGCGCGCGAGGGCGATCGCGCGCAGGGACGCGCCGATGGACGACGACGACGACGACGACGTCCAGGGGCGATCCGCGCGCGAGGCGCGCGCGGCGCGACGGTCGTCGTCGTCGTCGCGACGCGAGGACGAGGACGACGACGACGCGGCGGCGCGCGAGCCGCGCGAGAACGCGGCGCGCGCGCGCGCGCCGCCGCAGCGCCTCAGCGCCGCGAGCGCCGCGAGCGACGGCATCGCGCGCGCGCGACGAGTACGAGTAGGCACGCGACCCGCCGTCTCCCGTGTCGCGGCCATTCGGGCTGGGCACACCGAGTTGCCGCGAAGTACAGTACGCACTCGGCGTCGCACGAGCGAACAGTCAGAGTATGAGTAGTTTCACAAAGATCTTCTCTCCGCGGCACCGAGTGGCTCTCCGCTTCCAGACGCGGCGTGCGGAAAGAGGCTGCGCGATCGCACGTCGGTCGGACGCTCCTCACTTCCCGTAGAGCAGACGCACGTCTCGTGTCGAGCGTCGTTTAAGATGTCTCTCCCCCTCAGCTTCTACAAGGCGACCATGGGCGGCTTCGCGGCCGGCGCGGCGACCGCGCCGTCCGTCGCGCCCGCGCCCACGACGTTCACCTCGAGCGTCGTCTCCGGGTTCCAGGCGAACGCGAAGAAGGAATTCAGCGCCGTCGCGTTCGCGACCGACCTCGCGGTGCGTCTCGCGTCCTCCGCGCTCGATGCCGCGCGATTTTGAACCGGGGAGCGTCTCCGCGGCGGCGGACGCGCGCGCGCCTACGCGCGCGCGCGCGCGGACGCCGAGACGGGCGCTTCTCCGGAGAAGCGCGTGCGATCGGCATTTTATTTTATGTTCTCTCCGCCGCGCGTGATCCCATCCAGGGGGCACGTGATCGCCCGCGCCGCGATCGCCGTCGCCGACGCGTCTCTCCCCTTCCCACGCTCCCCCTCGCAGATCGGTGGCGTCTCCGGCTCCATCGCGAAGACCGCGACCGCGCCCATCGAGCGCGTCAAGCTCCTCATCCAGACCCAGGACGCGAACCCCAAGGTGCGCGACGCTTCGAGGCCCTGATCGATCGCGCCGTCTTTTTTCGAACCGCGAGAACGAACAATACGGAGGCGACGCGCGGATATTTTGTCCTCCGTCCGTCCTTCGTCGGGGTCCGCGTAGAACGCTCTCTCCCCGACCGTTTCCGTTTTTTTCACCGCCTCGTACTCCCGCTCGCTCACGTGAACGCGCTTCGGTCGCTGACGCGCATCTTCTCCCCCCCCGCACCCACAGATCATGTCCGGCGAGGTGGCGCGTTACACCGGCATCGTCAACTGCTTCACGCGCGTCTCCGCGGAGCAGGGCTTCGGGTCGTTCTGGCGCGGGAACATGGCGAACATCGTCCGCTACTTCCCCACCCAGGCGTTCAACTTCGCGTTCAAGGACACGATCAAGGATTTGTTCCCGACGTACAACCCGAAGACGGACTTCTGGCCGTTCTTCGGCGTGAACATGGCGTCCGGCGGCATGGCCGGCGCGGGGTCTCTTCTCATCGTGTACCCGCTCGATTTCGCGCGTACGCGCCTCGCCGCGGACGTCGGCTCCGGCAAAGGCCGCGAGTTCACCGGGCTCGTCGACTGCCTCACGAAGGTGGCCGCGAAGTCCGGCCCGATGTCGCTGTACCAAGGCTTCGGCGTGTCCGTGCAGGGTATCATCGTGTACCGCGGGTCGTACTTTGGTCTGTACGACACGGGTAAGGGCGCGCTCCTCACCAAGGACTCGTCCATCGTCGCGAAATTCGTCGTCGCGCAGGTCGCGACGAACGCCGCGGGCGTCCTCTCGTACCCTTTCGACACCGTCCGTCGTCGTCTCATGATGACGTCCGGCGGCAAGAAGCTCTACAACGGCACCATCGACGCGTTCGTGAAGATTTACTCCAACGAGGGCGCCGGCGCGTTTTTCAAGGGCGCCTTCTCCAACGTTCTCCGCGGCGTCGGCGGCGCGCTCGTGCTCATCATGTACGATGAGATTAAGGCGATGATTAACCCGTGAGCATGACGCTGATGACGGCGCGTGGCGAACGAGGTGGAGGAGGAACGAAACGGCGGCGGAACGTGCGTTTTGTTTTTTTTTGTGGTCAGAAGAAGCGGCGCGGCGGCGATACCGCGAGCGACGACGACGACGTTGGATTGAATGAATTTTATTTGGGAGAAGGTTTACCTTCTCCCATCTGGGCGGCGCGTCGCGCGAGAGAACGACGGAGATAGCCTCGAGCTCGCGCGACGCGTCGCAAACTTAGCTCGACTTGATACGAGAACGGCGAGTGAACGAAACGGCGACTCGACGCGCGCGACGAAAGCCTCTCTCCTCTCTCGACGCCCCTCCCCCTCCGTCCGGACACTGTCAGCGCGAGGTCGTCGAACAGAACAGCGCACTCTGCGACCGCGCCTTTTGATTTCGCCCTTTCGCGCACTAGCTAGACGCCCGCGCGCAACCACGGCGCGACGCGCGAACCCGGGCACCACCCTCTACCGCGACGCATGGCGGAGCGCGACGAGTCCTACCGCGGCCGCGGAAGCGCCCCGGAGTCCCCCGTCGGCGCGCGCGAGTCCCCGCGCGCGAGGGACGCGAACGTCGGATCGGACAACGAGGGCGAATTCGACGACGACGAAGACAGGACGTTCGACTCCGCGGACTTCGACGAGCGCGACGGCGGGTTTCGAGACTCGGACACGGACACGGACTCCGAGGCGGCCGGCGGCGGCGCCGGCGTCCTCGGGTGCGTGTCCTACCTCTGGATGCTCGTCGCGATGGGGATATTCGCGTACCTCATCGTGACGGTGCAGTCGCAGGCGGACGTGATCAAGACCATGCAGCGGAAAGTGGCGACGATGGAGCAGCGTTTGGGGCTGTCGCCGATGATGACCGCGTCGGAGCTGTGACGCGCGCGCCGCACGCGTTCGCGAGGCGCGACGCGGCGCGGCGCGCGGCCGCTTAGTCGGTTCCTTAGTAGGAACGTTAGCTCGTAGCGTTGGTCGACGGACGAACAGATTCGAATCCCGAATTCTTTGCAAGTTCTTCGCTAATCTACTACCGTTCGTTCACGCGTGCCTCGGGCGCTTCGGCGCGGGCGATTTCAGCTTCAAATCCATCAACGCCTCGCTCGCGACGCCGTCGTAATTCCTCTTCAACCACCGCTCCACCTCGTCGCGCTCGCATCGCGCGTTCGAGACCAGTTTCAAATACGTCGTGTGCGTCGCGTTTTCATTCTCCGCGTCGACGTCGAGAATCCACTCCTCGTGCCACGCCCCGGGAGGGTAATCGAACCGCGCGGCGGATATCTGCCCGCACTCGTAGTTCTTCGCCGCGTTGGCCCCGGGGAGCTTCGCGCGGAAGCGGACGAACACGCCCACAGAGTTCGCGCTGCCGGACCGCGACGCGAACATCGCCTCGAGCGCGTCGCGCGACTGCTCGCGCCGGCGGATGAGTTTGAGGAGTTCCGTCGTCGACGGCGACGGCGGCGACGTCGGCGACGCGCCGGGTCCCGGTCCCGGTCCGGGTCCGGCGGTCTCCGCTTTCGCTTTCGCTTTCTCCGCCTCCGCCTTGGCGGCCTCGGCCTCGGCGGCCTCAGCCTCGGCTTTCGCCTTGGCCTGGGCCTCGGCCTCGGCTTCCGCCTTGGCTTTCGCTTTCGCCGCCGCGGCCGCGGCTTTCGCTTCAGCCGCGGCTTTCGCTTCAGCCGCGGCTTTCGCTTCAGCCGCGGCTTTCGCCTCGGCTTCGGCTTTCGCCTTCGCCTCGGCTTTCGCCTCGGCTGCGGCTTTCGCCTCGGCGGCGGCTTTCGCCTTCGCCTCGGCCTCGGCTTTCGCCTTCGCCGCGGCTTTTGCCTCGGCTTTCGCTTTCGCCTCGGCTGCGGCTTTCGCCTCGGCTTCGGCTTTCGCCTTCGCCGCGGCTTTCTCCGCTTTCGCCTTCGCCGCGGCCTCAGCCTTCGCCGCTTTCGCCTTCGCCGCGGCCTCAGCCTTGAGCGCTTTCGCTTTCGCCGCGGCTTCCTTCTTTTGCTCGGACTTGATCCTCTGCGTCTCTTCGATCTGCCTCGCACACTCCTCCTCTCGCCTCGCCTCCTCCTCCTCCTCCTCCTCCTTCTTCCGCTTCTCCGCTTCCGTCGCGGCGGCTGAGAGTTTCGCCGCGCCGACGACGTCGCCTTCGTGCTGGCGTTTCGTCACGTCGCCTTCGTCCTTGAACGCGAACTCGTCGTCGGACGAGTCCGAGTCCACGGCGCCGCGTCCTTGGGTCCCGGTTCGCGACTTTGGAGTCGGCTCGCGCGCGGCGGCGGCGGCGGCGACCGCGTCGGGCGCGGCGAGCGCCCTTTCCCGCGTCTTCTTCGCCTTCTCGAGGGATTTCTTTGTCTTCTCGAGCGCGCGCTTCGTCCCCGGGGGCGGCGCCGACGCCGGCAACGGAGGCGCGGAAGCCTTCGCCGGGGCCGCGGGCACGCCCGGCAGCGACCCCGCGGACGCGACGTTGCTCAGCGACGAGCTCTTCCTCGCGCGTCTCGCGCTCGTGGCCTGCGCAGTTCTCGCCGTCTTTCCGCCACCGCGGACGCCGCCGCCGCCGCCGTCCGGCGCGATCTCCCCGCTCTCGGGCTCGGAGTCGACGTTCCCCGCGACCGACTTCTCGCCGCGGGCGCCGTATCCGTACGGGTCGCCGCCGCCGCGCGCGGCGTCGACGCCACGGTCGCCGCCCTCGCCGCGGTCGCCCCCCCCCGCGGACGCGCCGCCGCCCGCGCGATCCCGATCCGTCGCGCGATCCGGCCGCGTCTCCCGCGTCGCCGCGGACGGACCGCTCCCCGCGCCCGCGGGCGCGGCGACCGCGAGGGGGGCGTGGGCGTCGCCCTT
>Ga0255756_1005178_pt1 | contig 12243 bp, 7 predicted proteins | sample 011ome_20_FD_179956 | JGI IMG/M metagenome (GOLD analysis project Ga0255756, IMG submission 179956) | Coastal salt marsh microbial communities from the Groves Creek Marsh, Skidaway Island, Georgia - 011509CT metaG (version 2) | ecosystem: Environmental > Aquatic > Marine > Intertidal zone > Salt...
GAAAAACTTTTTTTTTTTGCTCCTTTTTTAAATGTCTTGTGTCTTTTCTCCAAAACGGCATTTTTTCTTCTTTGACGAGAAACAAAAAAAAAGAGAAAAGAAGAAGAAGAGAAGTTGGTTTTGTCGCGATACATACGTCATGTCTTTCATGTCTTCTGGAGTGATATACGGCACGCCTTCTGGACTGACGACGATAGAAATAGAAATTAAGAAAAGGCGGATCGGGGAGAGAGATTCTTTGTGGGGTTTGATCGTGAAGAACGACGATATTTGTTTCACACATGTTCTTCCGAGGTTGAATGCGACTGATATCAAATTCTTGTACGAGGTGAATCCGGAGACGAGAGCGTTGGTGAAGAGATCATCTCGCGCGAGTGATTTGAAAAAGAGGTTTAAGATCAATGAGATGTCGTCGATATCGACGTTGGAGTTTGCGTGGGAGCATTTTCCGTGGGGTAAGGAGGTAAGGTACGGCCGCGGATATATGGAAGAACAATATTTCTGCATGAAAGTTGCTCGAACGAATAAACTCGAGTTGCTCAAGTGGGCGCGAGAGGAGAAAAAATGTGAGTGGGAACAAGATACGATTTATGCGGCCGCATATCAAGGTAATCTGGAAATAGTGAAGTATTGCGTGGCAAATGAGTGTCCTATCAATGAGAGTGCGTGTAATGGTGCTGCCCAAAACGGTCATCTCGAGGTACTCAAATACTTACGCGAAACCGCCCAAGCGCCTTGGAATTCGAGCACTGCAGCTTTGACGGCTGGAAATGGTCATCTCCACATACTCGAATATCTTGTTGAGCGTAAATTTGATGAATTCACCGATGGGGCGTGTGCGGCTGCAGCCACCCACTTGGACTGTTTGAAGTACTTGCACGAAACCGCCAAAGCGCCGTGGGACGATTGGAGCGTATACTTCGCACACAAGAACAACCACCCCGAATGTGTACAATACCTCCTCGACAACAACTGTCCTCTACCAGAAGGTTGGCGATACGAGAACGGAGAGTTATATTCAAAATAAGATACCAGTACGCGGATGGATTTTTGTTTTATTACAACAACAAAGAGAGACAAGACAACAAACAAAAGCTTGATGTATAAAATCTACTACGAGTAGAAATAAAGGTAATTGTAAATAAATACGCCGCATCACATGCACTCAACAATCACCCCCCTCCGCTGCACTCCGCAGGCATTGCCACTTTCGGATGTTTGCTCTCGAAATGTTCCTTCATCTGCTTCGCGTTCTTCATCAACGCCATGCACACGTGACACTTCAAAACTAAAGACTCGTTCGATTTCCCGAGCGAAGATTTCGCGCTCGTTTTCTCCGCCTGTTTCTTCGCGTTCTTTTCCTGAGCTTTCGCTTTCGCGTTGCCTCTCACCATTTTCTATGTGTTATTCGTATCGTGTCACGTGAAAACGTTTCGTTTCGGTCTGAATGTATCACATATATGAATACACAAACAAACAAACAAACGTGTGCTGAAAAGTGCAGATTTTTTCCCGCCAAAATTGTTCTCCATTGTAATGGAGCACAAAAGAGTTGTGTTTATTAAATGAATAACAACAACACCAAAAACAAAAGGTTCGCTCGGAAACCGAGACGAACGAGTGCTGCTGCGACTGCGACTGCTGCGCCTGTTTCCTCTGAAGGTGGTGTCGTTCTCGAAGAAGAGAAGGAGGAGAAGAATGATGTTGACGATGATGATGAAATCATCATCATCGAAGAATCTTTAAAGAATAATAAGAAGAAGAAGCATTCAAAGACACCGTCAAAAACGACAACGACAACATCAACGAAAAGGAAGAAGAACGATACTACCGATAATAAGAAAAGCAGTGATAAAAATGATCCGTATTCGTTCGAAAACGCGAAAGAGTTGTTCGGAAAAGTGGACGAGGAAATTTTGGTCGAGGATGATGATGATGAAGAAGAAGAAGACGTGGATGCGCAAGCGGAGAAGTATTTCGTGGCGAATAGAGTCGCGCTGTTCGGGAAAGCGCTGATGATACAAAAGAGTAACATTAATAAGAAGAGTAAAGAAGAAGAAGTAAAAGAAGTAAAAGAAGTAAAAGAAGAAGAAGACTCCATAAAAGAACCGACGACGAAACTCGTCAACAACAAAAACCGCCGAGTATCGTTCGCGATGGACCAAGAAGAAGTTAAAGAAGAAGAAGTTATAGAAGAAGAAGTAAAAGAAGTAAATAAAGAAGAAGATAAAAATGAAGTCTTATTCGACGATGCGTTAGCGACGGAGATTAAACTCACTCCAGAGAAACCGATTCAATTCAAGAGGCAGAAAACGCCCTCGCCGGTGAAGCAAATTATTATTACCAAAGCGGTGCAATCGAGCGACCCACAAACGCATTTGCAGGTGTTGGAAAAGTACGGCGGCGGCAACGGAATCAACAACATAATAAAAAACAACTTTCAAGAGGAAGAGCACAGAACGTTAGCGTCGACGTTATGGCTTTTGAAAAAAATCGCCTCAAACACGCAATACAGACGAAGGCTTTCGCGAGAACGACCGCACTTTGCGACGTCCATGTTTACGGCGGCTTTGAAAATAGCCGGAAAATCCGCCACGGACGCCAAGTTACGATTAGCCGCCATCGCTTTGGCGTATCTCTTTTCTTTGGAAATCAAAACGTTTTCGAGAGTGTTGGACTCGATGGATATCGCGTTGGGCGTCGCCGCGTGCGTAGACGAGGCAAACTTTTTTACAGAAGAAGAAGAAGAAAAGAAAGAAGAAATAATGGTAGTAATAGAAGACGACACCAACGATATCGATGGTGATGTCGAGAAAGCGGTGGAAACGTCGTTGAGCGCTTTAAAATTTCTCCCAAGCGAAAAGAGCGCGTGCACAAAAAACATAGCTTTATTATTAGCGTTCAGGGCGTTGCAATGGGGAAGCGAAGAGGAAGAAGAAAAAGAACGAAGAGAAGGTGGTAAACAACCACCAACCACCACCAACAACAACGACACGACATCTCGCGCGTTACGGACGCGCCTTTCTAGATCCGGGTTCATAACTTCTGTCGCGAAACTCGCCAACGAAAGTTGCAAAGACTTGGTCCAAAGCTTGCATTCGAGCAAAATAAAGAGTAAAAAAGGTGAAGATAAAGAAGAAGGAGAAGAGATGAAAGTAAAGGCGAGAAAAGCGTGCGCGAGACTGTTTCGATGCGCTCGAGTCATCGAGGCGGCGACGTATACGAGCCCAGAGACGGTGACGACGCTAGCGTCTTCAAATTTACCGGTTTGGGAATCTTTCTCTTCTTCTTCTTTCATCAGCGATGAAGATAAAAGTAAAGATGTTGAAGACGACGCGTTCGGAGAGCCTTCTCCAACGATCAACAACGCCTCCTCGTCCACTTCTTCTTTTTCTGTGCTGAAACTCGCTGATGTTTCTTTGCTCGCGATAGAAGAAGAAGAAGAAGAAGAAGAGGATGATGTTGACGATGGTAGAAAAATGGTCACCGCTACTGCGACGAATCCAACAACAACAACAGCAGCAATTTCGACGCCGCCGAGACCTATCCCAGGAAGTAACAGATTCGAAGATAACGACGACGACAACAACACGAACAACAATAGTTTCCTTCAGATTGGTTCTCCGGCGACGGTTGGCGCGTCGCCGGTTTTCGGTCAAATGGCGAAATCTCCCGGAGCAGCCTTGGATTCTTGGCTCGCAAAGTCTCCCAAAGACGGAGACGTGGACATGTCTCCGAAACCAAGAGGAGGAGGAGGAGGAGAAAAAGGTATAAAAAACAACCACAGCGATAACAACATCAACAACAACAGCAAAAAGAACAACTGGTCTTTAGCGAGGTGTTTGATCGAAACCCTCCCCGCGCTGACGCTTTTAACCAGTCGATCGATGCGTCCACGAGCAAAGGCTTTACACGGCATTCAAACTTCCGAGTATTTAAACCCAAATATCGACGCGCGACTATCCTTGGCTACGTTAAAAGCGTGCGTGTTCGCACTGACAAACTCGACGAACGAAAACACGGTCGGAGCAAAAGCGGCGGCTTCGCGAGACGGATTACACGGCATCATCGCCGCAGTCGCGTACTTTTCAGCCATGCGCGGGTGCGCTTTATACGGTGAATTTGCCGGATTCGTTCCTAAAAAGGACAACATGGAAGGTACCGTTCCAGACGCGTATAAAGAAGCCGCGACAGAGTTGCTTCATGCGTGCATGTGTTTGTTGGTGAACATCACGGAGGCGAACCCTCGAGTGAAGCAAGAACTGTTACAACTCCAACTCGATTGCTCGCCGTTCGGTACCGGAAAAGCCGAAGACTTTAAGAAGAAGAAGAAGAAGAAGAAGACGAGTAACAACGGAAAGAAGGTTTTGGACGACGACGACGAGAAATCGGCATCGCCGCTCGTCCCGTTTCCAACTGTCCTCGCGCGCATTTTCACGCACGCCGGCGGCGCCAAGATGCACCGGGTAGAAGACGACGACGACGAGGATGATGGAGATGATGATGATCAAAACCAAGACGACGACGGCGACGACGAAGACGAAGAAGTCACCGTGGAAATGCTCGACGACGACGACGACGCCACCGCGAACGCCGCCGTCGACCCGTCCTACGGCGAAGACCTCATCACTCAAGCGTACTCCTCGCTCCTCCTCGCCTTCCTGGTCGAAAACGACCGAGAGGCGTTGCGTCGAACCGCCGACCAAGCCTTACCAAAAGGAGGAGGGAAAAGAAAGAGAAACGGAAACACTCGCGTTAGCGGCGCAAACGGCGAAAGCGTTGGTGGTACAAAAAACGGCGTCCAAGCGATGGTGGATACGTTGGAAAGGTTCCACGCTTTTCACGATACGCTGGACGCCATGTCCGCGAGCAGTTCCGAGAGCTTAAAACGCGTCGTCGAGTGGTTAAAGTCCACCCTCGTTTGAGAATGCGTGCGTATTCTGAACGAATCGCATCAGCTCGAGATAGATAGATAGATAGAGAAAGAGTTTTTAGAATACATACTACGCGCGGCGCGTACGCAACGCAACTTAAATACAGCGCAAATTTGCACCTCTCCTTTTCGTATCTTTTTTGCTTTTTTGCTCCAAAAAGGATAGACATTTCACTCCACTCTTTCGTTGGATATTCTCAATTGAGGTAATCAATTGCCTTTGAAACATCATGCGCGAACAGTAAGAAAACTCTCACACATAAACGCTTCGATGAGCGGGAACACGAACCACCCGCGCGAGGACAAAGGAAGTGGAAGTGGCGCCGCTGGTTCTGGTTCTGGTTCCTCTTCGAATAATCGGAATTGGACGAACGAAGCGTTGCATTTCTCCAAAGGCTCCGTCAGGCTCCACGAGTTTCGGAACGCGTGGGAACGGACCATTCAAGACGCCAAGGCGAAGTTTATCGTCGTCGGGAACGAGAGCAACAACAACGCGACAGAAAGTTCACCTTCTTCTAATTACGAGAGGAATCAACACACTTCCCCCGTTTGGGGTGGATTGCAAACGGCGTTCAGTTCGAGTTTTGAAAACGCCGCTCTCGACCGAGCGATATCGATGGAATCCATTCGAGAGTTGGCGAAGAGGACGGTACAGAAACCAATCAACGAAGGGTTGTTGAAAGTTGGAGATTCGCAGTTCATGGAAAAGTTTAAGCAACGAGCGGCGTCGTCGAATGTTGGGAATACCGCGGACGCGAGCGCGGTGACCGGCGGGTTGCGAAGGAGCGCGTCAAAGGCGGACGATTTGAACACGGACGCGAATAAGACGATGTGGCCGTCGTCGTCATCGTCTGCTTCGAGTGGAAGGTTGAAAAGAAGTGATTCCAAGAATGGCGGTGGCGAGGAAGATGCGAATACTCAGAGTTTAAGCGGGAGGAGCTCGCCGTTTTCGTCGTCGCAAGATTTGAGCGCGATTATCGAGAAGAACGTCATGCCGAAAGTGAAGGACATCACGGAGAACATCACGAAGAATTTGCAAAGGCCGCCAGAAGGATGGGACGTCTTTAAAGCGGTGAGCAGTAGTAAACCGAAATCATCATCGGGAGGCGCCTCGACGCCCCATAACAGCAGTAGTAACAACAGTAGTAAAAATAAAAAGTTCACCTTTTCGGGATTGAGCTCGCGAAGGAGTTCGCAAGAGTCGTTGCGTTCGCTTTCCGATAACGAAACAGATAACGACGGGGGAGGAGGTGATTTACAAGAAACGACGGGGGAATTTGACGACGTCGAGTTGCGCGAAAAGTTCGGGAAGGTGACGTTACAAACCACCAGAAGATTGTTACGCAAAGCGTCCTCGGAGGCGTTGGATACGTTGAAATCCAAATTTACGAACCCGAGCAGCAGCGGCACCGAAACGAAAGGGGAAACGAACAACGAAATGGTCGCGACGACAATAACGACGCCATTGAAAACAAAAGAAGGTGAAAGAGAACAGTTTTCTATCGTTGGCGGTAGTTCTGGTGGTAAAAAACAAGACGTCTCTACGCAAACGACATCTCCGCACGCGCCGCGATCGATCAAAGAACCCGGGAGAAAAGTCGCCATCGTCACCACCGCGACGCTGCCTTGGATGACGGGAACTGCGGTTAACCCGCTCTTACGCGCGGCGTATTTAGCCCGGCGCGGATTACACGAAGTCACCCTCGTTGTTCCGTTCATCCCCGTCGACGAGCAGAAAACGTTGCATCCGAACAACGTCTTTGAGTCGCCGGAGCAACAAGAAACGTTCGTTCGAAACTGGGTAAAAGAACGATGCGGATTTGACGTTCCAAACTTAAAGTTGAACTTTTACCCGGGAAGATACGCGACGGATAAGATGAGCATTATCCCGGTAGGAGACGTTTCCTCTCACATTAAAAACTCCAACGACGTCGCCGTTTTGGAGGAACCGGAACATTTGAACTGGTTCCACACCGGTCCGCGATGGAGCGATACGTTTGAACACGTCGTCGGGATTATTCACACGAACTATTTGGATTACGTTCGTTTGGAAAATCACGGAAAAGTAAAAGAAAAGGCGTTAGGATTCGTAAATTCAGTCGTTTCGAGAGTGCACTGTCACAAAGTCATCAAACTTTCGGACGCCGTGCAAGAGTTTCCGAGGAGTTGCACGATGAACGTGCATGGGGTGAGTCCGGTGTTTTTAGACGTTGGCGCGTCGAAGGCGGCGGCAAAGAGAGTGCAGTTGATGCGCGAAGACGACGAGCTTCTCGATAACGTTGGTTTAACCAACAGTGAACCACAGTTTGCATCGATCACGTCGACAACGAAAGCCTCCTCGTCCTCGTCCTCTTTGTCCGCGGCGAAACGGAAAAAGAAGAAGGATATCAACAACAACAACAACGAAACGAACGAGAACGAACGATCGGTTTTTACCAAAGGCGCGTACTTCCTCGGCAAAGTTGTTTGGGGTAAAGGCTACCACGAACTTCTCGATTGCGTCGAAAAACACAACGCGAACGCGGAATACGGCCAAACCTGCCCCATCTCCATGGACGTGTACGGCAACGGCGAAGACTTGGAATCGGTCGAGCGAACCGCGATGGATAAAAAGTTACCTTTGAATTTCAAAGGACGCTTGGACCACGCGAATCCAACCGTCCACGATTATAAAATTTTCGTCAATCCTTCTTTGTCCGACGTGGTGGCAACCACCACGGCGGAAGCGTTAGCCATGGGTAAATTCGTCGTCTGCGCGAAGCACCCGAGCAACGAATTCTTCTCCTCCTTTCCAAACTGTTTGACGTACGGCAATCAGGAGGAGTTTTCGCAGTGCATGAAGAAAGCGTTCGACACGGAACCGAAACCGCTCTCGGCGGAAGACGCGTACCGATTAAGTTGGGAAGCGGCGACGGACCGGTTCTTAGACGCCGCAGAGCTCGGGCCGGAGCACAAGGAGAAGCAGCCGGGACTCTCGAAAGTTTCCGAGTCGGTGGCGGCTTCCGCGTTTTACGCCTTGAACAACATCGAAGGCGTTCGACAAGCTTTGGGTGCGGGAAAAAACACGCACTCGATAGATGCGCCGGAAAAGTTAGATTCCAATTGGAAACCGGAAAAGTGGGAAGTCGCCGGATTAGCCTCCTCGACGAAGAAAAAGTAAATCACGTTTTGGAGAAGAGAAAAGATAAACGCAAAAGGCGCATCGCCAGCGCTTTGCGCTGGCTGTTTATTATCAAAGTAAACTGTTGTAAAATTATACACGCACGAGACGCTCTCAATATTATTATCATTATTAAACTACGTTACACGCTAAACCCCGCTATCATCACAAACCACTCATCGCGTTATCCTCCTCGTTCTTCTCCGAGCACTTCTTACATTCCTCCTCGTACTTCGGGTACGTCTTCTTACACGACTCGCACTGCACCAACGTCAACAAACCCGGATCTTTCGCGAACCTCTTCATCCTCCGCCAGTGCTCTTCCACTTTCGGCCGTTCTGCCAAGTATTTCCTCATCGAATTTCGTTTCCTCTCGCCGTTGTTTTCCATGATGAACATTTGTTTCTGCATCGCTCGTTTGTACTTATTTTTGTTCCTTTGCGGTTGGAAAGACCTTCCACCACATTTGCTCGAACTTTCTTTCGCTTTCACTTCCCGGTCCCATTTCTCTTTTCGGTGGAGTAAGAGAAACTTCCTGTCCGGGTCGTTTTTCTTCACGTCCTCGAGCTCTTCCACTCTGTCGTCGTACGGGTGTTCGTCCTTCGAGAGCATCGGCGGGCGGTACCCGCCGCGAGTGGTTTTCGAGGTTGCGTTCGGGCCTTGACGGTACGAACGAATCTGATGATGAAAAGAAGAAGACAAAGATGAAGAAGAAGACGTGGCTTCGCCGCCTTCGCGAGTAAAAGAGGAGATCATTCGAGAGAGGAGCGTCGTCTGCGTCGTCGTTTTCGCGAGGCGTGTTCTGGATGACATCATCTTTGTTGTTTACGCGTTCTTTTGCCCAGATGGAAAATGACGAATTTCCCCAGAGTTCAAGACTTGCTTTGAACAAAGCAATGAACGAGGACGACTTCGAGGACGACGAAGCCGCGTTCCTCCGCCTCTCCTCGCTCACCCCGGAGGAGCTTTCAAAACACACCGCGAAATCTCGCGACGCGCTCGATCTTCGCTTGAAACGGTTGAGTTCTTTATACGAAAGCACGGAGTTGGAATTTAAGGAGATGGAACGAGTGAAGGAGAAGTTATTGGAAAACGTAAACAAGCTGCGAGAGATGACGAGAGAGGAGGGAGAGGAAGAGGAAGAGGAAGAGGAAGAGGACGGAGAGATTCAGAGGCTGGAGAGGCTGCTTTTGGAGGAGAAGGAGAAACAGAGGGCGATGATGATGATGACATCCAATAAGAAGTGAAATAAGAGTTTAAAGAGAAAGAGAAGCTTTGGTTGAGAGTAGAGTGTGCGATAATAATAGCAGTAGCGATCGTAGTAGTTTGTTTTAGGAGTAGCCGATTCATTCGCTAATAACGCGTGCCGCGATGATGATTGTTTTTGTGACGTAGCCAAGACGTGGATTCTCGACGCGCCGAAAGTTTCTCTCTTTTATCGCTTCACCCACTGAAACGCCTTTCTCGCTTTCTTCAAACCGGGTTTTTTCCGCTCCACAATTCTCGAGTCTCGGGTCAAAAATCCAAGCGGTTTCAACTGCGCGCGAAAGGCCGGGTCGTAATTTTGTAAACTCCTCGCCACGCCTAACCGAGCGGCTTGACTTTGACCGCTCAAGCCGCCGCCGTGGACGAGGACGCGCACGTCGAACAATCCTAAAGTGTTCGTCGCCGCAAACGGCGCTAAGACGTGCTGCCGCAAACTGACGTCTTGGAAATACTCGTCCAGAGGTTTCCCATTGATGACGATTTCCCCGAACACTTCCTCCTCCTCCTCTGTCTCCTCCTCGTCTCCTGCTTTACTCCCTTTCGCCGGAACAATCCTAACTTGCGCCACCGCCGTCTTCCTCTTCCCGGTCCCGACGCTCCCGCCGAATCGATCGATTTTCTTCACTCTGTTCATAGTTTGCTCCATTTGCTTTATCTTTTCTCTCTCTTGCCGTTTCTCCTTCTCTAAACTCTTCGCGTCTTGGTAAAAATGTTCCAGCGGCGGTAACCGATCCTCCGCTCTCGGTTCTTCCCTCTCTAAAACCAATGCCCTCAACTCGTCGATGATTTCTTTTTCCTCTTTCGTTTGCGTCTCCAAGTGCCTCTCGGCCGTTGGGTCGTTAAACTCGCCGTATAAAACGCCTTCCGGTATGTCGTCGATGTTGTTCGTGCCGTCTGGGATGTCCGAGGGAACTGGGATGGCGATTTGTGAGCGGATCATCGCGAGGATTTCAGACTCTGAATGCGGGCGTTTTTTGCTCGATTTGGATGCAAAACGACGCGCTCGATGTGTGGTATGCATCGCTTGAATCATCGTCGGTGGATTCGAGAAAGGAGGAACAGCGTTGCTCCCTTTACTGGTGGAAGCGAGGAGCGATCGCGCGATGCGTTTCGCGTTTTGTCGAAACATTAGTAGTATTGGTGTTGATGTTATTTATAATGACGCATCGAAAGTAGAGAGGTCTTTTGAATGTTGGGCGTGATACGCATGCGGGGGGACGAACGAGTACTACCAGAGGTACTTAAATAATTATTTATTTCAAAGTCTCACGCTTTAAACGATTTACTCATCGTGGACGGCGATTTCATCAAGCCGTTTTTCTTCCTGTCTCTCCTCTTGTATCGAATCTTGCACGGATGTTTCGGGCCGACGACCATGCCTTCGTAATCGGGTTCGGGTAAGTCGCCGATTAAATCAAACTCAAAGTTTCGAATCAACACGGACCAGATGGTTTTGATTTGCATGAAGGCGAAGGTTTCGCCCATGCATCCGTGTCGACCGGCGCCGAAGCCGATGTACGAGGCGAACTTGTTTTCGTCCGATTTGAAGCGTTGCGGGTCGTAGGTGTTTGGGTTTTTGAAGACGGAGTCCATGCGATGGGCAAACGCCGGAGAGGTGGCGCAGATGTGGCCCTTCGGGACGGTGTATTTCTTACCGTCCGAAGTCTCCACGTCAAAGTTCACCTGCGCTTTTCTCAAAAGCATGATCAAAGGCGGGTGCATTCGCAACGCTTCCTTCACCGCAAAGTGTAACTCGTCCATTTCCGCCAACACGTCGAAATCAATCTTCGTGCCGTGTTTTTTCATGATTTTTTGCTGCTCTTGCTCGAGATACGGCATCACGCGTTCTTTATTCGCAATCGCGAGTAATCCAGTCCACGTGCTCGTGATGGAACTCGTGTGTTGCCCGGCGAACAACACCGCGATCAACATCCCCAAAACTTGGTCGTTGGTCAACTTCGACCCGTCTTTATACCTGGCGTCGATGAACGTCTGCAACACGTCCGGCTCCAAACTCCCGCTCTCTCTTCTCGCTTGAATCACCTTGTCAAAAATCAACGCCAAATCTTTCCTCGCCTTATCTCTTTTCCTATGCGCCTCGATCGGCGCGTACGGGAAAAACACCGACAACGGCACCATCCCTTTATCCAAATCGTGCACCAACGCCGTCACCTCGGAAAACAAATTCTCGCGAATTTCTCTCCCGAGCAAACATCTACTCGCGGTCAAAACGATCAGCTCGCTCAGAGAGTCCAACAAATCCACCTCGCCTTCGTCTCCCCACTTCTCGAAAAACGCATCCGCCTCTTTCACCATCATCCCGACGTACGTTCTTAACCGCTCGCTCTTCAACGAATCCGCGAAAAACCGAAACTGTTCCGCTCGCGTCTGATGATCGACGTCAAAAACGACGCCTTTCCCGAACGTCGGCACGTTAAACTCGTACACTTCTTTCTGCGACATCTCCACATCCTTCGCTTTGAAGAAAAACTCGGAGACTTTCGGTCCGATCAAAAACGTGATTCGCTCGTGAAACACCGGCACGGTGAACACTTCCCCGTATTTCGGGAACGCTTTCGCCATCAGTTTCATCGGGCCTTTGAGAAACTCCAGCATCCCGCCGACGAGAGGGATTTTTAAACCGCCGCTCCATTCGATTAAAGGTGGCGTTTTCTTCGATTTGAAAACTTTACGCGTCAGAACGTCCAAAACGACCAAGAGAAGGAACACGATCAGCGACGCGATGGACACGACGCAGACGCTCCAAAGGATAAAATCATTTCTCGTCGTCGCTACCACCGCCGCTGGTGTTTCTCGCTTGAAGAAAAAAACGAGAGGAGGAGGCGTCGAAAACATCGTCTTTCCTTCTTCTTTTTCCTTCTCT
>Ga0255756_1005183_pt1 | contig 12230 bp, 12 predicted proteins | sample 011ome_20_FD_179956 | JGI IMG/M metagenome (GOLD analysis project Ga0255756, IMG submission 179956) | Coastal salt marsh microbial communities from the Groves Creek Marsh, Skidaway Island, Georgia - 011509CT metaG (version 2) | ecosystem: Environmental > Aquatic > Marine > Intertidal zone > Salt...
AATCTGCTACACTTACAGTTGTATCAGCACTTTCAATAGTGTCTGTAAAATTGTAAGTGTTATATGCTCTAACATAATCTTTTAATGCTTGTACATTAGGAATGATATCTGGATCAATTGGATCAGACAATCTATCTAGATTATTTACGTTAGGTTCTATTACATCGCCTTGATAAGTAAATACTTGTCTTTCATAGGACGTAGTACCTGTTACAGATACAGTTTTTGTTCCTTCGCCTAGCAAAACTAGATCTTGATCAAAAGTTCCTACAAAGTTAGTGAATATACCAATAGTTTCGTTATTGTTGTCCTTGAACGCAAAAGCACCTGTAATACTTGTTGTGCCACCTAATCTCGAATCATACCAATCTAAATCTTCATCATATAGAAGTTTCGCATCAGGATATGATCCTCTTTCAATAATTAAGCCAGCTGTATTAGTCCCATCTGGACCTGTGCTAACACCAGCGCCTGTTTCATCTTTGTTGACTGTGATAGTTTTATCAGTAATAGATAATTCACTAGTTTCAATTGTCGTAGTAGAACCAACAACATTTAAGTTGCCGAAAAAATTAAACGTACCAGTTGTAGCTGGAGTTAAACCGTCACCAGCCACAAACGATACTGATCCACCATCGTTAATTGTTAATTTGTAAGTATCAACATCATGAGATATAAACTTAGCGCCAGGCATTCAAATCTCCAACTTATTGACTTGGTAATGCTACTGATAGTACTGCGTTTGGCACTGCTGAGTTTTCTTTAGCACTTGCGTCAAACCCAACGTTGTAAATTGCTTTGTCGTTATCCTCAAGTTGTACTGTTCTGTTGTGTAAACGTGTAACTTGGTAAGTTGTTGAATCTGAGCCTACAGCATCAATTCTAAATTCACCTGCTACCATTGCTCCGTTAGCTTTGTTTACAAGTGTCATTACTTCATCACTAGCATGTGTTCTTGGTGAGAACGGTCCACCACCGTCGTTGTTTGAATCTAATCTAACCACAAACTTGTTTGAGGCAACTTGTCTTACAATGTGTGCTGCTGTTGTAGCTTCTGCTCCGCCTGTAAAAAAGTGGCGGCTAACTGCGATACGACCTGAACCGTATCCTAATTTTTGTTTGTTTATTGGACGTCCCATTTGTTTCTCCTTTATGACGTTCTAAGTCTACGCGGTGGGTACCGCATAAGTCTTTTGACATTAGTATTTAGCCTTTTTGTTAAAATGGGTTATTAAGCCTCAATAGACACATTCTCAGCATAAGATCTGTTATTTTTTCTTACAATGTCAAATGTAAGTTTGTCTCCTATTTTATATTTTTTATCTTTGTTATCAAGGATTACATCTCTTCTATTAGAACCCCATTCGTCAGGTCTGATAATTGCTTTGGTACCACTGTGTTTGTATATTTGTCCTGTCATATTAACTCCTTTTTAATACTTAGCCAAAAAAATAGGCCCCGTAGGGCCTATTTTATAATATTTAACTACGCTTATGTGAAGCTTAGGTTTGCTGTTGTAACAGCAACTTTGCTTAGGTAGTCTGCTGCGTTACCCAAAGACGAAGCAGTGTTTGTTAGTTCAACATAACCATAACGTGTCATGAAGCTAACTACTGGCTCGAATGTATCTGGGTCTAGTACAACACCACTGCTCATCAATGGAATGTATGGGCAGTAGAACGCTGCTGCGTCTGACTCTGAAGTACCTTTGTAACCAACAAGTACATCATCGCTAGTAGCATATGTGTTTACATATACTTTCATTGCGTTGTTTAATGTACCAACTAGTTTTGTGTTGGTTGGTGCTTCGAAAGTACCTTCTGTTGTACGTGCGAAAGCAGAAGTTGTAGCACTTTGTAACAGTGTTAGTACTGTTGGTGATACAACAGCCCAGTTACCTGCGCCTCTGCGTGTACGCTGTGCGATTAAGTTTGATACTCTGTTGATTGAAACAGCAAGAGCTGCATGCTCGTCACCAACAAAAGTAGCTGTACCTGAAACTGCGTTTTGGTCATATGTTTCTGGCGCAGTACCGGCCAATGAAGTCAAACTTGCGATAACTTCTTGGTCGATTTCAGCAGTAATCTCTTGAGCAAGTGCTGCCATGATTTCTGCTTCTACGTCGATGCCGTGTTGGCTTTGAGCGTCCTGAGCCGCTTCAAATGTCCAACGTGCTGACAACTTACGTGACTTCGCTTCAACAGTCTGTTTCAAGATCTGAATGCTTAGTCTGTTACCAGCTGCACCTTCTAGTGCTGATGTAGCTGCTGCTTTGTCATCAGCTGCACCAGAATAACCTTCAGCAATTTTGAATGGGCTAAGAGCTTCATCGCCTGCTGCGGTATCTGTTCCACTTGTTGAGTCGAACGCATCTGCGTAACGTACTCTAAGTGTGTGAATTTGGCCCACTGGACCAGTCATTGGTTGTACACCTACCAATTCGTTAGCGATAACGGTTGGCATTACACGTCTGATCACTGGAAGGATCACACGATTTAGTGTTGCTACGTTACCAGCAGAAGTTGCACCAGCTGTTGCGGTTTCCATCAAATGCTTACGAGTATTTTCAAGAGTTGTTTCCATAACAGCTTTTTTGTTGCCTGCGAGGCCTTCAGTTAAGGCACCTTTTGTCTCCTGCCAGCGACTTTCTAATAGTTCTGACATTATCTTCTCCTTTATAATCCAGCAAGACGTTTAATGTCTACGACATTATGTGTACTTGCTTCATTAGAACTTTGTGTTTGTTTATTGCCTGTAATTTCTTTTGCCTCTGTAAGCTGCGCCTTCTGCTTTGCTGGACTGTTACCATCAATTACTGATGGAAGGTACTTATCAAATGCTGAACGTAGTCTAGCAGTTTGAATTGATTCCAGTAAGTCTGTCATAATTTCTTTTTGGTCCTTACTTAAAGGTCCAAGAAGTTCATTCATTACTCCTGTGCGTTGTTGTGCTTCAACAAGACGCTTTACTTCTGCGTCTTTTGCTTCAGCAATAGTTTTAGCTTTTAGTGCTAATTCTTTTGCTTCAGCAATTTGTTTGTCTTTGACATCAACAACTTTAAGTAGTTTTTTGGTCTCTGATTTCTCATTTAAATGAGAACCCATATATTCGTTAGCAAACGCTTCGAAAATTTTGCGACCAAAATCGTTTTTACGTGCTGCGTTAATATCTTCTTTGAGTTGATTAATTTCTCCTTTAAGAGCTTTGTCAACTGTTTCTGATATAGCTTTAGCACTTCTTTGAATAAAGGTAGTTTTTACTTTATTCAAGTGTTCCTTGCCTTCACGTACTAAACGTACCTTAGTTTCAGCAAGGTCTTTTTTGTCTTCATTGAACTCAGCAAGTTCTTTAGCAAGTTGATCTACAACAAATTCTTCAAGAACAGCAAATTTATTTGCCATTGCTTTTTGATCTGCGTGTAGTTCTGAAACTTCTTTAACAAGTGCTTCTTTAGTGAAGGTACTTAGTAAAGTAGCATGTTCTTTCATCGCGATAGCATATTTTGCTTTTTGTTCAGCTAGTTGCTTGCGATCTTCATTGAATTCTGCCATTTCTTCTGAAAGTTTTTCAGTCATCATAGCATCAATTGCTTCAATCATAACACCTTTGTCGTGTTCATATTTTTTAGCAAACTCTTCACGAAGTTCAGCAGTAGCATTAAGTTTATTTTCTTCAACTTTAGCAGTCCATGCTTCCTCGATTTCAGCTTTCATTGCTTCTGAAATTGCGTCACTCTCTAAAAGGGATTTTAGTGCTTCCATTTATTTCTCCTTTATTGGAGCCTGCTTATTATACCTAATAAGCTCTCTGCAATATATTTTTGTGCCTTTTTGTCGCCTTGGACTTCTTTTGAAGTTAAAATTGCCTTGTATCCACCTCTTTCATTCATTATATGTTCGTAAATTGGTGTAGGATACGCACCGGGGGCGCTAGGCTGAGCCACAACGTCCACAGTAATTATTTCAAAGCCGGCAACGTTGCCGCCGCCGTCGACTTCACCGCTACCTCTAGATGAGACACCTAGCTTAACGCCGCTTTCTAGCATTGTTTTTACTAGGCCTCCCATCGGAGTTGGTAAAATTTTCAACTTTCCATAACCGTTTGGTCCATCCATCCACATTTCTGTGACCATATGGCACACACGATCAAGGTTAATGTTAAGTCCTTCTGGATGATCAACTTCGCCTAAAACTGAGTATCCACCGGCTATCTGCTCATTGAGCGTAGTGACAGCCCTGCCAATTTCTTCAACGGGATAAACACGCTGATTTGCGTTTTTTACACCACCTTGGATACAAATACCTTTCATATAGAGGTCTTTGCCTTCATTAGCAGACTCAACGACCATTTTAGCTTGGTCAAAACTTAGATTTTCACGTAGTTGAAACATCGTTTCTCCTTAACTTCTCAGCCACCCATTACTGGTTTTTTATTGGCTGGTGCGTCTGGCTTGCCTTTTTTCTCAGCGCCGTGGCCAGGTTCGCTTTTTGTGCCTTTTTTGGCACTCATACCGCCTTTAGTATTTCTATTTCCGGCGTTATCTTCTTTGGCGTTTTGATCGCTTAGTGCTGAACCTTTTAAGTTTCCTTTATTAGCTTCTACACCAGCTTCTGTACCAGCTTGGTTTAAATTACTTGCTGTACCGCCCATGTCGTTTTTTCCTGCAACTGGTGATTTTGTATTTGCGCCATTGTCACCCATTGAAGCTGATACTTTTTCTACGTACTCACGCATTTCTTCACCTGCTGTTTTAGGTGCTGCGTTTTCGTCTACTTCTTCATCAGTTGTTTCTTCAACTTCTTCATCTGACGCTTCATCTACTTCTTCGTCAGCTGCTTCGTCTACTTCTTCGTCGTCTGATTCAAATGCCATTGCTTCCTCTTCAGGATCTTCGTCGCCTGGCTCTTCGTCACCCATCATTTTTTCAAATTCTGCTTTTAGGTCTGCTAAAGCATCTTCTAAGTTGTCCATAGCAGCCTCTGGGCCGTCAGCTTCTTCGTCGTCGCCTTCTTCGTCGTCGCCGTCCATATCAGCAGCAATGTCACCCATCATGTCATCTGTTTCGTCGCCGCCCATTTCTGGTTCTGCTTCCATTCCAAGCTCATCTAAGCCAAACATTTCGTCTAAATCGTCATCTTCTGACTCGTCGACTTCTTCGTCTGTTGCTTCGTCTACTTCTTCGTCTGTTGCTTCGTCTACTTCTTCGTCAGTAGCTTCATCAACTTCTTCATCTGTATCTTCTTCGACTTCTTCGTCTTCTGATTCTAAGATGTTTTGATAAATCTCTCTTGATTTTTCTACAACGATTTCATGGAAAAGTGCTTCAGCACCGTCCTTGTCCTCGTTCACTAATTTTTCGAGCATTTCCTCGAATTTGGTTTGATCAGTCATGTCATTCTCCTTTATTGTCAAGGCTGTCAGTTATATTTACACTTTATAGAAAAAAGTACGCCGAAATAGGCTCAAACGAGCTCATTTACCACGCAGTTATGGATTTTGGAACAATTTTTTAAAATTTTCAACAGTAATATGTTTTAAATTGTCTAGTCCTTCCAACGATTCTGGAACAAAATAGTGTTCGTCTAGTACTACTCTTATATATCTAATTTTTGGATTTTTCTTTATGACAGTAGAAGTTTGCCTTTGCCAATTTCCAAAATAAGTAGCCCTTTCGTGTTGTTTTTTATAGTTTTCTGTTCCAGCATATAGATTATTTACAAGTTCATTTCTCCTACCTAAACCTTGATAGTCGAATCCAAGTATATATACTTCTTTAGGGTGTTGTAAACTAGCCATATTAAGAGCAGTAGGCCCACTACTCCATCCTAAGTTTGGATTAAAGAGGTTTAATTTCTCAACTGAACGGGTATATTTGTTAGGATTAGACCAAACTTGGTTGTACATTTGATAAGCGTTATGACTGATTTCTCTTATCATTTTTGTATCAACTGCTATTAAATAATCAGGTTTAAACTCTCTATACAAAGCATTACAACCGTATATAGTGCCATGTTGTCTCAATGGTTCTAATAGAATATCTTTCCTACTTGTACCGTTGCCAAGTACAAAAACTATGTCACTTTTTTTAATCTGATGATTTTCGTTAGGAGATTTTTCTGCTGGTTTAGATTGGGGAACCACAGGTGCTATTCGAGAAGCAACTTTAATTTCTTGGTTGCGTCTTGCCTTTTCTGCTTTTTTTCGAGATTTACGCTGAGCTTTAGATTCACCGGGAATATAGGTCTTTGACAATGACTATCTCCTATATAGCTTCTTCACCACCTTGTGCTGCTATGCCATACATTGCCCTTATGTATTCCAAGTCTTTCGTTGCTTCACGCTTGTGAGCATCGTCAGCTCTACGTGCTTTGTTAATATCTTTGAGTGTTAGTCTAGTTTTTCGTGTATCATCCATATCTACAATAGATTCGTCACGGTCAGCGTCATATCTCTGATCGTCTTCCGGTTCCATTGTTTTATCATTAAAGTAATATAGTTCACGTATAATCATAATATTATTTATGCCTCATCGTCAGCATCTGCTACTGGAGACGTTTCGTCACTGGCACCTATATCGTCAGTATCACCTTCTAATTCGTCACCTTGAGTAGCATCTAAGTCGTTGTTTATGTCAGCACCAGTAATGCCAGCATCTCTTAATTGTGCTGCGGCATCAGTATCACCAACATTGAAGAATTCGTCGTTTTCTTCTCTCCACAAGCGTTCGTTTTCTGCTACTTCTTCTTTGCTTAATCCTAGGAATCTTTGTAGAGCAAAACGGTTTGATATAAAAGGTATTTGTTGCATCTGAGCAAAGGTACTAATTCTGTTGCTATCTAGTTCTGCTTGTCTATAACTCGCAAAGTTCTGTGGAGGTTGAAGTGTTAAGTCAAACATTGCTACATCAACATTTATTCCCTTTTGCGCAAGGTATAATTTAAATTCGTTGTTGAATACCTCAGTTATCATGCTCTGAAGCCGTTCGCAATAATTATTAAAACGTAACTCTTGAATGTATGCGGTGCCTACTCTACCATCGTTGTACTGTGAAGCTGAATCATCTGCCCCAGTGGGTAGATAACTTGAAGGAATACGCAACCCACGAACCAACTTGTTAGTAAAATATCGTAAATCGTCTATTTCTCCAAGGTTTGTGCCACCTGGAAGAGTTTCAACTTTTGATCCACGTCCTTCAGCAGTCTGTGGAAAAAAGTAGTCTTCGTTAATTGACAGAGGGTTGTATGAACTGTCTATGACTGTTTGTCCGCCTCCTGTCTTGGATGGGATGCGTCTTTGGTGAATTTCCGTTTTAACACGCTCAACAAACTGCATAGCAAGGTGTGATGGCATGTTGCCCACATCAACGTAGAATACTCTGCGCTCTGGCGCACGTTGAACACGATAGATAATAATCGCATCCTCAAGCAACTCTTTCTGCTTGTATACTTTGAAAATACTTTCTAGTAAACTATTACCAAAAGGAAAGTTTTGATCCAGTCCTTCGCTCATCGACAAGTGAACAACATGCTCTGCGTCAATAGCAGTTTCGTTAGCATCTTGACTATAACGGCTGCTACTTGAGTCAGGTGTACGACCTGTCATGTACTTTTGGTCTAATGTTTGATAACCAGCACCGCCACCTGGGCCATATGCTTGGTTAGTATTAAGTTTTGTAGCACTAAGTCCTTCGTAAGCAATGTTCAAGTCTTTTACTATGTACTGCTCAGGACGCTTGCCTTCACTTTCGTTTACAATAATTTTTGTTACGTTTGCTGGATCTACATGAAACCACTTTTTTGTTTCAGGATCACGGATAAAAAACTGATCACCGTACTTGAATGTATTACGAATAATCTTAAATATTCTTGATTCAAACTGTTGTATCTTACACCACTGTTTTAAATATTGTCCAATAATGTTGACTTCTGTGTTAGTTGGTGCTTTACTAAATTTTAATTTAAATGGTGTTTCGTTTTCTTTATTTTTTTGTGAACAGAACTCAGCAAGTATATCTAAAGCAGCATTTACTTCTGAGTCGTTGTCCATTGTGTTGTACTGAGCGTAACGTTCAATACGATTAGGTGATCCAACATAAACATCAGGCAAGTGTGAACTGTAATTTGCTGCCGCAGGACCAACACCTTGGCCTTTGCTAAAGCTAAATGGCGAATAGCTACCGCCAACGTTCATGCTTGTGGCAACAGGAGTAAAATGTTTTTTCCAACTCATACCATTGCGCCTTTCAAATAATCATTGCTCATACCACGGACACCTCTGTTTACCTGTGATGTTAAGTTATTTTGTTGTACCATTAGATCTCTAATTTGTGCTGTCAATGTATTTAGTTGACTCATTGCTTGTGGCAAGCCGTTAACGGACGCTGCTTCACTTGGATTAAGAACACGTTCACCTGCGTGAATTTGAGAAATTGTATCTCTAGGTTCAGTAGTTTTTCCTGTAGCTCTAAATGTTCCAATACGTCTATTTTGTAATACGCCAAATGCTTGACGTAAAAATTCTTGTTCTGCAACAGTTGGCGGACGTCCTGAACTACCTTCACCTGTACGACTATCATATCCTCTTGCCTTTGCTGCTAATTGAGCTAATGTAGTATCAAACTCTGAGCCTGGTGCTGCTATTTGACTATACAATCTTCCTATTTCTTCACCAAAAACTTCAGCAACATCTGCGCCAGTTTCGGCTCTGAAAAAATGAGAAATATTTCCGCTTTGTTTACCAATTTCTTCTGCCATATACGCATAAGCTAACCCTGTACCTTGATTGCCTGCTACTTCTCTTTTGCCTATAATATTTCTAGCTGTGCCTTTCATTAATCCAGTTGATTCTGAAATAGCAATAATTATATCTTCTACCATCCTTGTAAACAAGTTTCCTATAGTGTTTGATAATTTTTCTCCGTATGGTCCGTCCCAAAAAGCAGCATTGGCTGCTAACAAACTATCCATAAAATTTTGGGTAAATGTCTTTTCGTTTGCTCCTTCGCCAAATATAAGATCTTTTACCTTACCTAACATTCCACCTGGGTGCTGCGTTGCTTGATCAAGCCCAGTATAATTTAACATTACTTCATAGGCAGCATCCATTAGATATTCAAAACTATCTGTAAGATGTTTTGTTACACCTTCGCCTTGGAATGCTTGTCTAATACCTTCACCAACTCGAGAAAGTAAACCTCCTTGGCGTTGTCCTCTACCAGGACCGCCTGGTTCTGTTTGTATTTCTCCTAAAAAGTAGTCAACAATGGCATTACCAGCATCTTGTATTTTTTGTTTGAAAAAGTCAATTGGTGCTTTACCAGATTCGACATGAGTAGTAAACTCGTCTACAAATGTAGATATAGGAGCAACCAAATTGGTGTTTACCCAATCATCTACAGTAGCAACAAAATCTTTCACACCTTTGGAAGCATTTTTAAAACTACCATCTGCTTCTTCTGGTCCAAACAGTAACGCAAATGATTCTGTTATTTTAGTTCCTAACGTTTCAAGTGCTGTAAATGTATCACTTTCAATAAATTTTTCAGTAATAAAACTACTGAAACTTGTTATAGCAGCTTCAAATCTAGCAAATAATTCTGTGATAGTGCTTTGTCTGTTTTGAGCAGCAATAGCAGCATCAATGTTCAATCCGCCCATTCTGTTTAAGCCTACTTGCGCATCAAATAATGCTGCCAACGGTCCGCCTTGTGCTTGGAGTCGTCCAACCATGGTTGGATCTACTGCTGCGCCAATTGCTCCTAGTGCTGGTCCTAATCTAGTAAGTTCGTTACCAAATTCTCTAAAATTCATTCCTCCACTTGCAGTTGCTTGTAAAGCATCAACTAATTGTTGCCCTGCGCCGCCGCCCATAGTATTCAATGCTATTGCCAAGTCACTGCCTTCAAAGCCTGATGAAATATCTACTAAATCTCCGGCAAACTGTGGCAAGAATCCTGCTACTAGTGCTATACTTTTTTCAAATTCACCAGCGCCTTCGGCACTTGCTCTAGCCATTATACTTTGAAACTGTGCGTTGTTTCTTAAATCTTGTGACTGAGCAAGTAGTTCTTCTCTACTGCGTCCTGTTGCTTTACTTAATAAATCTATCTGTCTTAGATAATCAGTGCTGCCTTCAATGAGTTGAGCATTGGTCATCCTTTGTAAAAAACCTTGGCGTAGCATGTTTTCACTATAAGATAAAAATCCATCGTTGATTGCTTGTGTAGTAAACCCTAAGTCAAACAATCTTTGTCCTAGATCGCTTCCTCTGAGCCCTTTGCTTAGTTCAGCAAATCTTTTAGCACCATCTGTTACATTACCGCCTAAAGCTCTCAGTGTTTCACTGTTTGTTTGTATTGTTTGATAAAATTCAGACATTGCCATGCCGCTAGTAGCAGCTACTTTGTTCATTTCAACAATGCTGTTTCCAAATCCAGCACCAACTTGGCTGAGTTCTCTAAATTGGTCAACACTAGCATCAACAAAATTAAACAGTGACTGAAATACACCTTTGCCGCCTGTAACCACAGCAGCCATATCACTTAAACGCACCTGTCCTTCTGTAAGTGACTTGTTCAGTTGATCAAAGCCATACTGAGCACGTTTCATACCTTTAGATAATAATCCAGTTTGTTCTGCGCCAGCTTTAGTTGCTTTGTTAGCAGCTTCTTTGAATTTTGCTTCATTTCTTAAAGCAGTAGTAGTGTCTCTACCTTGTCTACGTGTTAATTCAAGTAGATTTTGAAGTGTAGCTTCGCTTGCTACACCTTCAACGCCACCTACGTTGGTAATTTCTGTTGGTTCTGCCACTTGTGATTCCTAAATTAACTGCGCACTTTATTATATTGGATATATATTAGTAAAGTATTTATCCGGAGAAAAGAATGAACCAAAGTTCAACCAATCCGCTGCTGAGTCACTTCAGACAGCCTAAATTGTTTATCACGTTGCCTAGTAAAGGATTATTCTATCCCAAAGGTACACTAGAGCCTACTGAAAATAATACATATCCAGTGTATCCAATGACGGCTAGAGACGAAATTATGATTAAAACGCCAGATGCGCTGCTAAACGGACAAAGCACTGTTAGTGTAATACAAAACTGTATGCCTAATATTAAAAATGCGTGGATGATGCCTAACATTGATTTAGATGCTGTGCTTACTGCGATACGTATTGCTACATATGGTGAATCATTAAACATGGAAATGGACATACCAGGAGTTGGTGACAGAACTTTTGAATGTAATCTTACTGAAGTATTAGATGAACTCAATGCTGCTGAATATGCTCCGTCGTTTACTTACAATGAATATACAATTGAAACTGCTCCAATGAATTACAAAGCATTTACAGATGTTGCTATGAAAACATTTGAGGAGCAGAGAATTTTACAAATTGTTAACGATGATGAAATGTCAGAGACAGAAAAACTTCAACGATTCAATGAAACATTCAACAGAATTACAGAGATGAATATTGCTAGTGTACATGGCAGTGTTGTAAGCATCACAGTTGGAGATGAATCAGTTACCAACAAGCAACACATAATGGAGTTTCTAGATAATGCTCCTGTTGATGTGTACAAAGCTATTATAAATCATGTTGACGAACAGCGAAAGAAATTTACAATTAAATCTAGAAAAATTGTTTCATCAGAAGAGGACAGAGCAGCAGGTGCTCCAGAAGAATTGGATGTACCTATTAGTTTTGATGCTTCAAATTTTTTCGCATAAGGATCTTAGCACTTCCGATTGAGGAAATATTAGAACATGTTAAGGTCCTAGAAGATGAAATTAAACAATTAAAATATGATTTAGCCAAGTTGGTTTGGCACATGAGAGGCGGACTTAGTTACAATGATGCTTACCTTCTAGGACCTGATGACAGAGAAGTCATAGTACAACTTGCTGAGGACAACATGGAAATTGCCAAAAAGACCCAGCAACCATTCTTTTAATTATTTTGTAATCTTGTATCCAGCAGCTTTTACTTTATCAATTGCTGCTTGAGTTTCAGCATCAGGTGCTGCTCTTTGTGATTTAAACGTAGCTTTTGGTTCGTCTTGAGCAAATCTACTCTTATCAAATCCTGCTGCTCCGCCGTAGCCTTTAGCCACAACTTGACTAATAATATTACGCACTTCACGTTTGGTTAAAACGTCTTGTCCTTCAGCTTCGTAAACACTTTGATTAATTTGTCCTGCTGGTACAACTCCACTAGCATTTTTTA
>Ga0255756_1005208_pt1 | contig 12190 bp, 7 predicted proteins | sample 011ome_20_FD_179956 | JGI IMG/M metagenome (GOLD analysis project Ga0255756, IMG submission 179956) | Coastal salt marsh microbial communities from the Groves Creek Marsh, Skidaway Island, Georgia - 011509CT metaG (version 2) | ecosystem: Environmental > Aquatic > Marine > Intertidal zone > Salt...
GAGAGGATGTATGCACGCAAGCGCGCGCGCCTTCTTTTCCTTCTTTCTCTTTCCCGAACTCTCCTCACTTTTTTTGAATTCGCAACCGCCCCCCCCGCCCCCTCACCGCTTTCGAATGACGACGACGCCATCGAAGAAGAGCAAGGCGACATCGCCGAAGAGGAACGCGCCTTCTCGCTCGACGCGGTCTCGAAGCCTCACGCCGACGCGTCCTTCGTCCGCCTCGAAGAAGAAGAAAGGAGAGGAGGAAGACGACGACAACGACGACGGAGAAGAATCGGAAGAAGAAGAAGAGGAGGACATTCAACCGACGATGGAGAAGAGGGAGAAGAAGCGGCGACGAAGCCGCGCGTCGTCGTCTCCTTCACCCTCACCTTCTCTTCCACCGGTGGCGAGCAACAAGCGACGGATGACGATGAAAAAAATCAACGAAGAAGAAGAAGAAGAAGACGTCTCGCTGACGAACGCCTACGCGGAAACGAATCTGGTCAAGTCGAGATTCGTGAAAGAGTTTAAAGCGCGAAGCGAACGCGCGATGGAGGCGGAGGAAGAGGCTGCAAGTTTACGAGTGAAATTAGCAGAGAGCGAGTTGAGGAGAGTTTCCGCGGAGGCGAAGGTTTTGGCGATGACAAAGACGGGCGACGGCGATGGGCAGACGCCGGCGGCGGCGGCGACGACGACGGCGAAAGGTGAAGGGAAGACGAAGCGAAGAAGCGCGTCCCCGATGGTGGTTTCGCCGACGAGGAGGTCGACCAGAGCGACGAGTGCGGATAAAGAACTCGCTGAAAACGAAGAGAATAATAAAAATAGTAACGCAGTAGTAGTCGGTGCGCTGGTACCGACCGTGAACGATGAAAACTATTATTCGCCTCTGATGATGAAACGAGAAATCGAGGCTCGAGAACGCGCGGAGACCGAACGCGACAAGCTTCGCGAACAGTTAGTCGCTTTGAAAACGAGACACGCGGCTTTAGAGAAGAAAGTGATGGACGACGAAGGCGACGAGTTGGAGGATGAAGTGAAGGAAGAGAACAAGATTATTGAAAAGTTGCACAAGAGATTGGAAAAAGCGGAAACGGTCAACGCCGAGTTGGAGATGGAAGTGGCGGATTTGCGCGGTAAGAGGAACGAGCGCAAAGCAGTCGAGGCAAAATTAGAGGAGGCTTTAGAGGTGAACGAGGAGCTAAAGAACGCGCTCGAGAAGGAGAGGAAGTCTTTGCTGGAAAAGAATAATGCTAGTAATAATAACAACAACGACAACAACAACAACAACAACAAAGTATTGAAAGAGTTAATAGAAGAGAAAGAGCACACGATTAAGATATTGAGGCAAGAGATGAAAAGTTTAGAAGCGTCGGCGGCGAGAGGTGATATGTTGCACTCGAAAATGGTTTCCGTGGAAGCCGTGGAGGAGCGTTTGCGTTCGACTGAGGCGAAATTATCTCGCGCGATTGAAAACGTGCGCGCGAAAGAGATTGAAAACGAAAATTTGCAGCGGGCGGTGAAAAACGCCGGAAAGTGGTCGTCTGCGTTGTTAGAGGAAGGACCGGAAGAGTTGAAGAACAGAGTTGGTGCGTTGCAATCGGAAACTTTGTCGCTTTCCGAAAAGTTAGCCGAGGCGACGAAAGCGTTGAAAGTCGAACAGACGAAGAGAGAGTTGTTCGAATCTAAAGCCAAGGCGGAAGAAGAAGCGATAAATGCGTTGGAAAAGCAGCTGGAGACGGCTAAAATGGACGCGTTGAACGCGAAATCGATCGTCGAGGCGAAAGATTCCGAGATTGCAAGTTTACAAAAGATGGCTGAAAACGAGAGAAAAGGCGAGAAGATATTGCAGATGAAATCGAGCCCGTTTACGAACGAAATCATCCGAGGCTTGGAAAAAGAAATCACAAAGTTGAAAAACAGCAACAACAATAGCAGCAACAACCGGAATAATAATAACTCCTCTTCCTCGGATGAGATCATTGCAAACTTGCAAAAGAAAGAGCAGCGTTTACTGGTGGCGTTCAAATCCACGGTGCTCAAATTTCGCGAGGCGGTGAAACTTTTGTTTGGCTTCAACATTGAATTGGTCGGTGAAAAAGCGTCAAAGACGCAATTTTTGATCACGAGCGTCGCGAACGAAAGCGCGACTTTGTTGTTCAACTACGACGAGGTAAAGCATTCGGTCTCGCTGGAAAAAAACGACCCGTCCTGGGAGCGACACAGCGAAAGTTTGAAGAAGAATTTTACGCTCTACGTCGAAAAAGAAGAAGAGGACGAAAAGAACTCGCCGGGGACGACGACTTCTTTCGGCGTCCCGGCTTTTTTGAGCAACTGGAACATGGACATGTATAACAATACTAATACCAACAACTGATTGATTCATCGATTGATAGAAGAAAAGAAGAAGAAATTTTGTGATGTGTACCAATAATAGTAAATAACAGAGTAGTATATGTATGCCTTTTAAAAGCACCGACTGCACCGCTTGAAGAACTCATTAGGGAGCTGCAGGAAGTCAAAATTTCTAAAAACCCTAAACCTAAATGCATTTGTTATTCTTTAAATTTGACCATGTTGCCGTATTGTAGACTATCAGCTCGCGAGAGTTGAAAAGGGGGTGTTAGCTCAGTTGGTAGAGCGTGCGCTTAGCAATTCCAAAAAGGGTACTTCTTAAGTTGTGCAAGGTCAGGAGTTCGACTCTTCTACGCTCCAACACTTTTTTTTTTCTCGTCGCGGTCAACACGCAGCGCTCGTGTTCTTTTTTGAGTCTCGAACGATGTGTTCGCTAAGTAATTTGACTCGTGAGATGTGAGCAAAAGACGAGCTTTTTTTCTGCTTTTTTTCAAAAAAAAAATTAAAATTTTCTTCTTCTTTTTTCCCCTCTCGGATATCTTCTTTTTAAGAACCGGACACGACGCTTTGAGATAGAGAGAGATATACACATACAAGCGCAAAGAAGGAGGAGATGCGTCGTCGTCGTTGAGAGCACCAGTACTGTTACCGTTACTGTTACCATGAGTGATGACAATACTCATCAAAAAGAAGTCATCTCGGCGGCGCTTTCCAAACACATCGAAAAACTCTCCTGTCCAATTTGCAAAGAACTGTTCGCGCTGCCGATGACTTTGGAGCGATGCAAACACACGTTTTGCGCGTCGTGTTTGAACGCGCACGTGAAAACGTTCGAGGACGACAAGAAGAGGAACTGTCCGAGATGCAAAGGGCCGGTGACGAGAGAATCGGATTGGGACGGGACCGGGGAAGTCGCGAAGAGCGCGAATAGGGAGATTGAAGAGATTGTGGAGACTTGGAAGAAATACGCGAAGGCGATGGCGGAGGCGACGACGACGTCTGCGGAAGAAGAAGACGCGATGATGATGAGAACAAGAACAACAACAACAACAACAACAGACTCCGCAGAGCGACGAGAAGACGAAGAAGAAATAGAAAAAACAGAACCTATTCCACCGCCGACGAAGTACCACCTGCTGCCGAAAGCGAAGCAAGCGGAAAAGACGAGAAAGACGGCGGAGTTACGCGACGACTTGGAGAACAAATACGGATTCAACGGGAAGATTTTAAAGACGCAAACGTACGAGGAGTTGAAAGCAAAGTACGTGGCATTCAGAGACAGATACAACACGGAGTTGAGAGACTTTATGAGAGTGCCGGATATGAAGAGCATAGTGGAAAACATGGAATCGATCGAAACGGCTATTCGCGAGGAGAACGAAAAAGCGGCAAAGAGAGTGAACAAAGCGGCAGCCTTCTTCGACCGAAAGGCGAAGAAGACGAAACCGTCGTCGGATGAAGGAGAGATTGACCAAGAGTTGATGAAGAAGTTACTCGAGCAAGCCGACGCGAGCATGCAAGGGAAAGGCTTGCAAAAGAAACGAGAATTTGAGAGGAAGAAAAACGTCGTCGCGAGGACGACGACGACGACGACGGTCGAAGAAACGATTGAAATCTCGAGCGACGAGGAGGAGGAAATAGAACCACTTCCTCTGTCGCAACCGAATTTAAAATACGTCGAATCTTCAGATGAAGAAGAGGAGGACATTGTAAGAACACAAGAAGAGGTGCAATAACCGCGAATAGATTGATTTAGAGATAGTTGATTTTTACTAGTTGATAAGAAGTAGCATCAAAATATATACAAACGCACGAAAACCAAAATCAAGTCAACTCTCTCGCCGGCAAATTGTCCAACCACAACTGATGCGTGAACTGGTATAAATCGCCAGATACGCTCACTTTGTACGGCGTCGGGTTCGTGTACCTCAAATGATCCGCTCGCATCAGTTTCACTTGCTCTTTTACTCTCGACCTACTTTTTTCTAAACCTACGCTGTCCTCGTAAAATTTTCGAGGACATCCGCCTTTCGCGCCGTCCCAACACACCAACAATAACTTCTCCACTTTTGCCGGGGTGACGAACGCTCTCTTACCTTCTAAGAACGGGTGTCTGCACAGCACGCGTTCGCCTACTTTCGGTTCTTTTTCGTTCTCTCGAAGCATGACGTCTACGATCGGTTCGCCAATCTTCCCGTACAGCCTGTAACATTGCTTCTTTCCGGGAATGGTGACTTTCTCGACGTCTTCGGATAATTTAATCCGAGGCGTTTTGTCGATTTCTACGAGCTTATAAACGCATCCCAACGCCGGTTGCGCCATGCACGTCACCAAGTGCGTCCCAATGCCAAACGCATCGATCGAGTGACCGCTTTGTTTCAATTCTCTCAACACCGTTTCGCAGATATCGTTCGAGGCGGTAATTTTCGTCTTCTCCGCCAATCCTTTCGCCAACGCCGAGTACTGTTTTCCCCGACGCTCTAAGCATTTTTCCGCCTCAACCATAAATTTTCTAATCGTTAAACTCAAATAACTCAAATCCCCGGAATCTATTCTCACACCGATCGGTTGAAACCCACACTTTTTCAGCGTCAACGCCACGGCGACGTAATTCGGCGTCCCCGATTTCAACGTGTCGTACGTATCTATCAAAGCTAAAAACGAATTCGGAAACGCGATCGCGTACGCGCAGAACGAAATCAACTCGCTCTCGTTCGTCTCGCCAAAGTGATACAGCGCGCTATCGTTGCTATCGCTAAAACTCACCATCGCCTCTCTCAACTCTTTCAACATTTCTCTCGCCTCCGCGCAAAAATCCTCGCAATCGCCAACTTTCTTCCCGTCGATATCCTCCCACTTCGAGTGCGCCTGCACGAAACTGTGCGCGTGCGTTCCTCTCACGGGAATCCCAAACTGCCTCCCAGCCTCGCAATTCGACGTCGCGTCAAACCCCCCGACGTACGCGTACCTACTCGCGCTCACGCCCCCATCCACGCCTTGCGCTCTTCGCAAACCAAACTCCAACAACTGCGCGTCGTCCCCGGCCATTAACCGGTGCCGCGCCGCGTTCGTCGCGACTAAACTCGCGTAATTTATCAGCGTCAACAACGTCGTCTCCAACAGTTGCGCCACCCCTAACGGTCCCGTCACGTGCACCAGAGGTACCCGCGGGAAAACCATCGTCCCTTCCTTCACCGCTTCGATCGTAATCTTCGAACAATCCACCTCCTGCGATAAATACTCGTCGAAGAATCTCGCGTCCATCCCTTTCGCGAAATCGCACTTCCTCAGATACTCCACGTCTTCTCTCGTGAACTTAAAATTCGAGACAAACTTCAGCGCCTCCTCTAACCCGGCGAAAATGGTAAACTCCCCGCCGAACGGGTTTTTCCGAAAGAGTAAATCGAACGACGCTGAGCGTTCGTGTTTGTCGTTTTTCCAATACGCGTACGCCATGGTGATTTGGTACGCGTCCGTGAGCAACGCCGTGGCGAGATTGTTGGAGCACGAGGGAAGTTTCAGGTACTCCGCGTCGTCGGTGGCATCGTCCATCGTCGCGTTTTCTCTCTCTCTGTTCGTGTGCGTGTGATTGTGTATTCGTGCGCAACCGCAGAGTGCGCGCGCGGAACGAATGAAGAGATAATTGGAAAAAAAAACTCTTCAGTCTTCATTTTTTTTCCCGAAACACAGCCCACAGAGCGCTTTTGATGGATCCAAGAGTCCCATCCTTCTCTTCTTCCGGGAAAGAGGAGGCACCGAAAACCGGAACGACCATCGTCGCGTGCGAATACGACGGCGGGATCGTCATCGGCGCCGATACCAGAGTCTCCACGGGTACGCGCGAGTTTAATGATTGATCTCTCTCTCTTCTTTTCGATCTCGCACGCTTAACGGACTTTTCTCTCTCTCTCTCTCTTCTCTTTAACGATGAACGATGAACGCAGGAATATACGTTTCAAACAGAGCTTCGGATAAAATGTGCAACTTGACCGAAAACGTCGTCATGGCTCGGTCTGGATCCGCGGCGGACACGGAAGCCGTCGCCGGGTTTGTGCGACATCACTGCGAAGTACTCTCGATAGAATTAGATAAAGACAACACTTTGGAGGTGAAAACGGTCGCGCGGATCTTGAACAAAATCAACTACGAGAATAAAAACGCGAACAACGGGACCGGGTTAGGGTGCTACGCGATTTGCGCCGGGTGGGACGAGCGGGAAGGCGCGCAGGTGTACTCGTGCACGGCGGGCGGGAACATGATCAAGACGCCGTGGACGACGGACGGAAGCGGGTCGACGTATATTTGGGGGTTTTTAGATTCAGAGTTTAAAGAAGGGATGACGAGAGAGGAGTGCGAAAAGTACGTCTTGAAAGCGTTGACGCTGGCGATGGCGGTAGATTCCAGCTCCGGTGGGTGCGCGAGGTTGTGCACGGTGAACAAAGACGGGTGTTTTCGCCAGTTTATTAAAGGCGACGAGTTAGAGAGACAACTCGGCGAGATTCACTTCAAGAGCGGGGGCGGGTTAGGAAGAGGCGCGGTCTACGGAGAGAAGAGCGGTGGTTTAGCCATTTGAAAGATTTATTACTAAGGAATGTAATAATAGCAAAGAGTTGTACAATTATCATCGTCATCATCGTTACATTCGCATTTACTACATGCGATTTATTTACCCCGCGCGCGCGCGCATAAAAAGAAAAGTTCTCAACAAAAAACACGGCACAACTTTTTTCCCCAACAACACAAAACGCAAAAAGATGTCTTCTTCCACGCCGAAGAAGAAGCAGCGGATAGACATCGAAAACGAAGACGAGTTTAAGAAAGAAACGACGATTTTGATGAATCCATACACCAATCAACCGTACTCGCAAAACTACCTCAAAATCCTCGAAACGCGGAAAAAACTCCCCGTGCATAAACAAAAATCGGAATTCTTAACCGCGTTAGCCGCCAGTCAAACGCTCGTTCTCGTCGGGGAAACCGGGTCTGGGAAGACGACGCAGATCCCGCAATTCCTCGTCGACGACGGGTACTGCTCTAAAGATAATAAAATGGTCGTGTGCACGCAACCGAGGCGAGTGGCGGCGATGTCGGTCGCGAAGAGAGTCGCGGAGGAGATGGATGTGAAAATCGGAGAGGAGGTTGGCTATTCGATTCGTTTCGAGGAGTGCACGGGAGCGAAGACGATCATGAAGTACGCGACGGATGGCATGTTGCTGAGAGAAGCGATGACGGATCCTTTGCTGAGTAGATATTCGGTAATTGTTATCGACGAAGCGCACGAGCGGACCTTAGCGACGGACGTTTTGTTTGGATTATTGAAGGAGGTGTTGAAGAAGCGGCCGATGGATTTGAAGTGCGTGGTGATGTCGGCGACGCTCGAGGCGAAGAAGTTTCAGGGATATTTTGAAGGCGCGCCGTTGGTGATGGTTCCTGGAAGAACGCATCCAGTGGAGATTTTTTACACGCAAGAACCGGAGAGAGATTATTTAGAAGCGGCGATTCGGACGGTGGTGCAGATACACCGGTGCGAACCGCCAGGCGACGTGCTTTTGTTTTTAACCGGCGAGGAGGAAATCGAAGACGCGTGCGGGAAGATTAGAAACGAGATTAAAAATATCGGTGACAGCGTCGGGCCCGTGAATGTGGTGCCGTTGTATTCAACGTTACCACCGAGTCAGCAGCAGAGGATTTTTGAGAAAGCGCCGGACGCTTTAACCGTTGGCGGCATCGCCGGGAGAAAAGTGGTCGTGTCCACGAACATCGCCGAGACGTCTCTGACCATCGACGGGATCGTCTACGTCGTCGACCCTGGATTTTCGAAACAAAAGGTTTACAATCCTCGAAGTCGAGTTGAAAGTTTGTTAGTCTCGCCGATTTCTCGAGCGTCGGCGCAACAAAGAGCCGGGAGAGCCGGGAGAACCCAACCCGGGAAGTGCTTTCGATTATACACGGAACTTTCCTTTAAGAAAGATTTAATCGAACAGACGTACCCGGAGATTTTGCGATCGAATTTAGGCTCGGTCGTTATTCAGTTGAAGAAATTAGGCATCGATGATTTGGTTCATTTCGATTTCATGGATCCTCCGGCTCCGGAAACGTTAATGCGCGCGTTAGAATTGCTCAACTATTTAGGCGCTCTAGACGACGAAGGCGAGTTGACCCAAGCCGGTAAAATCATGTCCGATTTCCCGTTAGATCCTCAGTTGGCGAAGATGTTAGTCGGGAGCACAAAGTTCAAGTGTTCGAACGAGATAGTGACCATAGTCGCCATGCTTTCTGTTCCGCAGTGTTTCATTCGCCCGAGAGACGATCAACAGAGAGCGGACGCCGCGAAGGCGCACTTTGCGCATTTGGACGGCGACCATTTGACCATGTTGAACGCCTTCCACGCGTTCAAACAAAACGGCGAGAGCCAAAACTGGTGCTGGGAAAATTATTTAAATCACCGATCGTTGAAGTCCGCGGATAACGTCCGCAACCAGTTAGTCCGCTTGTGTCAACGCCACGGCGTCAATCTCGAATCCACCGACTTCCACTCCAAAGAGTATTACGTCAACATCCGCAAAGCCATCTTAAACGGCTTCTTCATGCAAGTCGCGCACAAAGAACGAAACGGCTCGTACTTGACCGTCAAAGACAACGAATCGGTTTTACTGCACCCGTCTACGAACTTAAGCGGTAAACCCGAGTGGGTAGTCTACAACGAGTTCGTCTTGACGTCCAAAAAATACGTCCGAACGGTCACGGAAATCAAAGGCGAGTGGTTGATCGATCTCGCCGAACACTATTACGATTTGAGCAACTTCCCGAGTTGCGCCGCCAAGAACGCGTTGCAGCAGCTGTACATGCAACGCGAGCGGATGAATAAAAGTAAGAGGTAGTAGCTTTTTCTCTCCCCTTTGTTTTAATATATAAAATACGAGTAATTGAAAACGTAGCAGTCGCACGCAACAACAATATCAACAGATGATTGTCGGATGTACGCGTTCGTCTCCATTCGAAAGTCTCCATTTCCTTTGCACACCAACACACAAAAAACATGCGCCGTTCAATAAAAGAAAGATAAAAAGACGAGGGACGCACAAAATGTATTCGTCGGCGAGTGCTAAGAGCACGGAAAACAACGAAGACGACGAAGACGAGAAGACGAATGATGAAAAGAAGAAGAAGGAGAAGAGCGCGTTTACTCTCGCCGAGAAAAGGTAATTACATTTCATTTCTTTCCCCGCGATTTATTTTGTAAATAACTACTTTTCTCTCTCTCAGATACCAACTGAAAGTCGTGGAGAAGATTCGACTGGACGCGAAAACCGGACGACGGAGAAAGAGCGGGAAAATCGTGGAGGAGATTGATATTTCCGACGCGATTGATTTTAGCGGTAGCGGCAAAGAAAGCACTTCTTCTTCGAAGTGTTTGTCGAGAGTGGAAGAGGTGGCGGCTTTCCCTTGTTCGTCTTCGTCGGCGACGGAAGTAAAAGTGTGGAAATTATTGGAGCATCCGGGCGCGTTTTACGTCCAGAACGCGATAGATTATCGAGAGCAGAGAGATCTGATCGCGCGTTGCGTGATAAATTTGCCGAATAAACCGAATAAGACGAATCATTGGCAGAGATTGGGGAAGCCGTTGCCGGATGATTTGTTCGGCGCGGCGAAAAGAGATTTGTACTTGAGCGAAGAGGAAAACGGGTGGGTGGCGTTGGAAAAGCCTCCGAAACGAGGCGACGGGATGGAATCGAAAGCGGCTAGGCATTTGTTGAGGAAATTACGATGGGCTACGGTCGGGGCACCGTTCGATTGGACGAAGCGAGTGTACGAGGAAGAGCGAGCGCCGGAGGTGGACGAGAGCATCAAGCGAGCGTGCGTGAAGACGCTGGAAATTGTGTTCGGTAAAGAAGCCTTAGAAGGTGGGGCAGAGAATATTTTCGACGGTCAAGTCGGTTTGGCGAATTTCTACGCGCCCGGCGACACGTTGAATGGTCACGTGGACGACGCGGAGATGAACTTGAACAAACCGATCGCCTCGCTCTCGCTCGGCTTGCCGGCTATTTTTCTCCTCGGGCAACAATCGAAAGCCTTGGAGCCGGTGACTGCTTTAATCGTCCGCAGCGGAGATGCGATCGTGCTCAGCGGCGAATCACGAACGATGTTCCACGGCGTTCCGAGAGTCTTTAGCGACGGCGAAGCGGTGGGTTCTACATCCTTCCAATTTCCAGACGCGCTCGCGCGAGCCTTTTCGGAAGTTGACGACGACGCGTTCCTTTTAGACTTTGCCAAACAAACTCGAATCAATCTCTCGTTGCGCGACGTCAGATGATACCAAATGTTGTAACGATATATATAGCGCGCGCGAAAAGATTTAGTATCATTAGTGGCACGGTTTATTTATCATGTTTATAGAGAGAGAGAGATTTGTAGTAAAAAGGTATATATACGCGTATGATATTAAAACACGCGAGAAGGTTCCACAAAGGATAAACCTTCTTCTTCTTCTCTCTCTCTCTCTCCGAAGCAAAGAAAAAAGAGTTTACTCCTCGTTCTCTCGTTCCTTCTCTCGTCTCTTCTTCTCCCTCCTGGTAATTTTCTCCCCGTTCTCGTCTTCCTCCTCGTCTTCTCCCGGCTCTCCCGGGTTCTCCTTCCTCTCTTGTTCCTCTTCCTCTTCGTCCGGCATCTCCGGATCTCCCGGCAAAGGGTTCGGCATCGGCTGCTTGATTTCCTTCAAATCGGGAAAGATATCCGGCCGTCTCGACGGCACCGCGCGGACGTACTCCTCCGGTAAATCGAGAACCGAGCCTTCCTCGTCGACGTCGATCTTATCTGGACTCGGCGATCGTATCGTTTGTCTTTGTCTTCTGATTGGTTCGTATTGATGGTTGTTAGTATTGGAAAAGGCGTTCAGCGCCGTCGTCGACGAAAATGTCTTCTTCTTCCCGGGGAAGAAGAAAAATTGTCGACTACTACTACTACTACTACTGTTACAGCTGCTGCTCTTCCGCGAAGAGGACGTCGCTCGCGGCGCGGTGAAAACCAGCGAGGAGGAGGAAGTTATCATCGTCGCGGCGCTTTGCATTGGTTTTTTTTTCGCGCGTTTTGAAAGTGTCGCGTCGTCGCGTGCGTCCAATTCTATCTTCTCGCTGCTGCTGCTTTTCTCGTATTTAGGGTTTAGGGTTTAGGGTTGCACTCCATCGAAAGGCTTCGAAAGTGGTTTCTTCGTTAAAAACGAAACGACAGATAAACGTCCATCTGCACGCGCGAGAGAGAAGTCGATAACGCGCGCGAAAAAACTTGAAATGGCTAAAATAGGAGAGGGCGATTCGCGATGGATCGTCGAGGAGCGCGCCGACGGCGCAAACGTCCACGGGTGGCACTGGGTCGAGAAGGATTGCAAAGAATGGTCGACGGCGTTTTTCCAAAACGCGTTCGGCGCCGTGGAATCAGAAGGAAAAGAAATCCGATTCGCAAAGACGCCGGTACGGATCACGGGCGAGGCGTACTTGAACCAACGGAAAGGAAAAATCATCTGCGGGTACGAGCTGGAAATTTGCGCCGAGTTTGAGTTTGAAGGAGAAGTCTCGGGGACGATGGTGTTGCCGTACGTGAGCGAAGAAAACCGAGGCGAAGATTGCGAAATCAAATTCGCACAAAAAGACGAGAGCGAACGGGCGAGACGGGCGAAGCGAGCGGCGGAGAGCGACGCGGGGTTGAAAGAGAAAGTGAGAGAGGTGGTGAAGAAATGGGAGGAGGAAATGGCGAAAGGCACGCCGGCGATGAAAGGAGAAGATGGCGCGATTAGCAACGGCGATAAAAAAGCGGAGGGAGAAGAGACGGCGAAGACGAAGAAGAAGAAAGAGGAGGC
>Ga0255756_1005214_pt1 | contig 12179 bp, 9 predicted proteins | sample 011ome_20_FD_179956 | JGI IMG/M metagenome (GOLD analysis project Ga0255756, IMG submission 179956) | Coastal salt marsh microbial communities from the Groves Creek Marsh, Skidaway Island, Georgia - 011509CT metaG (version 2) | ecosystem: Environmental > Aquatic > Marine > Intertidal zone > Salt...
TAACCGAGGGTTTGGACCAGTCGGGCTTCTTCTGCAAGGAGAGAATCATTCGTACAGACCATCCCACCTTCTCCTGCAGAAAGATGTTTAGACGCCTGGAAGGAGTAGCTGGAAAAAGTACCGAAGCTACCTAGTGGCCTTCCCTCATAGGTAGACCCTAGGGCCTCTGCGTTGTCTTCGATGAGAGGTATAGGGCCAGCGACTTCCAACAGCCGAGAGTAATCTGGTGACCCTCCATAAAGCGCAACGGTCATTATCGCTTTTGTCCGAGAGGTGATGAGTGATCGCACCGACTCTGGGTCGATCTGCCAGGTGTCACGGTCGACATCAGCAAAAATCGGAGTGGCGTTCGACTGGAGCACCGAAAAACATGTGGCGGACATTGTCAGCGAAGGGACGATGACTTCGTCTCCTGCTCCAACGCCGAGGGCTTCGAGAGCAATATGAAGTGTTGCTGTGCCATTCACGCAACCGATGGAGTGTTCCACTCCCAGTAATTCCGAAAACGCTTGTTCTGCCCTGGCAAGCATTCCGACGGATTTACTGGACCGAAATTCTGATTCTAGAACTTCGCGAACGAGCCGAGCCTCTAATCTGCCTACTCTTTTCATCTCAGTTACACCGATTCTGCTGAGGTTACGAGGTTAACAGCCCTCAGCGTAGTGAGGTAATCGAAGGAACCCCCAAGATTTGCAATCTGCTCCGCGACGAGAGTTGCAAACGTGATGTCGTCCTCGTAGTCCACTGTCAATCGGGCTGTTCCCCTCAAATCGGGAACCAAGAGAAGGTCACGAACAAACTCTGGCTGACGTGTCATTTCGATGGTGACATGCTCAAGGTTCTCTGGTGTGGGGTAGATCAGCCTGCTTTTCGCTAAGGCATGAGAGGTGAAAACTTCTATGTCCATGCCGAGCGGTATGGGGTTCGTTCCAATCGAGACATAGTCAGCGTTGGAGGCTTCCAATAGATCAAAGCCTTGGGTATATAACGCTGGGTCTTTGAACGGGTCGTCGGCGGTCACGCGCGCGATAGAACAAGTGCCGAACGGTTCTGCAGCTTGAATAAATCGGGACTGCACATCGTCTGACGAGCCGCGAACGATGTCAATCGAGGAGCCATAGGTCCCCGACACGTGCTCGATGAGCTTGTCATCTGCCTCTCGGACGGTTGTCGCGAGAATTACTCTGTCGACTCCTTCAATCGCTAGCGTCCGATCCAAGACCATCGACACAAGGCTCTGTGAGCGGATGAGAGCGAGACCTTTCCCGGATCTCCGTTGTGACTCGAGCCGAGCCTGCACTATAACTATTCGAGGGACAGACTCAGAAGCCATCCAGCTGCCTCAATTCCTGGGTATTGCGCTGAACAAAGCGGTCGTTGCGCGTGAAAAACGCGTTGCCACAAGACTACTCTTGACCATGGGCACGATGTGGAGTCGGCTCCTCCGACACCGTTACCACCAATATTTCTTGTGAAAGCGAGCAATCCACTTGTTAAAGAAGATGCTGCGGTCTCTTCTGGAGTTGCGGGTGATGTCGTGGGCTCGAGTGGGAATTTTCCTCAGCGAGGCTGCTCGAGAGCGCAAGCGTTTGCGCAGCGTGGCGGAGACTTTGGGGTTACCAGTTCTTGGTTCCAATACCATTCGGACCCTAAGAGCTCTCAAGCCTCATGCAACGACAGCGTTTATTCTCGGCACCGGGGCGAGCGCAGCAGAGCTGAGTGATCAAGAACTGGAATACATTCAGTCTCAGTTTTCTATCGGAGTGAATCAGTGGATTTTGCACCCTTTGATTCCTGACGTTTATGCCTACGAGGTCGATCCAGACGTGCGTTTACTGCAGGCGTTGGATAGGCCCGAGGTGAGAGATAAGGCACCTCACCTTTTATTCCTTAAGCCTTCGAGGCCTGAAGATTTGGCGAACGTTTCCCATATCCCCGAGTTCATGCTCAAAAGGTCTTTCTTATACAGCCGTGTGAATATGTGGACGAGGAAAAGCGCCAACATAGCCGACGACTTCAATGCGATTTCTTGTCTCTCATCGTTGCAGATGAATTCCGATGTTCTTCTAGATAATGGGGCTAGTGTTGCAAGGCTGATTGCTCTATGCCAGCTCTTCGACTATCGGGAAATTGTGTTGGTTGGAGTTGACCTTCATTCAACTGAGTATTTCTGGCACCGTGACCCAGCCTTGTTAGACGGTGTCGATTTGAAGGACCCAATCACGAACCAATCCGGCGCACTGCATGAAACGTTGCAGGCCACCAATCGGCCTTTTCCCATCGATACATATGTCGGCCGGGTGTTGCCCAAATTCTTGGCACGCGGCAGGACACTAGTGGTTGAGAGCAAGTCGTCATTACTCGCAAACTCAATACCGGTCTTTGATTGGGGCGATATCTTTCCGAGTTGTCACGATTAACCCGAGCGTCAAGCATCTTCCGCTAACTCGCCTCGTAGTGACTTCTCCCTAGGTATGAAGATCCTCATGAACATTCGTTTTCGGCAAAATATCACCTGTGTTTCCACTCCGTATGTGGTCCGGAGAGCTTAGGCCACAGGCCTTGAGCCCGCCCCGAATCGCGCACTGTTGAGCAGTTATTATCCTGAATTGACTGTGCCTAGCTATCGAGCGAAGCAATTTTGCAACCTGCGCATCTGGAAGCATCGATGCAACCCTAGGGGTCGTAACGTTTCACTCTCTTTGCGATGTCAGAATACGATTCGCGCTGTCGGGCCATGGGAGCTCTGGGTACGGCGAAAGTTAGCGGGTGAAATTGGAGCGACTTCCAGCGTATGTCGATCGATGCGATTCGCGGTGATATTCCCGCAGCGAGGAGTTGCTCACTTTTGGAAAAATTCTCTCGCACAGCCTTGGCTGCCGCACGTCCGACCACGTAGCACGCCGTCGTTTGGATGTTGTTGCCGATCGCCATAGTGGAGGAAACGGGTAATCGAGGCCCACGTAATCTGTACGCTAAGCACAACACGTCAACCAGCTGAGAACTCTCAAACTCGTCGATAATCGCAGCGATTTCCTTTGGACTCCCAACGAACTCCACATCGTCTTCGCAAATGATTGTTACGTCTTCGGACGAATTCAGAAACTGCGTGAGAGCATCGACGTGGGATTTTGCGCATCCGAGGGAGCCATTTGAGTCCGGCGTCGCAATAATTCTCACGGGCCTCACAAAGTCAAACTTACTCAGTTCTGACTCGAATTCTCGACGCCTGTCACTTCGTTCCGGCAAATTAATATACTGAAGCAGTATTCGTTCGCTTCCAAGGAAGCGTGAAGTTGGTCGATGCATGTCGCGGTCAAGCCCCCGAAGCAGACGGGGGAGCCTTGCTGAAACGATTGGCGCCCAAACAACAAACCTCAACAACCCAAAGAAGTGCTCGAGCACTAAGAATGCTCTGCGATGGACAGCGAGAGCGAAGTGCTTTGTGATACTCCATAACCTGATCTCCAAGGGGAACATCAGCTTTTCCTCCGGTCTTGCTAGATAAAGATGCGACCGATGCTCGGTCGGCGGGGGTCGAGCCTATCGCTATCCTCTTTCTTATGAAAAGAAGAGTAAACGCATTCTTTCGATGGGCGTATGACGTTGGCTTGGAAGCTTGGTTTTTGCTCACGATGTTTTCTCATCGTCTTAGCAAAGACAATGAGTCTCTCGTCGTAAGTATGACGTCTTACCCGGCTCGAATTGATGGATCCTGGGTGTCCCTCGAAAGCATCTTCAGGCAGCGTTTCAAGAACTTCAAGTTGGTTCTTACCCTTGCTGAATCACAGTTCCCTGGCAAGAAACTCCCGTTGAAAATCCGCCTATTGGTGCGAAAAGGCCTGTCAATTCTCTGGGTGAAGGAAGACAATCGCAGTTGGGACCATCTTTGGCCCGCGTATTCGCTCTATAGAGGAGCGTCTGTGATAACCGTGGATGATGACAAAGTTTTCCCCCCGACTCTAGTCGGCGATCTGGTGCGAGCCTCTGAGCAGAACCCAGGAGCGATAATCGGTTCTCGTGGATGGGAAATGAAGCTGGTCGGAAAGAACTTAGGTTTCAAAACGGGCTGGGTCAGGGCCACTTCCTCGACCGAATCTGACGCACTGTTCATGCCGCCGGGGAACGGCTCTCTTTATCCGCCGGGTTCGCTTGCGGACATTGCTGGAGATACAGATCTTATGAAAAAGCTTTGCCCGAGAGCTGATGATGTTTGGTACTGGGCTGCTGCGCGGCTAAATGGGACAGCCAGTTTCTGTTTGGGGTTACCCGCTCATCGACCTGTTCGGGCACAGTCCTCTACGCCGGCACTCGCAGACGAAGATCCTGGAACTGCAGAATTTGGGAGTGTAATCGCCCATTTTGACCTGCTCGACGATATCTCCTCACATTTACTTTGATAGGCAAAGACTTCACCGAACTCCTTTGTCCTTCAGAACGTTCAAAACCCGAATCCATGTTTCGCCGCCTTCTCGACTTCAGTTTTTCTGGACAGTGGGTTGGAAACTTCTCCGGATCTTGGCTCAGCGTTGTTTTACCGCAAGAGTTATTCACTCGATGCTCGACCAAGTGTCGTTCGGCCAGGTAGTGAGACTTTGAATATTTCGTAAATGCCGCGACACTGTTCCGTTGATCTGGCCGGGCCCGACTCTCAGATCTTGAGGGTGCGGGGCTGACCCTAGTATTTTAGAAGGCAACCTCAATACCTCTGACAACAAATCGCTGATTTGAAAGAACCTAGCGCAGCGTTTCAGAGAGCAACTTGAATGCCTGCACTGGCCATCGTTGCTGGAGCAAAATTGTAGAGTCAGAGCGCCAGTCGTAATCGCTCTTCCAACTGGGGCCGCGAGGAATAAATTCAGGAAATTTCGCCTCTCTCTGCACATATCGTGATCGGGAGCTACTCATGAATTAGCCTTAAGAAATGCTCCGGTTCGAACAGCGCTATCTTCTTTTTAGGGTCGCTTGCGAGCAGTATTCACCCTGGCTCTGAGCCTCTGCCATTGATCGGCTCGTAGGTCCTTGTTCTGAGCGAGAAAAAAGAGCTGGCGGGCGACACGTCGGAAGACTCCTAAGAAATACTTTGCTGTGGGAGGCACAACCACCGTTCTTTTGGAGTAATTAACTCGAGCGAGGACTCTAGAGACATACCTTGCGGTGAGTTTATGGTGAACCTTCGAGTGGACGTGAAGTACTCGAATCTGAAACCATTCGTCTTCGGATTTGTTGCGCCCGTGTAACTTCCAGCTTTGCCGAGAGAATTTGAATTCCAAAGCTGCCAACTCATGATGAAACGGAACCAGAAATCTATGATTCTGGATTAGGTTAGAGGTGCCCCTGCCGCCAGTATTTGCGGGGTCCATTCCAAAAACCCAGCGCCCGAGTGCCGCGCCGTCAACGATTGATCGGGCACCGCTTGAGTAAACAGGCCAAGAGTCGGAGTCCTTCCGGAAAAACCATTCGGCGGTTGGAAGAGCATGAAATTGGCCGTTCTTGCCGTCGTGTGGAAGTAAGCCAAGGAGATGCATTTCATTCCCGGCAGAAGCGTCGGGTAATCCGAGGCAAGCGTGCTTCAAGAAGTGCTCGCATAGATTTGAGAGGCTTTCAAGATTATTCATGTAAACAAGAGACCCGAGACCGCGGTCCGAAGTTTCTCGCGGGAAAAAAAATCCCGCCAACCCCGCTGTCTTGATTTCAATCTCAAGCTCGTTGAGATGTAAAAACACGCAATCAAGCTCTCCGTGAAAACAGTGTGTGATGCCCCGGCTACTCATGAAGTCCCGGAGGATAAAGAAGCGCTCTACAGTGTGGAACCAAAATCCATTTCGGAATGCTCTCGGAAGGTTCGACTCTCTTTGGAAATCATCAAAATCCTTTCGCTGGTAGAAGTCTGCGATCTTAAACCAGGAGACCTCTGGAGCTCCTGAGAGGGGCTCCAGGTTTGTAAGTACAACAACTGGAACCTGCGCTGTTCGCGCCGCTAATCGCAGTGAGTGCTTCACGTACTTCGGCCATCGAAGTCCTTGAAAAACAAAAATCAAGGGACTTGAGCTGGTCACGTTCTGCATTTCCCTCCACAACTCGCAGTACCCTTCGCTAACTCGCCAAAGTGTATCTTGTGGGAATGCATAGTTTGGATCGAGCAATCGTAGTGACCACGTTTGAAGCGAGGTTTGACAGCGCCTATGACCTGATAAGACTGCTTCGAGAGTCGGGAGTCGACGAACCGATATTCGTGGTCATAAACGGCAACTTCCCAGCCGGGTCTCATTCACCCAACGTCCGGGGAGACTTTCTGCGTCGGGTGGTTGCTCTTGATGCAGTGAATCCGATCTGCCTCGGAAGTGGCAGAGGTTTAGCATACGTCCTCAACGCGGCTCTAAAACTTACTCATGCCAACTATGTCGCGGTTTTCGCAGACGACTGCAATTTTCCTTCCAAAGAAGTGAAGGGTGTTGTAAGCGATTTATTCGAAGACTTGCGCTCTGCTGACCTCGTCATTCTCAACAACGACATGGGCAATTTCGGGGTCTCGCGAAAGTGTCTGATGGAGGTTGGATGGTTCAATGAGCTTCTTGTTGGCATCGGCTGGGAGGACACTGATTTCATCTGGCGAACCCGGATGAGAGGATCTCAAGCTGTCGTTTTTCGCACTGACTCTAGAGTTCAGAACACAGGTTCTCAGGTAGGGTTTGAAAATGTGGTGGGAGAAAAAGTTGGGTCCAAGTACTCTCTGGTCAATCGGATTTTTATGAGAGAGCTCCTTTGGGACTTTAACCGAAGCGGGAAGAGTGCCGGAGAACCAGGCAAACTCGGCCTTTCTTTTCCATCGTCCTCCGAGCCGAAGAGGAGGAAGAGGGCTTCGCTGAACCCAATGCCCCTAGAGGGTTTTGCGGAAGAGGTGTGGAACCTGAACAGTGAACAAGATAACGCTCGAATTCTGAGTGAGCTCAAGAAAGTTTTCAAACGCATTCGTAGCAGGTCAGTTTGGCTATGACATGAAGGTTTACACGGGCGGTACTTTCGATTTGTTCCACGCCGGACATGTCAATTTTTTGCGGCAGAGTTCTCATTTTGGGAGAGTGGTCGTTTCTCTGAACACAGATGAATTTATCGTCAGTTACAAAGGAAAACCGCCAACATTGACCTATGAAGAGCGAGCAGATGTTTTGCTGGGCTGCAAGTATGTGGAGGACGTCGTTCCAAATTCCGGGGGGCATGATTCAAAACCTGCGATTTTGAGCGTCGGCCCTGACCTAATTTCCATAGGAAGCGATTGGGCAACTCGAGATTACTACTCTCAAATGGGGTTCGATCAGGCTTGGTTGGACAGACAGGGGATAATGCTGCTCTACATCCCTTACACGGAGGGGATATCGACAACCGAGACGAAGAAAAGGATTTTGGGGATCAAGAACTTCTAAAGCCGGGTGTCGAGAATCCTCCACCGTGCGTGTCACTTCCAAGTTGAACCTCGGGTCTGCCGGCCGAAGAGACCCTTGGAGTGCTCAGGTCCGAATCCGCAAAGCTGCAGCGTGGATTGCTTTGCTGTCCCAGTTGATTATTTTGAAACGGCTGATTCGACCAGAGGTTTCTGATACAGCCAGCAAGGAGTATCCATATAGCGGTCTCAACATTCGACCGTGAACTTGGCGCGAGTGATTGCATCATGGAAAGCGCCTGGAAACTGCTGGAGGATTGGAAGAGGGCTTGGGAACGCTCTCTAAAACCAACCGAAGCGCATTGTCTGCTACTCTCGCGAAGTGGTCTTTTCTGGCTTAAAGAGTGGGAAATTGAGGCTCCATCCACACATTACTCCTGGGTGGTCGGGCCAGTCGGAAGCGGCTGAACGGCTTGTTTTGACTGGCTTCTCGAACTTGGAACTGGAGTTTCTGCCTACCTCGCCTGTCGAAGCTTGCATTGCGTTTGACTCAGGTATAGACGAAAAATTTTTGGATTGTAGGGAGTCCCAGGAAAAAGTGGCGGTGCTCTGGGAGCCGAGGGAAATAAATGAGAACGGTTTTGAATCTCTGCAACAAAACATTGGCGACATTAATTTGCTGCTGACCCATGACGAAGACCTGTTGGAGATGTTTCCCGCGAAGGCCGATTTCTTGCCGATTGGAGGAAGTTATCTTACCAAGACAGATCGATTGCGTACTAAGAAGAGACAGTTAGTGTCAATTTCAGCCTCTAAGAAGAGGTGGTTGCCAGGACATAGGCTCCGGCACGACGTGATATCTAAGTTCCAAGGTTTTGGGCTTCATTTGTATGGAACCGCTTACAGGAAATACCGGTCTCCTGCTACACCGCATAGCAAGTTCATGTTCTCAATTGTCATCGAAAACGTGTGGGAAGAACGTTTCTTCACAGAGAAGTTGCTCCACGCAATGCTCTTCAGAACTGTTCCAATCTATTGGGGGTCCCCAAAGTTGCCAAAAATTTTTGATGAGGCGGGGGTCATTCGATTCGAAAGCTTAGATGAGCTGGGTGTAATCCTCACGAGCCTCAGCAAGGGACTTTACGAAGGCATGTTGCCGGCCGTTCTTGCAAACCAGAAAGCCGCGCTCGAGTATTCATCATGTGAACTAAACATTCAAAGAGTCGTAGCCAACCGCTATAGCATCGAAAGGCTCGCTAAGGTCTCCGCTCAGACATTCTTTGCGAAGCCTGAAAAACTGTTCGCCGGTCGTTCGCGCTTCGCGCCTCAGTCATGACAACTCGGATTACTTCTTCTCGAGCAGTGAAATTGATTTCTAAAGCTGGGTCGGGAAACCACGACATTTTTAGGCGAGTTCAGCGAACTCTTGAAACTAGCAGAGTTTCCAGAATTTCGAAGCCCGCACGTCAGCCTCGATCATTGGACGCATCCAGATTCCCGTTTGTCGATTCTTTCCTGCGGATCGGGATTGACTAGTTCCGGTTCTTGCACCGCTCTCCGCGCCATGTAGCCTTTGTAGAATGCAAATGATTGATCCGAAGCCTCGTTCCCGCGCCGTCACAGACGGCATTGAAGCCACAACGTCAAGAGGCATGCTCCGTGCTGTTGGGATGGGGGATGACGACTGGGAAAAGCCTCAGGTAGGCATTGCCAGCTCTTGGAACGAAATAACGCCATGCAATCTGTCGCTCGGGCGCCTTGCGCAGGGAGCTAAAGAGGGTGTTCATGCTAGTGGCGGTTATCCGTTGCAGTTCGGAACGATCTCGGTTTCTGACGGCATTTCCATGGGTCACGAAGGTATGCACTTCTCTCTGGTCAGTCGCGAAGTCATCGCCGACTCAGTCGAGACAGTTATGCAGGCTGAGCGTCTCGATGGCTCCGTATTGTTGGCTGGGTGTGACAAATCAATCCCTGGAATGCTGATGGCGGCCGCCCGCCTTGACCTAGCCTCGGTCTTTCTTTATGCAGGGTCGATTGCGCCTGGTTGGGTAAAGCTCTCTGATGGCACCGAGAAGGAAATCACCATTATTGACTCTTTCGAAGCCGTCGGTGCTGTTCAGGCGGGAAAGATGTCTGTCGAAGACGCCAAGCGAATTGAATGTGCGTTTGCTCCGGGCGAGGGAACTTGTGGCGGTATGTATACGGCCAACACCATGGCCAGCGTTGCTGAGGCGCTCGGAATGAGCCTTCCTGGTTCAGCAAGCCCGGCCTCAGCGGACCGTCGTCGCGACTACTACGCTCACAAGTCCGGAGAAGCAGTCGTGGGAATGCTCAAGCGTGGACACACTGCCCGGGACATCCTGACGATGCAAGCGTTTGAGAACGCTATTGCCGTAGGTATGGCTCTCGGTGGCTCCACCAACATCGTCCTTCACTTGCTGGCCATCGCCAACGAGGCGGAGGTACCTCTCACGTTGGCGGACTTCAATCGGATTGGGGACAAGGTGCCTCACATCGCGGATGTGAAGCCGTTTGGAAAGTACGTCATGAATGACGTTGACCGTTATGGCGGGCTTCCGGTGCTGATGAAGGCACTCCTCGATGAAGGACTGCTTCACGGTGATGCCCTGACTGTTACCGGCAAGACGATGGCTGAGAACCTTGCGGAGCTCGACCCCCCAGCACTGGATGGCAAGGTCTTGCGCTCGTTGGACAACCCTTTCCACGCCACGGGAGGAATCACCATCCTGCAAGGTTCGCTCGCTCCTGAAGGAGCGGTCGTGAAAACCGCTGGTTTTGATTCCGCTGTTTTTGAGGGCCCGGCGCGCGTCTTCGAGCGTGAACGCGAGGCTATGGATGCTCTTGCGGAGGGACGCATCACGAAGGGTGACATCGTGGTGATTCGCTACGAGGGTCCTAAGGGTGGGCCTGGAATGCGGGAGATGCTCTCCATCACCGCCCGAATAAAGGGTGCGGGATTAGGCAAGGATGTATTACTCTTGACAGACGGTCGATTCTCAGGCGGCACAACCGGACTGTGTATTGGCCACGTAGCTCCCGAAGCAGTGGATGCAGGACCTATTGCATTCGTGCGGGATGGTGACCTGATTCGGGTTGATATTCCATCCAGGACGCTCGATCTTCTCGTCGATGACGACGAATTGGAAGCACGCCGTGAAGGCTGGGCACCGCTTCCTCCCCGCTACACCCGTGGTGTGCTGGCGAAGTACTCCAAGCTCGTCAAGTCAGCGTCTCTGGGTGCAGTGACCGGGTAACACCGTCGACTTCGACACCCCATACCTAACGAAAAGCAGCGAACACATGAGTGATACGTCTATGGGCACTCTGGACCAGGAGACACCAGAGCTGTCTCCTGAAGAACAGCGCAAGGCACAGCTGGCTGCCAAGGCGCCCGTTCTCACGGGCTCTGGAGCCATTCTCAAGAGCCTCGAGTTGCTTGGCATTAAGGACGTCTTTGGTCTGCCCGGTGGGGCCATCATGCCTTTCTACGATGAGCTCATGTCTGCCGACAAGATCCGCCACATCCTTGTTCGCCACGAACAAGGTGCCGGTCACGCTGCGGAAGGCTATGCGGCGTCTTCGGGAAAACTTGGTGTCTGTATTGCCACGTCTGGACCCGGTGCCACGAACTTAGTGACGGCGATCGCTGACGCCCACATGGACTCAGTCCCTCTGCTTGCTATCACTGGTCAGGTGTTCTCCACTTCGATGGGAACTGATGCGTTCCAAGAAGTGGATATCTCCGGTGTGACCATGCCCATCACGAAGCACTCATTTTTGGTGACCAAGCCCGAAGAAATCCCCGGTGTCATTGCCGCCGCTGTTCACATCGCGACCTCTGGTCGTCCAGGCCCCGTGTTGGTGGACGTCACCAAGGATGCCCAACAGAAATCTGCACCGTTTATTTGGCCACCGGAGATTGATCTCCCCGGTTATCACCCGGTGACGAAGGCGAACGCGAAGCAGGTCCAGGTTGCTGCACAAATGATTGCGGAAGCATCGAAACCTGTCTTATACGTGGGTGGTGGTGTCATTCGAGCGGGGGCTCACAAAGAGCTTGCAGCTTTTGCCAACAAGGTGGGAGCTCCAGTAGTCACCACTTTGATGGCGAGAGGTGCCTTCCCCGACTCTAGCCCTCTGAATCTCGGTATGCCGGGTATGCACGGGACTGTCCCTGCTGTTTTGTCTTTCCAAGAATCTGACCTCTTGGTGGTGCTCGGTGCTCGTTTCGATGACCGGGTGACTGGAAAAGCCAGCGAGTTTGCCCCGAACGCCAAGGTCATCCACGTGGACATCGATCCGGCAGAAATTGGCAAGATTCGTCACGCGGAAGTGCCCATTGTGGGTGATGTGAAGGATGTGCTGGGTGACCTGCTGACTGCCTTCAACCAAGCAGCGAGAGCACACAAGCCCGATTACACCGCCTGGTGGGAGCGACTGAGCTTCCTGCGCGAGCAGTACCCCCTCGGTTATGACGAGCCCGACGATGGTTTGCTCTCACCTCAATGGGTTATCCAGAAGATTGGCGAGATGTCCGGCCCTGAAGCGGTATTCGCTGCTGGTGTGGGGCAGCACCAAATGTGGGCTGCACAGTTCATCAAGTACGAGCGCCCCAACGCGTGGTTGAACTCCGGTGGTGCTGGAACCATGGGGTATGCCGTTCCCGCTGCGATGGGTGCGAAAGTGGCGGAGCCTGATCGTCTGGTGTGGGCAATTGACGGTGATGGGTGTTTCCAGATGACCAATCAGGAGCTTGCAACCTGCACCATCAACAACA
>Ga0255756_1005220_pt1 | contig 12173 bp, 10 predicted proteins | sample 011ome_20_FD_179956 | JGI IMG/M metagenome (GOLD analysis project Ga0255756, IMG submission 179956) | Coastal salt marsh microbial communities from the Groves Creek Marsh, Skidaway Island, Georgia - 011509CT metaG (version 2) | ecosystem: Environmental > Aquatic > Marine > Intertidal zone > Salt...
CTTCAGGGCCTGGTTGGCCTGGTACCAGGTGTCCGCGATGACGGCCACGCCACCGCTGAACACGCGGCCGCGGGTCAGCGCCGGGTCGGGAATGGGGAACTGGAAGACCGAGCGCACGCCGGGCATATCGCGGATGGCCTCGAAGTCATAAGACTTCACATCACCACCGTAGACCGGGCAGGATTTTATCGAGGCCCACAGCATACCGGGCAGGCGCACATCAATGCCGTAGTGGGTCTTGCCGGTGATCTTGTCGGGGATATCCAGGTTTTTTTGTTCGGTGCCCATCAGGGTCCATTGGTCCGGTGGCTTGATAGTGATGGCTTCCGGATTCGGGTGCGGGGTGGCGGCAGCAAGGTGGGCGATTTGGCCGTATTTAGTTTGTTGCCCGCTGGGTGTGTGGGTGATCACGCTGTCTTTGGCGATGAGCTCCGCCACCGGCACATCCCACAGGTTGGCGGCGGTGAGTAACAGGCGTTCGCGGGCCTCCGCCCCAGCCAACTGTAAATAGTAGCGGCCGTCGCGCACCGAGGCGGCTTCATTGGTGCGCATGCGCCGGTAGAGGCTGTCAGGAATCCCGCGCAGACGCTGGCGATCACGGAATTGCGGGTCACCACCGCCGTTGGGGTCCCGGGCGCCATTGCCGGGGACATTGAGGGTCCAGTCCGGTGCATCTTCACGGCCATCGCGGTTCACCGAGGCATATTCCGGGCGCACCCTGGACCAGTCACATTGCAGTTCCTCGCACACCATCATGGCATTGGAGGTCCACACGCCCTGGCCGAGTTCGGTCTGGGCGATGCGGATGATGACGGTGTCGTCCGGTTCGATGACGATCCAGGCGTTTACTTCCGGGTTGGTGGAAGAAGGCGTCTCTGTTTCGGGTTGGGCCAGTGCGGATTTTGACGGGAGGTGGAATCCGAGGACGAAGGCGGCGCTGGTGGAGGTGGAGGTCTCCAGGAATTTGCGGCGGGTCAGGGGGAGTTTGTTGTTGGCGTCATGGGGCATGGGAAGAGAGTAAAGGGAAAGGTCGTGAAATTAAAGGGGAAAAAGGGCGGCTGGAAGCCGCTATGCCGGAGATCGCCCTTCGCGCTCTTCCGGCCTACGGGGTGCAGGAAGGTTGGAAGTCACTATGAATCAAAGGGGTCAGATTAACTTGATTCCTATCCACAGTATGGAGAAAACGGAGTCCGGCTTTGTTTGCCAACTCATGCCAGCACCTCATGCACTGATAACCATTTAACAATATCTGCGTGTTGGACCAGCCCCTGTACCTCGTTGTGTTTTAATACCAGAACCGGTTCGTCAGCGGTTTTTATCAGCAACCTGATGGCATCTCTGGCCAGCGTGTCCGTTTCAAGATGGTCGAGCGATGCCAGGGGGATCATTATCTGGCTGACGTTAAGATGTTCACGCTCTTTTGGTGCAATCTTGCTGATCTGTGCCAGGCTGATCGCCCCAAGCAGAGTGTTACTTTCCATGACGGGCCATAATCGCTGATTGCTTCGAAGCAGGTGGTGATCGATAAACTCCTTCAAGGGCACCCTGGCGTCTACTTTTTCAAAGGTGGTGCGCATCAGATCGGCAACAGTGTGGCCACCCAATGCCCGTTCTATTACCAGTTGTCGGTAGCTCATGGTGGCCAGGTTGGCAATAAACCAGCCGATTAATATTGGCCACAAACTTCCCAGCCCTTGTCCTTGTAATAGACCCATTACGCCGAGAAACATGAGGAACCAGCCGAAAAAGCGTCCACCATTGGAGGCCCAGCGCGTGGCTTTGAGCTGGTCACCGGTAACGGCCCAGATGATGGCGCGAAATACGCGACCACCATCCATGGGAAAACCCGGGATCATGTTGAAAATGGCCAGTATCAGGTTGATAGATCCCAGCCATAGCAGGGATGTCGTCAGGGCACTCAGGCTGGCAAGTGCACTGGCATCACCCGTATCAAAGAAACTGGCAAGGTCGACATCCCCTGCAAGCCTGATCGCCAGTGTATTGCAAACAACGGCGATAAGCAGACTCATCATGGGGCCCGCCAGGGCAATCAACAGTTCTTCCCTTGGGCGTGTAGGCTCTTTGCTGATTTCTGCCATACCCCCGAAAAGAAACAGGGTTATGCGGGGAACTGGAATACCAAAGTACTGGGAGACGACAGAATGAGAGAGCTCATGAGCCAGTAAGGACGCAAAGAAGGCCAGCCCTGAAAATAATGCTGTGCCCCATATCAACGAAGATGACCACTCAGGATGCCAGCTGGCATAAACGTTATTACCAAGGCTGTACACGATGAGAGCGAAGATAATGAGCACACTAATATCGAGACGGACTTCAATACCAAAAATGGTAAACAGCAATAATGAGTGATCGCTGGCGTTTCTATTGCGTGCTGTTGAACCTGCCTTGCCTTGTTTTTCCATATCGAATACCTGAAGTGTCCAAATCAACGAATCAAGGAGCCAGGTTAGTTGATCTTTAAACCAGCATTGTATCCTGATAGAAATCCTTCTGGAAAACCAACGGCAGCCTGCCTTTTGTGTTAAGATGCGCGCCCCCCAAAACTGGTGAACAGTGCAGGGTCACCCGGGCCCGTCCTGAACCAGTAAAAAGACCTGAACCAGAAAAAGAGTCCCCCATGACAACCGAATCGCTAATCCCCTTTGATCAGCTCAAGCTGAGTGCGCCTGTACTCAAGGCGTTGAAAGTGGTCGGCTATGAAAGGCCATCCCCTATCCAGACCCAGACTATCCCGCTGCTCCTGGAAGGCAGGGATGTGTTGGGGCAGGCGCAAACCGGGACCGGGAAAACAGCGGCGTTTGCGTTGCCGGTGTTATCGAACCTGGACCTGAAGCAAAAGGATCCCCAGACCCTGGTGCTGGCACCGACGCGGGAGCTGGCCATCCAGGTGGCCGAGGCTTTTCAGACCTATGCTTCAAATATAAACGGCTTTCATGTGCTGCCGGTGTATGGCGGCCAGGATTACAGTGGTCAGATGCGTGCCCTCAGACGTGGCGTGCATGTGGTAGTAGGCACCCCGGGCCGGGTGATGGATCACATGCGTCGCGGCACTCTCAAGCTGGATCAATTGAAAACCCTGGTGCTGGATGAAGCCGATGAAATGCTGCGCATGGGCTTCATCGATGATGTGGAATGGATTCTGGAGCAGACGCCAGAGTCACGGCAAATCGCCCTGTTCTCCGCCACCATGCCAAAGGAAGTGCGACGCATTGCCACGCAGCACCTGAATGATCCGGCACAAATTACCATCAAGATGAAAACCGCCACGGCGGATGCGATCCGTCAGCGTTACTGGCCCGTGGGGGGCATGCACAAGCTGGATGCGCTGACCCGCATACTTGAGGCAGAGACCTTTGATGCCATGCTGATTTTTGTGCGTACCAAGATTGCGACGACAGAGCTGGCGGATAAACTTTCCGCCCGCGGTTTTGCGGCGACAGCGCTCAATGGCGACATCGCACAGCGCCAGCGCGAAATGACCGTAAACAAATTGAAGAAGGGGAAGCTGGATATCCTGGTGGCCACCGATGTGGCGGCCCGTGGTCTGGACGTTGACCGTATCAGTCACGTGATCAATTACGATATTCCCTATGACACCGAAGCCTATATCCACCGCATCGGCCGGACCGGCAGGGCGGGGCGCAGTGGTGATGCCATTTTGTTTGTCACCCAGCGTGAAAAGCGTTTGCTGGGTGCTATCGAAAAAGCCACCCGCAAGAAAATTGAATTGATGGAGATGCCTTCCACGGAGGTGATTAACAGCCGACGCATTGAACAGTTCAAGCAGACCATCACTGATACCCTGGCCAGTGAAGACCTGACACTTTACACCGACCTGGTTGAACAATATCAGCTGGAGCATGACGTACCTGCTCAAGTGATCGCCTCGGCACTGGCAAAAATGGTGCATGGCACTGAGCCGTTACTGCTGCAGAACAAACCCGTTCGCGAGCGCAAACCTTTCCGGGATGAGGGAGAGGGTAAAGCCAGCGGTCGTGAGAAGACCCGCGGGTCCCGACGTGACCGGGATCGCTCAGGCCCAGGCAAAAGAAGTGAGCCCAAACATAAAAACAAACCTCTTGAACCCGGCATGGTGCGTTATCGTCTGGCAGTGGGGCATAAGCACGAAGTGATGCCTGGCAATATAGTGGGCGCTATTGCCAATGAAGCCGGTCTGGAGAGCAAGCACATTGGTGTCATCAATATTTATGATGACTACAGTACTGTGGATTTGCCCGATGGGATGCCGAAAGAAATCTTTAACGATTTGAAGAAGGCTCGCGTCGTGGGACAGAAGCTGGACATCAGTCGTGAGGGGGGTGACAAACCCATGGCGAGCAAAAAGCGCAAACCCAGAAAAAAGAAGAAGCCAAAGCCTGCCTGAAATTACCTATAAATAGATATAAGACCCATCCGGCCTCTCATACGGTTCACCCTGGTACAGCCCTTCTGTTCTGGCTTCATCAATTTCACTGATCAGGTTTACCCGGTCTTCGTGGAATGACGCACCGATGCCGGGACGATCATTGGGCCACAGTTTCCCGTCCTCTAACGTGTAACTTTCATTCATGTAGTCGGGTAGACCACCACGATTCATCTCGTTGATGATCGGACCACTGGTGGCAAAGAGACAATGGCTGACAGCGGCGGTGGCCATGGGCGCGGTGAAGTGGGGTACCACACCGACATGGTGAGCATTGCAAAGCGCTGCGATTTTCATGAAGGGGGTGATGCCACCGACGTTAGGCATGGAGGCGCGCATCCAGTCCACAAGATTGGTTTCTACTAATGGTCGAATACCATCCATGATGTCACCGAATTGTTCACCGGCCGCCAATGGTACTGTGGTCTGGTTGCGCAGGCGTTCAAACTGGGTGGTATCAGTGATGCTACGTACGGGGTCTTCCACGAAAAAGGGATTCAGAGGCTCCAGCAGTTTGCAGAGGCGCGTGATGTCTGAAAGATTGAAGCGTGTGTGGGCATCCAGGATCCAGTCGCCGTCATCGCCAACACCCATACGCATCTGTTCGGCAACCCGGTAGGTCTGGTCCACCGCCTGGCGCGCATTGAATTTGCCATTCTCATCGTAATCCACCCCGTGATAACGCACGGCGCGAAAGCCGGCATCCATAACGGAGCGGGCACTGTCGCGGGCATTGTCGACGTTGAGGGTACCGAAGGACTGGTAGCACTCCACGTGATCGCGGGTCCGTCCGCCGAGTAATTCATATACCGGCACATCCAGCGCCTTGGCTTTCAGATCCCAGAGTGCACAGTCCAGTGCGCCCATGGCGTGCAGTTTTTCACGGCCGGGCGGATAGAATTTGTTGCGGTAGAGTTTGCTCCACAGGTATTCGATACGGAAGGGGTCTTCACCAATGAGCAGACCGGCAATGTCTTCATGCAGATCGCGAGTCCCACCCTGGCCAACACCCACTAATCCCGAATCGGTTTCGATGGTCACCAGGATTTCACTGAGATTGATCCAGTCCGACAGACCGTTGGTGCCGGTGGGATTCCAGATGCGGATGCGCGAGATCCGGGTGTCACTTAATGCCCCTCTTGCTTTTTGTGCCAGACCGGCATTCATGATGGGCCCGGCCACCAGGCCCAGGGCAATGGATTGACAAAGATTACGACGACGCATGGTGATTCTCCCCAGTAGTGTTGGATTGAGCATAGCGCAGTTGGCAGGGCAGACCAATATGGCGAAAGACGGGTTCCGGTACTAGTTTGTGAAGAGGATGTATATGGTCAATAGTATGGCTAAATGTATGGCTATATAGCCATATCTTTGATAAGGTGAGAAAACGTACTCATGGAAGAGTCGACATTTGAATGGGATGAAGAAAAGGATCGGCAGAATCAGATAAAACATGGAGTTTCTTTTGCTGAAGCCGAGGCGGCTTTTAAAGATCCGGCTCGAAAGATAATTCTGGACCTGAAACATAGTCAGTTTGAATTGAGGCATTACTGTTTTGGGCTGGATGCCAGAAAGAAAAGGGTCCTGACCGTTAGGTTTACATATCGGTCAGATAAAATTCGAATAATTGGTGCCGGTTACTGGCGCCAGGGACGTAAGTTTTATGGCAAAAAAACCTGAATATACGAAAGGGCCCATCGATGATATCCCTGATGAATATCTTGTTGAGGTGCCCGATTTCTTGCCTCCGCCGGAAGTGCTGGCTAAAGCGCAGACGAACGTAAAAATTACGATTAAATTGTCTTTTGAAACCATCGAGTTTTTTAAAGAGGTTGCAGAAAAACACAACACGCAATATCAGCCCCTGATCAGAAAAGTGCTGGATGAGTATGTTGCTGCTCACAGGAAACCCAAGGCTGAAAAATAATTTTCAGTTTTTTTAATTCTTGGGTTAATGTCCCTTCTTTATTAATGTGTTGAGTATCTCAGCACCAATTCCGAAACTCTTCACCCGGTCTTCATGACTGTAACAATGGCAGGTGAGGATTAATTCATCTGCATTGGTTCTTTCCTGGAATTGCTCAATAAAGGCCTGCGCGCTTTCTTTTGAACCGGTTGCCGATTCTCGCATCACGCTTTCCGACATGGCGATTTCCTGCGGTGAGGCGAATTGGGTGAGGTCGGGCACCGGTGGCTGCAGCGGGCCGGGCTGTCCGCGGCGCAGGAGAATGAAACCCTGCATGGTACCGCGTTTGAGTGCTTCGCCTTCCTCGTCACTGTCGGCGGCAAAAATATTGATGGCGGCGCCGCAGTAAGGTTCCTTTAATTGTTCACCGGGTTTGAATTGTTCGCGGTAGATCGCAAGGGCATCGTCGAGAGCATCGGGTGCAAAGTGAGAAGCGAAAAAATAGGGCAGACCCAGAGCGGCGGCGAGCTGGGCGCCGAATAAACTTGAACCCAGAATCCACAGTGGCACCTTTAATCCATGGCCGGGTACAGCCTTGATGCCGTTGAAGCCTTCATCAAAATACTGCTGCAGTACCTGCACATCCTGCGGGAAGGTGTCATCGGCGCGCATGTTTTCCCGGCGCAGGGCGTAAGCGGTTTTACCGTCAGTACCCGGAGCTCTGCCCAGGCCCAGGTTGATGCGTCCGGGATACAGCGATTCCAGCGTGCCGTAGTGTTCGGCGATCACCAGAGGGGAATGGTTGGGCAACATGACCCCGGCGGCGCCCACTTCAATAGTCTCGGTGCCTTCTGCAACAAAACCAATGGCAACGGAAGTGGCGGCACTGGCAATACCCGTGGAGTTGTGATGCTCGGCCATCCAGAAACGCTTGTAGCCCATAGACTCAGCCTGGCGGGCGAGATCGCGGGAGTTGTGAAGTGCCTGTCGGGCAGTGCCCCCTTCAATGATGGGGGCAAGGTCGAGAAGGGAATAATGTTTCAGTGACGGCAATTTATTCTCTTTTATTGAATAATTTTGAGATTCAGTACTTTAATTAGATAGAGGCAAGAAGAAAGAGGCAAGAGAAAATGCAACCTGAAACACATCGGATGCTGAGTATCCAGGCAACGGCGTCCGGGGTCAGTCTGAACAGGTTGGTCAGTAGTAAAATTCAATAAGCTGTTTCAGGTAATGCTCACTTCTATTTCACCAAGGCCTTCAACGCCACACCGGATGATATCGCCGGGCTCAACCAGGTCCACACCCTCTGGAGTGCCGGTCATAATAATATCGCCTGCTTTTAGTTCGTAATGACTCGACAGGATGTTGATGGCTTCCTGTACTGACCAGCGCATAAGAGCCAGATCAGAATCCTGTTTGATCTGGCCATTCACACTCAGCCAGATGCGCCCATCGAGGCGATGACCATGCTCGGAGACCGGATAAAGCGGTCCGCAGGGAGCGGAGCGATCGAAGGATTTGCTGATGGCCCAGGGACGTGACAGGTCCTGGGCGATGTGTTGAAGATCTTCCCTTGTCATATCCAGTCCAATTCCGTAACCAAAGACATGGTTCAGTGCATCCGCCTGTTCAATATTGGTACCACCACTATGCAGAGCAACAACCATTTCACCTTCATACCGCAAAGCTTGAGTCACGAGCGGGTAGGGGAAAGGCTCACGGCTATCGACTACAGCGTCACGCGGTTTGATAAAAAAGAATGGAGGGTTTACATCGGGATCATCGCCGGATTCAAACGCATGGGCCCGGTAATTACGGCCAAGACAGAATACGCGACGTACTGGAAAACGTTCATCACTGCCGGCAATGGCCATGGACGTTGTCGATGGTGGTTCAAAAATAAAACCATCTTCCGTTGATGCCCCAAGAGATACGGTGGCGCTTATGGAGCCGACACTGGTGACAGCTATTCCTGTCAGCAATTTTCGTCTGGTATGGTCCGGGTTCTGCATGGCATTCCCTCTTTTTCTACCCAAAAAATAGAGGGTATCGCGATTTAGATAAGGACTCCAGACAGGAAGTGGTGTGAATTACCAGCTATACCCAAACTCGATTTCAAACTGATGCATTTTCAACTCGATTGTTTGTGTCGGGTCGAACGGGCTCGGGCCTGATATCTTTTCCTCGGGTGCGTACATCACGCCGACACTGTATTCCCTGCCGCTGCTCACGGTATGCGTGAAGCCAAAGGTGAAGTGGTTTTCTATCACACCCGGCGCCATCATGTTGAACAGGACCTGGCTATCCTCGATGGGCTGGCTGCCCTGGCTCATGCCAGCTCGGAATACCCAGTTTTCCAGGGAGGGGTTGCGCCACTGATAACCGATCTTGTGGGTGGTCATGTCATCCCAGCCAAAGCCGGCGCCATGGCTGGCGCCGAGGCAGGAATTCAGACTGGTGCCACCGGCACCTGCGGTTGGGCAGCGGAACAGGTTTTCAATCGGGTTGCCCACTGAACCTACAGAACTGAAAGCAGTATGTTCAATGTCGTAATAAACACTGGATAACTCGCTGACCTTGTAAGCAATACCGCCACGGAAACTTTCGGGAATATCGAAGCCGCCCTGTTCGGCGAAGAGGTCACTGTAGTCATCAAATTCACTCATCTTGATCTGGCTCTGGAAGCTCAGGCTCACACTGAAACGCTCTGATGCCTGCCAGATAAAGCCCAGTTTGAAGCCGGCGCCATAGGCATAGTCATGGGAGTTGTTGGTCAGTGATGCGGGGAATGCTGTTCCGCCAGATGCTGCAAAGGTTTCAGTGTAGGGGGCAAAACTGCCGAAGCCATTGCCACGGAAAGCCTGTGCGGCCAGTACTGCGGCCACGCCCCAGCTCAAGTTACCGTTTTGCCTTGAATAGGAAATATCACTGAAGGCCTGCATCAGGTTAACCCCGGCATTGCCAGCGCCGTAGGGTCCGGGCAGTGTCATGACCGGCGCAGGACCAGGTCCGTCCGGATCGAAAACTGCGCTGCCGCCGCGATAATCAGTGTTCATCCCGCCGCGTCCATAAATGGAAAGGCCCCAGGCGGACTCATCATCGATGACCCAGGTTTTGGCTATATATGGAATCGGGAAAAATTCGCTGTCGCTGTCTACTTCTCCCTGGCCAATGGTGAATGCGCCGCCCTGGCCGTTGGCAAAACTGGAAGAGGCTGTATAGGAACGACGGGGAGAGAAAATAGCCAGCCCGGTTTCAAATCGTTCGCCAACGATGACTGCAGCTGCCGGGTTAATCGAGGTAGCTATCGCTTCCTGGGGATCTGCAGTGCCTGCACCTGCCAGTGCTTTGTTTTTGACACCAAGACCATGTGTGAAATACCCGTTGGTGGCCAGAGCCAGCGGTGACGAGGCGACCAGGGAAATCGTGATACCTGCTCTAAGAAGTGATCTGGTGTTCATTGTGGCTTTATTCCTGTGGTTATAGGCAATGGCGCAAAAGGGCGCAATTTTAACAATAATTATCCAGACAGCAAGAAAAACCATAATTCTTACAGGTGTTTAGAGCGTTTTTCGGTGGCGTATTTGTGTATTATTGCCGGGATGAAAACCCGGAATCTCAATTCATGAATCCCTGGCAACGCTGGCTTCAGGCCCCCCATACTTCTTTGTTACGGCGCATCCTCTTCCAGGTACACCTGTGGTTTGCGCTTGGATGCGCGCTCTACATCCTGATGATTTCATTGACCGGAACAGCTTTGCTGCTGAAATCGCCTTTTTATTCCTGGTTCGAACCGAAATTTATTGAGCCGATGGCAGTGGAACCCCTTACCGGCGCTGATCTCAAGGAGCGCATGGCAGAAGTCTATGAAGGATACCAATTGGGCTTTACCGTGGAGGGTTACAAGGAAGACGAAGCCACCTACATTGTGTTGCAGAAAGAGGGCGAGTTTATTCCGCATTATTTCAATCAGTACACCGGCGAAGACCTGGGGCCTGCACGGCCATGGCCAATCCAGGGCGTAGAATGGGTGGCCGGTTTTCACTACGAGCTTGGCTTGCCAAGAGAACAGGGCAGACGAATTAATGGCGCACTGGCTCTGGTGTTTGTTTTCCTGGCAGTGTCTGGGCTGGTTATCTGGTGGCAGGGCAAGCGTCGCTGGTGGGAGGGATTGATCATTGTGCCGGGAAGTTCACGCTCCATGCTCTGGCAACTGCACAGCTTTCTGGGATTCTGGTTCCTTATCCTGATTCTGTCCTATGGCATCAGCGGATATCAATTGGGCTTTCCCCGCGAAATGGGTACCTTCCTGGAATTCCTTGGTGTGGAGCCGGGAAATTTCCGCAATGGTGTCATGGGGTTCTTCCGCGATGTCCATTTTGCCAATCCCGGCGGTCAGAATCCCTTTGCCCGCTGGGCCTGGATTTTTGCCACCACCATTCCGGCTTTCATGATCATCAGCGGTGCCTACCTCTGGTGGAAGCGTGTCCTGAAACCGCGGATAGAGCGGAACTAGCTTTAAGCCACTAGCAGCTAGTGGCTAGCGGCTGGAGACTTGTTATACTGCGCCCTTTTTTGTGAATACATACAGAATCCCGAAAGGGAAAAGCTTTAGGAGAGAATGACCAATGGCAGATCAACCTGCTGAAATGGTAAAGGGACCAGTATCCCTTACTTCATCAGCCCACGCTGGCGTACGCGTCAAGGATATTGGCAACGCCAATCATATTGCGGCAAGTCATTTTGCCAAGATCTATACACCTGAGTTCAGCAAGGCCGGTGTAGATTACCCGATCATTTTCGTGAAGGACCCTGATTCCGGTGAATTTTTTGCTGCTGGCATGTGGGGTATGGAACCTGGTGAAAACCTCTTTGTAGAAAACGGCACATGGCAGGGTGGATATTTCCCTGCCTCCGTTCGCTGCTATCCATTTGCAGTTCAGCAGGATCCGGAAAATAAAGAGCGCCTGTTCATCGGAATTTACGAAGAAGCCGAAATCGTGAATAAAGAAGAGGGCAACCTCATCTTCAATGAAGATGGTACCGAAACAGAATGGATGGTAAACGTAAAAGAGTTTGTGGTCCGTGTTTTCCAGCAGGAAGAAGTGACCAAGCAGTTCGTCAAGTCGCTTAATGACCTGGAGCTGTTGGGACAGCAAAGCCTCTCTGTCACCAATTCTGAAACTGGCGAGAAACATGACATCAGTGGTTTCTATGTGGTGGATCGCGAAAAACTGGCAAACCTGCCGGATGATAAATTCCTGGAGCTGCGCAAAAGCGGCGCCCTTGAATGCATCCAGAACCACGTCATGTCACTGGAGTCCCTGGACAAGCTGCTACGCAAGAAAAATATACGTCCCTCCGCGCAGACTGTGGCATCAAAAATCAAGGAAGGTAAGGCAGATGCGGCCGACGCATCGGCTACTGATGCACCAACCGATTAAGCGCATCACCTACAACGAAAAAGCCGGTGTGATACCGGCTTTTTTTTTTGCATTTAATTTATTCAGATAGGTTACTGCTGGAGTTTTACTTCCACCATCACCTCGTTACGTCGAAGAAAAGGCAAGGCGAAAGGAGAATTGTACGCAGCAAATTCTATATCCCCGATAATAATCTGGTTGTCCTCGTCAAGAAAGCTCAACAATTCCTCTTTGTGGCGCTCAACATTTTTCTCTGACCAGCGTCCGGAAAACTGAATTACTGCCATGGTGCGTGGTGCAATTTCACGTAATTGAATTCTTGAATCCTCAGGTATGGGCGCTGTCTCCATGGTGTAGTGCAAAGGCAACACAAACGCTACAAGCCAGCCTTCTTCTG
>Ga0255756_1005228_pt1 | contig 12161 bp, 7 predicted proteins | sample 011ome_20_FD_179956 | JGI IMG/M metagenome (GOLD analysis project Ga0255756, IMG submission 179956) | Coastal salt marsh microbial communities from the Groves Creek Marsh, Skidaway Island, Georgia - 011509CT metaG (version 2) | ecosystem: Environmental > Aquatic > Marine > Intertidal zone > Salt...
ATCAACGTTGAACCAGACATTTTGGTTGTCGATGAGGTCCTGTCGGTGGGTGACGCTGAATTCCAGGAAAAAAGCATTCAAAAGTTTGCTGATTTCAAGAAGGCTGGTCGAACCATCATCATTGTCAGCCATGCCATGGCTCTCATGGACGAACTGTGTGATCGCATCACCTGGATTGACAGCGGGGAAGTGATGGAAACCGGAGATTCCTCAGAGGTGATCCAGCGCTACCTGGATGCCCAGCGCACCAACTAGTTGGTTTCGTTGCTTTCAGGTTTCGTTCCTGGAGTGTTCTGGTTAGCGACGACGAACTCGTGGCGCTCATCTACCGAGTTCGCTTTTCTGATCGCGAACCATAGAAGCCCGAAGAAGCTCAACGATCCGACCGCCCACATCGCATTGGCGCCAAAAAATTCGGGCAGTGAAAGCCACCACCAGTCGCGGGCGTAGTCGAGGTCAACCCCTCCCCGCACGGTACCCGTCGTGTAGCGACGCGTATTGGCGTGAAGGGCGATGGAGTTAGCAAGTGCCAATGCCACGATGATTCCGATTTGCCCTGCCCTGCTGGAGATAATCACGGAATCACCCGTTTTTTGGAGCAAAAGCACACCAATGGCGACAATGAAGAGCGGAATGAGGTAGCGAGGCTGAATCTGTTCACCTGTCTTGTGACCTCCTAGCTGGAGAGTCCAGACAGGGATCCCCCAAGTGAGCAAGAACATAGTGGCGGCAACTGCCCACTTTTGCCACCAGGAGTTTCTAATGGCCAAGAAGGTGACGCCCAAAATCATCCAGGTGACAAGGATGGTCACGGTTTGTGGCATGACCGTGTCAAGCCAGCCCAGGGCTCCCCAGGGGTAGTCACCAAACATTCCCAGCCACAAGGCCGGAACATCCCACATGTTGTACCAGAGCAAAGCCCAGTCAAAACCGCTGACTGCCTCTGCAGTCTGCCAGGGGAGCTCGTCGGGGTAGGACTGTTGATCTCTCTCACCGAAACCTTCTGCAATGATCCCGACTTGGCCGGGCTTGAAAAGCAACCACGCAATGACCCCGAGTCCCGCCACCGCGGGGAGCGCGAATCGTCGAATGATGGTCTTGAGATCCGCTTGGGTCATGAACAAGGTCACAATCGAGGTTGCTCCCACAAACAGAGTGGAGTCTGACCGAGCTGATGTCGCCATCGTCACCAAAACTACGTACAGGGCACCGAGCGCGTACACGCGCCACCCTGTGGCTTCGAAGTAGCCCAGTAGAGCCAACCAGGCCATTCCGACGCCGGTAATCGCCCAGCTCGTGGGGTTCGTTGAAGGAATAAGGAACGCGGCGAGAGGAACCAGGGTCAGAGCCCACGCCCAAATCAGAGTCCTCTGTAACCGTCGGGGGAGCGCCACATACATAAGAAGTCCGGCCCCGACGCACAGTAAGACATTGAACAAGCGCATCGTCAGAATCCCCAGCTCAATGTTGGGATTCGTGAAGAAGTGCAACACGGCATAGAACCCACCCGGGTACAAGCTTCGATCGATATCGCTTCCGGGGTCAGGTTGTAGTCGGGGATCGGTGCCATTCATAAAGGGCTGGCATCCAGCGCTCGTGGTGGGCGACCCCAAATAACAGGGGGACTCCATCAGGGCTGCGGGAAGCAGGTTTTGCCCTTCTTCGTTTTCGTCACAGCTCTCGCCAAACGTTTCGTTGCACCAGATGCTCGCCAAGTGGTAGCGGTCATCCGGAGAGCTACCAACTGGGGAACTCAGTGCCCAGGCGCCCAAGCTCAGAAATGCCAGAACGCCGATACCCAGGATTGTGGCAACCCGACGCCAACCCTGTGAGGGTTGATTGCGGAGACGGTCCCGAAGGCGAGGGGCTTCAATCGTCATCGGATAAACCTTTCCAGTGTTGTCTCCAGGTGCCGTATCTGGGCTTCCGGCGTATACGTGCCCAGCGTGTGTTCGCGAGCCTGCTTCGCTATCGTGGTCCGCTCGGTGTCTTCCAGACTAGCCACCATTTCCAGAGCCGAGAGCCAGCCATCGGCGCTTGCCAGGAACCCGTTGTGTCCATGCTTAATGACCCGGGAGTAGACCTCTGTGGGGCTTGCCAAGGTGATTGTAGAAACTGCGGCTGCCTCGAAATACTTCAGTTCGGATTTTCCATCCGTGAAGGGGTTTTCCTGTAAGGGCACAATATTGAGGTCCACCTCGGCAACCCGAGCTTGCAAACTGAGGTAATCCATGAAGGGTAGCCGCGTGATTTGGGAGTGGAGATCGTCCAATACAGGAGGGATATCGAGGATGCCCGCCACGACCAGCCTGGCGTGGGAGTGCTGGGCAAGGAACTGGGCGAGTGCTCCCGATGCCACAGCGAAATCTCGAGCATGGGATTTACTTCCGCTGAAATATCCCACAGTGAACGTGGGAGTTGCAGCCGGTCCACTGTTTCTCAATGCAGCAGACACCTCGAGCTGTTCGGCATTCAAGAAATTGGGAATCACGGCCGCGTCTATTCCGGCTGTCGCTGTCACGTGGTGCTGCAAGGTGGGAGTTGTGGTGATCGCTCCGTCACAGAGGCGCAAAGCGTGGCCCAAGCGTGTGGAGAGGGCGTACCAGTTGTCGAGGACCAGTCCCGGCTCCAATCCAAAGTTCAAGGTGGAGGCAATCGTGGAGGTGTGACTCCAGTCGAAAATCAGATCGTCGATGTCGAAAAGTACTATCTTTCCCCGAGCGTGAGCCTGATCGATGAGGCGACCAACGCCCCCACCAAACCGGAAGCGCACCAACACGAAAACATCGATGTAGTCGGCGAAGTTTTCTACGAGCGGTAAATCGGAGAGAAAAAAATACGAGGCCGAATATTGCTGGGAGTGGGTGTTGAGCGTTTGGGCCATGTTGTATGCCCGGTATCGGAAGGTGCCGGTATCAGGAACCTCGTAGAAATAGCCCACCCGTGTGGTTCCTTGCTGCAACCAAGACAGTCGGGTGGCGAGGGGGTGCTTCCACGGCTCGGTGTGGGACCCAACACCTGTGGGGGAGTGGGATTCCATCACGCCCATCTCGCGCGGCACTGGGAGGCAAAGGAGTCCAGACCCTCCAGGGCGTCTGGTCCGTGAGGAATGACGGCCTTGGTGGTCACTCCCCCAAGTGCGGTTGTCAAACCTGTGACAACACTCTCTAGGGTGAGAGTGTCACTGACCCCGGTCACAGCGGGAATCCCGAGTTCCTTTGCGAACTGTCCGACGGGGTGCTCTGTCCCGACTCCCCCGAGTGCGCACACGACTGAAGCACGTGACATCAACTCTTGAGCCTGTCTCGCTGTGGAAGCGACTACGGGGGTCACCTGGTGTGTTCCGAGTAAAAGGAGTGGATGCTCAAGACCTCCAGCCATCACAACAGGAGTCACCTCGGGATCGAGTAGGCCACTCTGGATTGTTTTTTCAACGGCGTCAAGCGCGCGTCGTGCATGTGAGGCACTCAGATCATCACCTGCCCACACCAGAATGGAGTCTTTGCTTAGAGCGGGGACCTTCGTGACGTAGCTTCCGTATCGAAGGGCATCTTCGGTGACCATGAGGTGAGTGCCCGGAGTCTTTGTGAGGCCCAAGTGGTGGGCAATTTCTGGGGTTGATATGTAGGTCACATTTTCGAGGCTTAGCGATTCTGAGGCGAGTTTTCTCGCTTCTCCTGCCGGAAGCCGGGCTGCTTCATCCTCCACCACAAGATAGCCAAGCTGGGTGCCTCCCAGAGCGTGGAAAAGAACTGTTGCAGAACTCCATGAGGAAGCGAGGAAAATCTCGTCAGACGACTTTTCAATATCGGAATAGTAAATGCCCTCGGGGATTTCAGTGATCATGGGTCGATCCACATTCTGTGGCCAGCGAAGCGTCAACAGGTCAAGATCGGGAACACTGGGGCCACCGTGTCGGCGGAGCACTCGCAGGTGTCGACCCAGTCCTTCGGCGACCCAGGCGGCGGCCAGTAAAAACATTTCAGTATCCCCTGGCCATCGCAGAGGAGTAGACGAATCGAGCACCAGTGTTACGCGAGGTTTGGCAGCAGGAACTGAGTTGTAGAACTTGATGGGTTCCAGCGCCAACGTTGGTCCCGGATGCCAGGCCGCTAGGGGTTTCATAGGAGGTCTACCTTCTTCTTGTCCATACGAGAGATAGTGCTCAAACGGGTTGACCCCTGCCGCCGACACATCCCGGTTCCACTCACGATAAAACCGGGTGTCGAACCTCGGCGAAGGATTGAGTCCTCGTGCCGCTCCCACTCGGAGGTAATGCCAGATGGGGTCAGAGAGCTTTTCTGCCAGCGTGAGGGCTTGCCTGCGATAAAAAGTCTTATCGAAGAGGCCCGAACCTTCAATCGTGCGATACATCGCTCGATTGCCCCTACCTTGCAGCCATCCACGAGGAGCAAACATGCGAAGATTCCTTCCCACCTGACAGCAGTCAAAGCGTGAAGGCAATTATGGCAGATTGCCCATTACAAGGCGGGGTAGCCAGAAGCAAGTAGCCTTGGACTCGATTCTGATGACAGAGCAGTGCGGGGGCGCCAATGGGACAAATGCCGAAGGTGAGCGTTGTCCTCGTCAATTATCGAGGTCTTGCGGACACCCTGGAAGCAATCGATCATTTGCGCTCCGTTGAGTGGCCAGCGGAATCTTTGGACATCATCGTGGTTGACAATGCATCCGGCGACGACAGTGTCTCCACCCTCTCGAAGCTGCCAGGTATCACTGTTGTGGCCTCCCCTACTAACAGGGGCTTTGCCGGGGGCTGCAATCTTGGTGTTCAGAGAGCGACCGGCGAGGTCGTTGCATTTTTGAACAACGACGCCAAACCGCATCCTCACTGGATCTCTGCGGCGATGGCCACCATGGGCACCTCACCGAGAATCGGCGCTATCGCCAGCAGTGTTTTTGACTGGGATGGCAAAAACATTGATTATCAGGGATCCGCGATGGCCTGGTACGGAATGGGGTATCGACCACTCACGGGAAGAAAACGTTCCGCGAAGACTGATCCTTCTCGTCGCGAAGTTCTCTTTGGCACGGGTTCCGCAATGTTCGTTCTGCGGGATGTTTTCGAGGAGCTTGGTGGTTTTGATGAGCGCTTCTTCATGTTCTTTGAAGATGTGGACTTTGGCTGGCGTTTGAATCTTGCGGGGTGGTCTTTTGTTCACGAACCCAACTCCATCGCGTTTCATAAGTTCCACCAGTCCATGAGCTCAATACCGCCCTATCAGGAGCAGTTTCTGTTGGAGAGAAACGCCCTTTTCGCCCTGATCAAGAACATTGGCGAGGACAGGTTTCCCACTGTTCTTGCCGGCGCGATGCTTGCCTCTACTCGGAGAGCCCTGACAGTGGCCGGCCTTGACTCGGGGCATTTTGACTTAGCAAGAGGTCCCCACGCGTCACCTGAGATGTCCATTCCTGCTGATGCTCTTGTCCCCACTTTTGCGTTTGATCAAGTGATCGACGCTCTCCCGGGTTTGATGGAATCTCGTGCAGAGATCCAGGGGTCACGGAAGGTGTCCGATGCCGCCTTATGGAGGCTTTTTGGGGAAGTCAACGCTGCGATGTCGACAGAGAGGAAGTATCTTCAGGGCTATGACAAAATCGTCGAGGCTCTTCGCGTGACCGATGACCCCCCTGCGCTCGCTGTTCTGGTTATTACCGGAGATCCCCTGGGGGCCAACATGTCAGGGCCCGGAATTCGGGCGTGGAATATTGCCAAGGAACTTGCGAAAAAGCATGATGTGACACTGGTCACGTTGTCGGAGCTCACCCAGGTGGTCACTGAAGGTTTCACCCTTGCTCAGGTTGCTCCGGGCGACGAAAAAGCTCTTGGGGCCTGGGAAAAATGGGCCGATGTCATCGTGTTCCAGGGTCATGCACTCGATCTTTTCCGGACATTGCAGAAATCCACGAAGCGACTTGTCGTCGATGTCTACGACCCCATGCATTTTGAGCAACTTGAGCAATCTCGCCATCTCAGTGCTGAAGCCTGGGATGAGCTCGTGTCAGGGGCAGCAGGATCTATGGAGCGACAATTCTTGCGCGGTGACTTTTTCTTGTGCGCAACGGACAGACAAAAACACCTGTATTTAGGTCAACTGATGACGCTGGGACGCATCACTACCTCGACTTACGCAGATGATCCTCATCTGGACAAGCTCATGGGAGTTGTTCCCTTCGGGCTTCCCGAAGAAGCTCCTCATCATGACGCTCCCGCCCTGCGAGGAGTGGTCCCAGGGATTGGCAAAGACGACGCCATCATTTTGTGGAGCGGGGGTCTCTACAACTGGTTTGACCCTTTCACGCTGATCAGAGCCGTTCATGTTCTCTCGGAGAAGCGACCAACCATTCGCCTGTACTTCCAGGGAACTCAGCACCCCCACCCTGGCGTCCCGGAAATGCCGGTGGTGGCCCAAGCCCGGGAATTGGCAACGAGCCTGGGAATTCTGGATACTCACGTCTTCTTCAACGACTCGTGGGTGCCCTACGCGACCCGAGCAAACTATCTCCTCGAAGCAGACCTTGGGGTGAGTACTCACCGGAGCCACATCGAGACCACCTTCTCCTTTAGGACGCGGATCCTTGATTACCTCTGGGCGAACCTTCCGATGGTGGTCACTGACGGGGATTACTTTGGCGACCTGGTGCAAGCCGAGGGGCTCGGTCGGGCTGTTCCCGCCGAGGACATCGATGCGCTCGTTGAAGCCCTTGACTCCATGTTGTTTGAAGACAAGGCTCGCGACAGTGCTCGCAAGGCTCTCGCGCGCGTGGCAGGGGACTACCAGTGGCCCGTAGTCCTTGCCCCGCTAGTCGATTACCTCGACAGGGTTTCGGCGGGAGAAGTCTCTCCGCGCCCAGTGTCGTCGCGGCCGGTTCGTTTTTCTCCCAGAAGACCCAGACCGCCCAGGTTTCGACCAGCCGACATTGGACTAGCGTTTCAGCGGTTGTTCCGTGGCGAGTTCAGCTCCCTCTGGCGGGCTCTGCTGAGACGGCTCCGATCGTCAGGTAGCTAGACATTATGTCCCGAACCCGGGTTTCAGTGGCGATGGCGACCTACAACGGGGAGCAATTCATTCGTGAGCAACTGGAGAGCATTCTGGCTCAAACACTGCTTCCCTCTGAAATTGTGATCACCGACGATCGCTCTTCGGATGCCACCCTGTCGATTGTTCATGAGGTCCTCTCCGACGAGGTTTGTCGTTCCCGGGGGATCAGCCTGATCGTTCGCGTCAATGAGAAGAACCTGGGCCCTGGAGGAAACTTCCAACACGCAATTTCTCTGTCTACCGCCGACATCATTGCCTTAGCTGATCAAGATGATGTGTGGTTTCCCCAAAAGCTCGAGGTTCTTGTGGAGATGCTCGAGGGTGATCCGTCGCTCCTCCTTGTTCACTCGGATGCTCGGTTGATAGACGCTCGCGGTCAGAGGCTCTCGTTGTCTTTGAGTCAAGGATTAGGTATGGCCTCGGATGAGAAGCGCGCACTCGAGTCGGGGGCGTCGCTTCCCGCGATTCTTACGCGCAATCTCGTGACAGGAACGACCGCTGTTTTTCGTCGCGAATTGGGCGGGTTAGCGTTCCGGGATTCCACGATTGACCTTCATGATGGACGGCTTGCAATCGTTGCCTCCCTGATGGACTCTCTGCGTTTTTCTCCCCAGGAGTTGGTGGGATACCGCCAGCACGATGGCAACCAAATCGGAGGAAAACCTCTGAGTTTTCTTGACACTCTCGTGGCACTGCTCAAGAGCTGGCTGGATCTCACCGAGGTTCTGAGCGAACGAAACAGAGAACTCTCCGAACTACTGGACCTGTTGGGTGACCGTGTGTCACAGCGCAACCGGGCTCTCGTTCACCGCCGGATTACCCATAACGCGTGGCGGATTGGATTGCCAGCAACGCGGATTTTGCGAGTGTGGCCCGTCCTCTGGGGAACCCTACGAGGACGCTACCGTCGCTTTGGGCGCTTCCCTCACGACATGATGCGGGATCTTGTGATGCCCCCACGTGAGGTCTTCCTGGGGCTAATTCGGACACTTTCTGGCAGGAACCTCTAGGTACCAACACGGCGTTGGTTCCCGGGTTTTTCGGGCTTTTCGCCCTATCGTGGCACCGTGAAGTATTGGTTGAAGCTTGCCCTGTCTACGCTGGCCGTCACCGGCGTGGTGTTGAGCGGTGCCGTGGGGGTTCTCTCCACACCGACTCCGGCTGCAGCCGTTGAAGAAGCCCCTGTGATGACCGTTGCGGCAAAAAACACCACTGTCACAGTGGGTGCCGACGCATTGGGAACCCTGTTTTGGTCAGAAGATGCAGGAGCCACCTGGACATCCAGTGGGTTTGCTTTGGCGGATCACGGCGTGACGTCGGTGATTTGGAATGGCACCACCTTCTTGGCCACCTCGTTTTTTGGGGCCGCACGAAGCACTGACGGCAAAAACTGGACACGATTCATGCTTCCCGTTGGGGCTGCCTTTGATCCGGGGAACTTGATTTCTGATTCGGAGTTCTTTACTTCAGGAACCATGAGCGTTGACGAGATTCAATCGTTCTTAAACGAGCAAGTCCCGAACTGTCGTGACGGGTATGTCTGCATGAAAGATTACGTTGAGACCACCTTCTCGCGTGATGCGTCAGTCCTGTGTAACGCGTATGAGGGTGCAGACAACGAAACTTCTGCACAGATTCTGCGGAAAGTCTCGGATGCGTGCGGGGTGTCCGTCGAGGCGCTCCTGGTGTTGATTCAGAAGGAACAAAGTCTCGTCACTCACACCTGGCCCAGTGATTGGCGTATTCAGAAAGCGACAGGCTACGCCTGCCCTGATACGGCACCATGTGATGAGCGCTACTTTGGCTTCTATAACCAGGTCTACAACGCGGCAAAGCAATTCAAGCGGTATTCAAACCCTCCTGGGACCTCTCGGTTCTTTACCTGGTTCCCCGTAGGGTCTACCTCCCAGGTTCGACTCCACCCCAACGCCGCTTGTGGCACGACCCCCGTCACCATCAAGAACCAGGCAACAGCAGGGCTTTACTACTACACGCCCTACACACCTAACCAGCCCGCCGTGGTGAACATTTCTGCCGTTGGTGACACCTGTAGCGCCTATGGCAACCGGAACTTTTGGCGAATTTATAACATTTGGTTCAAGCAACCCGGTGATTTTCGAACCATGGTGACCGCGTCACGAGGAATCACGATGGCGGTTGACCGCGAAGGCGGTGTAGCGGTCTCCACAAACCTCTCGACCTGGACCAGGCCCTCGGTCATTCCGACCGCGAGTGCCGCCAACCCAGTCGTCGAGTTTGGTCGAACCCCCGATGGCGACTTTGCGGCTCTTACTCAAGCGGGGACCGCTTTCCAGTCCGAAGACGGAGGAGGGTCGTGGACCTCTCTTGCCGTGAATCGCAATGATCAGCCTCAGACGTCCGTTGCCCGTCATACCGTTGCGAGCGGCGACACGGTCTGGCGGATCGCCAACACCCACGGGGTTTCTGTGGCATCGGTCGTCGACGAAAATGCGCTTCCCAACAACGGCTCCACCATCTTTGTCGGACAAGAACTGACCATCACGAAGACCAGCACGCTGTCGACAATCACGAGTCCAGTGCTTCCGGATCCGAGCATTGTGGGGCTGTCAACGGGAACTACAACACCACCCGCGGAAAGCTCTGACTCTTCCGCAGAGGAGTCGAGCACCGAAGATAGCTCCGAATCTGAAGCTGAGGCTTCAGAAGAAGCTGAAAGCTCTGCGACACCAGCACCGAACTACCCGCCGCTAGAGCCCTTGGTCACCCAAACGAAGCGCGCCAATGTCGAATATGTCGTCCAACGAGGTGACACCTTGTGGAGCATCTCGCGCGTACGAGGCATAAGCCTGAGCTCATTGGTCTCTCTCAACAATCTCTCGAACCCCAATCGGATTTTTGTCGGGCAGCGCTTACAAGTCTCCGCAGGATCGAGTGTTCAACAGTCATTCCACCGGGTTCAATCTGGCGACACGTTGCCCGTCATCTCGGCACGACGCACTGTTGCTCTGAGCGAGCTGATTCGCTTGAACCCCACTCTGTCCAGTAGCGGGGACCTGCGTGACGGCACACTGGTGAGGGTGGGCTAAGAGAAACGCCGGGGTCGCTTCGGGGTTGAGGCGATGTCGTAGGACAAGAACGCCAACACCATCTGGAACCCAAAAATGATGGGTAAGGCCGCAATCATCACATTTCCGGTGGAGGTCTCCATCCCTGCGGAGGATGCTTGGGCCCAGGCATTGAGACCAAAAGCAATACCGAACGTCATCAGTCCCAGGCCAAGCGGAAGCTCGAACGAGGCAATGGAGAGCTCTCGCAGGTAGTAGGAGTAGAAGATTCTCTTCATGTGGTTGACAAAATGCAGCCACGGAAATTGGAACAAGCTCTTCCATACGCTCAGGTTGCTCCGCTCACTGCCGTAACGAGCTTTCATGGGAACGTCCGCGACAGCAGCCCCCAAAAGATTGAGCCGGAAGAGCATGTCAGATTCGAAGAAGTACCGCGAGTGGAGTTTCGCTAGCCGGAGTTCCTTCAAAACATCGGCTCGAATCGCCGTGAACCCGTTCGTCGGGTCCGTGACATTCCAGTAACCCGACGAGACTTTAGTAAGGAACGACAAACCCGCGTTCCCCATAATGCGGACCAGGGGCATTTCTTCAACATTCTCCACACTGCTAAATCGGTTGCCTTTGGTGTAATCAGCCATATTCGCCACAATCGGCGCGACCAAGTCAGCGATGTCGGCAGGATCCATTTGCCCGTCGCCGTCGAGCTTGACAACAGTGTCGACTCCGAGTTCGAGAGCCTTCTTGTATCCGGTGATGGTTGCCCCACCGACACCCTGATTGGTGGGGTGGCGCACAACGTGCACGCGCGGGTTACCTAAAGCTTCGGCGACGTCCCCGGAGCCTTCCGGACAGGCGTCATCTACCACGATGATGTGAGCGACATCCTTTCCCACGGCCTGAACGACCCCACCGAGGTGAGCCGATACTCGATACGCCGGAATGACAACAGCAATACTCGCCTTTGTCATGTCTGTCTCCCGCCGACTCCGTCAGATTTTCGAGGCCCTGCAACGCTCAAGTATCCCAGACTCAGTCCCGTTATCGTGATATTCCATCATTAGGCTGGGGAGACCATGCTGGTTGAACTTACGAATGCTCCTCGCCCCTACTCGTGGGGAGACCGCGAGTCTCTGTCGACCTGGCAACGCCGACCCACAGCCGAGCAACCCGAAGCTGAATTATGGCTAGGAACACATCCAGGCTCTGAAGCGAGTGTTGTGACGCCCTCTGGCGGCGAGCAGCTTCTCTCACGTTTCCTTGCTGAGCAAGATCTCTCACCCGAGCTCCCTTTTCTTGTCAAGGTGTTGGCTGCAGCTAAGCCTTTATCTATCCAGGTGCATCCGACTCAACAGCAAGCAAGGAGAGGATTTGCCTCGGAGGAGCTTGCAGGAATTAACCTGTCCAGCCCTCAACGCAACTACAAAGACACTTCGGACAAACCAGAGGTCATGGTTGCCTGGAGTGATCAATTCGAAGCACTCGTTGGTTTTCAAGACCGTCAGGGAATGGAGGGCACGCTTCGCGCGATGGGAAGTCTCCTCGGCGCTTCTGGTCCCACCCGCCCCCTGTGGGAAGCGCTGGATCAGGGGGTCGATTCCGTGATTGAGTGGCTCGTGACGCGAGAGAGCGAGTCCGCGGAACTCGCACAGGTCATCACAGAAGCATTTGCTCACCGTGCTGGGGCATCAGGAACAGAGCCGGTGTGGCAAACGTGGGCGTCGGTTATCCCCCACTATCCCGGGGATCCCGGCATTGTTGTCTCAAGTTTTCTCAACCTCATAACTCTGAGAAAAGGGGAGGCTCTGTTTGTCCCTGCGGGGATTGCCCATGCATACATCCAGGGTTTTGGGTTGGAAGTGATGGCCCCGAGTGACAATGTTGTCCGGGGTGGGCTGACCGACAAGCATGTGGATAGGCCGCAACTGGCTCGTCTGGTGGTCAGAGATTCCTATACCTCCGCCCGACTCACCCCGCGCATTGCAGAAGACACCGCCGATGAGTTTGAGGTTCCTGGTGTTCCCTTCTCGATTCGCCGAGTGGCGGGGGAGAGAGT
>Ga0255756_1005229_pt1 | contig 12160 bp, 9 predicted proteins | sample 011ome_20_FD_179956 | JGI IMG/M metagenome (GOLD analysis project Ga0255756, IMG submission 179956) | Coastal salt marsh microbial communities from the Groves Creek Marsh, Skidaway Island, Georgia - 011509CT metaG (version 2) | ecosystem: Environmental > Aquatic > Marine > Intertidal zone > Salt...
AAACACAACACTGATCGTGTGAAAAAGGCCCAAGAACGGCGAAACGAGGCTCTTGGACCAAGAACGGGTTAGCTTTCAGTACACGGTCTTTTCATTTGAGTGGGGGCTGTCACAGGTGTCACTTGCGCCTTGATTATACGCCAATCGTTGTATCTTGATGACAGGTGTGAGTTGGCTTAAAGCCATGGCAATCAAGCGTCTTATTGGGAAAGTTAGCATCAACTTTCAACACCAATGAGCCTGACCATAAAGTCATAAAGGCCAGCGCCTTTATGATCCACCGCGTCTTTGATTGCCAGGTGGATACTGTTGGGGTGGTTGTGTTCCAGCATCACCATTTTCTGGCCCTCCGAAAAATTCGCTTCTGCCAGCTTTGTTGGAATGTCTGCAAGGATCAGCTTCAGCCGTAAGATATTAGATTCGAGCCAGTCTTGCTCCAAATCCTCCTCTCCCGCCGGGAAAATGTAGCGTCGATCAATTAGCTGTTTGATGTGAAGTGCTCGCTCAGCTATTTCCTGAAGCCTTGAATATCCTCCAATGGTGTTTACTGCATCCCGCACATCGCGGTTGACCCCTGCGCCGTCGGCACGTGGCATCGGTTGCGGTGACTGTGCATAAAAGGGTTGATCAGGAAGAGGCCTTGGCACATTACGTCCCTCAGCGCAGGCTACCACATGCGAAATCGCTCTGAACGGACCTGTGTCCTTCAGTATGGACGCTGAAATTTTTTGGCGAGTGGTGGGATGCGCGACGCCTGCCGCGACAAGCAGGTCTTTTGTTTTTGGCATTATATCTACCCGGTCCATTGCCCCCGTATAATCTTCTGGCTTTTTCAGCCCAAGCTGGCACAAAGCCTTTTTGACAAGGCTGGGGTTAGCACTGGGTGGCACCCATCCGTGACGCCCAGCAAGATAATCGGCAATGCCGGGATATAAGCTGTGGTATTTTTCACGCCCTTCTAGCTGGTGCCAAAGAGACAAAGCTGCCTGGCCAGTGGTGTTGGCGGCATAGGGCGTGACCTGCGTAGGCTGCCCCAAATCCTGGAGAATTGTTGCCTGCATTCGGTAGATTGCAATTTGGATTTGGTTCCAGTCAGCATGATTGCCGGCAGTCCCAAGAAGCCGTCCCAGATTATCCACAAGCCCCGGAATGGATCTAAGTGTTGCTGATGCGCCACCCGGGGTACGGGCCGCATACATCGCGTCGACAAGCTGAGGGTCGTAAGCAGCTTCGAACTCACGATAGCGGAAACGCAGTCCATAAAGTGAGAACATGCTCGCCTTAATAGCATCAACATTCAACTTTGGTGTTTTAGAGCTGACCCGCTCGTCCGGATAGTTTCTGATCAGGTCGGCCATCTTGTTCATGCTTGGCTGCGCCGTCGACCCAGCCAGCGCTGGGTGTTGCACATCCATAGTAATATCCCTGTCCTGTTCAATAGCGGCTAGCGTTGCTGCCATGTAACAGGCCGGTGCTTCACCAAAAGTAGAGTGCGCGTGGATGGTTACATCGTGATCGGGAAACCGCCGATAGAGGTTAGAGACAAGCTCATACACAAAATAGGGACTCAGCCTGCCACTTGCTGATTTCAAATAAAACCCATTATGACCTAGCGCTACTAGTTCATCGGCAAAAATAAGGCACTTGGCGACAGTGACATTAGGATTATCCTCAATACAGATCGTTCCTTGCGCGATGATGTTGTGACCTGCGTCCCGCGCTTCGGCAACAGCCTTGGCAACACCCACCAGACAGCGCGCATCATTCAGCCCATGAAAATTCTGCAGGACATTCATTCCCATGGCTGCATAGTCGAAAACAAGTTCCCGGATGACGTCATAAGGCTGAGGGTCGTAACCGAAGAGAAAATCACCACGGATTAATGCTGACTGCCTAACACCAAGATCCCTGAAATGCGAAATCAGTTTCTCAACTTCTTCCCATTCGTTTCGACCCCTTTTGGCGAACAGGTCAAAAAAGGTCCCGCCGCCCGTCTGAATAGCGTGCGTGCCCGTCAGATGCGCAGTGGGGTAGGAGTCAATAATTTCCTGTGCCGATGGGTTTGTGCCAAACAATGATTGAATGGCATCGCGGTAAACATCCTGAAATTTTATTTTTGACATCGAGTGGTGTTATGAACCTCACTTTTGGTGGTGTGAGCATGTTCTAGAAAACGGGTGTTTTAGGACGTGGCGGCGTTTGGATCAAAAATATATTTCAATCCAAATGCATGCCAAAAATACCAAATCAAACTAAAGCCTCGTCAGCATATATGCAGCAGCGGCTCTCTGGAAATTTCAGCCAGACCTTGTCGCCAGGCACAGCGATCTCACGCTTTACCTTCACCTTGATGGCGTTCTGGCCAGAATGCGCAGATACCAACTGGAAGTTCCCGAAATCATCGACCCGCTGGATATCAGCCTGGATGGTGTTCTTTGTCTTCTTAGTTGCCAATTCGATGAACTCCGAGCGGATCCCAAGCTTAATGTTCTCTGTTGCGGTCTTGCTGAGATCGGTCTCTGTTGCAAATTCCACATCGCCGACAGCCACAACATTCTTGCCGGTCACCCGGGCTTCGAACATATTCATTGCTGGCGCGCCGATAAAGTATCCAACGAATGTAGTGCTTGGCCGCTCAAACAGCTCCTTAGGCTTGCCGATCTGCACCACCCGTCCGCGGTCCATCACTACGATATCTTCAGCAAAGGTCATTGCCTCATTCTGGTCATGTGTGACATAGATCAGAGTCGATTTATAGAACTCATTGATTTCCTTTAGCTTTCGACGCAACCTGAATTTTAGATCAGGGTCGATCACCGTCAACGGCTCATCCATGAGAATGGCCGCAACATCATCACGAACAAGGCCTCGCCCAAGAGAAATCAGCTGCTTTTGGTCAGCCGTTAGGCTTTTCGCACGGCGGTCAAGCAGCCCTTCCAACCCCAGCGTTTCAGCGACCTCATTGACCTTTTTGGCGATGGCTTCCTTCAGCGCGTCGCGACAGACTAGTGGAAAACCCAGGTTCTGGCCCACCGTCATGGTGTTGTAGATTACCGGAAACTGGAACACCTGGGCAATGTTGCGTTCCGCTGTCTTGATTTCAGTGACATCCATATCGTCAAAGGTCAGGCGCCCTTCCGAAGGGGTGACGATTCCCGACATGATGTTGAGCATAGTTGTCTTGCCACATCCGGATGGGCCAAGAACCGCATAACGGCCACCATCACGCCAGGTCAGATCACATTTTTCCAGCGCATAAATAGGGTCTGTGGCGTCTGGGTCATAGCTGTGGGCAATGCCTTGAAGATTGATACGGGCCATCAGAAGCCTCCTGCAAAAGGTGAAGAAATGAGTGCGCCATCCTGGCCAAAGGCATAGAGCTTGGCGCCATCCATCTTCAGTTTCACAACATCACCGGCATCGAAATTCTGCACCATGTCCAACAGGCCGACGATGGTGTGCCCTCCGCTCTGCACATGGAGAAAGGTCTCAGAGCCACTGATCTCAGCGAGTTCCACCTTGAAGGGAAGCCCCTTGTCATCAAGAGACACATCACTCGCCCTAATGCCGAAGATATAGGTACCGGGTGTGAGAGACTTGAAATGCGCCGGGACGGGCAGATTGAGGTCACCACTTATGACAATCTTGCCGTCCTCAATGGCGCCGGGGAGAAGATTCATCGCTGGATCATTCGAAATCTCGGCAACACGGGTGTTTGCCGGGTTCTCGAAAATCTCGTGCGCCGGCCCCTGTTGCAGCACCCTGCCTTCGTCCAAAACGATGATATCACCACCAAGCTGCATAGCTTCCAGCGGATCGGTACTGGAATAGATCAGGATCGAGTTTGACGATACCCGGTCCGAAAAGATGTTGCGGAATTCCTCGCGAAGTTGCTCACGGAGCTTGTAATCGAGATTGACCAGCGGTTCATCCAGCAGCAAGATGCCGGCCTGTTTCGCCAGCGAACGGGCAAGCGCTACGCGTTGCTGCTGGCCACCAGACAATGCCTGAATTTTTCTGCTTTCAAACCCGATGAGGCCGACGCTCTCAAGAGAGTCCATCACCCGCCCCTTGATCACGCTTTCATCCATCTTCCGCTGGCGCAGTGGAAAGGCGACATTGTCGAAAACAGTCAGGTGTGGATAGTTGATGAACTGCTGATAGACCATCGCAATATTGCGCTCCCAGACCGGCACCTGACCTAGGTCCTGGTTATCGAATATCATGCGGCCACCTTCCGGTGTGACGAGCCCAGCAATTGCCTTTAGCAAGGTGGTCTTGCCGGACAATGTCCTGCCAAGGATGGTGTAGAGTTCACCCTTCTGCATGCCGAATGATACATCATTCAGGTGAAATTCCTCTTCTGGCTTGTAGGTCAGCCCTTTCGCGATCAGATCCATCTTATTTCAAGGCTCCAGACAGGTTTCCTTTCGACAGGAAACGTTCAACGATAAAGGCCACCACGATCAGCGGCGCGACCGAGATCAGCGCCGAGGCCGATAGACTCCACCAAGGCGTGATCGAGGAGTTCAGAGCCACAATTCGTACCGGCAGCAGCTGTACCTCAGTGAAAGTAAGGATGAAAGCGAAGAAAAAGTCGGTCCAACCGAAGATTAGGCAGAACATACCGGCAACGATCATGCCGGGGATAGAGTTCGGCAACACCACCTTGAAGAACGCCTGATACGGGTTGCAGCCGTCGATCAGCGCCGTCTCGTCGATTTCACGCGGCACCTTGTTGAAAAAATCCACCATGATCCAGACGGCAATCGGCATCAGCAGCACGATGTAGACCATGATCAGACCAATAAGCGAATCGAGGAGTCCGAGATAGCCAAGCATGATGAAGAACGGGATCGATAGTACCACCGGCGGCATGATGCGCTGCGAGATAAAGAAGAAGGTGATGTCGTTATTCTTGATGAAGCCTGCCTTGAAGGTAAAACGCGACAAGGCATAGGCCGCCAGCGTACCAAGCAGGATACTGATCAGGCTTGCCGAACAGGTCACGATTATGCTGTTGAAATAAGGTTCGACGATATCGACACCCCCACTCGCCGGTGTCTGCCACAGCACTCGCCAGCCTTCCAGCGTTGGCTCAAATTGCAGCCACGGGATGTAGGTGGCGCCACCGGTCACCGACTGAAAGTCTTTGAAGGATGTCGACAGCGCCCAGAGGAAAGGCGCCACCACAAACATCGACCAGATGCAGATGAAGCCATACTTCAGGAATATGTGCAGATTTCGCATAGTCAGTCCTTCTTGATCATGACACGCACCAACACCTTGGCGATGATGGTCAAGCTGACGATCATGATGACGAGATAGGTAAAGGATAGCGCCGCTGAATAACCCATCTGGAATTCGCGCAGACCCTTGATGAAGATGTAGAAACTGGATGTTTCCGTTGCCGTTCCCGGCCCACCCGATGTCAGGACATAGATCGTGTCCATAATCTTCGAGGCTTCAATTAATCGTATGATTATCGCCCCGATTGATATGGGCGCCATTAGCGGAAAGGTGACATAGATAAATTTGCGGATCGGCCCTGCCCCGTCGATAGAGGCCGCAAGGAATGCCTCCTCGGGCAGTGACAGCAACCCGGCAAGAAGCAGCAGGAACATAAAGGGTGTCCACTGCCAGGTCTCTACAATGATTACTGTGACCTTTGCCAAAGTCTCATCACTCAGCCAAAGCGGTGTGACCTCGAACAGGCTAAGGAAGTCATTCACAGGGCCAAGAGATTCGTGGAAGACTGTCTTCCAGATCACTGTCATGATGACCGGTGTTGTCATCATTGGGATTAAGAACAGCACCCGAAAGAACCGCTTGAAAGCCAGGTCACGCCACACCATCAGCGCAAGCGAGAAGCCAAGCACATATTGCAGGAACACGGTGGTCAGTGATAGGAAGCTCAGTCGGAGAAAGGACTCCCAGAAGCGCTCGTCTTCGGTGAACAACCGGACGTAGTTTTCAAGACCAATGAAATCTAGACCAGGATAGAAACTGTCCCAACTTGACAGGCTGAGCCTAATAGTGAACAGGATCGGGAAGATCAGGATCCCGATCAGGACAAGAAGGCCCGGCAACAGGAAGATGTGTTTATGCCTGAAGTTCATGACGAACCCTCAAAATCGACTGTTTGACTCAAGAAAAATGAATATGGGTGACCGGCGGGGGGCCGGTCACCCATGAATTGACGGTTATTTTAGGTTGTCCTCAAGGGCAACACCAACGGCGTATGCCTCTCGTACATTGTCCTTGCCAACACGTTTTAGGATCTTCTCCCACTCGGCGGCAACCTCATCGAGGGCCTCCTGCGGGCTCAGCTGGCCAGCAAGCGCCTTAGAGGTGCCGGTCGCCACTGCGCTGGTGAACTGGAAGACACCCGGGACACGAAGCGGGAACACGCGGTTGGTGCTCTTCTCTTCCATTTCTAACAGAGTCTGGGTGTATTCCTTGGCGATCTGCTCGTCCCAGCCCTGACGCTCCACATAGATGCTAGGAACAAAGTCAGATTTCTTGAACGGGTTCACACCGAAGCGGCCAATCGCAATGTCGGCCTGGTGGTTGGCGTCATTGGAGAAGAAACAGAGATAATCGAACGCCATGTCGTGGTTCTTTGACTGCTTGGCAACAGCGGCGGCCCAGCCCCAGACGATGTAAGGCGCCTGATTGAACTGGTTGTCCCAGTCACCCTTGACACGGTTCCAAACACGATCCGAACCCGGAAGAGGCGCAGCGCCAACCTTATTCTTAATTGGACTGTCATTTTCCATTGCAGCAACGAATGCATCATCCCACGAGAAACTGAACAGGGTCTGCCCACCACCGAAGGAGTTGATCTCGTCACCAAGGCCAAAATTAATGCCGCCCGGTGGCACATATTTCGTGGCCTCAACCCAGTCGGTGAGTGCCTCGACAAACCCTGGACCATTGATCAGCGGAGTCATAGTCTCAAGATCGAAGAAGAAGCCGCCCGGTGTGCGCGGGTTCTTTGAATAGGCGACCGAACGGCTAAAGAACGCTGCATACATCAGGTCGTCCTTTTTCATGACCTCGGCCGAGCCGTACTCAAGCTCGCCGTCACCATCCCAGTCCCAGCCATTGAAAAAGGCAGCGATCTCGCCATACTCTTTCCAGGTACGCGGAACCCGCAACTCCTTGCCTGTCTCGGCCTTGTACTTTTTCTGATACTCGGGATTGTCGATTACGTCCTTGCGATACTTCAGATAATGCCGGTCACCATCAATCGGGAACTGGATCATCTGGCCGTCCCAGGAAGCCACGTCGATATGCGACTTGGTGACGTCCTGCATCTGACGCATGTTGACGTAGTAATCTGGCACCGGCTCCAGATACATCATCCAGTCGCGGATGAAGTTCGAGAAGCCAAAGACAATGTCATAGGGCGCCTGACCAGCCTGGAACGGGATCATCGCCTTGGAATAGAGATCGCCCGCCGGTGTGTGGATCACGTTGACCTCGGCACCAGTCAGCTTGGAAAACTGCTCAGCATGAAGTGCGGTTGGCTCACCCATAACAGGCACGGCGTGCGTGTTGATGGTTAGTTTGCGGCCGCTGTAGTCCTTCTTCGACATGGACTCGTAGGAGCACTCGCCGGGGATGTCTCCAGTGTTCTTGATATGCGGGAACTGGTCGCTCCACTTGTCGGCCTGCGCGGTGGTGGCAATCATCGACGCCCCAACCAAGATGCCTGTTGATAAAAAACTCAATTTCATGGTTTCCTCCGTAGTTTTTTGGATGATTGAAAGGGTTTTGGGTTACGGCACGAGAACGGCACGACCCTTAACGTCACCGTTGTTCAGGTCGTGCAAAGCCTTGTTGGCCTCATCAAGCCGGTATTCCTGCATCGACAGCTTCACTAGCCCTCTGTTTGCAAGCTCCATCAGCTCGTAGAGTTCGGCCCAGGTGCCAACCAAATTGCCAACGATGGTTTTCTCGGAAATGATCATGTCCACAGCAAGAACCTGAATTTCTTCACCATAACCAACGATGTAGTAGAAGCCACTGTTGGCAGTCATGTTCAAACCCATGGTGGTTGAACCATGCTCACCAACAAAATCGATGACAGCTTCGGCTCCTTTGCCGTGGGTGAGTTCCATAATCGACTCATGTTCGTTCCCGTCGATCAGAACGCCCTTGTCAGCGCCAAGTTCGATGGCGTGCTTCAGAGCGTTAGAAGATTTCTCGACAACTATGATGTCAGCGGCGCACATCGCCTTGAGACACTGGATCGCAATGTGACCGAGGCCACCGGCGCCGATGATGACGCAAGCCTGACCCGGTAACAGATGGCGCGTCGCCTTCTTCACCACCCGATAGGCTGTAAGGCCAGCATCAGAGAATGGAGCGACATCCTTCGGCGTCAAAACGGAGGGTAGTTTGATAAGGTTACGGACATTTGTCTTGAGCAACTCGGCATATCCACCTTCTTTGATGTTAAGGCCCGGGAAGGCTCCGTCTTCGGCATGCATGTCATGACCACGACGACAGGACAGGCATGTGCCGTCCGTTCCAGAAATCAGCGGGTGCAGAATGACAGCGTCACCCTTCTTGAACCCAGTTACATCCTTGCCGACTTCTTCAACCCAGCCAGCATTTTCGTGTCCCATAACACACGGAAGGAGTTTGTTATCTGGGTCCTGGATATGCCGCCAGACACCTTCAATGATATGAAGATCTGTACGACATACCCCTGCGGCACCAATCTTCACGATCACGTCGGATGATTTTTCGATTTCTGGATCTGGCATTTCAGCGCCCTTCACCCAGACATCATTTTTCATCGCCGGATCATATTCATACAGCACTTGAGCTTTCATCTTCCTCACCTCTTGAGACTTTGTGAGATGCAAGGCTGACGATGGCGAAAGAAGACCACAATGAAAGTTTTTGATCAAAACCGAGCAAAACCGGTGACTCAGTGTTCAATTTTTGCACAGTCTGTTATATTGGCTCATAACTATGACGCCACTACCGTTACATGTTACGACACTGGTGACACTTCGATGTGTCTATTTGAGGATCAGACATGATGAGTGATGAGTACGGGTATGATATTCCCGAAGTTCAGAATGTTCAAAAAAGAGCTGGCGTATTAACCGCCATCTCCGACAGTTGGTCACGCTGCCGCGAATTTGGGCTCCGCGCCTCCGGCAGACCTGTGGAAGCAGTTCTCAGCGGAGAAAAATTCCGCATGGTCATGGAGCAAAACGAGAGCATTCGGCATCTTGTTCTGCCCGAGCTGGAGCTTCTCTACAATCAGATTGCAGGCACCAATTTCATGGTCGCATACGCTGATGGCGGCGGTGTGGTGCTTGATTCCATTCAGGATGATGATTTCCAGGCTGGCGAAGGTGGCAAGGCCGTCATTCCCGGATCGATCTGGATGGAAAGCCATCGCGGCACGAATGCGCTGGGCCTCGCCATTCATAACCGTCGACCAGTCATCGTCTCCGGACGTGACCATTTCTTTCACAAGCTTGGTGATCTGTCCTGCTTCGCAGCGCCGATTTTCGATCACGAAAGCAACATCGTCGGCGTTATTGATGCGACATCGAATGCGAAAGCCCGTAACGATCACACCCTAGCCTTGGTCAAGCTAGCCTCACGCAACATCGAAAACCGCCTATTCAGCGAACAATTCTGCGGTTCGCTGATACTGATGTTCCACGCTCGTCAAGAATATCTGCCAACAACTAGCGTCGCAATGATTTCGGTTGATGATTACGGCTTCATCGAAGGCGCAAACGCCAATGCCAAGTCGATGCTGAGCGGATTGAACCTCAACAGTAAACAGCATTTCGGCGAGGTGTTCCAGGTCAAGTTTTCCGACATCATCGACCAGCTTCGCTCCAACGAGATTGTTCGTATCCGTGATCGGATGGGATCTTTTGTCTTCATGAAGGCACAGCCGCCTGTCACACGCAGCTTTGTGAAGGTTGAAGGCGATTTTATCACCCATAACGGCCAGCATCATGTGATTGAAGACAACACAAGTCACGGAATAGCTACAAATCATACACCAAAAAAGCCAACTCGCGCCTTTGACGACGAGGTGCTGAAAAAGGAGATCGTATCAGCAGCCCGCTCATTGGCAATCGGACTGCCTGTGATTATTGAGGGCGAGCCTGGCACAGGCAAGAGCGAACTGGCCCGTAAGATCCATAATGAAGCCTTTGATAACAGCAATCTGACGATTATCGACTGCCGCCTTCTCACAGCGGACAACTTTGAGAGCTATCTCTTTGGTGACGAGGGTATGATCGGCTTTTTTGAACCTGAGTCCGGAGTGAATTCCACGGGCAAACTTCCTCTTGCGCGTGGTGGGTCCGTACTATTCAGAAACGCGCAGACACTCGACAAGGCAATTCAGTCGCGGATTTCTGACGTGATGACCTTTGAGGATGAGCGACGGCGCGACGGCATCACGCCGGTGGTTACTGGCTGGTTATTTATTGGACCCAAATCATGGATGGACGACCCTGAATTTGATATCGCGCCAGTATTCTCGAACAGTATCGAAGGCAAGAGGGTAACAGCGCCACCGCTGTCGCAAAGGTCGGACTTTCAAAAGGTGGCTTCAGCCATCATCGCCGACATCTCGCCGGAACATTCTTTGTCACCAGTCGCGCTCAGCATCCTTCAGAAAGAAAACTGGCACGGCAATTTGAAGCAGCTTCGCAAGACCATTCAGCATGCTGTGGCTCAGGCAAACGGTAAAGTGATCAGGCAGGACATCCAGAATGTGTTGCAATCCTTTGCCCGTGATCGCATGGCAGCCTGCCGACAATGCAACGGCTCGCCAGTTCGCGAGGAAACCTGCGTGATGATCAAGCGGAGTTGGAAGGAAACGGGCGGGAATGTCAGTCTTGTGGCCCGGCGGCTGGGCGTGTCCCGCAACACTGTCTACAAGCATGTGCGCGACACCTAAATAAAATTGCTCTCCATCTCTTCCGCCTGTTCATCAAAGCCCCAAGCTCCCAGTTTCAAGGCACAAGGCCCAACCCAATCTAGGCCCCACCCCCTCGGCCAAAGTCATTCTGAAATAGGAAAGTGCTCCAGTAACCCCGGTCCGATGGCCGTGGCTGCGAGACAGTGGTCCGTGAAACTCGGACCTTGGGCCTCGAAACTTGGGCCTCGAACCACGGACCTTGGTTCAGGCAAGGTTGCAGGTAAGGTTTTGATAGTTGACCATATGAGATGATCTTCTAAGCTATTGATATTGATGGATTCAGTCACGAATTGGCGCTTTGGTAAGGCTTCGAACCCTCGCACGCCGCTCCAATTCCCCGTATTAAAGGCCCGTGGACCGTGGATCAAGTGACTGTTTCCTAGGATCTTGGTTCTTCAACCTAGGTTGACAGCTTCTTCATCCAGCGTGCTTTGACGCTTAGGCTATGTCCTTTGCCATATTGATGGCCAACACCTTCGGTTGTCCATCCACCAATGGCATCGATAATGTCTGCAGGGCATTCGACAGCCCGTAGCCGGTCTCTTAGACTGTGCCGAAACGAGTGAATGACGCATCCATCAGGAACGCGTGGCTTCAACCACTTGTTCAATGCAGCACTCGCAGAGTTAGCATTACACTTGGTCTCGTTGCAGTATTTAGGGAAGGCAAATTGATGGTTTTGCTTTACGACTTGCTTTGCTGCCCAAAGCGAAGTGCTAACCAGTGGAATTTGCCTAGAGCTGGAGTTTGTTTTTAGTCCTCGCCAAGGGTGTTCAATCAGGTTGATGTTGGGAGTATCAGTGTTGAGGTTGATGTCTGACGTTTGTAAACCGCAAGCCTCAGATAAACGCATACCGGTATCGCTGATCAAAGCTATTAACCATCGCGGTTCATCATCTAAATTTCGGCATTCTGACTGTAACTTGGTTAAAAGATCATTTGGGATGGGCAATCTCTGTTTTTTATTGCCATCATCTGGGATGAAAGTACCACTGAAGATGTTTTCTATGGCCAGACCATGTTCCCGTATCGCTAGGTTGACGATGGCCCTTACTGACGAAAAAACGCGTTTAACCGACGATGAAGACAGTCCCCTCTCAAATAGACTGTCTCTGAAATGGCCCGCATCTAACGGTTTTACCGCAAAAAGATTGTCATGACCTAAATACTCTTCGAGATAAC
>Ga0255756_1005231_pt1 | contig 12156 bp, 8 predicted proteins | sample 011ome_20_FD_179956 | JGI IMG/M metagenome (GOLD analysis project Ga0255756, IMG submission 179956) | Coastal salt marsh microbial communities from the Groves Creek Marsh, Skidaway Island, Georgia - 011509CT metaG (version 2) | ecosystem: Environmental > Aquatic > Marine > Intertidal zone > Salt...
GCGGACTATTCCAAAGGGGACAGATTTGACAGTCTCGAGAATCTCTTTGGAATGCCAAAGGTTCGAATTTTTGGCAACGCTGTGCTTTCCTTGTGGGCAAAGTTCTCTACCGGCTACTGGTCAATGACCGATCCAACCAACGGCTTTACAGCAATCCACCGCAGGGCACTTGGGGCCATGAACTTGGACAAGATTAGAAAAAGCTACTTCTTTGAGTCTGACATTCTATTTCGGCTCAACATTGCAAACTGCGTGGTAGCAGATGTACCAATGGCCGCTGTCTACGGATCCGAGAAGAGCAACATGAGCATCTTGAAAGTTATGTTTGAGTTTCCGTGGCGACACACAGTCAACCTATGGAAGCGAATTTTCTATCGTTATTACCTGCGTGAATGGAACGTGGGTAGCTTTGAGTTACCTTTGGGTGTTTTTCTCTTGGTTTTCGGTGCGTGGTTCGGTCTAAGTAGCTATTTGAGCGCCGTTGCTTCCGGGCTAGCAACGACTGCTGGACAGGTAACCGGAAGCGCTGTTGCGTTGATTCTTGGAGTCCAGTTACTGCTCTCTTTTCTCTCCTATGATGTTCAGTCAGAACCAAGAATTCCAAGACAGAGAAGATAAGTCATGTTTGCACCGGCAATTTCTAAAGTTCGTGAGTTTTTGAGCTCTTGGAAGAACCTTCTTGCACTCGGGACTTTGCCATTCTTAGGAGCCTGGATCTATAACCGAGTCTGGATGGTGAACCCGGCAATTCTTGGCGATGAGTATCTCTACTCCATGAACGCCCGTAAAGTTGGACCTTGGGATCCCCCATTGGCTGGAGACTTTTCAAATTACCTGTTCAATTTTGTGTATCAAGGTACAAACTTATGCGGCGATGCTTTTTACACATGCGGGAAAATTCTAAATATTGTCTTCTTCCTTGGTTTCACATTTACAATTTTTGTCCTTGCACTGAGGTTCCTGCCATTTTGGGGGGCGTATGCGTTCATGATTGCAGCTGCGCTCTCGCCGCTGAGCGTCTACACATCAATGTTTTTGCCAGAGTCAATGTACTTCTTCTTTGTCGGGCTTGTTCTTGTCGCTGTTCTGAGGGCCATGAATGTTTTCAGTTGGCAGAACTGGGCACTTGCGGGTGCGGCTATTGGTGCAGCATCTCTGGTCAAGCCGCACGCATGGCTATCTGCCATCGCGGTGGGTATTACTTTGGTCGTGGTTGGCCTTTTCAACAAAGACATTGGTTTCAAGAGGACCCTTTTCGCTGCCCTTGGACTCGTTGCAGGAGCTGCACTTGCTCGGGTAATCCTAGGATTTCTCATTGCTGGCCCAAAGGCCCTTGCGTTCTTCGGACAGTACTTGGGTCTCTCGACCATTACAACCGTAATTGCGGGGACCGGAGCTCAAGTAAGTTCAGACGGAGCCTCAACTTTAACTCCAGTCCAAGGTGTAGTCGCACTATTTGGTCAGCAACTGAACATCCACCTTCTGACAATAAGTTCCTTGATGGCCCTAGCAGTCCTAGGTTTGGTTGTAGGAGTGATACAGGTTCTGCGCGAAAAAAGTATCAACGAAGCTAGTGGATTCGCATTATTTGGATTCATTTGGCTTGTCAGCATGACAATTGAGATAGTAATGTTCACCGGCTGGGTGACCGGTTCGGGGGACGATCACAGCACACGCGTTCTGATTCGCTATTACGAATTTTTGTTTGTTATTGTGCCTCTGGCTGGCCTTTCAGCGTTAGTGGCAAGATCTGGTGAAACCGTAAATGTTTTCGTCCGCTGGGTTACTGCGGGCATCTTTGCTGCTCTCATAACGCCAGCGTTTACCGGCTTTTTTGGGACATTGACAATTCAGATAGCAGATGCTCCTACTCTCGCAGGCTTAATCGTAAACATGGACGTCTTCAATGCGGCTGCTCTTCTGGGGTTTTCATCCTTACTTTTGTTTGCCGCTTTCCCCCGTTGGAGTCCTTGGGCATTTCTCGTGTTGCTGCCCGTGACAATGATTGGAACAGGGTGGCAAATTCAGGACCAGTACCAGGCGTTCCGAGGGTCAGAAAATGCGGCGGATATTGTTGGCAAGCAGATAGCCCGAGAATTCTCAGCGGAAGAATTATCCAAGACTTGGGTGGTAGGAACCTCCAGATTTGAGGTTACCAACGTTGCCATTTGGGCAGATAATGCAGAATTGACGTATCAACTTTATGGGCCAGGTTCTGCGCTAGGTGCATCTATGGCGCCTGAAGGAACGAAAAAGATAATTGTGACAGGAGATCTACAGGTCATTGAAGGGGCGTCTCTTGAACTATCCGGTTCAGGTTTCGCAATCTATAGCGTTGACTAGGCCGCATTTTGAGAATCCTTTTTTTGCACGAAGTGGGCTACCTCGAAAAGCCAATATTTGAAATGCATGAATTCCCTGAGCATCTGGCTGCGAGGGGGCACGCCGTTGCCTTCGCCGACTATCAAGAGACAAGAAACTCTTCTCACGAATTCGGTGCTGACATCAAGGGGCGCGTGCTAAGAAACCAAGGTCTCAAGCTGTATAGCATGCAATCATCATTGCCGGGCATTCTTGGACGGCTTCTTGCGGTTGTCAAGTTCCCTATTTTTTTCTACAGAGTGCTGAGCGACTTCAAGCCTGACATCGTGGTCAACTTTGCCGTACCAACTTCTGGATGGCAGGCCGTCATAATTTGCAAGCTCCGAAATTTACCTATTTTGTTTAGGGCTTTGGATGTCAGTCACAAGATTCGTCGAAGCGCCTTTGGCCCGCTGGTGATGTTGGCCGAGCGCTTCGTCTACAAGAATTCGAACTGGGTTTCCTGCAACAATGAGGCGCTGCGGGATTACTGTTTGAAGCTAGGTGCCGATGCGGAAAAGTCCTCTGTGGAACTTCCAGTCTTGGATCTAGGTCATTTTTTTGCGGGTGCGCGGGACAGGGCGATATTGAGAACAAAGCTCGGTATTTCAGAGAATGCCATCGTAATCGTGTACATGGGCAGCTTTTTCTATTTTTCAGGTCTTGATCGGGTTATTGAGCATCTAGGCAAAGTAGCCGACAAACCACTTCTCGTACTTGTCGGTGGTGGAGATCAGGAAGTCCAACTAAGGAAGCTGGTCTCCAATCTAGGACTCCAAGATTATGTAGTTTTTATTGGGTTTGTCGAATTCGAAGAACTACCCGAGTATTTATCTTTGGCAGACATTGCGATTAACCCCATGCTCCCATCCCTTGTTGCAGACTCAGCGCTTCCGAATAAAGTGCTTCAGTACATGGCATCGAGCCTTCCCGTAGTGAGCACTAAATTGAAGGGCCTTTTTTCATTGTTCCCTGATGCTGAAGGATTGAGCATCGTTTCATCACCTGAAGAGGTGCTGGAAAAGTCAATTTGGATTGCCGCTAACGCAAATCTCTCTGAAATGGGCGATTCGAATAGGGAAATCGTTGACAGGACCTTTGAAAGGGAAAAGAGTGTGAGTGCTTTTGAGCAGTTACTTACCCATGTTCGGAGTTCCCAATGACGAAACGGCGAGCGTTAGTTCTCGGTTCTACAGGAATGCTCGGCGGCACGGTGCTAAAGACGCTCTGGGATAGTGACACGGAAGTTCTGGCGGCCTCCAGGTCCCGAGGTCTTATTTTCGATGCAGAAGTGGAATCGGTTGGGGATCTTCTAGGGAAGGCAGGTCTCCAATCCGGGGACTTCGTTGTGAATTGTATCGGTGTAACAAAGGCGCATATCTGCAGGAACAGCACGGAAAGCTTAGAGCGGGCGATCAGGCTAAATGCTCTGTTTCCTATTGCTCTCGCACGAGCAGCTGAGGCGCTAAATGTTCGTGTAATTCAGGTGGCTACCGACTGCGTGTTTTCTGGTAGTGAAGGTCAGTACATCGAGTCAAGTGCTCACGATGCCTTCGACGCATATGGAAAGTCTAAGAGTCTTGGGGAAGTCATTTCCAAGCACGTTATGCACATACGCTGCTCTCTGGTTGGTCCGGAGGGCGAAGGTAGGCAAACCCTGTTCTTTGAGTGGGTCCGGGCTGCAGCACCAGATTCTCTGCTAAACGGCTATGTAAACCACCGCTGGAACGGTCTGACTTCACTCGCTTTCGCAAGGATTGTTGCTGGCATCATTGAGAACGACACCTTCATCCCAGGCCTTCACCATTTGGTGCCAGCTGATGAACTCACGAAGTATGAGTTGATTAAGCTAGAACTCGAGATGCTGAAGCGCGAAAATATTATGGTCAAGAACTTTAGCGATGTAAAAGAGATTGATCGAACGCTAGCAACAGAACAACCAGAAGTTAATCGATTGCTTTTTGCCTCTGGTGGTTATGATCGTGTGCCGACAATTCGTGAAATGATGGAGGAGCTTCCGTGGGAAGTTCTGAGGGAAAGATAGCTTTGAATAACCAGAATTTTACGGGTGCCAGTGTCCTAATTACAGGTGGGACAGGATCGTTTGGGTCCAACATGGCGCGCCATCTTCTTGGCAAAGACGTTGGTGAAGTGCGCATATTTAGTCGTGATGAGGCAAAACAAGACGCAATGCGTCATCAACTCAATGATTCACGAGTACGATTTTTTCTCGGAGATACTAGAGACAAAGATTCAGTTGGGCGTGCTGTTAGGGGGAGCAATTTAATTTTTCATGCGGCAGCGCTAAAGCAAGTGCCCTCAGCTGAGTTTTTCCCTTTGGAGGCCGTCAACACAAACATAAACGGTTCGGCGAATGTGCTTCGTGCAGCCGTAGACAGTGACGTCGACAGCGTTGTTTGTCTAAGTACCGACAAAGCCGTTTACCCGATTAATGCCATGGGTATGTCTAAAGCTCTGATGGAAAAGACAGCACAAGCTTTCGCCCGAGACTTCCAAGATTCGAGGACGAAGATTGCAATCACCAGGTACGGAAACGTCATGGCTTCTCGCGGGTCTGTTATACCTTTGTTCATTTCGCAGATAAAGTCTGGAAAGAAGCTCACAATCACCGACCCCAACATGACTAGGTTTCTTATGTCGTTGGCCGAGTCTGTAGAACTGGTCGAATTTGCATTCAGAAACGCGGCTTCGGGGGACTTGCTGGTCAAGAAAGCTCCTGCATCAACAGTTCAAACGCTCGCGCAAGCACTGGTCCAAATCTTTGGAGGCGACGAAAGTCAGCTAGAGACAATCGGCTTTCGCCACGGTGAGAAGCTCTTCGAATCACTTCTAAGCACTGAGGAGAGAGCCGTCGCAGAGGACCTAGGTGGTTTTTTTCGGGTTCCGCTAGATGCGCGAGACCTGAACTACAGCATTTTCTTTGAGCAAGGCAAATCTCGAGAAAGTGGGCTAGACGCTTACACTTCGCATAACACAGAGAGGCTTTTAGTGACGCAAGTAGTTGATCTTCTTATGGGGCTTCCAGAGGTGCAAAAGGAGCTGCGAGCATGATACGACTAAAGGTGGTCACAATCGTAGGTACCAGACCAGAAATTATTAGGCTGTCTGCCTTGATTCCCCAGTTAGACAAGCACACTGATCATGTTCTGGTGCATACTGGCCAAAACAGCGACAAAAATTTGAATGATATTTTCTTCGAGGATTTAAACTTGAGGAGACCTGACTACTACCTGAACGTGGACACCGCCTCGTTGGGAAGCGTCTTGGGTGATACCATCCGTAAAACTGAGGAAGTGCTAAAAAGAGAGCTTCCTGACGCGGTGATGATATTAGGAGATACAAATTCAGCCATTGCTGCTTTGGTCGCAGAGAGAATGCACATACCCGTGTATCACATGGAAGCTGGAAACAGGTCTTTTGACGCCAATGTTCCTGAAGAGTTGAACCGTCGCCTCGTTGATCATATTTCTAGCTTTAATCTGCCTTACAATTCGCACTCAAGGGGAAATCTGCTGGCAGAGGGAATCCATCCACGTAGAATCCTTGTAACCGGTTCCCCCCTCAGAGAAGTTATTGAGAGGAACAGAGGAGGAATAGAGGGCTCCGCAATACTCGAAAGACTGTCTCTTACTCGAGGTGAATATTTCTTGGCAAGTATCCACAGACAGGAGAACGTCGACTCCAGCGTGAGACTTGGCAAAGTTTTGGGTTGCTTGGAGCAGATCAGCAGAGAGTGGGGCCTTCAGGTTCTCGTATCAACCCATCCCCGCACACGCAAACGTCTTGAGGTGGAAGGCGTCTCAAAATTGGAAGGGGTCTCATTTCACGAGCCTTTCGGCTTCAACGACTACCAGTGTTTGCAGATTAACGCAAAATGCGTTGTCTCTGATTCTGGCACAATAAGCGAAGAGTCCAGCATTCTAGGATTCAGGGCAGTGACAATTAGGGACTCAATGGAGAGGCCCGAAGCAATGGAGACCGGTTCAATCATTCAAACCGGCTTGGACGCATCAAATCTTTTGCAATCCGTGCGACTTGTGCTTTCCGAGGAAGTCCACGAGAGAGTGCCAGAAGGTTATGATGTGAAGGACTTCTCGTCACGGGTGTTACGTTTCCTTTTCTCGACGGCTAAGTTGAATCGCTCTTGGAGTGGACTTCATTCTTAAGATCCACATTTTTAGGCGCCCGAATCTCTAGCACTTCAACAAATACACTTTCCAACAGGAGCCTCGCAAATAAAACCTCCCTTGGCATACGAAACAATGCCGCCCCACTTATGAACGTTTAGGTGCCCTGGCTCGAGCTAATTCGGGCAAACTGCACTAGTCTGCTGAAGGAGCCAGAGAGACGACTACAAGTTTTGAGCCTCGCTCACCAAAGGAGGGATAGGAACATTGACCCAAAATCTTCGTCCTAAGGTCCTAGCGGTGGGAATGTTTGATAGCATTCACTTCGTTCGATGGCTCGAACAATTTGTGGACGAAGAACTTGACTTTGAGTTGCTTCCTTCTTCACCACACCGCAGGTCACATCCACGACTCAGAAAACTTTTGCGCCGGGGGGTTGACGGGGGCGCGACGTATTCAACTCCAGTGGGGGCGCGAGCTCTATCTCTACCTATGTGGGTTCTCGATCGAGTCTTTCGGGAGCGCCTGCGTTCGATGCTAATTCGAACTCAGATAAAAAGACTGCATCCAAATTACCTACATGCGCTTGAAATTCAGCACGCCGGATATGCCTCGCGAAAAGCACTTGAGACTTTGGAAGTTAGTGAACGTCCACTTTTTATAGTCACCAACTATGGGAGCGATATTTTTTGGTTTGCGCGCGACGCCAGACACAAGAAAGAAATTGTTGCTGTTCTGAACCTCTGCGACAGGTACGGAGCCGAATGCTTGCGAGACGTCAAGCTTGCAGAAAATTTGGGGTTTAGAGGCAAAAGCTTTCCAGTTAGACCAAATGCGGGCGGCTTCGAGGATGAGCTCCTTGACAGACCGCTGTCGACCGAAGAGAATCGCGGAACCATACTGGTGAAGGGGTATCACGGTTGGGTGGGGCGAGCCAAAGTCGCATTGGCTGCTCTGGGACAAATAAGCACCCATGTAAGCCGTTACTCAATTGTCCTTTTCTCCTGCAACGCTACAACCATTCGGGCGGCAAGGAAACTGTCTCGGGAAACAGGATTGAAAATCCAGACTTTCGGGAAACGGAAATTGACTCACAGTCAAGTTTTAGACTTGCATTCACAGGCAAAAATTTATGTCGGCCTTTCGCTCAGTGATGGAATAAGTACTTCACTGCTAGAGGCCATGGCAATGGGGGCAATCCCAGTCCAATCATCAACCGCTTGCTGTGACGAGTGGTTTGATCATACGGGTGTGAAAGTTTCAAATCTCAATGTGGATGAGGTTTCAGCTGCGATCTTACGGGGCTTGGAGCTTGCCAATGACTCTTCCAATAGACTCATCAACAGAGAAACAATTCGCTCTAAAGCCTCTCAGGCGCACGTGAGAGAAGCAGCACTGGAGTTTTATCGGTAGGCCATGAACCTTAAATCCATTCGCCTCTCCGGATTCAAATCATTCGCAAGCCGCGAATCTTTTCACCTAAGCGCCTCGATAACCGCGATTGTAGGGCCTAACGGCTCCGGTAAGTCAAATGTAGTAGACGCTCTCGCTTGGGTTATGGGGGAGCAGGGTCCCTCCAGTCTGCGAGGTTCCAAAATGGAAGACGTTATTTTCGCAGGAACGGAAAGTGCACCCCCGCTCGGCCGAGCTGAGGTAACCGTAAATCTAGACAATTGCCAAGGGAAACTTGCATCTCCGTACTCTGAAATCTCTCTCTCAAGAGTTTTGTACAGAAACGGAGTGAGTGAATACTCAATCAATGGTGAGAAGTGCCGACTGCTTGATGTTCAAGAGCTACTCAGCGATGCGGGTCTCGGCCGTGAAATGCATTCGATTGTTGGTCAGGGCCAACTAGACAACGTACTCAGGGCAACTTCTCTGGAACGCAGAGCTTTTATTGAGGAGGCTGCTGGCGTTCTCAAATACCGGAGAAGACGCGAGAAAACTGAACGCAAATTGGAAGCTATGCAATCGAATCTCCTCAGGCTTCAAGATTTGATTTCCGAGGTCAAGCGAAACCTTAGGCCATTGGGAAGACAAGCAGAAACCGCGCAGCAGGCAAGCGAAATTTCTGCCGGCATCCGCTCCGCCAAGTCACAGCTATTTGCATTGCAGCTCGAGGATCTAAAGCAGAAGCTTGAATTGGGCTCGAATGAAGAGTCGAGGCGAAAGTCCGAGGCCTCTCTGAGCCAGACTCAGCTGGATACGCTGAAAAGCGCCGTGTCTGAAATCGAAGGCGAGCTAGATCACGCTCTCACTGATACAGCAAGATCTCGACTTTTCTCCCTCGAATCAGTCGAGACCGCTTTGAGAAGCGCAAAAGCCATCGCAACCCAAAAGATTAATGCGATGTCCGAGAGCGCAAGCAGCTACCAAGTGGAGAAGCTGGATGATATTCAACGCTTAATCGTGCAAATTGAGCTTGGAAAGGCAAAAATTCATCGACTTGTCGAGGTTTCAACAGTTTCCCTAAAAACTGCGTCGGAAGCAAAATCTGCTGCATTCGAACGAGTAGAGGAGTTCGATGGTGAGGCTGAGGCTTTCCGCCTGCAGGCGGAAGAGCGTAAAGCCGCGAGGGCCAAGCAAGAGGGCAATCAAAGGACACTTGAGCAGTTAATTGCACAATCAAAAGAAACTCTCGAGGCGCAATATGGGCAGTTGGACGACCTACTTGAAGAAATTGCCAGGCTCGAGCTGCAACGCGATCAGCACGAGAAAGGCACCGAGTTCTCGGCAGGCAACCTGAGAGCTAAATATGAGGAATCTCGCAAGAAAGAGATTGAATCTCGAGCATCCGTAGAGAAGGCACGAGATGACCTGCACAATCTCGAGAAAAGGCGAGACTACTTGGCGGCAAGACATGCTGCGCTTGGTCAGATTCTTGAGAATCCGGACGGTGCGGGAAACCTGATTAGGGCAAAACTTAGGGGAATTGAAAGTTTGCTGGCGGACCAAGTAAAGGTGGAGCCGGGCTATGAAAAAGCAGTCGCTGCTGCTTTGGGATCTTTAGCTAATGCGGTCAGTGCCACCTCCTGGGACGCCGCAATCGCGGCAATTTCTCACCTAAGTGAAAACGATTTGGGTCGTGCAGAACTGGTTGTTTCCGGTATAGCGCCGCGGAAAACAGCGGATTGGGCACAAGAGGTAAACCCTTTGCTGTCAGTTGTGGAGGGACCGGCAGAGCTTGAGGTCCTTCTGCATAACTTTGTCCTGGCTGAGAATCTTGACGAAGCGAGGCAGCTGCTTGAATCTGCTGGTTTCGATGGAGTCACCGTTGTGACCACAAATGGCGATTACTTATCGAGAAATCTGCTCAAGGGCGGCGGAATGTCAGAGCCCTCCAAAGTCGAACTCATTTCAGAGCGATCTCAGATCTCTGAGAAGCTGACATCACTTGGAAAAGAGATAGAAAAGGCGACTGAGTCTCTAAGTCTGCTCAGAGAAAGTCAAGTTTCTCTTAGCGATGAGGTGTATCAAACCTAAGTGAGCTTCAACAACAAGACGCTGAGTCAGCAGCGAAAGCAGAAAACTTCGGCAGGCTAATCGCTCAACTTGAGGGCGCTGAAGCTGAACGAACAAAATTGGAGAGCTCAATCGCGCAACTTAGTGACAAGATGCTGCATGACTCTCAAGAGCTGGCTGCCATAGGAAGGCAACTCGAAGAAGACCAGCCTCTAAGCACCACATTTGATTTTGATCGCCGACTCCAATTGATTGAACAACTAGAGGCTTCCCGGCAAGCCGAAATAGAGGCTCAGATTGAACTTGGAGCGATGAAGGAACGTCTGGCTGCAGCCGAGCGAGAGGAGCAGTTCCTTCGGCAAAGACTTCAAAAAGCCGAAGACGAGAAAGCGGAGTGGGAGCGAAAACTCCGGTCGCAAGGGGAGCAGGTTCAAAATGCACAAAGAGTCCTCCTCGCCGCTGACCACCTGCTGCCACTCATGGAGAGACTCATTGCTAGCGCTAGGGCGGACCTTAGGGAGTTAGAGGCTTCGCGCCAACAGAAGTCGTCGCGCTTGAGTGAGCTCAGAAGTCAAACAAGCGCAATGGAATCACGGGCTCTGGAGCTTGGACGAAGCGCTCAGGAGGCCGAGATGAAGACCTATGAACTGAAGCTTCAACAGCAGAGCATCACCGAAAAGGTTTTTGATGAGCTCGCTCTGACTCCTGTAGAACTCCTAGAGGAGGTCGCCAGTCTCGAGGATCAAGCGCCAAAGTCAGAGGACGAACTTCGTAAGAGCATCAGAAGCTATGAAAGTAAACTTGCCCAACTTGGAACGTTCAACCCCCTGGCTCTTGAAGAGTTCGCAGCCTTGGAGGAGCGTCACAAATATTTGACAGAGCAGCTTGCTGACCTCAATAGCGCCAGCGCTGACCTTAGGGGAATCATAAAAGATCTCGATGAAAAGATGAACACCACATTCCTGGCTGCATTCGAAGACACAAAAAAGGCCTGCGAAGAGATCTTCCCCATCCTGTTCCCTGGAGGCACTGGTTCAATTTCCCTGACCCAGCCTGAGGAGGGCCAAGATGCCGGCGTCGAAGTTTCCGTTCGGCCCGCAGGAAAGCGCGTTGAACGCATGAGTCTTCTCTCCGGTGGCGAGCGCTCACTGGCGGCGATAGCTTTGCTAATTGCCATCTTCAAGGCAAGACCGAGCCCCTTTTACGTCCTTGACGAGGTTGAAGCTGCCCTGGACGATGCCAATCTCGGAAGGCTTCTTGAGGTCTTGGAAACGCTCCGAGAGACCTCTCAGCTCATAATCGTCACTCACCAAAAACGAACGATGGAAATTGCCGACGCTCTCTATGGCGTAAGCATGGGTAAGGACGGAATAACTCGAGTAGTTGGTCAAAAGCTGGACAAGGCAAGCTAAATGTTTAAGTTTCTCAAGCGTCTAAGGGCAAAGAAAGAGGAGCAGCCAGCTGATCCAACGGTTGAGCAGAGCATCGATCCTCTAGTGGAGCAACAGGCTGCCAACGTTGCTGAGGCGCCGATTGTGGTGCCAAAAGAGGAGATTTCCACTGACCAGGCCGTGGAGGCTGAGCCTGAAGAAACACAGCCCGAATCGTCACCCGCCACTCCTGAACCCGCGCCAAAGGCGACCCCTCGGCACAAGGAGAATTCAGTTAAAACGGCTAAACCGACTAAAACTCAGGTCGCAGAAGATGTCGTTGAGGTTGAGCTTCCGAAACGCACACTGAGTGACGGCATTCGCTCCTTGTTCTCAAGCAACATCGAGCTTGATAACCTTGAGGATATCTTGCTGCTTGCAGATTTTGGTCTTGAGGCCTCAGTCGAGATTACGGAGAGCCTTCGGAAGGCAGCAAATAAGTCTGGTGCCTCATCTGATGCAGAATTACGGCTCCTACTCAAAGACCTACTCATCCAGAAACTTGACAGGGAAGATCTCCAGCTGAACTTGTCTGATGGAAAGCTTCCTTACGTTTTCTTGATTGTTGGTGTCAACGGGGCAGGTAAGACGACGACCATTGGAAAGCTTGCAAAGTGGCTGAGGGACGGTGAATGGGAGGTGGTTCTGGGAGCTGCGGACACATTCAGGGCGGCAGCGGTTGACCAGCTTGCAACTTGGGCAGATCGCTCAGGAGCTGGAATCGTGAGACCCGAGCGAGATGGTCAGGATCCGGC
>Ga0255756_1005233_pt1 | contig 12154 bp, 11 predicted proteins | sample 011ome_20_FD_179956 | JGI IMG/M metagenome (GOLD analysis project Ga0255756, IMG submission 179956) | Coastal salt marsh microbial communities from the Groves Creek Marsh, Skidaway Island, Georgia - 011509CT metaG (version 2) | ecosystem: Environmental > Aquatic > Marine > Intertidal zone > Salt...
GTGGGGTCGCACCCGCGCGAAGTCCTGCGGGGCGACGCCGGGGAGGTAGAACGCGCGCGCGGGCGTCGTCGCCGCGCACAGCAGCGCGGCGAGCAGCAGCGCGCGCATCGCCGCGGCGCGCATCGTGCGACGAGCGAGGAGACGCGGAGGACGACTGAGAGCCCGTTCGATCGCGGCGATCTTCTTCAGACAGGAGTGCTGAGAACAGAAATATAATTTCGCTCTAAGATACTCATACGGTCTACCTACGCGCCCCCGCGCCCTCTGCGCTGCCCCAGCCACTCCTCCTCGGTGTCGCCGCTGTACAACACCCTAAACCCCCTCCCCTCGAGCGCGTCCAGCGCCTCGCGCTCGGTCATCGACGCTCTCGCGGCGGGATGCGCGGCGCCGGCCACCGCCGTCGTCCCCAGCTCCGCGCGGTGCAACGCTTCGACGTAAAACGCGTCGTCGTCGTCCTTGTCCGTGAACTTGTACGCGCCTACCAACCGCACGCGGCGTTTCGCGCTAGGCGAGTCGCCGCCGCCCGGGAACTCCGGGAGTGCGTCCTCCTCCGGGGGTGGTTTCAAAAACTTGCGATAGTACTTGAGTCGCTTCTTGCACGACTTTGACAGCGCCGAGTATTTCCGTCGAAAGTCGTTCGTCACGTTCTTCCCTCGGCACACCGGGACGTAGTGGGCGCCAGCTGTACCGCCGCCGCCGCTCTCCCCCCCTCCCCCCCCATCCTCCTCCTCCCCGCCTTTGTATCCGAACCACGCGCGGTTCAGCGCGTACCGCACGAACTCGAGGCCGTACCACAGCGCCCTCGGCGCGCCGCGCTTCCGATCCCTCGATCCGTAATCCACGACCACGACGCTTCGCCCGAGCGCGGCGTCGAGCATGAACGACGCGTCGAGCTCGAGGAGAACCTTCTCGAGATCTCCCACCTCGCACATCGTGGACTGGATGCGAGCGAAGGCGTACGGCACACGAAGCGCGCGGAGGTCGTCGATGGCCTCGATGCCGTTCTTCAGGTTCACGAAGACGCGCGCGTCGCGTTCGTCTTCGCGTTCATCGTTCGCCTCGGCGACGGTGACTACCACGTCCGCGGCGGAGGCGGACGCGCGGACGACGCGCGTGGTCGCCGCACGGTGGCGTCTGCTGAGCGCGGGTTCGACCGCGCGCGCGGCGTCTCGGGCACGATCGGAAGCGTCGTCGCGTCGTCGCCGCGGCGCCGCCGCGCGCGCGTGGGACGCCGCGGCGCGCGCCGCCATGACTGCGCGGCGCGCTCGGCCGAATCGCTGCTGAGTGGGCACCGCCCGTGATGATGAGCGCTCGGCGGGCTTTCGGCTTTTTGAACGCTCTCCCGTCGTCCGCGTCGAACTAAGCGCGTGAGAGTCGAGTCGCGCGCACCCCCGACGCGACCGAGACGATGTCCCGCGCGTTCGCGTTCCCCGCGCCGCGCGCGATCGCGCGTCGCGGCGACGGACGCGCCTGCGCGATCCGCCCGTCCGCGGCGCGCGCCGTCCGACGCCCGCGCGTCGCGCCGTCGCGACGACCGACGACGCGAATCGACGACGACGACGACGGCGAGATCCTCCGTGGCCTCCGCCACCGCTGCCGCGCGACGCCGATGCCCGGCGCGTGCGTCAGCGGCCTGAAAGACCTGAAGAACTGCGTCGAGGCGCAGCAGTTCGACCGCGCGATGCTCGAGGAGCTCTTCGTCATCGCGGACGCGATGTCGGAGGTGAAGCCCGGCTCGCGCGAGTCCACGATGCTCCAGGGATTTCTCATGAGCACGCTCTTCTACGAGCCGTCCACGCGCACGCGGCTGTCCTTTGAAGGCGCGATGGGCAAGCTCGGCGGCGGGATCTTATCCACGGAGAGCGCGGGCGAGTACTCCTCCGCGGCGAAGGGCGAGACGCTCGAGGACACGATACGCACGGTGGAGGGATACGCCGACATCGTCGTCCTCCGTCATTTCACCGCCGGCGCGGCGAGGCGCGCGGCGGACGCCATCGAGGTGCGTTCTATCTCACACTGGTCCCCATACGACCGCGTCGGCGTGGTGAACGCCGATCCTTAAGAACTTTCTCTCCCGGCGTCTGTTTCTCTCCGCCCAGGGTCCCTCGCTTTCAATCCCGACGCGCCTCGATGCCTTTCAACTCCGCTTCTGACGCCTTTGAACGCCGCCCCGACGTCGCTTCGTATGGACCCTCGACCCTCAGTCGCCCGTCATCAACGCCGGCGATGGGCCCGGGCAGCACCCGACGCAGGCGCTGCTCGACACGTATACCATCTACAACGAGCTCGGGCGGCTCGATGACATCAAGGTGGGGTTGGTCGGCGACCTCGCGAACGGGCGGACCGTTCGATCGCTCGCGACGATGCTCTGCAATTTTGAAAACGTCGAGGCGCGTGCTCTATACACTGGTCCCCATACGACCCCGTTGGCGTGGTGAACGCCGTTCCTTAAGGACTTTTGCCGGCGCATCTCTCCGCCCACACCTCGCTTTCAATCCCCGACCTCGACGCCTTTCAACTCCAACTGACGCCTTTCAACTCCACCCCGACGTTCGCTCGTATGGAACGACCCTCAGTTCGTCTTCGTCGCGCCCGAAGTGGTGAAGATGAAGGACGACATCAAAGCCGAGCTCGACGCCAACGGCGCGAAGTGGCGCGAGAGCGAGGACCTCCTCGGCGTCGCGAGCGAGGTGGACGTCCTGTATCAGACGCGCATCCAAAAAGAACGCTTCGGCGACCGGCTCGACGAGTACGAAGCCTGCCGCGGCGTCTACACCGTGGATGAAAAAGTGATGGCGGCGATGAAGAAGACGTCGATCGTGATGCACCCGCTGCCGCGTCTGGACGAGATCGCGCCCGAGTGCGACGCGGACCCGAGGGCGGCGTACTTCCGCCAGGCGAGGAACGGGCTGTTCATTCGCATGGCGCTGCTGAAAGTGCTCCTGAAGGTGTGAGGACGAGGAGGGCGCTGCGAGTCGTGTGTACTAACAACAGAAAAATATGCGTGATGTTCACTTTTGCCGAGCCTCGCCTCGCTCAGGGTCGTTCCATACAAATCATCGGTCAGTTGAAAGGGGACGCGATCAAGTGTTGAAACCGAGCGATGGGTGAAATGCGTTCGTTTAGAACGCACCTCAGCTCCGCGGCGCGGTCGGTGGCGCCGCCACGTCCGCCCGTCGCTTCTCGCGCGCCGATCCGCTCCCGCCGCTCGCAGTCAGCGCGCGCGCGTCCACGCCCGCGCACGATGCTTCGCGCCGCGTCCCGCGCCGCGAGGCGGCCGTTGACGGACGCGGCGAGAGGCCGCGCGACGTCGTTCCAGAGCGACGCCGCGACCGAGCGCGCGATGCGGTGCGTGCGAGCCGTCCGATGATCCATCCCGCCCTCCGCCACCGCTCGCGCGTCTTCTCTTCGCGCCGAAACCTTCGTCGCCGCGTCGCGAGATCCGCCGCCGTCGCCGCCGCCGCCGCCGCGCGTCCCGTCTCACCCGCCCCCCGTCCTCGCTCCCCTCCTCCCCATCGCGTCGTCAGACTCGCGCGCGAGCGCGCGAGCGAAGCCGCGGCCGCGGCGACCGCGGCGGCGACGCGCGCCTCGAGCCGAGTCCTCTCGCGGACGACGACGCATCGATGGAGCGTCTCGTCGCTCCTGTCGTCGTCGTCGACGACGACGATCTCGCCGCTCCTCGCCGCGCTCTTGCGCGCGAATCCGGCGCAGTGGCGCGCCGCGGGCGAGGCCCTCGCGTCCGCAGCGGCGGCGTCCTCCGCGCGCTCTAGCCACCGCGCGTCTCGCGCGTTCGCGAACGTGTGGGCCGAGGCGGGTTTCACGAATCACGCGAGACGATCGCTCCCGAACTTGTCCGGGGTGGTCGTGATGATGCTCGTCGGCGGCGGGAAAGCGCTGTTCCCGGCGACCGCGCACTGCCTCGAGAAGAAGCGCGCCGGAATCGGCGTTTGGAATGGGAACGGGGGAGACGGCGAGAAGACCGCGACCGGAACCGTCGCCTCCCTCCCTCCCGCGGCGCGACAAACGGAGCGGTTCGACGCGAATGAACAGCCCGATTGGCGCGGCGCGCTCGTCGAGAATACGCTCACGACGCTCCGCGCGATCCACCTCTCGTTCCTCTTCTTCCCCGTGCTTTTCACCGCGCCGTTTTTGCTGTCGAAGCTCGCGGGCGAGTGGGGCGACGCCGCGTGGTACCGCCTGCTGCGCGTCACGCTCGAACGCGCGGGCGCGGCGTTTATAAAGTGGGGGCAGTGGGCGTCCACGCGGTACGACGTGTTCCCGGCGCAACTGTGCCGCGAGCTCGAGGAGCTGCAGGCGAACGCGCCGGAGCACAGCTACGCGAAGACGCGGCAGATTTTGGAGCGCGCGTACGGCGGCGCGGAGGTGGTGGATCAGATCTTCATGTGGGTGGACCCGACGCCGATCGCGAGCGGGTCCATCGCGCAGATTCACCGAGCCAAGCTCCGCGCGGGCGTCGCGGAAGAGAACGGCGGCGGGCCCAAGCTCGGGTTCCAGCCGCGGCTGCTGCGCGCGGTCGGCGCGGGCGTGGAGCTGCTCGCGTCCGGGGAGTGGCGTCGGATCGCGTGGAGCATGGCGGAGGAGTGGAGGAACAGCGCGGGGCACTGGCGGTGGAATCCCGGCAGCTTTATGCCAGGACTGGGCGCCTTCGTCGGCGGCGATTCCGATTCCGACGACGCGATTCCGAAGGCGGACAAACTGGACGCCGCGCGGCGAGACGAGGGCGCGAGCGCGAGCGCGTCGTCGAGCGGCGGTAACGGCGCCGACGAGAGCGATACCCGTCACAGCGAGTCGCGGAGGAGCCGGAGAGCGCGAAGGGAGGCGGAGGCGCGCGCGCGCGAGGACGCCGAGGGACGCTTCGTCGCCGTGAAAGTCCGCCACCCCGGGGTCGTGGAGGTGCTCAAGCGCGACTTCGCGATCCTCATGTGGCTCGCGAACGCGACGAATAAGATTGAGTTCCTCGCGCCGTTCCAGCTCGAGCACACGGTGCAGCAGTTTGGCGTGCACATGCTCCAGCAGGCGCGTTCTCCTTCACACTGGTCCCCATACGACCGCGTTGGCGTGGTGAACGCCGTTCCTTAAGGACTTTTTTTGCCGGCGTTCATATCCGCCCACCCCTCGCTTTCAATACCCGCCTACGATACCTTTCAACTCCAACTGACGCCTTTCAACTCCACCCCGACGTCGCTTCGTATGGAACGACCCTCAGGTGGATCTCACGACGGAGGCGTCCAACTTGCGGCGGTTCAAGGACTGCTTCTCGCTGTGGCCCACCGTGAGCTTCCCGACGCCGGTGTGCGGGCTCGCGAAGGAAGAGGTTCTCATCGAGACGTTCGAGGACGGGGTGTCCATCTCCAACTACCTCATGGAGCCCGCGGCGACGGAGGCGATGGATCGCGCGATTCAAAAGGCCAAGGCGGAGGCGAACGGCGGAAGGAAGGGCGGCGGCGGCGCGGACGCGGCGGCGTCGCGCGTCGACGAGATCACGCGCACGGCGGCGGAGCAGAACGCGGCGGCCGCGGCGATGGCGACGTTCGTCCCCGAGGAGAACTCCGTCCTCGCCGCGCTCGGCGTGAAGACGCTGTTGAAGATGCTCATCGACGACAACTTTCTTCACGCGGATTTGCATCCGGGGAACATCCTCGTGCGACTGCCGGGGGGGATGCGCGGCGGGATGCCGGGCGGCGCGAAGGACGCGAAGGAGGGGCGCGCGATGGACGACGACGACGCGAAGAAGGACGCGTCTTCCGAACGAAACGGCGGGAACGGGAACGGGAAGGCGGCGACCAAGGGGGCCGGGCGGCTTCCGAAGGTGCGTTCTGGTTACACTAGTCCCCATACGACCGCGTCGGCGTGGTGAACGCCGATCCTTAAGGACTTTTGCCGGCATTTCTCTCCGCCCACCCCTCGCTTTCAATCCCCGTCCTCGGCGCCTTTCAACTCCGACTGACGCCTTTCAACTCCACCCCTCGCGAAGACGCTTGAACGACCGGAGATCATCATCCTCGACACCGGGCTCGCGACCGAGCTCACGCCGCACCACCAAGCCTCGCTCGCGGAATTTTTCCAGTCCATCATCGACTGGGACGGCGTCGGCGTCGCGAATAACATCATATCGTTCAGCAGCAACCTCTCCCCGACGTTGGACACGGAGGGGTTCAGGCGAGACATCAGCGCGGCGGTGTCGCAGTTTTCGGAGAGCTCCCCTCGCGCGGGCGACTGCATGAACGCCATCTTCGAGACGGTTCAAAAGTACCACGTCACGATCGACCCGAACGTCATGGTCGCGGTCGTCACCGTCATGGTCCTAGAGGGGTGGCAGTTCCGGTTGGATCCGTCGATCAACATCATGGATCACATCGCGGAGGTGATGCGCTCGAGCTTTCGCAAGCATCAACGGCTGACGATGGTGGACCACGCGCTGCGGGATATGTGGGCGCCGTTCAGCGAGCCGTGCGGGCTGTCGCTGGACCGGAGCGGGCGGTCGCCGCTGTCGGCGCAGATGGAGCACGGCCACGGCGGCGGGTGGGCGGTGTGACGCGCGGTATGTAGAAGACGCGATGATATCATGATGCCTAACTAGTACAGTAACGAAGCGAGTCGGGATCGGGTTCGCGAATCGAATCGTCTCCGTCTCCGTCGCCGCTCGTCGCTTCACTTGCTGCGATCGTCGCTGTCGACGACGACCGTGACCGGGCCGTCGTTCACGAGCACGACGTCCATCGTCGCCCCGAACACGCCGTCCTTCACCCTGTCTCCCGCGTCTCTCTCGCCCGTCGCGTCGACGAGCGCGCGTCTAAGGGCCATTCCATACAAAAAAAGTTCACCGGTCAGTTGAAAGAGGACGCGATCAAGTGTTGAAACCGGGCGATGGGTGAAAAACTTTTGTATAGAACGCACCTAACGCGCGTCAAAAACTTTTCGTAAAGAATCTTCGCGTCCTCGCCGCGCATCGCGCGGTGGAAGTCCGGCTTGTTCCCCTTCGTCACGCTCGCGTGCAGCGTGAACTGCGAGACGAACAAGATCTCGCGCGGCGCCTTCCCCGCGTCCGCCGCGCTCGCGACCGAGCGCGCCCACGGCTTCCCCTCCGCGTCGCTATGGAACAGTCGAAGATTTACAACTTTCTTGCACGTCCACTCCAGCTCGTCCTCTCCGTCGCCCTCCTTGACGCCGACCAGGACCATCAGACCGGGGCCGATCGCGGAGACGACCTCGCCGTCGACCGTCACGGACGCGCTCTTGACGCGCTGCACGACCGCGCGCATCGCGCGCGGCGCCGCGGAGAGCAATGGCAGAAGGTAGGCACCCCGACAGATCGTTTATTTCTAAAACGTGACGAGGATGTTGTCATCACGAGCACTCGCACTCGCGCTCGCGCGTCGCGCGTCGCGCGCGCGCGCCGCCGCGGCCATGGCGACGCGGACGAGCATCGGCGCGTCCGCGAGCATGGAGACGCGCGCGCCGCTCGCGGTCGACCCGCGCTTCTGGTCCTGGGCGCTGAAGCACGGCGTCGAGCCGCGCGACTGCCGCCCGGACTTCGTCGGATCCGCGCGCGAGGGATGGCGGGGCGTCGTCGCGACCGCGCCCATCGCGACCGGCGCCACGCTCCTGCGCGTCCCGACCGCGCTCCTCATGTCCGGCCGCACCGCGGCCGCTGACGACGTCCTCGCGCGCGCGCTGAGCGAACATCACGAGCGCGACGGCGAACCGCCGCTGACGCCGACGGATCGACTCGCACTGCACCTCCTGCGCGAGCTCTCGCGAGGCGCCGAGAGCTTCTGGCACCTCTACCTGAGGCAGCTCCCGCGGTCGTACGCGCTGACGTGCGGCTGGACCGCCGCGGAGCGAAACGCGCTGCAGCTCCCGCACGCCGTCGACGCCGCGGATCGAAGCGCGGCGGCGTGCCGCGACGCGTGGGCGCGCGCGACGCCCGTCATGGAAAAGATTAGACTGCCGGCGACGTATCGATCGTTCGGCGCGTGGGCGTGGGCCGCCGCGACGATCAGCTCGCGCACGGTCTTCGTCCCGTTCGACGCCGCGGGCGCGCTGTGCCCGGTGGGCGACTTGTTCAACTACGTCCCGCCGCCGCCGCCGCACGTCCCGAAGGTGGTGGGGACGCCGCTGGAGGGACCGAGCGACGAGCGCGACGACGACGAAGACGATGAAAACGATTCGTATTTTTCGCGCCGCGGCGTCGGCGGCGACGGCGCGTGGAGCGAGGCGTCCGACGCGTGGGTCTTCGTCGCGCGGCGGGACTATCGCAAGGGCGAGGAGATATCGCTGTGCTACGGCCAGCACACCAACTTGGGTCTGCTGACGCACTACGGGTTCACGATGAGTCACGGCGAGAACGCGCACGACGAGGCGCCGCTCGTCGTCGACGCGAAGGTGCGTTCTGGTTACACTAGTCCCCATACGACCGCGTCGGCGTGGTGAACGCCAATTCTTAAGGACTTTTGCCGGCATTTCTCTCCGCCCACCCCTCGCTTTCAATCCCCGTCCTCGGCGCCTTTCAACTCCGACTGACGCCTTTCAACTCCACCCCTCGCGAAGACGCTGGACGTGGATTTCCCGGCGGCGGTGGGCGACGTCGGGTCGTATCGTAACGCACACGAGATATGCGTTTTCCCGCGCGGTGGCGTGAGCTGGAGCACCCTCGAGCGGCTGCGCCTCGCCGCGCACGCGACGCTCGTTGGGAAACCCCCGGGGAAGGACGTCCGCGAGCGCGCGAGACGAGGCGAGGCGCTCGGCGCGGCGTGCGAGACGCTCGCGCACGAGGCTGTCGTCGCCGCGGCCGCCGCCGCGTTGACGTCCGCGCCGACGACCGCGGCGGAGGACGCGGAGATCGTCGCGCGGATGGAGGCGGAGGGGGTCGAACTCGCGGCGAACGTCGACGAGCCCGGCGGCGTCGCGCGCGACGGGTCGCTGGCGGAGTGGGCGAGGGTGAAGGCGGGGGAGGAGGAGGAGGAGGAGGAGGCAGAGGGCGCCGCCGCGGCGTCGGAAAACATGCTTCTCGCGGTGCGATGGCGGTTGTCGTATAAGCGGTCCGTGCAGGCTGCGTATAAGCTCGCGGCCGCGAGGGTCGCGGAGGCCGCTCGCGCGCTGGAGGGCGGCGGCGCGAGCGGTGCCGTCGGTCTCAGGGACTTGAGAATAGCGCGTCCGAAGACGCTGCGAGGCGGGCGGTGAGTTACTCGTCATAGCGCGTGGAAAAAACTCGTCTCGTATTCGAAACCGTCGTCGCATTCGGTACCTGTGTGCTTCTGGTTCTTCTTCTTCTTCTTCTTCTGCTTCTCCTTCGTCGAATAATTGTCTTCACGTCACTTCGTATCACTCTGCGTATCTCACTGCGTAAGCGTAGTTTAATCCGAAACGGTAACGTCCCGCCGACGTCCGTTACGTCCCCCTCAGTCCTCCTCACCCGAGGGTATCCGCGAGCGCGTACAACATCTGCTTCAGATCCCCGCCGCTGTCCGCGTCCTTTTGAAGCTCCGCGATGTGCTTCGACGCGAGCTTCGCCCGCTTCGCGGCGTGGCGCTTCACCGCGACAGCCTGCTTCTTGAGCTCCTCCCTCGACGCCGCGGCCGCGGCCGCGAGCGTCTCGCGCCGCGCCTCGTCTTCGCCCTCCGCCGCGCCGAAGTCCTTCTTCAGTCGGCGAATCTCAGGGCCGTTCCATACAAGCGATTGTCGGGGTGGAGTTGAAAGGCGTCAGTTGGCGTTGAAAGGCGTCGATGGCGGGGAATGAAAGCGAGGGGTAGGCGGAGAGAGACGACGGCAAAAGTCCTTAAGGATCGGCGTCCACATCGTCGACGCGGTCGTATGGGAACCAGTGTATAGAACGCGCCTCATCCTTGAAGTTGTCGTTGGCCGCGTTGGCGTTCGCGAGGAGCTTCGCGAACCGCGCGCGGGAGTCCTTCGCCTGCGCCCTCAGCGCGTGCTCGTGCGCCGCGCGCTGCGCCTCCGCGGCCGCGTCTAAGCCCGTCGCGGCTTTCTCCGTCTCGGCGCGGAGGTCTTTCACGACCTTGTGGATCTTGTGGCTCGCCTCGTCGCGCTTCTTCTTTCGAAGCGCGTTGGCGACCTGAACGAGCCCCTCGAGGTCGTCCACGTCCTTCGCCGCGCCGGTCAGCGGCGGCGTCGCCGCCGCCGTCTTCTTCGAGGAAGGCGGCCGCTGCGCCGCCTTCTTCGCGGCGGCGCGCGGGCGTGGCGGCGCGGCGGGCGCGGCCGCCGCCTTGGACGCGGTCGACCGGCGCTTCGCGCCCGCGGCGAGATCGAGGTCGTCGAAGTAGGACCCGCCGAGCTCGCCGTCGTCGTCGAGCTCGCTCGCGGTGAGACCGAGGCTGTCGACATCGTCGTGGTCCATCGCGGCGACGTTCTCCTCCTCCTCCTCCTCCTCCTCCTCCACCTCGTCGTCCTCCTCGTCGTCGGAGAGGTCCGCGGCCGCGGCGGAGCGCTTGCGAAGAACCGTCGCGGCGGCGGCGGCGGCGGGCGCGGGCGCCGCTTTCGCCGGCTTCTTCGTCGCGCGCAGATGCTGCTTCCCTCCGGTGCGCACCGCGGGTATGGTCGCCTCCGGCGTCCGCGCCGGGGTCTCGCGCGCAGCCTTGAGCGCGCGCGCGGCTTCCTTCTCGCGCGCGGCCGCCTTGGCCTGGAACTCCGCGAGCTCGCGTTCGACCTCCCTCACGCGCGCGTTCGCCGCCTCGGTGGCGGCGCGCTCTCTCCGGAGCTGCGCCTCGGCCTCGTCGGCGGCGGCTTGACGACGCTCGCGCGCGGCCGCCGCCGCCGCCGCGGCCGCGTCCACCGCCGGCGTTGGCGTCGGCGTCGGCGCCTCGACCGCGACCTGGCGTCTCGCGCGCTTGTTGGACGCGGGCGGCGCCGTCTTCGGCGCCGGCGGGTCGACCGCGGCGGGAGAGTCGCCGTCGCCGAATTCAAACGCGTCGGCGTCGGCGTCGTCCTCCTCGTCCTCGTCGTCATCCTCCTCCTCCTCCTCGACGCGCGCGGGCTTCGCTGCGGTCTTCTTCAGCGCGTCGTTCGCCTTCGCCGCGGCCGCGCGCGTGGGGCGCGCCTTCGCGCGCGCGGGCTCGGGCTCGGGCTCGGGCTCGGGCTCGGGCTCGGGCTCGGGCTCCTCGTCCGCGGCCAGGAACACGAACGCGTCCTCCTCCTCCTCTCTCAGCGGCGACGCGTCGACGGCGGCGAAGTCGACCGCGGGCGCCGCCGGCGCTAATTTCGCGAGCTTGATCTTGATCTGCTCGGGAGACTTCGCCGCGCTCTCCCGCTTCGCCGTCGCCGCGAGCGCCTCGCGCTTCTTCCGGCCGAGCATCCGCGCCCCGAGCGGCGTCTTCGTGGCCGCCGCGGTCTTAAACGCGGTGTCCGGGACGCGTTCGCTCGCGTCGCCGTCGCCGTCGCCGTCGCCGTCGCCGTCGCCGTCTTCGAACGGAGGCGGCGCGGGAAGCGTCGCTTCCTCCTCCGGCGTGCACACGTGCTGCTCTGCGATCATCGCGGACGACCCCTTGCCCTTCGACTTCGCGCGCTGCTTCTCCGCGTGCGGCGCGTTCGGGGACGTCACCGCGTCGTGCCACGCGTCCGTCGTCAACGTGAGCGGCTTCGGAGACGATTTGGTCTTGAGGCGACTCAAGATTCCCGCGGGCTTGGCTTTGTTGAACCACGTGGTGTTCTCGTCTCCCTCGACCTCGGAACGGAGCGTGAAATGCTCTTCGCGGTTCTTTCGCATCGACGCGTCCCACTCGTCGGCGCTCTTGAACCCCGCCTTGATGCGCGCGTCGAGGTCGGCGGTCTTCGCCGACGCGCGTTTCGTCTTCGCCTTGGCCGGCGGCGACGCCGGCGACGGCGCCGGCGCCGGCGGCTCCGCGGCGGCGGACTCGTCGAGGTGCCCCTTCTCCGCGCAGTAGGCCGCGGACTTGCGACTCTTCAGGCACGCGGCGCACTTCGGCGTCTTCTGCTTCTTCGCCGGCCTCGGCGCGGGCGCCTCGACCTTCGCCTTCGCGCGCGTGGACGCGCGCGTGGCCCTGGCGCGTCCGCTTCGCTTCGGCGGGGCAATCTCCATCTCGGGATCGGACGCGTCCTCCTCCTCCTCCTCCTCCTCCTCGGGCTCGGGCTCGGGCGCCTTCTCCTCCTCCTCCTCCTC
>Ga0255756_1005235_pt1 | contig 12150 bp, 6 predicted proteins | sample 011ome_20_FD_179956 | JGI IMG/M metagenome (GOLD analysis project Ga0255756, IMG submission 179956) | Coastal salt marsh microbial communities from the Groves Creek Marsh, Skidaway Island, Georgia - 011509CT metaG (version 2) | ecosystem: Environmental > Aquatic > Marine > Intertidal zone > Salt...
CGTCGTCCGCGTCGTCCGCGGCGTCCGCGGCGCGCGCGCGACGCGTGCGCATCGCGGTCGCGACGACGAATGGCGAACAGACCTCGAGGACTATTTTTCACCAATCACGACCAGGCACACGAGGGGGGACTCGACAAACCCTGCGCTCGAGCGAGCGGTCGGCGCGTCGTTCGTCGCCGCATACGCGCGCGCGCGTTCGCGCATCGATCGCGTGGAATCGCGAACCGGTAGACGCGCACCGTGACCGTCGTCGCCACCGCGATCGTTCGAGATGTTCGCCGCGACGAGCAGCGGCGCGACGACGGCGACGATGTTCGCGGCGCGTGGGCGCACAGGGGGCACAGGGCGCGTCGGCGGCGCGACGACGCGACGATGCGCGCGCGTGGTGACGCGCGCGGGGAAGAAATCGGCGCGAAAAGGTGGTGCGGCGCCGGCGCCGGGTGGGGGTAAGGCGTCGGGCGGCGGCGGCGGTGGTGGTGGCGCGGCGGCGGGGAAGTATAAGTCCCCGGGCGAGGTGAAGTCGGGTTCGGCGTACCAGACGGAGACGCGGAAGATTATTTTGAGCATGAATAAAGTGCGTAAAGTGACGCCGACGGGGAAGGAATTGATTAGGAATATTAATCTGGGCATGTATTTGGGGGCGAAGATTGGTATTTTAGGGGCAAATGGTGCGGGTAAATCGACGTTGATGAAGATTTTAGCCGGCGTGGATACGGCGTTTGACGGCGAGGTGTACTTGGAGCCTGGGATTAAGATTGGGTATTTGTCTCAAGAACCAGAATTGGATGACGGTGAGACCGTGGCGGAGAACATCGCGGTGGGCGTGAAGGCGGTGCAGGCGGATTTGGATGAGTATAATCAAATCGCGATGGATATGACGAACCCAGACGCCAACGTGGACGCGTTGATGAAGCGCATGGACCAATTGCAAAGCAAGCTTGACGCATCTAACGCGTGGGAACTTGAACGCACGGTTGAGCGCGCGATGGATGCGTTGCGATGCCCACCGGGCGATGCGTTGGTGAAGAATTTATCCGGAGGTGAACGCAGACGCGTCGCGATTTGCCGCCTATTATTGTCGCAGCCAGACATTTTGCTTCTCGACGAACCGACGAATCACTTGGACGCCGAATCCGTGGCGTGGCTCGAGCAGTTTTTGGCCACGTTTCCCGGTACCGTGGTTGCTATCACGCACGACCGTTACTTCTTGGACAACGTCGCGGGCTGGATTTTAGAACTCGACCGCGGCGAAGGCATTCCGTTCGAGGGCAATTACTCCGCCTGGCTCGAAAGCAAGGGCTCGCGATTGGAATCTGAAAACAAGAAGAAGAGTAGCCTTGACCGTCAAATGGAGAAAGAGCTTGAATGGGTGCGCTCGAACGCCAAGGGTCAAGTTAAGAAGGGCAAGGCGAGACTTCGCGCGTACGAAGAGCTTTGCCAACAAGCCGCGCAGTTCCAAGCGCGACAAGATCTCGATTCCATCACCATTCCCGCCGCACCTCGACTTGGTGATGTCGTTATCACTGCTGAAGGCTTGCAGAAGGGCTATCCTGGCCGTGGCTTACTCATAGATAACTTCAACGCCATCATCCCGCCGGGTTCCGTTGTCGGCATTGTCGGAGGTAACGGGGCGGGTAAAACCACACTGTTCAAGATGGTGACCGGTCAAGAAACTCCCGACGGAGGTAAATTGACTGTCGGAGAGACCGTGAAGTTGATGTACGTCGACCAAAGCCGCGATAGCTTGGATCCAGAGAAGACAGTGTTTGACACCTTGAGCGGCGGCGCCGAGGAAATCAACCTCGGTAACCGCCAAGTGAACGCCCGAGCATACTGCTCATGGTACAATTTCAAGAGCGCCGATCAACAAAAGAAGGTTGGTCAGCTCTCCGGTGGCGAAAGAAATCGCTTGCAGCTCGCGCGTACGCTCACCTCTGGCGGTAACTGCTTACTCCTCGACGAACCCACGAACGATTTGGACGTCGCCACCTTGCGTTGCCTGGAAGACGCCATCGAATCCTGGAACGGCACCACCATATGCATTTCCCACGACCGCTGGTTCTTGAACAAAATCGCAACTCACATCATGGCGTACGAAGGCGACTCCACCGTCGTATTCTTCGAAGGTTCTTACGACGAATACGAAGCCAACCGTCTGCAACGTCTCGGCGGCGAAGCCCCGAAACCGCTCAAGTTTCGCCCGATGCCCGTGTAGTCATCCGACAACGCGCCCATCAGCGACCATGAAAGCAAATATTTTGTCCCATCATCAATTATCCACACTTGTCCATGTAATTAACGCATGCTCGTACGCTAAAGTCGTCGTGTCCGTCGTCAGAAACCGGCCATGTAATTGACGCCACCAATGTAAGATCTTATACCCTTACGGCCCAAAACGCCGTCGCATCGCGTCGCGTTCCGCCTTTTCCCGTCGTTTACAAAGCGTTGAAACGATGTCTGCGACCATGAAGGTGCGTCACGCGCCACGAACATTCACGCATTTGTTTCCTCCTCGCGCGCGCACCGCGCTCAGTCGCGCGTGACGCGAGCGCGCCACGGCTGGCTCGGCCGATGGATGCGCGGCTGGGGCTTTGCCGATGGCGATCGCGCGCGCGGTGTTTCCCTCGCCTGTCGTCGCGAGCGACGCGGCGATCGCGCTGTGCGCTGTGCACGCGAGACTGACTCGTTATTCTGTTTTTGTTCTGCATTCGTAGATTGTGAAGCCGGGCGGCGCGAGCTTGTCGGCGTTCGAAGAGACCGTGGCGCAGGTACGTCGCATCGATCGATGCGCGGTCGTGGTTTTAGGGTTTGTGCGCGCGCGTTCGCGCGCGTCGGCGCGCGGTTGTGCACGCGACGACGCGTTGGGCGGGGTAGAAATGTTAATGATTTGACGATGCATCCGTGTGCGCGCGGCGCGGGACCCGGCGCGTGCGCTGCGCGATGACTCTGCGTGATCTCGTGTACTGACCATGGAGTTTTGATTCGCGCGCGCAGGCCCTTTTCGACCTCGAGGCGACGAACGCCGAACTCAAGGCGGACCTTAAGGACCTCTACATCAACGGTGCCTCGGAGGTTGAAGTCGCTGGTGGTCGTACCGCGATCGTTATCCAAGTGCCGTTCCGATCGTTGAAGTCGTACCACAAGATTCAACAGCGCTTGGTGCGCGAGCTCGAGAAGAAGTTCAGCGGTAAGGATGTGGTGATCGTCGCGAACCGACGCATTATGCCGGTTCCGTCGAACAACCTCGCGCGTGCGCGCCCGCGCAGCCGTACCCTTACGGCCGTTCACAATGCTTTGTTGGAAGATTTGGTGTACCCCACGGAGATTGTCGGCAAGCGCCAACGCTTCCGCTTGGACGGCTCGCGTCTCTTGAAGATTTACTTGGACCCGAAGGATCGCAACACCACTGAGTACAAGCTCGACACGTTCGCGGGTGTGTACAAGAAGCTCACGGGCAAGGAGGCGTCGTTCGATTTCCCGGTGCAAGCGTAAATGCGAGCCTAGTGGCTTTGCATAATCGTTCGGTAGTCACGCCGTTAGTGGATTGCGGGTTTTAGCTCAGGCGCCAAGTACTAGACGACGCGTCTGTGAAAACTTGTTGGAGGGTGTAAACAAACAGAGAGATAATTTCTTAAACAAATAGTCGTCACGTACGCATCGCGCGTCAATAATCGATTGTTCTTCTCTTTCTAAGCGTGCTCAACCGAACGACAGATGGATGATGTGGTAAAGCGCTCGCTCGATGTTGATCCTATTAAACTCTTCTAAAAAAATCTCACACTCACATGGACTGGTTAAGTTGCTGCGTCTTGAGTTTTTTAAGCTGCAGGCGAACTTCGCTATCCGTTTTCGCCAAGATGCGTCGCTCGCTCAAGCGCACGCGCGCCGCAGACACCGTCCGCTGCGTCGCTCGGATGGCTTCAGGGGCGACGCCCGTCCACGCGTCGGCGCCTGGGAAATCCGGCATGCGACCTTGCGCCACGCCTTTATCCTTTTCGAGGGTATTCGGATATGCGCTCAATGCATCGGCGCACATATCAGCTAACATTTCGCGAACTGCAATTTCGCCTGCGATGCCACCTAAAATTACCCCTTGCTTTCCACGCGCCTGGCCATTCATCACGCCCCGCGCGGCGTCGAAAATGGATTGCCCGATGCCGTTGCTCCCGGTGAACGCCGTCTTCGCCAATCCCGGAAGATCGCTCGCCTTTTCCGGGCTGCACAGTACAAACGATGCGTACTGTAACAACTGACGTGGATATCCCGAAAGTTTCAACGGAAACGTTTCTACCGGGTTCAATCCCATATCTCTAAGCACTTGCGCCTTGACTTCGGCGAACTGGTCGTTGCCGTCGACGCCGAGCGTGAGGGCGTACTCATCATCGGGATTGTCGCCAACCGCGGGTGCGAAACCGTAGGAAATCAACAGTTCGCTCGATGGGCGCTGACCATACGACGCCCACACTTGTTCACCCTTTACGTACGCGCGGTCAGTCGTGAGATTCACCACGGAGCCGTTCAAGTCGATGAACGCCGCGCACCCAGGCTTGTGGTTCAACATGTCCGCCCAAGGTACGAGCGCGAGCTCGCCACCCATGGCATCTAAACGAATCAAACGACTAAACAAAATGTCGAACGCCCAGCGCAAGGATCCGACGGTGAGTTCCGGAAACGCATCACGAATCTCATCGATGGCGGCGTTTACGCTCTCCTGGCGCTCCGCCGCCGCCGCGCGCGACGGCGAGCCCTTCAACAGCTTATCCACCTCGTCTTCGGGCCAATCTAACACACTTCCCGTTCGTCGAGGAAGGGCACGGATGTAATCCCCAAACGCACCCGCCGTGCCGTTATCCAGCGCCAACGCTTGCTGCGCCAGAAACGTCGCCAGCACGCTCCACTCTTGCAAATTCGCATGCTTCGGCCCCAATTTCGCCTCCGCAATCGCGCGTTCCACCGTAATCAACGTGCCCTTATCCACACCAAGCAACTGCTCACCTCGCTTAATGTCCTCCGTCGCCACCAACCCACGACCCTCGGCCAAGTTGACTTCGAGCGCCATCTTTTGCGACGGCAACGCGCGCGTCGACAACCATCGCATCAAATCCTCCTTACTCGCGCTCCCAACCGCGCTCGGAATATCCTTATCATCGTAACGCACGCTATCCGCACCCAAAGACGTACTCTCACGCGCCGTCTTCAGCGCCCCCACCGTCATCGCGCGCGCCACGCGCCGACGCCTCGACCGCCGATGATCGACGCCGTCGCCCATCGCCACGCACTTCACCCCCTCTCGCGCCATCGCCGACGCGCGCGTCGCCACCAGCGCGCTCGCACACATCGACATCGTCATCACGAACCCGAGCGCGCGCGAAACTGCGGTCGAACGCTCGCACGCGGCGCGCAATGTCGCACAAGATGCGCCGATGGCGCACCCCTATCCATCCAACGCCAAAACCCACGCGTCGTCGTGATCGATATGTCGTGTGCCTCGATCGACACATGTGTGCTTTCGAATTTCGATTCGATCGATATTGGATATCGATCGATGGCGCGAGTCGTCGACGGTGGCGATGACGCGAGTCGTCGACGGTCGGCGCGCGAGTCGTCGACGGTCGGCGCGCGCGTGCGATGGCGGCGATGGCGGCGATGGTGGGGATGGTGACGGGCGTGCGCGCGCGCGGTGCGGCGCGCGCGCGGGGCGCGATGGGCGCGCGCGAAGGGCGCGATAGGCGCGCGGATGCGCGTGCGTCGGTGGCGCGTGGGACGACGCGAATGCGTCGGGAGCGGGTCGTCGTCGACGCGAATGATGCGCGCGCGGCGATGATGCGTGAGACACGTTGCGGGGCGCGCGTGGTGGCGCGCGCGGGCGGTGGCGATGGCGATGGCGATGGCGATGGCGATGGCGTGGGGCGCGCGCGGGCGTTGAATTTGGGCGCCGTCACCGAGACGCTTTCGCTCGTCGCTATGGTTCCACTCACGCTGCTCACCGCGCCGCAGATCGTGAAGAATTACGCATTTGCGCAGAGCGGAGATTTGGCGGCGATCGGGGCGCTGAGCTGGCAGGGCTACGCCGCTGGGTTGTTGGCGAACATGCTGTTGTTGAGCTATTTCGCCGACCGACGCGAGACGACGGCGACCGCGGCGCAAGCCATCGGCGTCGTGACGACGTTTGTGCTACTCGCGCAGATTGCGATGAGTGGAAACATGTCTAATGTGCCGCCTGCTGCGCTCGGGGCGGCGTGCGTGGCGATTTTAGGTGGGTTGGGGCTCTCAGCGGCGCGCTTTCTCGGCGTCGCGTTTCCCGGCGGTTGGCACGCGTATCAAAACGCGCTCGGAATTTTTGGTCTACTCGCCGCACCGCAAATCATTTCTAACGCGCTGACGCCGTTTATGGGTTGGACACCAACCGTGGCGGCTGCCGCAGCGGCGGCGTACGGGTCGCGGTTGCAGGCGATGGCTAAAATTTGGGGCGTCGTCGGCGGATGGACCGCCACGGCGCTCTTTATGGCCATGCCCGTGGCGCAAATCGCCATGAACGTGCAGCATCCAGAGCTTTTGAAAGGGTTGTCAATTACAACGAGCGTCTTGGTCATGTCTGGTAATGCGTTGATGTTTTCGCGCGCGCTGTACGTGAAAGATGCGGTGTGGATTACAGGAAGCGCGTGGGGCGCTTTTGTCGGCGGTTGGGGCGTGCTCGCCACGCTCTTCGCGTCGACCAATCCGGAAACGAGCGCGCCGTACTTGGCCGGTAGCGACTTTAGCGTCATCACTGTTGTACTTTTTGTGTACACCGCGTGCGTGTTGAAGTTTCAGCTCGACGCTTGGGCGATTGAAAAGAAAGCAGCAAACTAGCGCGTTTTCCACTCTCGGCGTGGCGCGCGTGTGCGAATTTAGTAGAATTAGCGCTCCATAGCGACGAAGAAAAATAGGCTTGATGTACGTACATGTAATTTTTACTTAGTTTTACGCTCGAGATATATTCAACATGCGACGCGTCTACGCCTACGCATTCTAAGTGACCACTACACTTCGAGCGCAGAGAACGAATCCTCCTCGCTAACTCTTCCAAACATCCACTCCAAACAAGGTCAACAACGTACTTCTTAACGCTTGTAACCACGGCTGGCACGACGACCACGAGCCTTTTCGAACTTGCGACCCTTGGAACGCACGTACGGCTTGGCGTGGGAATCCGGCACACCCGGGGCGCCAAAGTGCTTGACCGCTTCGCGCGAGTTCTTCGGACCGCGGAGAAGCACGACGCCTTCGCCAGTCGGCGCGCTAAGCGCGAGCTGATCGAAAGTCATGCACTCACCACCCGCCTTGATAATACGCGCGCGCGCAGTTTCCGTGAAACGAAGCGCGCACACCTTCAACGCCGGGACGTCATGGAGACGCACGTCGTCGGTAATCGTACCCACAATCGCCGCGACCTTGCCCTCCTTACCCTTCATAAACTTGGCCAACTTGGACAAGGACAACGGCGGGCGGTTCGTCTTGGACATAAACAAGCGCTTCAACACCGTTTCGTTGAACTTGGAATCCGTACGACGGGCCAAGAATCGGTAGAGCTGCGCGCGAAAAGTAATCATACGCCCTCCAGGTCAGTCATCCGCCCGCGTCGCGCTAGGGCCTGAAAGCCCTAGCATCCACCTTCGATGCGCGCGTCCGCGCCCCGCCGTCGCAGCGACGCCGACGCACACCGCGCATCGAGCGCATCGCAACAAACACAATCACACGTACCTTGACGAGAAGCTTCACGTAGACATTGTCAGACTTGGGCGCCGTGCGCGACGTCTTCTTGTTACGGCCACCGGCGATGAGATCGATGCCCTGCGACGATGCGAACACAGCGCTTCACGGTCAGTCTCATGGTCCCCTCACGCGAACGCAAAGTACGCAAACACACACACACACAAAAATACCCCATCCATCTCTCGCATCCGCCGCGCGCATCGCCTGACATCGCGTCATCCGCGCCGCACGCCGCGCGCACCACGCGCGATCGACGCCCGCGCATCCCTCAACCTCCACGCGCGCCTCCATCGCGTCACCGCGTCCGCGACGCCCAAAACGACCGACGCGCGCGCGACGAACGCCATACGTGACAAACAAATGAAAAATGTGTCTTCAAAGCGCGCGCGGCGCGTCTCGATCGATGACGTACCATGTTCGCTGCGAGGTGCGGCTCGGAAAGGCGGATCGCGTCGGCTGGGGCGCGCCTATACCCTCCACGCCAAAACCCTAACCTTTTACATTAGTGGCGTCATCCTCGCGTGTCCGACCGACCGCATCCGGGCGTTCAAACGGCCATCGTCGCGCGCGCGCGTCGCCACTTCGCGCGCCGTAGGCGTGACGGCTTCATACGCGCGCGCGACGCGTGGCGTGGAGTCGTTCGTATGTCGGCGTCTGGCGATGCCCCGAGGTCGTTCGTGACGGAGGATGCGAACGCGGACGAGATGAGCTCGGCGAGCGAGGATCGCGTGCGCGCGAGCGTGGATGCGCTGACCGCGGCGCTCGGGCTGGATGTGCGGCATAGGCTGACGCAAACGCTCGCGTCGGCGTCGACGACGATGTTGGGGAAGATGATATCGCGGTATGATGTGACAAAGGTGGCGGTGACGCAGACGAGACGGGTGTTGAGTGAGCGCGCGGATGACGCGGAGGCGTTTGGGCGGGCGTACGACGCGTTGAAGACGTTGCGAGTGGAAGAGTTGGATCGGTATTTAGCTGTCGTGGCGAAGATTGCGATGGATGAGGAGTTGGCGTTTGCTGTGAGTGAAGCTGGGGGACGCGTGGCGGCGGCGGAGGGTGCGGCTGGGGTGACGTCGACGGCGCGCGGTTTGGATTACGACGCAAACGCAAACGTGACGATGACAACGATTTCGTCGTCGTCTCCTGGTGGATTGGGCACGCCTGATCGCTATGTAGGTGTTTTTGGTGACGATGGTGATGAGCGGCGTCGAGGAGGCGGTCTAGGTACCGCATCTCCATCATCGAGTACGAAATCTTTAGCTGGAGCGTTTGAGGCGAAGATGCGAGTCGACGCGCCAGAGAGCGTTCGCAAGCGCGCCAGCGTCGGTAAACCCGAGCGCACATTAGTCATAACGCAAGAAAACGCATTAGCACGTTTGCCAGAGTGGAATTACGAGCGGCCGTTCCTCACAGGCGCGCACCTTGGTGGCGGAGCCGAGCAAGACAGAAATGTGAAATCCTTGAGCGAGTACTCCACCGCTGAGCAAGAGTTGCTGATATTGGATGATTTGTTGTACGCCATGATGGGCATCGATGGGCGATACATCAGCGCGTGGCGAGGCACGGATGAGGACACGGATTACGCGGTGGTTACTGTAAGAGATTCTCGACTGGCGCGAGTAAAGTTTGAAGTCGAGCTCGGCCTCGAGGCGTCGCTTTCAGCGCTGACAAAGAACATGATGCCCTTGTGCTCAGATGCGGCGACGATTCGGGCATTCATCGAGTCTCGTCAAGAGTTCAAGCACGGATACGTGTCGCATGCGCTCGCGGCTGACATGCGCGAGCTCTTGAACGACTGGCACACGCTCATCGTGCAGCTCGAGCATCAGCGCAACGTGGGCGCACTTTCGCTGCAGTCGGCGTGGTTTTATTGTCAACCGGCAGCGAGTGCATTGAGATTGATGGCCAACGTTGCAAGTCGAGCGTATCATTTAAAAGGGGCGAGTGTCTTGAATTTACTCCATCGCGAGGGGGGCGACCACGCAGGTGACAACGCGGTGTCGGTGTTGGTGCAAAGACTGAGCAAAGCCGCCGCGGCGCCGTACATACGAGCCATCGAGTTGTGGGTGTATGACGGTCAAGTCGACGACCCGTACGACGAGTTCTTGATTGTCGAACAAAAATCCATGAAGAAAGAGTCGCTCATGGATGACTACAATGCCGTGTTTTGGTCAAAGCGCTATTCGCTGCGCGGTGACATTCCGCATTTCATCGGCGAACAACTCGCGCAAAAAATCCTCACCACGGGCAAGTACTTAAACGCGATGCGCGAAACAGATGTCGCTTCGCTCGCCTCGCTACCGCCCAGGCCCAGCGATGGACTTGGGAAAATTCCATTTGACGCGAACGCGTTGATTGGCACTGGAAAGTACGCCGATCGTATCGGTGAACGCTTTGAACTCGCGGCGAATGCGTTGTTACGCCAAGTGTGGGACCGGGGCGAATTGCGCACGCGCTTGGCGAGCATGAAGATGTACTTTTTAATTTCGCAAGGCGATTATTTAGTGCACTTTTTAGACACCGCTAAGTCTGAACTAGCCAAGGATGCGAACACGATTCGTGCGTCGAAGCTTCAATCGCTTTTAGACATGGCTGTGAAGTCGGCGAGCACGGCCATCGATAAACACGGGGACGATTTGCGATGCTCTGTGGACGTCAATCAGCTCTTGGGGCTGGTTGGTGTAAGTGGAGACGAAACCATCGCAAGTCCCATGAAAATAGAAGACCGCGATGAGGCATCAACGTCTGGATACGACACGTTTATGCTCGATTACGTCGCCCCGTGGCCCGCGAGCTTGGTGCTCAGTCGTCGCGCGTTGACCAAGTATCAAATCGTCTTCCGCCACGTGTTCCATTTCAAGTGCATCGAACGTTCGGTGTGCTCGACGTGGCAGACGCTTCATCACATCCGTGATCGGTCGATGATGGCGATGTTTGCAAAACTACACAAGCTCACGCAGCGAATGATTAACTTTTTGCAAAATTACTTGTACTACGTTACGTGCGAGGTCATCGAACCAAACTGGCACGCGATGAGCGCGGATTTAGACACCGCACGCACGGTGGATGAAATGATTGGCATTCACGATGCGTTCTTGGACAAGTGTATGAAACAAAGTATGTTATTCTGGCCAAAGATATTGAAGCGATTAGATCGCCTCAAGGCGACGTGCTTGCGATTCGCCAGAGACGGTGAGCGATTCGCCGACGCCGCGCGCCGAGCCAAGGCTGAAGTCACGGATGCGGTCACCGCGACTAAGCTTGGAGTGCTGGAGGAAGAAATGACCGCTGTGGTGAGCGATACACAGTCACAATTTGACCATTTATTGGAGGATTTCTTGAACGTGTTGAATGACTCGGGGCACCTTGAGCCGAACCTCGCGTCACTGTGCTCGAGACTCGATTTCAACGGCTTTTACGTCCACGGTGGCGCCTAGCTCGGTAATATTACTACTAGTATTACGCAACAGAAAACAATGTATTTTAAATCATCATCGTATATACACGTGCTACTATCAGGGTATCTAAGCTTTATTGATGAAGCCTTCTGAACGGCCCTCGAATCCCGGTCGACGCTTGTTTTCGCGCTTGTCCATCTTGCGTTCAATCTTCGCATCCTTTCGTTGTTTGATGTTATCCTTGCGTTTCTTCGCAGCAGCACCCTGTTGTTCTTTAACCTTCTGCGTACGTTCCTCCCATTGCGCGCGAGACTTTTTCTTCGCGCGCTCTTCGCGTTTGATGGACTTGTTGAGCAGCTTCGGGTCGTCTAAAACCTTTTCACCCGAAGCGCGCGACAGCGCCGCTTCCCACGCGTACTTATCCGCCACCGCCTTACCACCTCCATGCTCACCACCCGCGTCTTCAATCGCCTTCTTACGCTCCAACACCTTTCGCAGCAGCTCTTCTTTAGACGCCTTTTTCTTCTTACGCCCAGTGTTCGAGCCGTCGTCATCCGTCGTCACCCGCCCGAATTGCATATCCTCGCGTTCACGCGAACCATTCGCGTCGTCATTCACACCATTCTTTTGCTTCTTCGCCCCCGCATTCGCCCCCTTACGCGCCTCCAACAACGTCGCGGTCGCGCGCGCCTTGCGTTTCTTTTCCTGTTTCGCCTTATTCCTCGCTTCGCGCCACTGCTTCGCATCTCGCGCCGTCTCCGCCGTCGCCGCCGCCCGCCTCGCGTTCCGACTACTCTCAATCTTCATCCGCAACCGTTCACGCAGCGCCTCAAGCGTGCGTTCAGACGACTGCTCGAGCGACCACGACAACCCGACGACGTCCTCCGCCTCCGCCTTCGCGCCCGCGTCCGCGTCGCCTCGCCCAGCCCCGCCCTCCTTCTCTTCCTCCTCGCTCTCGCTCGCGCTCCCACCTCCGTCACCACCCCCATCACCCCCC